>WNGR01007614.1_pt1 | contig 15848 bp, 10 predicted proteins | sample 5407581 | NCBI WGS metagenome assembly WNGR01 (sample SAMN13153383, study PRJNA577476) | soil metagenome | isolation source: 80 cm soil or saprolite under Garry oak tree replicate 2 | place: USA:California | collected 2016-06-15 | reverse complement strand
CGGATCGCGCATCAGAAGCGACCCGCTTGCGGCGAAAATGTGCTTGACCTTCGTGTACGGAATCAGCGCAATGAACGTGAGCGCGAGCGCGCCGTGGAACCACCACAGGCCCGTGCGCAGCACGTAGGCGGCCGAAGCGCTGAGTCCCGCGCCGTGCATGATTTCGGCGAGCAGGGCTGCGACGGGCGACCACCAGCGCGTCTCCCACACGATGGCGCGGTCCTGCAGCCACACCAGCCGCAACGCGCTCAGCACGAAGCCCGTGATGCCGATCAGCACGAGCGACCACAGGAACGCCCAGTCTTCGCGACGATATCCGCTGCGGTCATAGTCGGGGTCGCCGGGCTGCCGGTCGGGGCGCGCGTAGTTCAGCTTCGGCGGCTTGATCCAGCCGCGCCGCACCATCATGTAGATCAGGCCGCCAACCAGCGACAGGCCGGCGAGATTCATCGCCAGTTTGAAAAACAGATAGAAGTTGCCGTTCCAGAAATGAAAGCCGAGAAAGCGCGCCGTGATGTCGTAGTCGACCGTGACGGTGGCCGTGCCGGCAAACAGGACCGCGAAGCCGTAGAAAATGAAGCGGTGCGCGCGGCCTGCCGCCGGGTCGCGGCGGGCGATCGTGCGGTGATTCAGCACGACTTGCACCATTGCGCCAACACGCGCGCGCAGATCGATGGGGCCGGCTACGGGCTTGCCGCGCCGATACTTGCGCACCTGGATGTAGACGCCCCATGCGAACGCGGCCATCGCGGCGACGCCGGCCAGATAGAACAGCACGATCGCGAACGTGGGGAAGCCCTCGAAGAGGATCCGGGTGACGTTGGCGGGGTCGAAAGTCGCTGCGCTCGACATGGGCTCGTCCGTTGAAAGAGTAAAGGGGATCGCGCACCACGGCACCCGCCATGCGGGCCACCCGATCCGGGTGATCCGCACAGCGCGATGCGCGTGGCGTTCAGACTGCCGTGTGCAGCCGCTTACTTCTTGTAGACGATCTCGAAGGTGCCGCCAGGTTTGTGCGGCGTGCCCCAGACGGCCACTTCACGCTTGTACGGCAGCGGGATCTGGGCGTTCTTCTCTTCGATTTCGCGTGCGACGCGGTGGCCCGTGAAGGTTGCGTCCGCAATCAGGCGCGGCGCTTCGGCGTCGCCGATCAGGTACACGGCCTTGATGCCCTTGCCGTCCCATTCGCTCTGGCGTTGCTTCAGTTCGCGATACAGCCCGTCGTTGGAGCGGCGGCCCGTCACGAGCACGAGCGAATCGAATTCGAGCCAGCGGTGGGTCTTGTTCTCGTCACGCGGCAGTTGGCCCGCGCCCTTGTAGGTGCGGCGGGAGCCATCGCCCCAGATGTTGTAGATCTGGATGCGGCCTGGCTCGATGCGGGTCGCGAAGTGGTCGCCGAGTTCATGCACGCCCAGTTCATGCAGGCGGCGCATCATGTTCGGATATTCGAGCGTGAAGTGCATGTAGTTCGCGAGATGCACGCCACTGACGATCGTCACTTCGTGACCAGCCGCGGCGAGCTTTTCAGCAAGACTCGGCGCCATGAAGTACGTGTCGGCATTCAGGATCACGACGCGCTTGCCGATCGGCTTCTTGCCGGCAATCACCTGTTCCGGCGTCAGCTGGTCGGGCTGCGACGCATCGGCGCCCGGAATCGGGTCGTGCGTGAGGCAGTTGGTGCCGTCGCCCACCCAATGCGCGCCCGTTGCGATCACCACCTTCTCGGCGCCGTAATCGAGCACGTCGTCGGCCGTGAGCGGCTTCTGACCCAGCGCAAGCTGGCTGTGGCGGTTCTTCTTCAGGAGCTTGGTGATCTGCGTCTCGCGGTAGTCGCGGTGATAACCCCATTCGCCGAGTCCCGGCAACGTGACCACGCTGTTCAGATGGCCGCCGATCTTGTCGGCCTGATCGACGAGGTGAACCGTGTAGCCGCGTTGCATCAGCACGCGCGCGCATTCGGAGCCGGAGGGGCCCGCGCCGACCACGAGGACGGAATCGTTCGAACCGCACTCGGCGAATTTTTCCGGATGCCAGCCGCGGCGGTACTCTTCGCCAGCCGTCGCGTTCTGCGTGCAGATCATCGGCGGGCCGCCGATTTCCCAGCGGGAGATGCACACATTGCAGCCAATGCAGACACGGATATCGTCGATGCGGCCTTCGTCGACTTTCTTCGGCAGGAACGGATCGGCAATCGACGGACGGGCCGCGCCGATGATGTCGGCGATGCCTTTGGTGACGATCTCGGTCATCTTTTCAGGGTCGGTGAAACGACCGACACCGAGCACGGGCTTCTTCGATACCTGCTTGATAAAGCGTGTCCACGGAATCTGGTGGCCCTGCAAATTGAAGCGCGACGGGCCGGCATCTTCGCCCCATTCGGCGATGTCGCCCACGTCGACGTCCCACAGGTCGACGAGCGAATCCGCCATCTCGACGAACTTCATGCCGTCCTTCTCGACTTCGATGCCGCCGCTGCCGTACAGCGAGTCGACCGCAAAGCGCGTCGCGATCGCGCAGTCGCTGCCTACTGCGCGGCGCACTTTCTCAAGCGTTTCGAGCCAGAAGCGCGCGCGGTTTTCGAGCGAGCCGCCGTAGCCGTCGGTGCGCTTGTTGTAGTACGGCGAAAGGAATTGCAGCGGCAGGTACGAGTGCGCGCCGTACACATAGACGATGTCGAAGCCGGCATCGCGGGCGCGCAGCGCCGCGTCGACGTAGAACTGCTGAACGTCGCGGATGTCGTCGAGATCCATCTCCTTGCAGTACGTCAGCGTCTCGAACTCGGACGCATACTGGCTCGGACCGCGCGGTGTCGCGCGGCTTTCCATGCAGGGGGCGTGCGCGCCGCCGTACCACATCTCGATGCCCGCCAGCGCGCCGTATTTGTGAACCTCTTCCGTCATCGCGCGCAGATTGCGCACGTCGCCTTCGTCCCAGATGCGCGCCGACAGACGGTGCGTGTCATCCGACTCCGGGTGGATCGAGCAGTATTCGGTGTTCATCGCGGCCCAGCCGCCTTCAGCCTTCATCGAGCGGTGCGCCGCCTGAAAGCCCGGCAGGTTGCTGCCTGCGCCGATACAGTGCGGAACCTGATAGAAGCGGTTGCGCAGGGTCTTGGGGCCAATCTGGATCGGCTCGAACAGCACGTCATGACGGGGATCGCGGGGCATGAAAAATGTCTCCTTTAACATGGACTACATGAGACAAAGGCGGGGCCCCGGTTGGGTGCCCTGGACAGTTGTTGTACTTCGCTCTGCCTCTGTCTTTCTCATTGGGTGGCGGAACGCCGTGCGTCGTATGGCGCCCGCCGCCGTATCGTGGGTGCTGCGGGTCAGGCGGCGACGCGGGTGCGCAGGCGCATCGGGTCGTAGAACGGTGTCTTGCTGACCACACCGCTGAACTTGCCCGCCGCATCGCGAATCTCGAGCTTCGTGCCGAGCGCCGTGTGGTTCGGCTTCAGGTGCACCATCGCAAGCGACTGCATCAGATAGCGGCTGAAAATCGCGCTGGTCACGACGCCCACCTGCTCGTCGCCGATATAGATCGGCGAGCCGGCGCTCACGGCTGCATCGTGCTTGACGACGACGCCCGCCTGCTTGACGCGCTCCTTGCCGCGCGCCGCGAGCAGGGCTGTCTTGCCGACGTAGTCGCCCGCCTTGTCGAGGTCGACCATCCAGTCGAGATTGACTTCCCACGGCGTGGTGTCGCCTTCGGGCATGTCGAACGGATAGAAGAGCAGGGCGGCTTCGACACGCGCGATTTCGAGCGACATCCACGACGCGGGCACGGCGCCGTACGGCTTGCCTGCGTCGAGAATGGCGTCCCACAGCGCGACGGCGTCGGTCGACGCGCACGACACTTCGAAGCCCTGTTCACCCGAGTAGCCGCCGCGCGAGACGATGATCTTGCGGCCGAAGAGTTGGGTTTCGACGTGCGCGAAATAAGGCAGCTTGTTCAGTTCGATGCCGATGTGCGCTTGCAGGATGTCGGTCGAGCGCGGACCCTGCAGCGACAGCATATGAACATCGAAATCCTGACGCCATTCGACGTTGCGCTTGTGCGCGGCGCGCTCGAGCTGCGTCTGCGTCGTGCCGCCGCCGTGCGAGAGCCGGAAATGCTGCGGAGCGTCGTAGATCACCATCAGGTCGTCGCAGAGGCCGCCGCGCTCGTCGACTTCGGCGGCGAGCCGTGCTGTACCGGACTTCATGCGGCTCACGTCGATCGCGCAGATGCTGTCGATCACGGCGGCGGCATCGGGGCCCGTCACGCGCACGATGTTCAGTGCGCTGATGTCGTAGAGGCCGGCTGCCGTACGCACAGCGACCACGTCGTCATACGGATCACCCGAGTAGTACCAGGGAATCGGCNNNGTCGTTCCAGGAATCGCCATCGAGCTTCGAGCCAAGCTCACGATGACGGACGTTGAGAATGGATTGCCTTGTCATGATGTTTTCCCGAAAGTGGAACCCGTTTCTGGGGATGACTGCACGCGTGTCGTGTTGCGAAGGCGGTGGTATCGGACGGCGTGACTACGCCCGCATCGATGACCGCAAGTCTCTGCTGTTCAATTTCGACCCACAATCGCCCGGTGGCACTACCTCCCGGGGGGTAGTGCGTGCTACTCCGGATGCGCCGGTGCAATCAGGGAAAGAGGGCGTGCAGCGTCGATATGAGACTGCAACGTTGCCGAAAGAGGTTGGTAAAGAAGGCGGGAAAGCCAATGCTGGCGCGGCTCGTGCAGCGACGCACCGGGATCTCGCCGCGATGCTTTTGACGCGCCGGGCAGGGTAGCGGGAGGCAACCATTACTGCGCAGGGACTACCCCCACTGAATCATTGATAACGGTTTATTGCCGGCCGATGCTTCTTCCATGAATGCAACGACGCGAAGGCACGGCATGGCTTGCCGCTCGCGTCCACCCGCATCCATCCACCCGGACCTATGGAGGTGTCGACGGCATGAATGCATCGAGAACGATCCCCGTGCGTGTCACGCACGTCGAGCCGGTGACGCAAGACGTGCGACGCTTTACGCTCGAGAGCGCCAATCAAAGCCGCCTTCCGGCGTATTCGGCAGGCAGCCACGTCGTCGTGACGATGCGTGGCAAGGAGCGCATCTGGCGCAACGCCTATTCGCTGACGACGCCCGCGGGCGCACGTGACGCGTATCAGATCATGGTGCGGCGCGTGCCTCAGTCGCGCGGCGGCTCGGCCTTCATGCACAGCGAAGTGCATGAAGGCAGCGAGCTCGAAATCTCGATGCCGTCGAATTTCTTTCCGATCGCGCGATGCGGCGCCAAGCACGTGATGATTGCGGGCGGCATTGGCCTCACGCCGTTTCTGTCGATGCTGCCCGAGCTGGCGCAGGCGCGTGCCCGTGTCGAGATGTACCTGTGCTGCCGCCCGGAAGACGAAGCGGTGTTCACGGAGGTGATCGCGAAGCGCACCACGGGAGGCGTCGCTGTCTACACCGATTTGTGCGATGCGAGAGAACGCTTCGGCGACATGCTCGCTGCGCAACCGGCCGGCACGCATCTCTATACCTGCGGGCCCGAAGGCCTGATGAATGGTGTGGCGCGCACGGCCCGTGAGTTGGGCTGGCCTGCCAGCCATTTTCACCAGGAGAGCTTTGGCGGCGGCTCGCATGGCGAGCCTTTTATCGCCGTGCTGGCGCAAAGCGGCCGCGAGATTCGCGTACGCAGCGACGAGAGCTTGCTGGAGGCACTGGAACGCGAGGGCGTCGACGCACCCTACATGTGCCGTGGCGGCGCATGCGGCACCTGCGCGCTGGAGGTGCTCGACGGCGAGCCGGAGCATCGGGATTTCTGCCTCGGCGAAACCGAGCGAGCCACGGGAGGCCAGATGCTGCCGTGCGTGTCACGCGCGCGGGGCGAGCGTCTCGTGCTGAACATCTAGGCAAGGGGGCATCATGGCAATCGATTTCAAGACCGACGAAACCTTCCGCGATACCTTCACGTTCCGGAACAGCGACGAAGCGATCCTGCGCTTTCCGTTTCCGTTTCCCGAGGACAAGTACATGTACTCGGTCAATATCGAGCCGCATGTGAAGGACGGCAACTCGCCCGTGTTCCGGAGCACGTTCGATATCGACGAACACTATGTCGCCGAATGCCGCGAACGCGCGCTGATGCTCGAACGCGATCCGCTACGCTGTCAGGTACTCGATCACATGGGTCCGGCGCAATGGGACACGCTCGAACTGATCATGGAAAGCCTCGCCGAAGACCACCCCGGGCATTTCATGCTGGAGCGCAACGGCGACCAATGGAAATGGACGAATCGTCCGCTCGGGCTGGAGCAGAGCTTCACATTCGGTGACGACAGCACGTTGCCCTGTGCGCCGTTCGAGTACATCACGCGCCAGGCGCAAGGCGATTTCGTTCTGATCGACCAGCGTGACGACAACCTGTTCATGGACGGCGGCATGGTCACGACTCAGGCCGACTGGTCGCTCGATTTCGACCTGGGGATGAACTTCGTCGAATGGCATGGGCCGGTGCCGCTTGCGCATCAGGCTGGCATCTTCGAGCGCGCGCTCAAGTTTCTGTTGCGCATGCAACTGGGCGCGCCCGTGCGCCGGTTGAACTGGACGATGACGGTCAACCCGCGGCTCGATACGTCACCCGAAAGTTACCCCGAATGGGGCCCGGACCGGGCGAGCGTGACGCCGCAAAACATCGGCGACAAGCTGCATCTGCGGGTGGAATTGCAAACGCTGTTCCGCCTTCCGCGCAGTAACGCGATTCTGTTCGGCGTGCGCTGCTATCTGGGTGCGCTCGGCGACCTGGCACGCGTGCCGAAATGGGGCAAGCGGCTGCATCGCGTGCTCTCGTCGTTGCCACCGGAACTGGCGGAGTACAAGGGCATCACACGCTACCGGCAGACGGCCATCGACTGGCTCGCACCGTCGGACGACGGCTCGACATTGTCGGGCGGCACGCATCCCGAAGTCGACCGTCTCGGGGTGGAGTTGGTGTAGGTACTGCGGTACTGCGTCACGGGGTTATACGTCTTACTCAACTACAAGCTGTTGCAGTGTTTCCTTCCCGGGTTCGCGCCGCCACGGCGCCGCCTGGGCGCATTCACGCGGAACGATTCCCACAATCGGCATTCCACCCCAAAAGGAAGACAGTTATGAGCGCGGTCTCCGAAGACTATGCCGCCGAAACGGCGGACGGTACCTTACATCGAAAGATCAGCTGGACGGGTGCATTCTGGGTGGCGAGCGGCGTCCCCGCGCTCGTGCTCTTTTCAATCGGCTCGATCGCGGCGACGGTCGGCAAGCTGTCGTGGGCGGTATGGATCGTCTCGATTGGCCTTGGCTTTATTCAGTCTTTCTCGTATGCGGAGATCGCCGGGCTGTTCCCTCACAAGTCGGGCGGCGCCTCGGTCTATGGCGCGATTGCGTGGGTGCGCTATTCGAAGCTGTTCGCGCCGCTGTCGGTCTGGTGCAACTGGTTCGCGTGGTCGCCCGTGCTGGCCATCGGTTCAGGGCTTGCGGCGGGGTATATCCTCTCCGTGCTGTTTCCAGCTGATGCGGCGATCAATACCTGGCAGATCACGCTGGTGAGTCTCGACTGGCTCCGTTCGGGCCTGAGCCTGCGGATCAACTCGACCTTCATACTCGGCGCGGTGGTGCTGCTCATCACCTTCGCCATCCAGCACCGCGGCATTCTGAACGCGGCGCGAATCCAGACGATACTGGGTATTGCCGCCCTGGTTCCGCTGATCCTCGTCGGCACGGTGCCGCTCATTAGCGGCGACCTGCCGCTGCACAATCTGCTTCCGCTCGTGCCGTTTGCGAAGGACAGCGCCGGTCAGATCGTCGACGGCAGCTGGAATCGCGCGGGCATCACGCTGATGGCGGGCGGGCTGTTCATCGCGGCGTGGTCCACCTACGGCTTTGAAACGGCCGTCTGCTATACGCGTGAATTCCGCAATCCGAAGGTCGATACGTTCAAGGCCATTCTGTATTCAGGCCTCTTGTGCATCTTCGTGTTTACCATCGTGCCGCTGGCGTTTCAGGGCGTGCTGGGTCTCGGCCATCTGGTGACGCCCGCCGTCAAGGATGCCGCCGGCAATATCGTCACGCCCGCTATCTATGACGGCATGCTCTCGCCCGATATCTATAGCGGCATGGGCGTCGCGAAAGCCATGGCGCCGATGATTCACGGCGGCCTGCTGGTCGAGCGCGTTCTGATCGTGATGCTGGTGCTGGCGCTCGTGCTGGCGATCATGACATCGATGGCGGGGTCTTCGCGCACGCTCTACCAGGCATCCGTCGATGGCTGGTTGCCGAAGTACTTGTCGCATGTCAACGAACACGGCGCGCCGACGCGAGCCATGTGGACGGACCTGTGCTTCAACCTGGTCCTGCTGCTGATGTCGGACTATGTGTTCGTGCTGGCGATGTCGAACGTCGGCTACATCATCTTCAACTTCCTGAACCTGAATTCCGCGTGGATTCACCGGCTGGACCGCCCCGACTGGAGCCGGCCGTTCCGTGCGCCGAACTGGTTGCTCGCGCTCGGTACGCTGTTCTCGTTCGTCAATCTTGCGCTGCTCGGCATGGGCGCGGATATCTGGGGCGCGGGCACGCTCGTCTCGGGACTGTGCTTCGCTGCGCTGATCGTGCCTGTGTTCCTGTTCCGCCACTACGTGACCGACAAGGGGCATTTCCCCGAGGCGATGAAAGAGGACATGCAACTCGTCGGCTCACAACGCGTGGCGCGGCGCGCAGGCATCTTGCCGTACGTGACCGTGGCGGCCGGCATCGTGGTGATCGTGGTGACGCATAGCCTCGCCATCTACTAAACCTCTTGCGCAACGGATGGAATAGTCATGACGTCGACCAACAAAAGCCGGCCTGAATACAGGCCGCTGGCGCCCGACCTGCACGGCACGCGCCATTGGCTCGTGACGAACGGAGCGAGCGCCGAGGATCGCGTGCGCGTGAGCCTTGCGCTCGCGGGGCTCTCGCCGATGAGCGTGTGGGAGGTGAATGACCCCACAAGGCACGGTGCGGGTATCACGTTCCACGGTGTGAAAGAACGCACCTTCGCCGACGAAGCATCGCTTTACGCCGCGTTCGACCTGGCGCTGCGCGATACGACGACGGCGACGATCGGCTTGCGCATCTATGTGCTCGGCAGCGAGCCGTTCATCTGGTCGGTCCGGCGCATCGCGCAGCACCATGCGCTTGCGCCGGAAGCTGTCCAGGTGCAGCACAGCGGCACGTTGCAGCGGCGCGTCTACTGCGTTCACTGCCACGCGTTCAACGATCCCGTCACACGGAACGTGGTCGCCTGCTGCGGTTGCGGGCGGCAGCTCCTCGTGCGCGATCATTTTTCGCGGCGCCTTGCTGCGTTCATGGGTGTACAGGCGGATGCCGAAGTGCCCGGCGAACTGCCCGCCATCTCTCAGCCGTATCTGTAGTCCGCTGTCGTTCTTCCCCAGTCTGATCGAGATGCTCATCGCGCCGTTTTGACGGCGCGATGAGCACGCGCATGGACAGCCGCACGCCGGGTGTCCCGCTACCTGTTTGCCAAGAGGAGACTCAAATGAAATCCGCGCTTCGCGGCGCCGCATGTGCGGCGTTGTGCCTTTGTGGAAATAGTTATGCGCAAAGTTCCGTCACGCTCTATGGCGTGCTGGATGACGGCTTGAATTACACCAGTAATTCGGGTGGACACCATGCCTTCGCCATGGTGAGTGGCGATACGGCGGAAACCAGTTTTGGCCTGAAGGGCAGCGAAGATCTGGGCGGCGGACTCAGTGCGATCTTTACCCTCGAAAGTGGCGTCAATCTGAATAGCGGTCAGCTTAACGAAGGCGGCCGCCTGTTCGGAAGACAGGCATTCGTTGGCCTCGCCTCGACATCCGCGGGCACGCTGACGCTCGGCCGACAGTACGATGCGACCGTCGATATGTGGAGCCCGTTCACCGCCGCAGGAAACTCGATTGGCGATCTGGCGGCCCATCCGTTCGACAATGACAATGCGGATTACGATTTCCGGCTTGGCAACTCCGTCAAGTACGTCTCCCCGACGCTGTATGGTTTTCAGCTGGAAGGCGTGTACGGCTTCAGCAATACGACCAACTTCTCCGCGAATCGCGCCTACAGCGCAGGGCTGACTTATAGCGCGGGCCCGCTATCGCTTGCTGTCGCCTACCTGCATCTGAACGGAGTCGGTACCACGGCGGACGGGGCGGTTTCCTCCGACGCCGTGTTCGTCGCGCCGAAGCAGCAGAATATCGATGCCGGCGTGAAATGGACGTTCTCCGAAAACGCCAATGTGTCGCTCGCGTATTCGCACGTCGACGTGACTTCACCCGCCGCAAACGCGTATGCGCCGAACATCGGAACGCAGACGTGGACGTCGTGGAAATTCGATAACGTCGAGATCAACGGGCAGTATTACTTCATGCCGGATCTCTCGCTGACGGGCGCCTACACGTTCACGCATGGACGGCTTGAATCCGACGCGGGAAGCGACAGTCCGAACTGGCATCAGGTCGCGCTCATGCTGAACTACAGCCTCAGCAAGCGAACCTCGGTTTACCTCCAGGGCGCATGGCAACACACCAACGCAAGCACGGGAACGGATCTCGATGCCGCGCATATCATTGGTTCGAACGGCCTGTCCTCGTCGGGAAATCAGGTGGTCGCCCGAATCGGCTTGTCGCAGAAGTTCTAGCCTGGCAGCCGCTCAACGACTGGTTGCGCCACTGACGCCGCGTGCCTTATGAGCGGCCAGCGCGGCGGGCACGAAGTTCAATACCACACGCGAGCCCTGTTCGGCCGGCTTCAGTTCGAGCCGTCCGCCGAGGCTGCGGGCGCGCTCGCGCATGATCGCGAGGCCGTAGTGATGTTCATCGCCCTGGGTGCGGTCGATACCCCGGCCGTCGTCGTCGATCGACACGGTCATCGAGTGGCCGTCCGACATCAGTTGCACCTGGGCCGTCGTGGCGCGCGCATGGCGGATCACGTTGGTCAGCGCTTCCCGCACGATCTGCGCGACGTGCATCTCTTCATTGACCGTGAGCCGCATGCGCGGCACACGGTTGTCAATCGAGATTTGTACCTCGCTGCGCGAGCCGAATTCTTCGGCGAGATCTTCGAGCGTGGAAGCGAGGCCGTGCGCATGCATCGGCGAGCGGAAAGTGGTGAGCAGTTCGCGTAGCTGCCGATAAGCGCTGTCGATGCCTTCGCGGATGCCTTGCGCGATTTCGGCGATGTCGCTCTGCGAGAGTTCGGGCGGCAGCACGGCTTGCAGGCGGGCAAGCTGGATCTTCATGTACGACAGCGATTGCGCGAGCGAGTCATGCAGTTCACGCGCAATGGAATTGCGCTCCTCGAAGAGCGCCATGCGCCGGTCGCGCACGTCGCGGCTGACGTTCGAGATCGCATGCGCCAGCACGCTGGCAATCGTTTCCAGCAGATACAGGTGGCGCTGCTCGAAGTGCGTGTCCGGCTCGCCTTCCGCGATGAGCACGCCATAGGTGGCGAGCGGCACGCGCACTGGCGCGGCCAGCACACGCGGTGGTACTTCGCCGTCATCAAGGGGCGAAAACGTGTGGGTGCCGACGAGCGTCATCAGTTCACTCGTGACGCGTGCGCGCACGATGGACGGCACATCGCCGTTCGGGGAAACGACGGAATCGACATCGAGTAGCTGGGCGGTCGATTCCGTCATCACCAGCGCAATGCGCTTCACCCGCAGGACGCCGACGAGTCGTTGCAGCAGGGCCTCGAGCGTGCGGCCCGAGGGCTCTTCTTCGGCAAGCTGTGCGCAGATGTGATGGAGCAGTTCGAGCGACTGGTCGGCGAAGGCAATGTAGTCTTCGACGATCCGTTTGAGCTGGGTCGATTCATCCTGCTCGGTGCGCAGCCGGACGGCGAGCTGCGCCTGGAGCTTGAGCAGGCGGTCTATTTCATCGCGGCCTTGCGGTACCGTCTGCCCGGTTTCCGCCAGCGCCCGCAAGGCCGCGTGCGGCCGCGTGACGAGCGCGCGGCGCGCGCCCCATGCAAGCGACACCACGCCGAAGATCAACAGGAAAGCGGTACAGGCCTGTAGCAACCCGAGCACGGCCGAATGCACCTGGGCCTGGTAAGCGACCTGGACGCGCAGTGCCTTGAGTGCCGCGAGCGTTTTGGCGGGCTCGGTGTCGGGCGCAGCCGGTACTGTCGAGGCGGGCAACAGCGTCGCGATTTCAGGGGTGGGCGCGCCGCGTTGCCTCCAGTCGTTCAGTAGCGTATCGTTGCGGACAAGCGAATCGGCCAGCTCAGTCAGCGCATTTGCCGTGTCTTGCGAGCGTGTCTGCAGTGTCGCTGCCGTGGTCCGCAATCTCACGGCTTCGTCGAGTGAGAACAAAGTCTGCCGGAAGCCTTCATATCCTCCTTTCTGCATGAACGCGCTCACATAGAGCAGCGCAATCAGGGCGACGATGCAGGCGAGCAGCGAGCAGACCTTCGCGTAGAGCGGATAGCGGTGAACGGTCGCGGACTGGTCGGTAGTCATGGGCAGGTGAAGTAGTAGAGCGCAGCGCTTACGATCAGTGATCCTGTTTTTCGAAGCGAGAACGTCATGTCGGTTTATCTGTTCGCCACGGTTTTGTTGGCTGCGGTAGCTGCATTGGTGATTCCCAGACTTGGCTACAGTCCCGGCAGCAGTGATCTATTGTATGTCTCGATTGGGCTGGCAGGGGGGCTTGCGGCATTTCTGCTCTTCATGGCGTATGGCGCACGCCGTACAGCGCCGCGCGCCGCGCGCGCGCGCCAGTCGCCCGAACTGGGCGCTTTTGCCGCCAACCTCTCCACGCCCGCCGTGCTGCTCGATAACGACGCGCTCGTGTTCGTCAACAGCGCGTTTCTCAAACATGCCCACTGGGAGTCGTACGCCGACGAAATTGTTGGCATGCCGTTTAGCAATCTCGTACATCCGCAATCGTTACTCGATCTGACCGCGTTGCTAACGCAATCGCGCGATGGTGAGGAGCGCACCTCGGGCTCGTTGCGGATCGCCTATGGCGACGGCAGTTTTCGTTTGCATCCCGTCACGGCGCTGCGCGCACGCGGTTCGCGCATGACGCTGCTGCAGTTTCCCGCTCCGTACTTGAGCGCGGACGCGCAACGCAGCGAAGTGCAACTCCTGCACCACTGCCAGGAAGCCGTTCTGCAATTGCCCCAAGCGCTGTTTCGTGTCGACCGCGAGTTGCGTCTGGTCTTTTCTAATCCCGCGTGGCGCAGTCTCGTGCGTGCCGTTGGCAGCGACGCGGAGCTCAAGCTGTTCTCGTCGTATTTTCACCCGGAAGACGCTGAGACATTGAACGCACGCGTGAAAGTATTGCTCGATGGTCACCTGAGCGAACTGGTAACGGAAGCGCGGCTCATCCGCGCTGACAATACGACGGCGCACGTCGAACTGCGCTGCCACGCCGTGACCAATGACGAAGGCATTCTGGTCGGCGCCGTCGGTCTCGCGACGGATATCTCGAACCGGCGGCGCAACGAAGATGCGCTGCGTGCAAGCCGGCGCAGCCTGCGCACGCTGCTGTCCAATCTGCGCGCGATGATCTATCGCGGACAGAACAACCGCGACTGGTCGATGGAATTCGTCAGTGAAGGGTGTTTTGAACTGACCGGCTATGAGGCGATCGAGCTGATCGACGAAAGCCGGATCACATTCCGCTCGCTGATTCACCCGGACGACCGCGAGTTCGTCTGGAATGAGGTGCGTGCTCGCGTCCTGGCTCGCGAACCGTATGAGCTGACCTACCGGATCGTGGACCGTTCGGGACAGACCAAATGGGTTTGGGATCAGGGCTGCGGCGTCTATTCGGCACGCGACGAACTGATGGGGCTGGAAGGGTTCATTGTCGAAGTCGCGCGCAGGCAGATGGTCGAAGAAAACGCCAATCGGCGCTTGACGTTCGAGCACTCGACGGGGCTCACCAGCGTGTCGATGCTCATCGACCGGATGGAATTTTCCGCGGCCATTTCGTTGCGAACCACGCTGCCCTGTGCAATTTTCGCGATCAACGTAGGCGAACTCGAACAGGTGGCGACGCGCTTTGGCCAGGACTACGCCGATCGGGTGCTGATCGAATTCGGCAGGCGGCTCGAGGTGACACAAGGGCAACTCAACTGCGCAGCGCTGCTCGACCCGCACGTGTTCGTGGTGCTGGTCGTCGACTTCAGCGCGGACGCGCTCGGCTGGTGCGGCAACGCGCAACAATTGGCGCAGCGCATGACGACCAGCCCGGACGCGGCGCTGGACGAACTCCGGGACAATCTTCGGAGATTGATCGAGGCGCCCGTTCGGGTGGAGGGCCATGAGTTCCGGGTTTCAACGCGTGTGGGCTGCGCATCGATTGGCGACGGCACGATCGACCCGAAGAAAGTGCTTGATCACGTACTGGCCGCTTCAGGCTGGGAAGTCGGTGGCGAGGCGGGCGCAGACAAGTGAGCGCTGCATTCAGGGATGACTGGCACAGTCCCGCTCGCCCAACAGCGCGAGCACGGGCTCGAGCGAACGGTCCGGCATGCCTTGCGCTTCAAGGCGGGCAAACTCGAGCAACGCTCGTTCATGACTCGCCAGTGCCGTCAGTATCGCAGCGTCCTCTTCCGTGCTGTTGCGTTCCATCTCGTCGTAAAGCGTAACGAATCGCCCGATCTCCACGATAAACCACGCGATGAACGCGGGCCACGGCTGCCCGGCGTGTTGCCGGGCAAGCCGGATTCCCTTTTCACGTTGAGCCGCTTCATCGATCCCCGTGATGCCAAGACGGGCGATCAGAGGCGTCATGCGCATACGCGTCTGATATTCGAGCTGCGCCATGACGGCAAGCTTGCGCTGTCTGTCCGGGGCCACTGCGTCGCGGGCCATCGCGGCGAACCATGCTTCTCCATAGAGTTCGCCTTCGAAGGCCGCCTTGATTCTGGCTATATATTCGGTTCTGTTCACGCACGACCTCACAGGTAGACACCGGACGGGACATCCATTACGCCGGAAACACGGCGAAGTGATGCGACAGCCAGATCACGAGCACTGCTACGACGAGCGTCAGATAGGGCAGCATGCCGGCGCGCCGTTTCGTCGTGCCGTCGTCGGACTTCAGTTCCATGTCGTCCAGCATCGCGTCCGGGAAGCGGCCCTTGTCCTGCACATAGTGCCGAAAGATGAAGACGGGGATGATCAGCGCGATTGCCACCAGACCATTACGCAACGTGCCCGGCCCCCAGATATCCGCGCCTGCGCCAATGCACACCAGATCGATGAACCCGCACAATGCGCCGAGCGCCAGCAGCCAGTTCGGGCATTTGAACGGACGTGCCCAGTTCGGACGATCGAGCCGGTGAATCCAGCCGGCCTGAAGGTTCAGGAAAACAAACCCGAAGTAGCAGACATTGGACATGGCCAGTACCGCGACATTGTCCGACATCATCAGCAGAATCAGGTTGAAGCACAGGTCGGTCCACATCGCGCGCGTCGGTGCGCCGTGTTCGTTCACGTGCGACAGATAGCGCGGCAGCCAGCCGTCAACGGATGCCTGATACAGCGTGCGGGAGGAGCCCATCATCGACGTCATCACCGACAGCAAGAGCGTGAACACGAGCATGACCACGATCAGGTAGAAGATCGTCGCGCCGCCGCCGATGATTCTCGCCATGGCCGCCGCGACGCCCGTGCCGTCATAGATGTCGGGTGCGAGCAGGCCCTTGAGTCCCATGGCGCCCTGGAACGACAGCGGCACGAGGATATACACCGCGAGGCACAGCAAACCGGAATAGAAGATCGCCTGGAACGTGTCCCTTTTAGGGTTCTGGAA
>WNGR01016607.1_pt1 | contig 15850 bp, 17 predicted proteins | sample 5407581 | NCBI WGS metagenome assembly WNGR01 (sample SAMN13153383, study PRJNA577476) | soil metagenome | isolation source: 80 cm soil or saprolite under Garry oak tree replicate 2 | place: USA:California | collected 2016-06-15 | reverse complement strand
CGTCGCCGGCGCCGAGGGCACGTGCAGCGACAGCACGTCGCTCTCCCGGAACAGGCGCGACTGCTCGACCCGCACCGCCCCGGTGGCCTGCTCGAATTCGGGTCGCGCATTGCGGGCGGCATACAGGACCCGCATACCGAACGCCACCGCCCGGCGGCCCACCGCTTGCCCGATCCGCCCCGCGCCGAGCAACCCGAGCGTGCGGCCGCGCAGCTCCGTCCCCAGCAACAGCTCCGGATGCCACCCGGTCCAGGCGCCGCTCTTGATCAGCTCGGTGCCTTCGACCACGCGGCGCGCGCAGGCGAGGATCAGGGCCCAGGCGAGATCGGCGGTGGCATCGGTGAGCACGTCGGGGGTGTTGGTGACGACGACGCCCCGCATCTCGGCCGCGACGACGTCCACGTTGTCGTGTCCGACGGCGCAGTTCGCGATGATCTTGAGGTTGGGGAGGTGCTTCAGCTCCGTCCCGCCGACCCAGCGGGACAGGAGCGGCACGATCGCCACGTAGTCGCCCTTCGGGGTCGGCTGGCCGGACGTGAGCCAGGTGATGTCGAGCCCCGCCAGCTGAGCGGGCTCGAGGAGCGGTTGCAGCTCGGCGGCGATGAGGACGGGTTGCCCCACTACCTCCTCTTCATCTTCGCCCGAGCGATGGAGTCGTCCACGGCGAGGGCGCGCTCGGGGCTCCACTTGTAGTACAGCTGGAGGCACGCCCCCGGCTGCATTTTGCGTTGCACGACGCAGGTCGTGAGCTCGTTCTTGTGCTTCGCGGCGTCGTGACGCCACAGCGAGTCGGCGGCAGCCGCGGCGCGGGGGTCGGCCCAACCGTATCCCACCAGACAGCGCGCCACCTCGCCGGAGGGATCTTTGGCACAATCCGTGAGCTCTTTAGCGTGTCGGCCCGCGTCGGCGCGCCAAGACGAGTCGGCTCGGGACTGGTTGAGCGAGTCCTGCTGCCGCTGATAGGCGGTGGCCGCCGTGAGCGCCTCGGTCTGGTTCCATTTGTGTTGCAGCACCAGGCACTGCGCCGCGCCCTTCGCGTCCATCGTGATGGCGCTGCACTCCCGCACCTCGGTGGCCTTCTTCGCCGCCGACTTGCCGCAGGCGAGCACCGCGAGGGTGAGTGCGGCGGTGAACCGGCTCCTGGTCCAGCGCGTCCAGCGCGTCCATCGCGTCCATCCCATCATGGGCCTCCGGGTGCGGGCTGGGCGACAAAATGCCCCACACTCTAGTGAAGCGAGTCCCTGTTGTGCAAGAGCACGGCGGCCCCGCATTTTCACTAGTGGGTGCTCACCATTCACCATACCGGTACGCGCTCATGCCGATAACGAGTTCCAAGCCAAGCCGGACAAGGCAGCGGCCCTGCGCGAATTCTTGCGCTCCGTCATTGGCCGCATCATCGACGCCCCGGGGTGCCGTTCGTGCGAGCTACTGGTTCAGCGCGACGATCCCACTCGGCTGGCGATCATCGAGGTCTGGGACAGCGTGGAAGCGCATCAAGCGTCAGTGTCCCGGATTCCCCCCGGCCTGCTCCAGCAAGCGCAGACGCTATTCGCCGTGCCGGCGCGAGGCGCCTACTATGAGCCGTTGGGGAAGGGAACGGGTGGGACAACTGCCTGACACGCAACGGACAGGGTGGGATTCGAACCCACGGTACCCTTGCGGGCACACCGGTTTTCGAGACCGGCCGTTTCAACCGCTCACGCACCTGTCCAGACTACTAGACGCCTAGACGTGCAGACGCTCAGACGCCTAGGTCGCTCACCGAGCGGGGTCGTCGCGTGGCACGCCTACCACCTCGACCCTGCGCACCGCTCGGCGTCTAGGCGTCTCGGCGTCTGAAAAGAAACGGATAGGGTGGGATTCGAACCCACGAAACGGTTACCCGTTTACACGCTCTCCAGGCGTGTGCCTTCAGCCGCTCGGCCACCTATCCAAACTGCTAGACACACAGACGGGTAGACGCACAGACGGGTAGTAAATACCAAGACCGTGCCGGTTTCGCTACGGGCGGGGCGGCCCGCGGCACCGTCAGTCAGACCGGCACGAGTGGAAACGCTTTACGGACGCTTCGGGGATCGTGGTCCAGGTAGTGTCATTGGGTTCGCGGCCACGCAGCTGCAGGCGTTGGATTGACGAAAACCAGACGGTGACAAACGCGTCGGGCAGGTTCGCGGGGACTGCCCGCTGATCGTCGGGTACGATTGCAATGCAGCCGTTGAGATCCATCACCCGGCCCTCGGCCCAGGTCGTATCGCCCGGCATCTGGTACCGCACTCGCGTTTCAGGAGGAGGCTCTGACGCTCGCGCTATGGAGTCCGCCACCGCCATCGACCCGGTGTCTGGTTGTACCCAACAGTGGTTGCCCTCCGGATTCATGGAAGCGGGCGCAGGATGCTCCCGATGAACCAGTCGCTCGAAACGCTCGCACACGCGAGCATCGCTGAGATTGAGGCTTGGAGCCTCGTTGTAGAAGCTGCGACGATTGATATAGATGTCCATGGTGTCCGCGGACCAGAACTGGACGCCGTACCGGTTGTGCAGCGGTTCTCCGTAGCTCGCTTTGACGAGCTCGAGCAGTCGATTGTATTCCGGCGCCCGCCCTTCGTCAGGCCAGAAAATGTGCGCATTGCCGACGACCGAATCGGAGAGCGTGACAACAACCGTCGCGTTCAGTTCCCGCGTTTCTCCTTCACAGACGGTGAATGAATCGAGCGCGGCGAGGACGGCTGCCGTGTCTTCGTGTTCGTGGGGCGTCTCAAACAGAATATCATCGGTGACAATCGAATAGGGTCCGCGCCGATACGCGAAATCCCGCGCGCTCAGGCAGGTGTGACGAGTGAAGGCGAGCGGATTGAACGACTTTCGGAGCACGATCCCGAGGAGGCTATCGGGCGCAGAGCGCGTAGCGGTGGTTCGACTCCGATCGGGCGTCACCGCGGAGCTCGCCGGGATGTGCCCGCCACCGCAACCGATCAGCAGGAGCACGACCAAGGGAGTCGAACGAACGTGCCTGTTTCGCACGGTCCTACCGAGGCCCACTGGGCAGGCGGGGCATACCCGAGGCAATCACGATCTGAAGCGCCTGCTCCTTGGTGAACCCCTTGCGGATTAGAGCATCGTAGTAGTTGCGCGTGAAAGTCGCGAGGCGCTCGGCATTCTCCGGCTTCGCCATGACCTTGAGCATCCCCTCCATCATGGCCTCCATCATCTGACCCATCATCGGGCCCATCATGGCGGAGGTCTGCTCCATCTGGGCTCGCATCGCGTCCGCCTTCGTCGGTTGCTGGCCAGACGCGAGGCGAGGAGCAAACACGAGGGTGCCGGCGGCGAAGATTCCGAGCAGCAACGGTAGGGAACGTGGATGGTGGGCGACGGTCATGGAAGTAGACCTCCCTTGAAGGACTATCGACACCGGGAATTCTACTATTATGTCCGGCGTGACCAACACGATCGGCGGTGCGGCGCCCGCCTGGTTGCTCCGTCTCAATTCCGAGCTCGATGCGGCCGATCAGCGAGCGACCGCGGTCGTGCATGGGCTCACTCCACACCAGCTCAACTGGAGACGCAGTCCCGCCGAGTGGAGTGTGGGCCAATGCCTTGAGCACCTTGCGATTGCGAATGAGGTGTACCTGCGGGCGATGGCGGGGTCGCTGGAAGGACGGCGTGCGGGTCTCGTTGCGGAGATCGCGCCGGGGTGGTTCGGTCGCTTGTTCATTCGCACGGTCATCGAACCATCACCCAAGACGCGGCGCTGGCGGGCTCCGAAGAAGATCAGACCTGGCACCCAGGTCCCGCCGACCGTGCTCGATCGGTTCCATGCGACCAACCGCGCCATCCGTGAGTTCATGCAGCGCGCGCGTAACTCCGACGTCAACCGAATCCGTTTCAAGAACCCGTTTATCGGGATTATCCGCTTCACGGTGGGCACGGGACTCGAAATCCTGTCGAGGCACGAACGCCGGCACCTGCTGCAGGCGGAGCGGATCAGGGCCGCTCTAGATGCTACGGTCAGGGCCCCGTGACATTCACGGGCTTACGCGTCGATACGTGGACCTGGAGGCCCATCAACAGATTCACCCCGACCGCGGACTCACGGTCCACGATGTCAATGAGATACAGGTCCACGAACGGGCGAACGTGCGGAGTGGGAGCCTCGAGACCGAGCACGACGGCGTCGGTGAACGTGCTGCCCGACGCGTCGATCTGCAGACTCGTGTTCCGTATGCTGCTGTGCAGGAGGACGAAACCGTAGCCAATGGACGCGAATGACCATGGACCTCGAGGCCGAACGCGCGCCGTCCAGTAGGCCTGCCACGCCGAACCGGTGAAGCCGCTCGATCCAGGCCAATCGGTGAAGAGGCTGAATGCGCCGGCCGTCTCGAGGGGGCCGATGACGTGAACAGACGCCTGCGCACCGACGCGCTCGTCATCCCAGTGGCCGTCACTCAAGTTGACGCCGTAATGCGCACCAACGCGCGCTGTTTGTGCTGTCGCGGGGAACACGAGCAGGGGCACAAAGAGCATTGCGACTGCGAACCGGCAAGCCATGGAAGCCTCCGAGCGCATCGGCCTGACTCATAATATCCCTCTGCCCGTCCTCGGTCCACGTGGACAAGTGTACGACCACGCGACGGTTAACCGTGTGGAACCGCCCTGCGGCTCCGGCGCGAAACTCCGGCACCACCCCACAGCGTTGAATACCCTGCCTACCAAAAAGCCCGGTGACCCTGACGTGAACACCATCCCCACATGGCGCGAGCTGGCGGAGCGCTTCCGCGACCTGGTGAAGGACTTCTTGAAGGAAGGGAAAGAGCTGGAGCGCGAGCTCGAGCCAAAGCTGCTCCCGGCGCTGAAACGCTTCAAGCTGGAGATCGAAAAGCTCATCTCGAAGCTCGAGCAGCGGGCGAAATAGCTGGGACAGCGAGCGGCCAGCGCAACCGCTGGCCGCTCATGCCTCCACTCCCGGCCGGGCTCAGAGGCCGAGCCGGATGCCTCCCGTGATCGGGAAACGCGTGGTCTTGTAGCTCAAGAACTCACCCGGTTCGAAGTAGCGCAATTCGAAGAACAACGACGTGATGCCACCGACGCGGTAAGCAATACCGCCGCCCACATTCCAGGCGAACTTGGTCCGTGACTATACGCCGTCCACCCGCAACCCCACGGGGCTCCTGGAGAGCTTGAAATCGACGAGCGCCGTACCCTGCCAGCCGACATTGAAACCGTCGCCGTTTTGGTCGGAGTGATAATTCCCCGTGGGAACAGTGAGACTCGCACCGAGGCCGAACTGCACTCGCGTGCCCTGAGCGCCGGCGGTCGCCAGGGCGACGAGGGAGGCGAGGACCGACACGGACGCTGCGCGCGCTGCGCTCGACATACGCACCTCCTGAGTGACCCTTCGACAAGGAGACAGCGTGCCCGTTGGGGGCGTCTCGTAGCGTAACGTGCCGCACTCGAGGCGGCTAGGGCGTGTTTGCGGCAACGCCCCTGAGTGGCTCGAACCGCGCCGTAAAGTGGCGCAGCCAGGGCGCCTGCTCCACGATGCGATAGCCCGTCACCCGGTCTTTGCGGCGGGCCACCTCGGCGATCACCTCGGCGACGTAATCGATGTGACTCTGCGTGTAGGTGCGCCTGGGCACCGCGAGGCGAACGAGCTCGAGCGGGGCCGCGACCTCGCTGCCGTCGGGCTGCCGCTTCTGCGGCTCGAGATCAAGAAGCTCATCGCGAAGCTCGAGGAGCGGGTGACGAAGAGAAGCAGCTAGAGCCGCCGGAACCGAGCTACCCGCGGCGCAGCCGCGCGCGATCCACCTTGCCCAGATGAGTCCGCGGCAGCGCGTCGAGAAAGACCACCTGGCGCGGATACTTGTAGGGCTCGAGCCGTTCGCGCACGAACGCCTGTAGCTCCTCGGCGAGCCCCTCGCGGAGCTCCTGCGCGACCACGAACGCGTGCGGCTTGAGGAGGCCCTGCTCTCCCACGACGCCGACCACTGCCACTTCCTTCACCGCCGGGTGTTGCAAGAGACAGTTTTCGACTTCCTGCGGCGCCAGCCACTTGCCCGACACCTTGAGCAGGTCGTCGGCACGACCACAGTAGGTGAAGTACCCCTCCGCATCGCGCCGCACTATGTCGCCGGACACGTACCACTCTCCCCGGAATCCCTGCTTGGTCTGCTCCATCTGCTGCCAGTAGCCGATCGCCCGGGAGTCGCCGCGGACCCACAGCGCACCCACCTCGCCCGCGGGCAGCTCCCGCCCGTCGTCGTCGCAGACCTTGACGTCGAAGCCCGGCACGACGGTCCCGAGCGTGCCGGGGCGTGCCTGCCCCGGACGGTTCGAGATGAAGATGTGCCACATCTCCGCGGTACCGAGGCCGTCCAGCAGCTCCACCCCGAACACTTGCTTCCAACGGTGGTACAGCTCGACCGGGAGCGCCTCGCCCGCGGAGGTGGCGAGCCGGAGGCACGAGAGATCATGGGCCGCCGCACCGGGGTGGCTCACCATCTGATTGATCATGGTCGGCACGTTGATCAGGATCGTCGGCCGGAAGCGCGCGATCTTCTGAAATACGAGGTCGGGGGTCGCGGCCTCCGCGAACAGCACCGTGGCGCCGCCGACGGCGAACGGAAACAACAGGTTGGAGCCTGTGGCGTACCCGAAGTAGAGCTTGGGCACGCTCAGGGTCACATCGCGCTCGGTGTAGCCGATGACCCCTTTCGCATAGCATTCGGTCGTGTTCGCGAACGACCCGTGGGTTTGCACGACGACCTTCGGCCGCCCCGTGGTTCCACCAGAAAACAGCCAGATTGCCGCATCATCGCGGTGCGTCGGGAAGGCCTCGAGTGTCGCCGGGGCCTGCGCCAGCTGGTCGTCGAGCGCTTTCTCACCGAGCACAAGGACCGTCTTCAGGTGACGGGCATCCCCTGCCGCCGTGCGGAATGCGCGCGCCGTGTCCTGGTGTGCGACCACGACTCGGGCGCGCGTGTGGTCGTAGAGGTAGGCAATCGCGTCTGGCTTGAGCTCCGGATTCACCATCACGACCACTGCACCGATCTTGAGCGTCCCGAACAGCGCCGCGACGAACTCCGGCCCGTCGGGGAGCGCGATCATGACGCGCTGCTCGGGCTGGACGCCGGCCTCCGTGAGGATGTGTCCGAACTGATTGGCGAGCGCCTGGATCGCCCCGTAGGTGAGCGTGCCCGCATCGGTGAGCACGGCGGGTCGAGTGCCCTTCCCCTCCCGCACGCGGGCATCGAGAAAATAGTCCGCGATGTTGATTTGCTCGGGGGGCTGGAAAGTCATGCGACAGATATCGGCCAACGACGTCTGGCGGTCAACCGCCTCGCCCGGTACGATTCAGCCACCCATGGCGGTCCTCGATTTCGCGCACCTGACCTGGGAGGAGGTCCGCGACCTCGACCGGACGAAGGCGGTGGCCATCCTCCCCGTCGGCGCCGTCGAGGCACATGGCCCGCATCTGCCGCTTGCGACGGACGTGATCATCGCGGAGACCATGGCCCGCGCCGCGGCCGCGCGGCTCGCGGTGCGTGGCCATGACGTGGTGCTGCTGCCGCCCCTCGCCTACACCGCCGCGGACTTCGCGGCCGGGTTTCCCGGCACGGTATCGCTGCGGCCCGCCACGGTGACCGCGGTGCTCGTCGACCTCGCGCGCAGCCTGGCGCGGCATGGGCTCCGGGTACTCGCGGTCGCGAACGCGCACTTGGACCCTGCGCACCTCGCGGCCATCGAGGCCGCGGCGGCGCAGACTCGACCCGACACCGGCGCGCGCATTGTGTTTCCCGATGTGACGAAGAAACGTTGGGCTCAGCGCCTGACCGAGGAATTCCGGAGCGGCGCCTGCCACGCGGGGCGGTACGAGACCTCGATCGTGATGGCAGCGTGCCCGGAGCTCGTCCGCGAGTCGCTCCGTCGGTCGCTGCCCCCGAACCCGCGCTCGCTCAGCGCGGCCATCCGCTCCGGACAGACGACTTTCGAGGCCGCAGGCGGGCCGCGCGCGTACTTCGGCTCACCGGCCGACGCCGCGGTCGACGAGGGTGCGCGCACCATCGAGGTGCTCGGCGCGATTCTCGAGGAGGCGGTGCTCGCGGAGCTTGCCCGGTGACGCTCGCCGGACGCGGTGCGGTGGTCACGGGCGGCAGCCGCGGCATCGGCATGGCCGTGGCCCGGGCGTTCGCCGGAGCCGGCGCGGCCGTCGTGGTGGCGGCCCGCACGCGGGACACGATTGAGGCGGTCGCGACGGAGCTCCGCACCGCGGGCGCGCGGGCGTGGGCGGTCGCGTGCGACGTGACAGACCCGGCGAGCGTACAAGGGCTCGCCTGACCGTGAATGCGACCGGCACGTTCCTGTGCACCCAGGCGTTCCTCCCCGGCATGGTCGAGCGGCGCTGGGGGCGCGTCGTGAACATCGCCTCCGTAGCGGGCTTGGGCGGCGGGAAGTACATCGCCGCATACAGCGCGTCGAAGCACGCGGTGGTCGGGTTTACCCGATCGGCGGCGGCGGAGGTTGCAGGAACCGGCGTGACGGTGAACGCCGTATGCCCCGGGTACGTCGACACGGACATGACGCGGGAGTCGGTGGCGCGCATCGCGGCGGCGACCGGCATGCCGCCCGAGGCCGCGCTGCGCGCAGCGCTCGAGACTACGGGCCAGCGCCGCTTGATCTTGCCGGAGGAGGTGGCGCGCGCCGTCCTGACGCTGTGCGACGACGCTGGACGCGAGACCAGCGGGGAAACCGTGGTGATCGCTGAGGGAGGCGTCCACCAATGACGTTCCGCATCGTGAACCCCGAAGTGCTCGGCCGACCGAGTGGGTGGAACCACGGCATGCTCGCGCCGGCCGGGGGTCGGCTGCTGTTCGTGGCCGGGCAGACCGCCCCGCAGCGCGAGGGGGGACTCGTCGAGCAGTGGGCGGGCGCGCTCGAGCGCGTGTTGGAGGTCGTGCGGGCAGCGGGCGGTGGACCCGAGCACATCGGTCGCATGACGGTTTACATCATCGACCGTCAGACCTATCTAGCCAATCGCAAACCGCTCGGCGAGGTCCATCGCCGCCTCATGGGACGGCACTATCCCGCCATGGCGCTGGTGGAAGTGCGGGCCCTCCTGGACCCGAACGCTGCCGTAGAGATCGAAGCCACCGCCGTATTGCCCTGACCCACACCGGAGACCCGTCCGCATGCCGCTCGCACCCAAGTCCTTCCTCTACGAGTCCGACGCCGGCACCGGGGTCGCGACCATCACGCTCAATCGTCCCGATCGACTCAACGCCCTGACGTTCGACGTGTACCGCGAGCTGCGCGACGCGTTTCGCGCACTCGACACGGAGCGGGGCGTGCGGGCCGTGGTCATCACCGGCGCGGGGCGGGCGTTCTGCTCGGGCGGCGATGTTGAAGACATCATCGGCGCGCTGTTCGCGCGCGACGACGCTGGGCTGCTCGAATTCACGCGGCTGACATGCGACGTGATCCTTGCGATGCGGCAATGCCGCCGGCCCATCGTCGGGGCCCTGAACGGTACGGTCGCGGGCGCCGGCGCCGTCATCGCCGCGGCATGCGACGTACGGATCGCCGCCGACTCTGCGAAGATCGCGTTTCTGTTCACCAAGGTCGGACTCTCAGGGGCTGACATGGGCGCCGCGTGGCTGCTGCCCCGCCTCGTCGGGTTCGGGCACGCGACCGAGCTCCTCATGACCGGCGACTTCATCGACGCCCCGACGGCCTTGCGTATCGGCCTCTACACTCGGGTGGTCGCGGCCGCTAACGTGCTGGAGGAGGCCCGCGCGTTCGCCGAGCAGCTGGCGCAGGGACCCTCGGTCGCGCTCGGGGTCACGAAGGACGCGCTCAATCGCGAGGCGCACATGGATCTCGCCACGGCACTCGAGGCGGAAGCACAGGCCCAGGCGGCGTGCATGCGGAGCCCCAACTTCCGACAGGCTTACGAGGCCTTCAAGGCGAAGCGCATGCCCAAGTTCATCTGACCGTGCCCGATTCGACCGCGGTCCGCGCCTTTCTCACCGACTCCCACCTCGCCCTGGCCGCGCGGGTGACGGAGTACGCCGCCCAGGAGCTCGTTTCCCTCCCCGAGCCCCAGGACGATGCCGCGGCACGCGCTCAGGCGCGGGAGCTCTTGGCTCGGCTCGGTCACGCGGGATGGTTCGCGCCGATCGGGGACCTCGATCTGCGCGCGGCATGCCTGGTGCGCGAGGCGCTGGCAGCCGCCTCGCCGCTCGCAGACGCCGTGTTCGCGCTGCAAGCCCTCGGTACCGTACCCATCCTCCTGGCCGGCGACCGCGAGCTGAAAAACCGCTGGGTGCCGGCAGCGCTCGCAGGGCAGGCCATGGCCTCCTTCGCGCTGACCGAGGCGGAGGCCGGCTCGGACGCGGCCGCGATCGCCACGACGGCGCGGCGTGACGGCGCGGGCTACGTCCTCGCCGGCACCAAAACGTTCATCTCAAACGCCGGTATCGCGGACTTCTATACCGTGTTCGCGTCCACCGACCCCACGAGGGGCAACAAGGGGATTTCGGCCTTCGTGGTGGCGGCGGACGCCCCAGGACTCACGTTCGTGCGCCCGCTCGTGCTCTCGGCGCCGCACCCGCTCGGCGAGATCGCGTTCCAGGACTGTCGGGTGCCGGCGTCCAGCAGGCTCGGCGCCGAGGGCGAGGGGTTCAAGCTCGGCTTGGCCACGCTCGACCGGCTGCGGGCGACCGTCGCCGCCGCTGCGTGCGGCATGGCGGCGCGGGCGTTGCACGAAGCGGTGGGGCATGCCACCCGGCGCCGCCAGTTCGGGCGCACGCTCGCTGAGTTCCAATTGATCCAGGAGAAGCTCGCGCGGATGGCGACGGACCTCACCGCCGCACGGCTGCTCACTTACCGGGCGGCCTGGGAGAAGGATCGTGGCGCGGAGCGCGTGACGCTCGAGGCGGCGATGGCGAAGGCCTTCGCGACGGAGGCCGCGCAGCGGATCGTGGACGACGCCGTGCAGATCCTCGGGGGCCGGGGCGTGCTCGCGTCCCACCCGGTGGACCGGCTGTACCGCGCCGTCCGGGCGCTACGGATCTACGAGGGCACGACGGAGATCCAACACCTCATCGTGGCGGAGCAGCTGTTGAAGCGGGCGGTGGGCGCGGTATGAGAATCGTCGTGGTGGGCGGCGGGCCGGCCGGCCTCTACTTCGCGCTCCAGATGAAGCGGGCGGATGCCTCGCACCACGTCACGGTGCTCGAGCGGAACCCGCTCGAGGCCACGTTCGGGTTCGGCGTCGTCTTCTCCGACGCCACGCAGGACAACCTCGCGGAGGCCGATCGCGAGACCCACGACGAGATGGTCCGGCGATTCCATCATTGGGACGACATCGACGTCCACTTCAACGGCACCGTGGTCACGTCCACCGGCCACGGATTCAGCGGGCTGTCGCGCCGGACCCTACTCGCGATCCTGCGCCGTCGCGCGGAAGCGCTCGGGGTGTGCCTGGAGATCGGCACCGAGGTCACGGACGCCAGCGCCTACCGCGGCGCCGATCTCGTAGTGGCGGCCGACGGCTTCAACAGCGTCCTACGCGGACAGTTTGCCGATCAGTTCGAGCCCAGCGTGGATTGGCGCCCCAATCGCTACGCCTGGCTCGGTACCACCCGCCCCTTCCCCGCGTTCACGTTCTACTTCAAGCGCGATCGGCACGGCCTCTGGCGAGTCCACGCCTATCAGTACGAGCCCGAGGGCTCGACGTTCATCGTCGAAGCCACGGAAGCGACCTGGCGGGCGGCGGGGATGGACCGCGCCGACGAGCGCGCGACGGTCGCGTTCTGCGAGGCGTTGTTTCGCGAGGAACTCCAGGGCCACCGGCTGCTCACGAACCGCTCTCTTTGGCGCAACTTCGGGACTGTGCGGAACCGGCGCTGGCATCACCAGAATGTGGTGTTATTGGGGGACGCCGCTCACACCGTGCACTTTTCCGTGGGATCGGGCACAAAGCTCGCCATGGAGGACGCCGTCGCCCTGGCGCGCGCTCTCGCGCGCGCGCCCGCGGGCGCCCTCCCAGCCGCGCTCGCGGCGTACGAGGCGGAGCGGCGACCGGCGGTGGAGAGCTTGCAGCGCGCCGCTCAGGTCAGCCTGCAGTGGTTCGAGGACACCGAGCGCTACATGGATCTCGTTCCGATCCAGTTCGCCTTCAACCTGCTCACGCGCAGCCTGCGCATCACCCACGACAACCTGCAGCTCCGCGATCCCTCGTTCGTCGGCGAGGTGGACCGCTGGTTCGCCGCGTGGACCACCGAGCAAAGCGGCGTGGCTGTTCCCAGCAACCCGCCCCCGCCCCCCCTATTCACGCCATTCCGGCTGCGCGACTTGCTGCTCGTGAACCGCGTGGTCGTGTCCCCGATGTGCCAGTACTGCGCGGTGGACGGCACTCCCAATGATTGGCACCTGGTACACCTGGGGACGAGGGCCCTGGGCGGCGCGGGACTGGTGTTCACAGAGATGACCGACGTCTCGCGCGAGGGCCGGATCTCGCCGGGGTGCACCGGCATGTACAAGCCGGAGCACGTGCCGGCCTGGAAGCGGATCGTGGACTTCGTCCACGCCCACAGCCACGCCAAGATCGGGCTCCAGCTCGGCCACGCGGGCCGTAAGGGCTCGACCCGGCTCGCGTGGGAGGGGATGGACGAGCCCCTTCCGGAGGGCAACTGGGAGATCATCGCCGCCTCCCCCATCCCCTACTTCCCTCACAGCCAGGTCCCCCGCGCCATGGACCGGGCGGACATGGACGCCGTGCGCGACGACTTCGTGCGGGCGGCGCGCATGGCGGAGCAGGCGGGCTTCGACATCCTCGAGATCCATTTCGCGCACGGCTATCTCCTGGCGAGCTTCATCTCTGCGCTCACGAACCACCGCCGCGACGAGTACGGCGGCCTTATCGCGAACCGGATGCGGTTCCCCCTCGAGGTGTTCGACGCCGTGCGCGCTGTGTGGCCGGAGCCGAAGCCGATCTCCGTGCGCATCTCGGCCGTGGACTGGGCCCCGGGCGGCACGGAACCGGCCGACGCGGTCGACATCGCCCGGCTGCTCCGGGCGCACGGCTGCGACATCGTGGACGTGTCCGCGGGCCAAACGGTGTCCGACGCGAAACCCGTCTACGGGCGCCAGTTCCAGACACCCTTCGCCGACCGCGTGCGGCACGAGGCGGGGATTCCCACGATGGCGGTCGGCAACATTTCGTCCTACACGGACGTGAACACGATTCTCGCGGCGGGGCGCGCCGATCTCTGCGTCCTGGCGCGCGCGCATCTATGGGATCCCTACTGGACCCGCCACGCCGCCCACGAGATGGGCTATGCGCTGCCCTGGCAGCCTCAGTATTCGACGCTCGACACCTACAAGCCGCGGTTCACGTGAGGGTCGCCCGATGGCGGTGAGTTATTCCAGCTATTTGAGGCTCGATGAACTCTTGGCCCTGCAGCAGCCGCGCTCCGCGGGCCCCGAGCACGATGAGATGCTGTTCATCGTCATCCACCAGGTGTACGAGCTGTGGTTCAAGGAGATGCTCCACGAGCTCGCCTATCTCGAGAAGTTGCTGCGGGACAACGCCACGCCGCGCGCCTTGCACACGCTGAAGCGGGTCCTCACGGTGCTCAAGGTGATGGTGGCGCAGATCGACGTCCTGGAGACCATGACGCCGCTCGAGTTCCTGTCGTTCCGCGACCGGCTCGAGTCGGGGAGCGGATTCCAGTCGTTCCAGTTCCGCGAGCTCGAATTCGTCCTCGGCACGAAGAACCCCGCAGCCCTCGGGCGCTACCCCGAGGGCAGCGAGGTCCGACGTCGGCTCGAAGCGAGGTATCGTGAGTCGACGCTGTGGGACGCCTTGCTCGCCTATCTCGTACGGAACGAGTACCCCGTTCCGACGTCGCTGCTCAGCCGCGACGTGACCCGGCCGGTGGAGCCGTCGCGCGAGATGCAGCAGGTCCTGATCGCGGTCTATCGGACGAACCCCGCCGTAGCGTCGGTGTGCGAGCGCTTTGTGGACCTGGACGAGGGCGTCATGGAGTGGCGCTATCGACACGTGAAGATGGTGCAGCGCACCATCGGCACGAAGGCGGGCACCGGCGGAACTGCCGGGGCGGAGTACCTCGAAACGACGCTCAACAAGCCCGCCTTCCCCGACCTCTGGGCGATCCGCAGCGACCTGTGACCGACGTGACGACGGAGGCGTTGTACGGGAGTCCCAACGCCCTCGCGCCTCATTATCGCCGCTTCCGCGTGGCGGACCGTTTGCTGCTGACAGGCCATTCGCATCAGGCATGGCCCGACGTGGGGTTCGAAGCCCAGCAACACGCCTGGCTCGACGCAGCCGAGTACGTGGACGACAAGTGGGAGCGCGCGTTCGCCGTGGCGGGCCGGGTGCAGCAAGGGTTCGCGCAGCTGCTCGACGACCCCGATGGCGCGGTCGCTCTCGGCGCGAACACCCACGAGCTGGTCGTGCGGTGGCTCTCCGCCCTGCCCCTCGGCCGACGACCCCGCCTCGTCACGACGACCGGGGAGTTTCACACCATCCGGCGTCAGCTCGAACGTCTCGGTGAGGAAGGGATCGCAGTCGTCAAGGTCCCCGCGCTCCCGGCCGCGACGCTCGCCGAGCGGCTCGCCCGAGCCGTGGACGACCGTACCGCGGCGGTGCTCGTCTCGGCGGTGCTGTACGAGAACGCCCACATCGTGCCCCACCTCGGTCACGTGCTCGATGCCTGTCGACGAACGGGTGCCGAGCTGCTGGTGGACGCCTATCACGCGCTCAACGTCGTGCCGTTTTCCCTCCGGAAAGACCAACTCGCCGGCACGTTCGTGGTCGGCGGCGGCTACAAGTACTGCCAGCTGGGCGAGGGCAACTGCTTCCTGCGCATCCCCGCGGGCTGCGCGCTGCGGCCGGTGATCACGGGTTGGTTCAGCGAGTTCGAGACGCTGGCCGCCGGCGAGGCGGCGACTGCGGTCGCCTACGGCCCGGGCGCGGCTCGGTTCGCCGGCGCCACGTACGATCCGACGAGTCATTATCGCGGCGCCCGCGTGTTCGACTTCTTCGAGGAGCACGAGCTCTCGCCGGAGGTCCTGCGGCGCGTGAGCCAGCACCAGGTGGACCTTCTGGCGCGCTCCTTTGACGCGCTCGATGCCGACCCACGCCTCATCACGCGGGACCGGACCGTGACACTGCCGGACCTCGGGGGGTTCCTCGCACTGCAATCGGCCCGGGCAGCCGAGCTGTGTCGTCGCTTGCGGGACCATGGCGTCCTGAGCGACTACCGGGCGGACGTACTGCGTCTCGGTCCGGCCCCCTATCTCTCCGATGTGCAGCTGCGAGATGCCGCGCAGGCGCTGGGAGGCGTGATCAGGGAGATGGCAGGCGGAGGGGGAGGGGGAGAGGGGGCGCGTTAGCGCTTCTCGCGGAAAAAACCCTGCAGCAACCGACGACAGGGCTCGGCATCCACGCCCCCGATCACCTCCACCCGATGATTCAGGCTGCGGTGCCGCAGCAGATCCCCCACGCTCCCCGCCATCCCAGCCTTGTCGTCGTAGGCCCCGAACACCACGCGACCCACCTTGGCCAGCACGATTGCTCCCGCGCACTGGGCGCACGGCTCGAGCGTCACGTACAGGGTGCCGTCGGTGAGTCGGTCGGTCTGAAGCGAGGCGAGCGCCCGCTGCACGGCGAGCAGCTCGGCGTGAGCCGTGGGATCGCCGCGCGCCACGGTCTCGTTGTGCGCCCGGGCGACGACGGCGCCGTCCCGAAACACGACGGCGCCCACCGGAACTTCTCCGCTGGACGCCGCCGTTCGGGCCTGCTCGAGCGCCGCCGCCATGCCGG
>WNGR01013965.1_pt1 | contig 15850 bp, 15 predicted proteins | sample 5407581 | NCBI WGS metagenome assembly WNGR01 (sample SAMN13153383, study PRJNA577476) | soil metagenome | isolation source: 80 cm soil or saprolite under Garry oak tree replicate 2 | place: USA:California | collected 2016-06-15 | reverse complement strand
CGTGAGCGGCATGTCGAGAAGCACGATACCGGTATCAGCTAGGCGCACGGCCAGCCGCGCCATGGTGCTGGGCGCGACGGTCGAAGCGATACCGACAATCAGTCCGGGACGAGCGGCACCGGCGATACCATCCCGACCGAGCAAGACGGCTTCCGCCTCGTTGTCGAAGCCGACCACGATGATGACAAAATCGCTTCGGTCCGCCACCGCGCGGGGATTGGCCGAAAGAGTGATGCCGGACTGTTGCGCCTGGGAGCGCGCGTGCGCGTCGACATCGTATCCCGTGACGTCGAACTTGGCCCGCGCGAGATGACGGGCCATCGGGTGTCCCATCTTGCCAAGCCCGATGATGCCGACGCGACGAACGGCGCTTGTGCTCATATCCCGACCTCTCTCGTTTCCACCGGCCTCACGCATTGTAGACGCGAGCCGAATTTTGGCGACAGCAAACCGCCGAGCGCCGATGGCGTCCCGCCACGGCTCGAACGCGGCGCCTCGCCGCAGCATGGAGGGAGCGCGGGTCGGGATATTGCAGCCGCTCACGCTCGCTGCGTATCATGTTGCGCGACCACGCCGGATCGAGCCGATCCCTTCATTACCGCCGTAAAGATCGAGCCGTCATGACGCTTGCGCTCCTGGTCGAGCAGCTTTTCAACGGCGTGCAGTTCGGACTGATGCTGTTCCTGATGGCCGTCGGCGTGACGCTCGTATTCGGCATCATGCGGGTCATCAACCTCGCCCACGGCTCGCTGTTCATGCTCGGCGGCTATTTCCTGATGGCCGCGCTCGCCTGGACGCGGTCCTACGCGCTGGCCATTCCCTTGGCCTTCCTCGGCGCCGCCTTGGTTGCGGTCGTGCTCGAAATCGTGGTGTTGCGGCCGCTCTACCGCCGCGGTCCGCTCGACCAGGTGCTGGCAACCTTCGGGCTCACGCTGTTCTTCAACGAGGCGGTCACGGTGATCTGGGGCCGCGAGTCGATCCCGCTGAGCATTCCGCCCTTCCTCACCGGCTCGGTCGAGATCATTCCCGGCAGCGCCTATCCGATCTACCGGCTCGTCATCACCGCGGTCGCCATCGTGGCCGGACTGCTGCTCTACTTGCTGATCGCGCGCACGCGCGTCGGCGCCTTGATCCGCGCCGGCAGCGACAACCGCGAGATCGTGGCCGCGCTCGGCATCAACATCAACCTGCTCTACACGCTCATCTTCGCGCTCAGCGCCATGTTGGCGGCGCTCGCCGGCATCATGATGGGGCCGCTGTTGTCGGTCGAGCCGGGGGCCGGCGACCCCATCCTCATTCTCGCGCTGGTGGTGGTCGTGATCGGGGGCATCGGCTCGGTCCGCGGCGCGCTCGTGGGCGCGTTGATGGTCGGCATCTTCGACACGCTGAGCCGCGTGCTCATTCCGCTGGTCATTCAGACCAACGCGACCTCCGCCTTGGTCGGCATGGCGGTCTACGTGCTGATGGCGGTGGTGCTGCTGTTCAGCCGGACCGGCCTGTTTGCCGCGCATCGGGGCTAAGATGACGCTTCTGCACCGACGCAGCGTGCTGCTGTGCGTTCTGCTCGCCGTCGCGATCGCGCTGCCGCCCTATTGCGGCACCTATTACACCCGGTTCGCCACGCAAATCGCGATCTACGGCATGGCGGCGCTCAGCGTCGACCTCCTGCTCGGCTATAGCGGGCTGATCACCTTCGGACAGGCGGCGTTGTTCGGCGTCGGCGCCTACGCCGCGGGCATGTTGACTGTCTATGGCCTCACCGACGCCCTCGTGACGTGGCCGCTCGCCGGTTTAGTATCGATGCTGTTCGCATTGGCGATCGGAGCGCTCTCGCTGCGCACGCGCGGCTTCCAGTTCATCATGGTGACGCTCGCCTTTGCCCAGATGGTCTATTATTTCGCGCAGAGCCTGCGCAATTGGGGCGGCGACGACGGTTTCACCCTGCCCCAGCGCGACAGTTTGGGATTCATTTCGCTCGCCGATCATACGACCTTCTATTACGTCGTGCTCGTTCTGCTGGTGCTGGTCGTCTTGCTCGCGAACCGGGTCGTCAAGTCGGAGTTCGGCATGGTGATCCGCGGCATTCGCGACAACGAGCGGCGCGCGGCCGCCGTCGGCTTTCCGCCCTACCCGTACAAGCTCGTCATCTTCGTCATCGCCGGCGGCATCGCGGGACTGGCCGGCGCGCTCATGGCCAATCACGCGAAGTTCGTCAGTCCGGCGACGATGAGCTGGCAGTTGTCGGGCGAATTGCTCGCGATGGTCATCCTGGGCTCGGCCAATTCCCTGATCGGGCCGATTCTGGGCGCCGCGTTCTTTCTCGCCTTTCGCGACGTGCTGTCCGATTTCACCGAGCATTGGATGTTGTTCTTCGGTCCGCTGTTGGTGGCGCGGGTGCTGCTGGTGAAGGACGGCATTTGGGGCATGCTCGTGCGCGCAACCGGCGCCGATGACAAGCTCGTCGAGCCCAAGGTCGATTTCCCCGAGGCGCTCGAGCGCGCGGCCGATTCCAAGCCGGGAGCCGCCAAGTGAGCGAATTCCTGCTCAAGATCGAGCACTTGTGCAAGGCCTTCGGCGCGCTCGTCGCCACCGACGACGTGACGCTCGGCATCCGCAAGGGCGAAACCCATGCGCTCATCGGTCCGAACGGCGCCGGCAAGACCACGCTGGTCGGACAGTTGACCGGCGAGCTCAGGCCGGATGCGGGGCGGATCATCTTCGACGGGCGCGACGTTACCGAGCTGTCGACCGCGCGCCGCGCGCGGCTCGGCCTGGCCCGATCGTTCCAGATCACGAGCATTTTCGACAGCTTCACCGCCGAGGGAAACGTTGCGCTCGCCGTTCAAGCCACCGAGCGCCACAGTTTCCGCTTCTGGCAACCGGCGGAACGGATTGCGCGCCTGCGGCAGCCGGCGCGCCAGCTGATCGCGGATGTCGGCCTTTCCCGCCTCGGCAACGTCATCGCGTCCAGGATGTCGCACGGCCAGCACCGGCAGCTCGAGCTCGGCATGGCGCTCGCGACCCATCCGATCATGCTGCTGCTCGACGAGCCGATGGCGGGTTTGGGCATCGAGGAGTCGCGTGCGATGTCGAAGCTGTTGGCGAGCGTGAAGGGGCAATACACGATCCTCTTGATCGAGCACGACATGGACGCGGTGTTCTCGCTCGCCGACCGCATCACGGTCCTGGTCGGCGGCCGCATCGTCGCGTCCGGAACCGCCGACGAGATCAGAAACCATCCCGGTGTGCGCGTGGCCTATCTCGGCGAAGAGGATGACGCGGGAGGCGTCCGTGCTGACGGTTGAAGGGCTCGAGACGAGCTACGGCCAGAGCCAGGTGCTGTTCGGCGTCGATCTCGAGGTTCGCCGCGGCGAGGTTGTGACGCTGCTCGGGCGCAACGGCATGGGCAAGACCACCACCATCCGTTCGATCATGGGCATGACGGCGCCGCACGGCGGCAGCGTCAGGTTCGAAGGGCGGCAGCTGCGCGGCCTCACCTCGTTCCGCATCGCCAAGCTCGGGCTCGGTCTGGTGCCGGAGGGACGCTGCATCTTTCCGAGCCTCACGGTGTGGGAGAATTTGACCGCGACCGCGGGCACGGGGCCGAGCGGCACGCCGCGTTGGACCACCGATGCGATCCTCGAGCTGTTTCCTTGGATCCGCGAGCGCAGATCGCAAATGGGCGGCCAGCTCTCGGGCGGGGAGCAGCAGATGCTGGCGATCGCACGCGCGTTGATGACCAACCCGGAGCTGTTGATCCTGGACGAAGCAACCGAAGGCCTCGCCCCCATCATCCGCAGCGAGATCTGGAGAGTCTTGAGCGAGCTCAAGCGCGGCGGCCAATCGATCCTGATCGTGGACAAGAATCTCAAGGTTCTCGCTCGACTTGCCGACCGCCATTACGTGCTCGAGCGCGGACGCGTGCGCTGGAACGGAGACTCGAGCGCGCTGGGCAGCGAATATGAGACCATCCGCCGCTTCGTCGGCCTCTAGCCAGATTTGAACTGCCGCGCTGCTCGATGATAGGTTTGCCAAAGCGTTGCAACCAAAAGACCGCCAGAGGGAGGAAACGACGATGCGACGAATTGCTCTAGCCTCAACGACGCTGCTTGCCCTTTGCACGGGCGCGCAGGCTGCCGATCAGGTCAAGCTCGGCAACCTCACGCAGCTCAGCGGCCCGATTTCACCCGCAGGCACCGAGACCAAGCGCGGCATCGATCTCGCCCTCGAAGAGCTCGGCAACAAGCTCGGCGGTCTACCGGTCAAGTACACGGTCGTCGACGACAAGACCAACCCGGCCGAAGCGGTGCAAGGGGCTTCGAAGCTCATCGACGACGCCAAGGTCGACTTCGTCACCGGGCTCGGCGCCTCGAATACGCTGATCCCGGTGTTCAAATCGTTCGTCGACGCCGGCATCTTCGCGGTCGGCGCGCTGGCTGGACCGTTGCAGTTCGCGGGCAAGGAATGCCACCCGAACGGCTTCTTCGTCTCGTTCTCGAACGACGACTGGCCGGCGGCCGTCGGCAAATACATGACCGACAAGGGCGTCAAGAGCGCGTTTTTCCTCGGCGCGGACTATCAGGCCGGCTACGAGCATGTCGGCGCCGCCATTCGCTACTTCAAAGGCAAGGCCATCGGCCCGGTCTACACGCCGCTGACCCAGCTCGACTTCGCGCCCGAGATCACCCGCATCCGCGCCGAAAAGCCCGACGCGGTCTTCGCCTTCCTGGTGGGCGCCGGCGGCGTCGCCTTCGTCAAGCAGTACGCGCAGGCGGGACTGCAGCACCAGCTGCCTTTCTACACCGAAGACCCGGTCGCAAACCCGCTGACCTTCCCCGCGCAAGGGGATGCCGCGCTCGGCGTCATCATGGGCACGAACTGGACGGCCGACCTCGACAACCCGGCGAACAAGAAATTCGTCGCGTCGTTTGCCGCTAAGTACAACCGCTTGCCCGCCACCTTCGCCGCGCTCGGCTACGACGCCGTCAAGCTCATCGACTCTGCGGTCACCGAGGTGGGCGGCAAGATCGAGAACAAGGACGCCGTGCGCGCCGCGCTGCGCAAGGCCAACTTCCAGTCGGTGCGCGGGTCGTTCAAGTTCAACAACAACCATTTTCCGATCCAGAACCTCTACATCATGGAAGTGAAGAAGGACGAGAAGGGAAATCTAAAGGCCGTGCTGAAGGATACCGCGATCAAAGACTGGCAGGACCCCTATCACCAGGAATGCCCGATGAAGTGGTGAAATCAATATCGACTCCGCCTTCGCGGGAACGACAGGCGAGTACTCAGCAACAAGGTGAGAAAACATGAGCTCTGCCACCCCCACGCACGACTACACCGCCCGCGCGCGGCTATTCGGCGGCAATCGCATGAAGCTCGGAGTCATGGCCTTCAATTGCAGTCACGGCTCCACCATCACCACCGTGCCGGAGGCCTGGAAGCTCAACTGGCCCGACACCAAGGACATCGCGCAGGCGGTGGATCGCGCCGGCATGGAGGCGCTGCTGCCGGTCGGGCGCTGGAAGGGCTACGGCGGCCCGTCGAACTTCAACAACTGCACATTCGAGAGCTTCACCTGGGCGTCGGCGATCGGCGCGGTGACGAACTATTGCACGGTGCTCGCCACCGTCCACGTGCCGCTGGTGCATCCGCTGATGGTGGCCAAGATGGCGGCCACCATCGATCACGTCACCGGTGGCCGCTTCGCCATGAACGTGGTGTGCGGATGGTTCAAGAACGAATTCGACATGTTCGGCGCCCACATGCGCCCGCACGACGATCGCTACAAATACGCCACCGAATGGCTCGATTTCGTGCGCCGGGCATGGACGCAGGACGAGGAATTCGATTTCACCAGCGAGAACTTCAATGCCGCCGCGGTCTGGAGCCAGCCCAAGCCGCTGCAGAAGCCCCATCCGCCGATCATGAACGCCGGCGGATCGCCCGCGGCGCAAGAATTCACCACGCGTTACTGCGACATGAATTTCGTCATCCTCAAGGACCGCACCCATCTCGAAGGCGCAAAGGCGCAGATCGATCATCTCAAGCAAATGGCCCGCTCGCACGGCCGCGAAACGCGGATTTGGATCCACGTCTACGTCGTCTGCCGCACGAGCGAGAAGGAGGCCAAGGATTATCTCAACTACTACGTCTACGAGAAGGGCGACTGGGAGGCTGCCGGCAATCTCCTGAAGATCTTCGGGCTGCACAATCAAACCCTGGACGCCAAGACCCTGGATGGACACAAGGCGCATTTCATCGCCGGTCACGGCGGCTACCCGCTGGTGGGAACGGCGGAACAGATCGTCGACGAGCTCGGCAAGCTCGCCGATATCGGGGTCGACGGCTGCCTGATCTCCTGGGTCAGATACAAGGAAGAACTGGCGCAGTGGAACGAGGAGGTTCTTCCGCTGATGGTGCAGGCGGGATTGCGCGCGCCGTTCCCGCCGGCGCAGACGCTGCGCGCCGCGACGATGCCGTCGCGCGTGGGCGGCGCGGCGGTGGCTTAGAGGTATTCCGACAATGCATCGGGTCGCGGCTGCGCTGGCGTGCTTTGCTCTGCTCGCGCTGATGGCGGCGTCGGGCGAGAGCGCGCGCGCCGACGAGCCCTATCCATCCAAGCCCATCCGCCTCGTTCTTCCCCAACCTGCGGGCGGCGCGGTCCACCTCATTGCACGCACGCTGGGCGACCGCCTGAGCTACGCGCTGCGCCAGCCGGTGATCGTCGAGAACCAGCCCGGCGCCAATGGCGGGCTCGCGGCCGGACAGGTCGCCCGCGCCGCGCCCGATGGCTACACCCTGTTCATGGCCGTCGACACCAATCTGGTGGTCAGTCAAAATCTTTATCCCAACCTCGCCTACGATCCGTTCCGCGATTTCATACCGATCAGCATCATCGCCAAGGTTTATCTCGTGCTCGTCGCCAGTTCGAAGATCGAAGCCACCAGCGTGCAGGAGCTGCTGGCGTTTGCACGCGCACATCCCGGCAAGCTCAACTATGCCTCGATCGGGCTCGGCACGCAGGCGCATCTCGGCATGGAATTGCTGAAGATCATGACCAAGACCGACATCACCCAAGTCTCTTACCGGGGAACGGCACCGGCCATGACCGACATCGCCGCGGGCGTGGTCGACGTCATGTTCACGGGCCCGCCCTCGGCCATGGCGCTTGCAGCCGGCGGCAAGGGCAAGATGTTGGCGATCGCATCGCCTTCGCGCTCGAGCCTGATGGCGCAGGTTCCGACCATGCAGGAAGCAGGCGTGCCGGGATACGAGCTCAGCGGATGGTTCGGATTGCTGGCGCCGGCCAAGACGCCGCAGCATGTCGTCGACCGGCTCGCGAGCGAGGTCAAGACGGCGGTCGCCGATGGAAAATTCAAGGATCGCCTGGGCGAGCAGGGTTTGGACGTGGTCGGAAGCTCGTCCGCGGAGATGCTTGCGGTGATGACGGCGGACACCAAGAAATGGAGCGAGGTCATCGCCGCGACCGGCGCCAAAGTCCCGCAATGATTCCCCGATGATCCGGCCATGATCCCGATGAGCTCGCGTTCACACCAGGAGCAGCAGCATGGCTGAGGGCATTACCGGGTGGCGGTTGCACCTCGGGGTGATCTTCCCCACCCCCGTTCCGCCGCGCGCCGTGCTCGAGTTCTACGAGGCGGTGCCCGAAGGCGTCGACATGACGACGGTCTCGCTCACGATCCAGCAGCTGTCCGATGACGACATGGACGAGGCGATCAAGGGCATGGAACGCGCGGCCAAGCAATTGGCGAGCTTCGACGTCGATCTCATTTACCAGTCGGGGGTGCCGCCGGTCGTCCGCCGCGGCTTGGGTTTCGGCGACGAGCTCGCCGACCGTCTGTCGCAGGCCGCGGGACTGCCCGCGATCACCGACATGTCGAGCGTGATCGACGCCATGCGCACGGCGAAGCTCAAGACCCTCGCCATGGCCACGCCGTTCGAACAATTCATCAACAATCGGCTGATCCAGTATCTCGCCGCGGAGAAAATCGAGATCACGAACAACACGGCGCTAGGCATCAAACGCAACGTCGAGATCCGCCGCCTGCCGATCCCGGTGGAATATACCGTGGCACGCAAGACCTACCTCGAGGCCGCGAGCAAGCCCGACGGCATTTACATTCCGTGCGGCGGCTGGGGCAGCGGGGCAGCATCCACAATATCGACCTCTTGGAAAAGGATCTCGATACCACCGTAGTCACCTGGATGAATGCGATGATTTGGAGCTCGCTCCGGCGCGGCAAGGTCGCCGGCGCGATTCACGGATTCGGCAAATTGCTGGCATCGTTGTGATTGCGCTCGCCTGCAATCGCCAGGATGGGGGACTGCCACTTGATAACGCCTACCAGCGGAGACTTATGAGATGAGCGAATCGCCCGTTCTCATCACCAAGGACGCGCGCGGCGTTGCCACCGTCGCGATCAACCGTCCGCAGGTGCGCAACGCGATCGACGACCATGTCATCCATTCGCTGACCGATGCTTTCAAGACGCTCGGCGCCGATGGCGAAACGCGGATTGTCGTTCTCACGGGCCGCGGCGCAGCGTTTTCGGCCGGCGCCGATCTCGACTGGATGCGCCGCATGGCGGCGGGCAGCGAAGCGGAAAATTTCGCGAGCGCAAAAACGATCAGCGCGATGATGCGCACTCTCAATGAGCTGCCAAAGCCGACCATAGCCAGAATCAATGGCGCGGCCTATGCCGCGGGCGTCGGGCTGATCGCAGCCTGCGATATCGCAGTCGCCGTCGAAGCGGCGGTGTTCTCGATTTCCGAGGTGCGGATCGGCCTCGTGCCTTCGACGATCGGCCCCTACGTTCTCGCGGCCATCGGCGCCAGAGCAGCCCGCCGCTACTTCTTGACCGGGGAGCCGTTTTCCGCCGCGGACGCATGCCGATTGGGTCTCGTGCACAAAGTCGTTCCGCAGACCGGCCTCGACGAAGCGGTCGAGGAAGTGATTTCGGCTTTGCTTGCCGGAGGCCCACACTCACAATCGCGTGCCAAACGGCTCATTGCCGAGGTCGCGGGTCGTCCGGTCGACGACGCGCTCGAGGCGTTGACCGCTCGCAGCATCGCCGAAGCGCGCGCGTCGCCCGAAGGGCGTGAAGGCATCGAGGCATTTCTTAAAAAGCGCAAGCCCGCCTGGCGGCATGAGTAGCGCGGTCCGAATGGATCCGCGCTGCGCGCACCATTCGCGGATCACGGCGGCGTCACCGCGAGCGCTTTGGCGCAAGCCAGGAGCCGCGACCACGTACCCTGCGGCAGGGGAATGCCGTCGCGCATTCGCGCCTGCAAGATGCTGTCGCCACGCTCGCCCGGAAGGTAGATGCGTTCGACGCCGTCAGCAGGCGCAAGCGCCGCAACGTGGCGCGCGAGGCGATCCGCCTCGCCCAGAATGCGCTCGCGATCACCGAACACGGCAAGATCGAGCGCGATCGCGACGCCGTTGAGAAACGGCGCATCCAACGCGCCGCCGGCGGCAAGGGCAGGCGCGATGATCGGGTTGCCGACCGTGAGACTGCAGAGGCACTCGATCATGAAGGAAAGACCGGAGCCCTTTGGCCCGCCGAGCGGCAGCAGCGTTGCGAGCTTCCTGGGATCGGTGATGTCGCGTCCCTGCGCGTCCAATCCCCAGCCGAGCGGAATCTCGCGTCCGGCATCGCGCGCGCTCATCACCTTTCCCATGGCGACATTCGACGTGGACATGTCGACCAGTAGCGGCGGCCGGTTCTTGGCCGGGAAGGCAACGGCCAGCGGATTGCTCGAGACGCCGGCGACCTTGGCGCCGTGATAGGCCATCATCGGCCCCGACGCCGACATCACGATGCCGGCCATCCCCGCGTTCGCGGCCTGCAGCGCGAAGTAGCCGACGGCGCCCGCGTGGGTGATGTTGCGCGCGGCGCACCAGCCGACGTGGACTTCGCGCGCCCGCGCGATCGCCTCTTCCATCGCCATCGCCATCGCAACCGCCCCCGGCGCTCGATCCGCCTCCAACACCGCGATGGCGCCGGAGCGCTGTTCTACCCGCATGTCGGGGGCGGGGTTGATGGCCTTGCTCTTCAGGCGTTCGATGTAGCCGGGGATCCGCAAGACCCCGTGGGAATCCACACCCCGCAGATTCGCCCACACCAGCGACTTCGCCCATTGGTCCGCCATCGACCGCGCAACACCCGCCGCCTGGAACAGCGCGCTCGCGAAGCGCTGGAGATCGGCGCTCGAAATCACGTGCAATCCAAGTTTCGATGGCATACCGGCAGCCCGCAGCAACTCCTACGAGGAGAATAGGTCGCAGACGATCTCTATACGAACGGGCTCGGCAGTCAGCAATCCCGCGCTCGCGCTCACGCTTGCGTTTGAATGGCAGGATTTGTGCATGGTCCGCTTGTCTAACCGCGCAGCGAACGGCACTATGCTCGCAAGCGCGTCAAAGATCGGGATGCGAACCGGGAGGAAGAAACATGCACGAGACGAAGAGAGCGGTGCTGGTCGGCCTGATCGCTGCGTCCTTCGCCTGGGCGGGTGCGGCGGCGGCGCAAGAGATCAAGCTGACGCTTGCCGACCAGAATTCTCCCACGGGATGGGGGCCCTCGCACGCGCTGCAGCCCTGGGTGAAACAGGTCGAGGAGGCGACCAAGGGCCGCGTGAAGATCGAGATCTATCCGTCGCAGACCCTCATCAAGGGGGTCGACATGTGGAAAGGCATCCGCGGCGGCATTGCCGATATCGGCTGGTGCGTGCAGGGCTACTGGCCCGAGCAGACGCCGTTATCGGATGTCATGTCGCTGCCGTTCCTGCCGATCAGCTCGGCCGAGAAGGGAAGCGAAGCGCTTTGGAGGCTCTATGAGAAGTTCCCCGCTGTGCAGAAGGAATACAGCGAGATCGAGCCGCTCGTCCTCTACACCAGCTCGCCCAACCTCTTGGTCTCCAAGCGGCAAGTGAAGACGCTCGATGAATTCAAGGGATTGAAGTTCCGCGTCCTGGGCGGGCCGCCCACCGAAATGGCCAAGGCGCTCGGAGCGGTGCCGACGCTGATCCCGATGCCCGATGTCTATCAGTCGCTCGACAAAGGCGTGGTCGATGGCGCAGCCGCGCCGTGGGAGGCGATCCAGGCATTCAGGCTCTACGAGGTGGCGAAGAACTTCACCATCGCTCCGTTCTATGTGGCGTATTTCTCGCTCTGCGCCAACAAGCAAAAATGGCAGAGCCTGCCGCAAGAGGTGCGCGGCGCGATCATGAGCGTCAGCGGTCTGGCGGGAGCAAAGTTCTGGGGCAGGAATTTCTTCGACACCGCGGAGCAAGGCGCGATCGAACGCGCCAAAGCCGGAAACTATGAGCTCAACCGCTACACCGTTCCGCCCGACGAGCTTGCGCGCTGGACCAAGCTTGCGGGCGAGCCGATCTGGAACGAGTGGGTGAAGAAGATGGAGGGCAAGGGTCACGCCAACGCGCGCGAGATCCTCAACGCCGCCCTCGAACTGCTCAAGAACTAGTGCGGTTTCAGCAAAACTGGAGTCGTTTGGTGTCAAGGTGCGGGCCGCGAACTCCACCTCTCCCCGCGTGCGGGGAGAGGTCGATGCGCACGCAGGCAAGCTTGCGTGCGTGCGCGTCGGGTGAGGGGGGCTTTCCGAGGGCCGGATATCGGACGAATACCCCTCACCCCGACCCTCTCCCCGCAGGCGGGGAGAGGGAGCGCACCGAATTCGCTGCCACGCGTAGCGCGTCCTCGCGCAGCGCCGCGGCAACACGATGACGGTCCTGCACGCCGTCCGCAAGGCGTTGTGGCGCTGCGAGCTCGCGCTGGTTTATACCAGCGTGGTCGCGACTATCGGCATCATGGGTCTCACCTCCGCCGATGCGCTCAGTCGCTATCTTCTCAATCGGCCGATCACCGGCGCCTACGAGATCACGATATTTCTGGGCCTGTCCTATGCCTATCGCGGCGGCGTGTTCATCCGCGTGACGTTCCTCGTCGACCGCCTGCCTCGCCCGCTGAAGCTTTTGGCCAATTATCTCGCGCACCTCATATCGCTGCTGTTCTGCCTGATCACGCTGGTGGCAACCAGCCAGCAGGCGCTACGCGGGCTGCGCGACGACACCACGCTGAGCGCGCTGCCGCTCTTGGTCGGACCCGCCTACTGTCTCGTCGCCTTGGGCTTTTTCGCGCTGACCATTCTCATGTTGATCGATTTCACGCGCATCCGCAGTGGTCGGTCGTATCTGTTCAGGGAAGAGGCGCCGCCCGCCTAGGCGTGAAGATCGCACATGGTCGCCCTTCCCCTCCTGGTGCTGGTTATTGCGCTCATCTTCGGCGTGCCGATCGCGGTCGCGCTCGCTGGCTCGGGCATGCTCGGCATCTATCTCGTCACCGGCGACGCCAGCAAGGTGATGGGGATCCTCAGCCTGACGCCGTTCAGCACGGTCGCCGACTACGCGCTGACCACGATCCCCATGTTCATCCTGATGGCGTTCTTCTCGGCCTCGAGCGGGCTCGCCCGCGACCTTTATGCCGCCGCCAGCAACTGGTGTTCGCACATCAAGGGCGGGCTCGCCATCGCCACCGTGTTCGCCTGCGGCGTTTTCGGTGCCATGTCCGGCGCGAGCACCGCCGCGGCGTCGGTGATGTCCAAGATCGCCATGCCGGAGATGCGCCGCCACGGCTATTCCGATGAGCTCGCCGCCGGCGCGATCGGCATTGGAGCGACGCTCGACATCTTGATCCCGCCGAGCATCGCGATGGTGATCTACGGTATCGCCACCCAAACCTCGATCGGCAAGCTGCTCATCGCCGGCGTCGTGCCGGGCATCATCGCCGGCATCCTGCTCGCCGTCATGGTCTATCTGTGGGTCGTCATCAGCCCCAAACACGCGCCCTCGACCTACCGCGTCAGCGCGCAGGAGCGTTGGGCGAGCCTCGTGCGCATCTGGCCGAGCCTGCTGCTCATCCTGCTCGTGCTGGTGCTGCTCTACACGGGGATAGCGACGCCGACGGAGGTGGGGGCGCTCGGCGCCTTGCTCGCCGGCGTGATCGGCGCGGTGTTCGGCCGCCTTACCTTTGCGGAGGCGATCGACGCCGTGAAATCGACCATCCGCACCTCGGCGATGATTTTTCTCATCCTGCTCGGCGCGACCATCTTCGGCTACTACATGGCGTTGAGCCGCATTCCCCAGGAGGTGGTCACCGCCGTCACCGCCATGAATCTCAATCGCTGGGTGGTCATCATCGGCATCGTGGTGGCCTATTTCGTCATCAGCATGTTCATGGACGAAATCCCTCTCCTCCTGCTCACGCTGCAGCTGACCTTTCCGTTGATCACCTCGCTCGGCTTCGATCCGATCTGGTTCGGGGTGATCTCGATGATGATGGTGGCGATGGGGCTCGTCTTCCCGCCGGTCGGCCTCGTCGCATTCATCGTGAGCGCGACGGCAGGCGTCGACCTGATGAAGGTCTACAAGGGAACCAGCATCCTCATGCTGTCGATCGTGATCACGACCGTGCTGCTGATGATTTTCCCGCAGATCGCGCTCTGGCTGCCGGCGACGATGCGATAGAGTATGTTCCTCTGCGTCACGGCTTCGACGATACGGAGGTTCGCCATGAACGTTCAGGACCAATCGCGATTTGGAGCAAAGGCCGATCGTCCTAGTCTCGTTCCCGGCTACATGTCGGGCTTCGGCAACTCGTTCGAGACCGAGGCGCTTGCAGGCGCGCTGCCGGTCGGGCGCAATTCACCGCAAAGGGTCAAGTTCGGCCTCTACGCCGAGCAGCTATCCGGCTCGCCGTTCACCGCGCCGCAGGACACCAACCAGCGCTCCTGGCTCTACCGCATCCGGCCCACGGTCAAGCACTCGGCGCGCTACCGCAGAATTGACAAGGGGTTCATGCGCACCGCCCCGGCGGCGCGGGAGGAGAGCGACCTGCCCATCGGCCAGCTGCGTTGGGGACCGATCCCGATACCGGACGAGAAGCTCACCTTCGTGAGCGGCCTGCGCACCATGACCACGGCGGGCGACGCCGAGACCCGCGCCGGCATGGCGGCGCATGTGCTGCTCGTGACCGCATCCATGCGCAACGAGTATTTCTTCAACGCGGACGGTTCTTCAACGCGGACGGCGAGCTCCTCATCGTCGCGCAGGAGAACAAGCTTCGTTTCCGCACCGAATTCGGCGTGATCGACATCGCGCCCGGCGAAATCTGCGTGATCCAGCGCGGCATGATCTTCAAGGTCGAGCTCGTCGACGGGCCCGCGCGCGCCTACATGTGCGAAAACTACGGCGGCGCTTTCACGCTGCCCTATCGCGGCCCGATCGGCGCAAATTGCCTCGCCAATCCGCGCGACTTCCTCACCCCCATCGCCGCCTACGAGGATAAAGAGGAGCCCTCCACGCTGCTGGTGAAGTGGGGCGGCGAGCTTTACGCGACCGAGATCGGCCAGTCGCCGCTCGACGTGGTCGCCTGGCACGGCAACTACGCGCCCTACAAATACGATCTGCGGCGTTTCTCCCCGGTGGGCGCGTTGCTGTTCGATCACCCCGATCCCTCGATCTTCACGGTCATGACCGCGCCGTCCGAGACGCCCGGCACCGCCAATGTCGATTTCGTTATTTTCCCGGAACGCTGGCAGGTGGCGGAAAATACCTTCCGGCCGCCGTGGTATCACCGCAACCTGATGTCGGAATTCATGGGCCTCATCTACGGCGTCTACGACGCGAAACCGCAGGGCTTCGTGCCAGGCGGCATCTCGCTCCATAATTGCATGCTGCCCCACGGGCCGGATGAGACCGCTTTCGAGCACGCTAGCAACAGCGAGCTCAAGCCGGTCAAGCTCACCGACACCATGGCGTTCATGTTCGAGACCCGGTTCCCGCAACGCCTGACGAAATACGCGGCCGACCTCAAGGAGCGGCAAGACGACTACATCGACTGCTGGAAGGGCTTGCGCAGGCACTTCGATCCCAGCAGCGAAACGCCGTGAGCGCACGCCGACCGGGGATATGTCAGCGTTTTCGAGGGCAGCGCGAAAAGATCAAGCCATGATCGACGAGACCCATTCACCCGCGCGGCGCAGCTGGGTCGCCTCGGCCAATCAGCATGCCGACTTTCCGATTCAGAACCTGCCGCTCTGCGTGTTCACACCGCCGGGCGGCGCCGCCCGCGGCGGCGTTGCGATTGGGGACGACATCTTCGACCTCGCCGCGGCGCTCGAGCTCGGCCTGTTCGACGGGCTCCCCGCGCGAGCCGCCGAGGCCGCTCGCGGCGCAACGCTCAACCCGCTGTTCGCGCTCGGCCGCGAGGCGCGCACCGCGCTCCGTCGCCGGCTCGGCGACATTCTCGACGCCGATGGCCGCGAGCGCGCCAAGGTCGAAGCGCTGCGGTCGCGCGTCCTTCACCGCGCCGAGGATTGCCGCCTCGAGCTTCCGGCCGCCATCGGCGACTACACCGACTTCTTCGCTGGCATCCACCACGCCACCAACGCGGGCAAGCTGTTCCGCCCCGACAATCCGCTGCTGCCGAACTACAAATACGTGCCGATCGGTTATCACGGCCGCGCCTCCTCCATCGCCGCGTCGGGCGCGACGCTGCGCCGCCCGAGCGGTCAGCGCAAACCGTCAACCGAAACGGTTCCGAGCTTCGGCCCCTCGCGCAGTCTCGACTACGAGCTCGAGCTGGGAGTTTGGATCGGCCCCGGCAATGAGCTGGGCGCACCGATCGCCATCGCAGACGCGGCGAGCCACATCGCGGGATTCTGCCTGCTGAACGATTGGTCCGCGCGCGACATCCAGGCGTGGGAATACCAACCGCTGGGCCCATTCCTCGGCAAGAGCTTTTTCA
>WNGR01004061.1_pt1 | contig 15852 bp, 20 predicted proteins | sample 5407581 | NCBI WGS metagenome assembly WNGR01 (sample SAMN13153383, study PRJNA577476) | soil metagenome | isolation source: 80 cm soil or saprolite under Garry oak tree replicate 2 | place: USA:California | collected 2016-06-15 | reverse complement strand
GGTCAGTGATGAGGAAAGGTCCGGTCCGGCATGGGTCGAGGCGAAGGATGATGCAGAAGAAGTGGAAAACGAGAGATTCCCTTGCAATGTCGATAACAGTACGTCGTATCCCGTGACAAGTAGGGCGTGATCGTAACAATGTGCTCCACATCCCCAAACTTAGTGGGAACCTCCTGTCTGTCTCCCAGTTCATGTGGCACTGATATATACTTTACCAAATGGAGGTGTCAGACATATGACCTATGCAGTGTACTTACCTGTGAGGGCACCCTCCGCTGTAATCTCTACCTCATGCCTATTCACGCTGTGATAGCTGAGAGTGCCAAAGTGGCTGTGGCCAAAGTTGACATCTTCCCCACCGATGGTGAGGATCTCGCCTGGTGATGAAGTTGTGTTAGTAGTGCACAGTGCAATGTCCGAAGCTGATGTGCATACCTGGCACAGCCAACAGGGCCACCTCAACATTGACGCTGTCCTAGAAATAATTTGCAAAGGAATGGCTAGGAGGATGGAGATTGTGGGGACTCCTTCACGCACCGCAAACCCATGTGACACTCGCCTCAAGGGCAAACAAACGCGTGCTGAAATCCAAAAGATGACAGAGACACGTGCTGATGAGATTCTTGGCCGAGTCTTCTCCGACATCTGAGGCAAGCTGCCTACACGTTCACACCGATGCTCCAAGTATTTCGTCACTTGGATTGATGAAGTCTCTAAAAGTCTTCATCAGGGCCTATAAGATAAGTCCAAGGATGCACAGCACCTGAAGACATTTGCTGCACACATTGAGCTTGAAACTGGTCACCATCTCAAGTCACTCTGTACAGATGGAGGGGGTGAGTATACTGCAAGTGCAGTGCAATGGTACCTGGACAAGAAGGCAGTTAAGCATGAAATTACAACCTCAGACATCCTGCAACACACTAGTGTCACCGAGCAACAACTTGAAGGCCCGGAGTATACAACAAGACGCTTCCCTACCCGAATCCTAATGGTACCACAGTATTATGGCCACTCACGCTCAAGAATGCCAACTGTTACGTTGCCACTGAACGTTAGCCTGGACTGAGGCTCAGAAGTGGGGCACAACACAACTTAGCCTTGGCAAGTATACGCGGACTCTTGATAGTCATGTGATATGAAGGTCACAAGGTCTGAATGACACTTGGACATGAGACAATGGTTGCCTTCTGATTACAAGTAGAGAAAGGGGTGAGAGCCCTTAGATCTTGCAAGATGGATGAGAAGAAGAGTGGCGATTCAAGAAGACCAAGCTGGAGAACTTGGTCTTCAATGACTACATCTTAAGTACTACAACGAGAGGGCTTTGAAGTGCCTTATGAATCTGAAACCCTAGTACTACTATCCTAGGATCGAGTCATACTATCATACATGCTGACTGATACGCTGACTGATGATGAGTCCATGACTAATTACCGCTTACCCCAGTAGTCACAACCTATGAGTAAGTGTCTTTATTGTGAACGTAACATCACCCCCTTTTCAGGCGCGATGCCCACGTTGCGATTCCTCAGCTGCCCTGTCCAGCGCGTCGTCAATAAGTCCGTCATCCTGCTCCTTGATCCTCAGCAATGTGTCAGCCATTTCCAACCTACAAATCGTCTTGACCTGCATGGCCGCCAGTCCACCCCACTGATCTTCGTTGGCCACCATGGCCTCCTCAAGGCATTCGAGCTCTTGAGACACCATGCGGAAGCGGTGCACCTCTGCTGTTAGCGATGGGTCGTGAAGACGGTGGATCATGCGGTTGGTCTGCTGCTCGCCCTCCACATCCTTCTTGAGTATCTCCAACTCCTGGGCCTTGTACATGGGTTTCCCATCATAGTGGAAGATGGGCGCGGCATACAGCAGCTTGGTGTACACCTTGTCGCTGTCACTACGCAGCCCAATGACGATGGGGTTCGGGTGGAGTATGACTTGGACATACTCTGCCTGCTTGACGTCCCCGTCCAGTCCTTTGATGGGGAAAGTGATGAAGTGGTCTCCATTGTTCCACTTGAACCCTGGCGGGGCCTCATTGTGGTGCGTGACATAGCTCCCTTTATACAAAGGGAAGCCTTCGGTGGTGGCTGCGTAGGGTGTTTCTTCCTTGTCATTAGTGTCTCTCAGGTTCTGTATGAACGGGTGCTCAGCTGGGTAGAGGTCTTCGCTCATGTGACTGTTGGTGTGGCTCCACAGGCCTCTCGTCGCCGGTGTACTGACTGGCGCAGTGCTTCCCTCGCTGCCAGCTTCGCGCTCCTTTTGGCAACGGCTCTTGTGAACTGCTCTTCCCTCCACATTGAGCAGACCTTCTTGATGGCGTTTTTGGATATTGTTTGGGTCTCTAAAAGGGACCGGTAGTGGGATTTCTCCCTCACGGCCCGTTTTAGTTCCCCAAATGTTGGTATTGGCATCTTGGGCTTCAGACTGATGGGTGGGAGTGGCTCCCATCCCATCAGGGTCTGACAGTCATCACACCATTGGTGATAGTGCATGCAGGGGCAGTGGATCCTGGACAAGATCTGGAAACTTGAGTAGGACTGCTCCCAACTCTTGTTCGGTGAGGGGTGCGACGAGGAGGTTCTCATCGGTGATATGGGGTCGGATATACTTCTTTGCGCATAGCTCTTGCGCTTTGTCGATGGTGATGAGTCCTGACTCAAGCTCGACCCCAAAGATTCATTCCAGGGATCCGAGGTAGTAGTTGTTGACATCCATCATGTAAGAGATGAGTTTCATGAGTAGTGTGGGATGGTGGAAGGAATGGGAGGTGAGGGACTTGCTTGAGTACCCCCCATTTATATGCACTTCTGATGCGGGGTTTTGAATTTTAAACTCCCTTATCGCTTTGTCCGCATGTATGTCCTTCTTATCGACCCACTCGTTGTCCAAGTCCAGGTACCCCTTCCATTTGACGAGATATTGCAATTTCCGTCTTCTGCCGACTCGGTGCAAGTCCAGAACCTTCTTGACTTCATACTCCTCTTGGTCTTCGACCAGGTCTGGAGGTGGTCTAGAATAATTTGGTCCGTGAAGTGTCGTCTCATGGTAGGGTGTGAGAAGATCGATATGGAATACGTCATGAATTTTCCACTGTGTGGGGAGTTTTAATCGATAGTTGACAGGGGACATCACCTGGATGATGGGAAATGGACCGTGTCTCTTGGGCGCAAGCTTTATCACCGGTTGATTAGTTCGTAAGTGGCGTCCTTCTAACCACACAAGGTCATTTTCTTTGTACTGGGGCGTAGTTCAGTGTTTGACCCATGACTGCTGTGCCTTGATCATCAGTGCCTGGGCTTTTTGTCTTGCCTCTTTGAATTGCTCCACTCGGAGCGCCACTTGTGGGATAGGGGATGGCTTATCGATCCAATCAGCGCGCAGGTTAAACCCATGTAGTATGAAGAAGGGGGACTCCCCTGTGGTCTCATTCGGCCAATTGTTGTGTGTGAATTCTGCCAGGGGAAGATAGGAGCACCAGTTGTCTTGTCATTCGTTCACCCAAAACCTTAGATATTGTTCTAGCCACTGATTGGTGCGTTCGGATTGTCCGTCCGTTCTAGGATGATACGCCGTGGATATGTTTTGAGTGGTTCCCGTGCTTCTGCACAGTCCCCTTATGAATCTCGACGTGAACCGGGGGTCTCTGTTGCTTATGAATCTTCTGGGTAACCTGAACCTTGGGAATATGTGTTGGATTATTAAACCTGCTGTATCCTCTGCTGTAATAGCCTCCTTGCATGGGATGAATATTGCTGCTTTGCTGCAGTCGTGGTCCGTGACGGTGAGTATCGAATCATATCCCTGCGATACAGGCAATTTAGTGATGAAATCCAGGGCGACAGTTTCGAAGGGCATAGCTTCAGGTTGTGGGAATATAGGTTGTAACGGTGCTTTGGTAGGTCACATATTGATTTTGTTCCATTGACATTCCGCGCATCCCTTTACGTATTCCATGACATCTCTTCGCATGTTCGGCCACCAATATTGTCAGCTGATCAACTGATTCGTCTTGTTGATTCCCGGATGTCCATATACTGGCGAATCATGGTGAGCTTGTATTAGAAGTTGATGATGACTAGACCCTCCTGTTACCACACGTCTTCCATCTTTATACCACGTCCCTTCTACAGTTTTGAGCCTGTGTGTGTCGATCCACAGCCTGAGAAGGTCTTCATTTTGTTGATACACCGGGTCTTGTGGTTCCATCTCCTCTTGGGATATTACCTGACGCATAGGCGGTGCCTTTTCCACATTCATTGCTCTGGCGAACACTCGTTCTGGCAGTACTATGACGTTAGTGTTGTCACTTTCTCCTGTGTCGTAGTCTGGTTGTCAGGATAGGGCATCCGCATGCCCATTTTGTTTTCCTGGGATGTGTCTTATCTTGAAGTCATATTTGGACAGTTCCAGTACTTACCTTGTGACCCTTCGCGATATCTGTTGAGGCGTCTTCCAGTACTGTAAGTTGAGGTGGTCAGAGTAGATAATGATTTTGTGGGGAGATCCCGCCAATAGTGGTCTCCAGTTCTTGAGAGCCATGACGATTGCGAGGAGTTCGAGGTCATAAATGTCGTAGTTCCATTGCGCCTCATTGAGGGTTGCCAAGTAATATCCTATAGGGTGCTTTTTACCATCCTTTTTGCGTTGTAACAATACGGCTCCTACCACGTATCCCGATGCGTCTACTTCTAGTTTGAATTGATCCTCCAGTTTGGCATGGGCTAGCACCGGGTCTGCTGTTATGAGTGCTTCCAGTTTGTCGAATGCTTCTTGTTCATTTTTGCCCCAATGCCATTCGTGGTTTTTGCGTGTTAGTTGGTGTAGTGGTCGTGCTATGTGGGCGAAACCTTTGATGAAAGGGCGGTAAAAATTGAAAAAGCCTACTGCCCTTCGTACTTCCGTAACGTTTTTAGGTACCGGCCACGTGTCTATGCCTGCAATTTTTACAGGGTCCATGCGTGTCACCCCCTTTTCAAGGATTACCCCCAGGTAATCCATGGAGGGTGCATGGAAAAGGCACTTCTCTGGTTTGAAGTAGAGATTGTGTTCCAGGGCTACTTGTAGGACGTCGCGAATGGCTGCCATGTGATCGGTGGAGTTAGTATGTGTGGCGATGCCGATGTCATCCATATAGACACGGATTGTAGTGCCCCTTGATTTGTGTTTTAGAATGACGTTGCGGTAGATGTAGTTCATCATGGTCTGGAAAGTTGCCAGTGAATTCGTGAGGCCGAAATACATGACCATTGGTTCAAATAACCCGTATTTGGTTTTGAACACTGCTTTATGTTCGTCTCCTTCACGTATGCGCACATTGTTGTAACCCCAACGTACGTCCAGTTTAGTGTATATGTGCATGTTGCTCAAATCGCATATGAGGTCTGAGATGAGGGGAAGCGGGTATTGGTTATGCATGGTGAGGGCGTTGATTTTGTGGTAGTCTTGCACAGGCCTCAGTTTGCCATCTTTCTTCTGTATGAAGAAGAAGGGTGACACATATGGTGATTTGGATATGCAGATGTACCCTTTTTTGAGCTCATTCTTTACGAACTCTTGTACTGCTACGTCTTCTGTTTGGTTTAGTGGGTATACCTTACAGTCAACAGCATCTGGGGATCCTTCTTTGAGTTCGATGGTGTGATCCCATGCTCTTCTTGGTGGGTATCGTTTTGATTCTTCTTCACTGAATACCTTTGCATATTCTTGGTATTCTGGTGGTATCGTGGCCTTTGTGACATATTGGTTTGCGGCGATTGCTAAGTCTGTTGCCGTGGTTGCGTTGATCGTATGCTTTTGTATTGTTCGGATGTATTCTTCCATCTGCGTTGTTGTAGTTGTGATGATTGGGTCCTTCCTGGGGATTCGAGGATTTACTGATCGAATTACAACCAGGAGAGTTTCTTCATGGATCACCGCATGAGTCCAGTCGAATTGAGGTTCGAACGTGGAGAGCCATGGGTATCTGAGTACGATGTCTTCGTGTCCAATGTTGGTGACGAGGAAGTGCATATCTCTGCAAACATTTTTTGTCTGCACGTTTAGGTCAATATATGTTACGATTTTGGACACGGTCTCTTTTCTTTTACCCTATCTCTGACATCATCATCTCTTATCTGTGCCGGCTCATCTCTGTTCCCTTATGATATCACTTCTACGTCACTATGACGTCGTTCCATTCTCGACTCTTCGAATCCCAGTAGTAGCTGTACTAGGATGATATCATCCTACATCATGCGACACCAACCTGCATCATAGGTTTGTCCCTGACAAACCTCCTTGTAGTACTATATAAGTCGTCTTTACCTAGCTTGTATTGGTAGACTTGACTTCCTGTGTAATACCAACACAACTGTCCTCTAAATCATCACCTTGACAATCCATTGACCTCCGAGTCTAACAACTATCTTAGGACCTCTGTGTCTCTAAGCAGTCTTTGAACCCAATCCGCTTACATTAACTTTGAGCCTTGCTCGGTTAATACTTGTGAATCCCCGAACTGAAGTCCTGATATGACTTCGTACCTAGAACGTGCACGTTGCACGATACGCCCCATTGGTGTGTAACATTAAGTCAAGTCTCCCCACCGTGGCTCTAGAAAGCAGTGCCAGATCTCGGTTTCAAGCATCCTATATCGACCGAATCGAAGACAATACTCTCTCAGCAAACGTTAAAGGAACTGCTGTTTGGAGAACAGATCCAGGAAGACAGACCGAAGGATACTACATCTTCAGCCCAAAGCTACACGAATACCGAGCCATCCATTATATTGAAGAAGATCGACTTTGGGCTTTTGTAGCTTGTGATGAAAAAAATAAGTGGTATACAATTAAACCAGTCCCAAGGAATCTAGGACTAGGACCCACTTTAACTCCAGTACAAGCCATCGACGTAGATCCCCCAGAAGAAACCACCACCTTAACTGTTACTCCTACTATCACAACAACCGCCCCTACTGTTATAAGCCAATCAACTACCACCAGACCCCTTACCCCCACTACCATAACAACAATTATCCCTACTACTACAAGTCAATCCACTATGTCTCAAGCAGGGACATCTACTACCACCATTCCTACTACCACTATTCCTACCAGTGGAAGCGGAAGTGGAGGAAGTGGAGGAGGAGGTGGAGGAGGTGGAGGAGGTGGAGGAGGTGGAGGAGGCAGAGGAGGAATACCTGCACCACCACCTGGAGGAGGCGGAGGAGGAGGCGGAGGCGGAGGAGGTGGAGGCGGAGGAGGTGCTGCCGGAGGACCACCCCCCGCTAACGGAAGACTCGAAGGAAACCCCCCCTTTGAATTCACAGGAGATAGAGAAAGAAGCAAAGCCTTCATGCTAGCCTTCCAAATCTATCAAGGAATGAACCCCAACGCCGATGTAATGACCAACCCATACCGACGACCAATGACATTCCTCTCTTACATCCGAGGACCTCTCGTCGACGACTGGGTACAAGAACAAGCCCAGTGGTTGGTAGATCAAATTCAAGGAGGGGTACTACAAACTGAAGAAAACCTGTGGCAAACCATCGACATTCGATTTAGGCAAGCTTACACAGACACCACTGAAAGTGCAAAAGCCCAACACGAGCTGAAAAGTTTACACATGACCAAAGATAACCTTGACGACTTCATATCTTGGTTCCAAAATTTGGCCAACAAAGCGGGATACGATTTAGACCAGGGAGTCACTCTTGACCTATTCCAAAACAGACTTCCCAACAATTTAGTCTGGAACTGTGTCAAATTTGATCATCCCTATGATTGGGCTACCTGGACCAACTCCGCTCGTCAACAACACAAGGAATATATTCAGCTCAGCAATCGGCTTAAAGGAAATAAAGTTATGGGAGGAACACGTGAACAGTGGACCAACGCTCTTACTCAACAACGGGACCCAAACGCAATGGACCTAGGTCAAGCAAGAGCACAAGCAACAATGACGGAAGATGAAAAAACAAAACGAATTAAAGAGGGAAAATGCTTTCGATGCAATCAGAAGGGACATATCTCCCGATTCTGTCCTCAAAAGAAGATCACGCAAGCATTAACAACCCCATCTTCATCAACTAATTCTACTATTGCCACCGCCACCATATCTTCCAACAAACCACTCTCCACGGATCAAAAAGCAGAGATATTCCTCATGCAACTCTATAACGAAAGCGACGAAGTCCGTGCACGCTTTGCCAGCATCATGTTCGATAAGAAAGAGGATTTTCCTCATGCCTGAAGTCTGCGGCTGGGGCAAGGGCATTAAAGATTAGTGTGTATAGTAGCAAGTACCGATCTATGCGAATTCCAGTACTATTCAAATCCACACATGCAACAGCCAAAAGAGAAGTGTTAGCCGACTCTGGAGCCACCGATAACTTCATCAATTCCCAACTGCTCAAACGACTACATATATCCTCGCTGCCGGTCCCAAATCCCATCAAAATCTGGAACGTAGACGGAACTCTCAACCAGGATGGAAACATTACCCATTATACCGATCTCCAGGTCAAAACTGGAAAAGAGACCTACATACTACGCTTCCTCATCACCAACCTAGGATGGGACGAAGTCATTTTAGGATATCCCTGGTTCACAGCTTTTGAACCAAAGATACGATGGAAAGAGGCAACACTAGAAGAAGAATATCAACCGGTGGTAATCACCACGATCAACACCCATGAACCAACAATTGAGTCGGCCATCCGGGCTCTAGAAACATACAGATTGGACGAAGAGGCCTGGGAACGACTAATCGATGAGGAAGAACCATATATTGCAATACACAAAACCACGATGGCCTCCGAACTAGCCCAAAAGGCAATGGATCACACACCAAAAACTTTCAAACAAATGGTACCGATATCCTACCATCGACATCAAAAAGTATTTAGTGAAGAAGCATCCCACCAATTCCCACCAAAGCGACCATGGGACCATGCTATCGATCTCCTTACCGAAGCTCCAAAGACCCTTGATTGCAAAGTCTACCCACTGGCCATCACGGAAGGAGATGCCCTCACAAACTTTCTCAACGAACAACTACAAAAAGGGTATATTTGACCATCGAAATCGCCCTATGCATCTCCCTTCTTCTTTATCAAGAAAAAAGATGGAAAGTTACAACCAGTACAAGACTACCGAAAATTGAACACATTGACCGTCAAAAATCGCTACCCCCTCCTGCTAATCCCTGAAATCATCGACAAAGTACAGGACGCTCGACTTTTCACAAAGTTGGACGTTCGTTGGGGATATAACAATGTCCGAATCAAGGAAGGGGATGAATGGAAAGCGGTGTTCAAAACTAATCAAGGATTATACGAACCAAGCATTATGTTCTTCGGACTTACCAACTCGCCAAGCACATTTCAAACAATGATGGACACAATTTTCCGTGATCTAATACTCACAAATGAGGTCATTGTCTATATGGACGACATACTTATAGCCACAATCAACGACCCGCCCCATCACCGAGAAATAGTCCATCAAGTGCTCTACTGACTCGAAGAACATGACTTGTATCTTAAACCAGAAAAGTGTTCATTCGAAACCCCAGAAGTGGAATACTTAGGAGTCATTATTGGTTATGGAAAGATACATATGGATCTGGTCAAAACTCAAGGAGTACGAACATGGGAAGCGCCAACAAATCTTACCGAAGCACAAGGATTTGTCGGCTTTCTCAACTTCTACAGATGAATCATCAAGGGATTCTCCAAACTCACACGACCCCTTCATGATCTCACAAAAAAGGGAGTTGTATGGAGATGGACTCACGTTGAACAAGCGGCATTCGAAGCACTCAAAATGGCAGTAGCCAACAAACCTGTGTTATTATTTCCACAATTGACCAAACCATTTGAAATGGAAGTAGACACATCCGCCATCGCAATCAGCACAGTCCTTAACCAGAAAGGAGAAGATGGAAAGACACACCCAGTGGCATACTACTCCAAATCATTCTCCACCCCAGAAAGAAATTATAACATCTATGATAGAGAATTACTGGCCATCGTAAAAGCTCTACGACAATGGAGGACATATTTGCTGGGATCCCCCCACCAAATCACGATTTATACGGATCATTCCAACCTACAATATTGGAAAGAACCACAAAAAATCAACCAAAGAGTAGCCAGAGAATTCCAGGAACTGTCAGAATATGACTTCATCCTCAAGCATATTCCAGGAATGACAAACACAAGAGCAGATGCATTATCCCGGCAATTGAGCAATAACAAAGCAAAGGAAGACAACGACAATGTCATTGTGCTTCCACACGAAGTTTTTGCAAACGCCACCTACACTTCCCTCAATGAGATTGACACTCAATGCTGAGCAGAACAAATTATCCATAAGGAAGACATAAAACCATGGATAGACCACCACAACTTACGACAACACAAGCAACTATGGTGGAAAGATGACGCTCTTGTTGTTGTGGGAAACAACAATCTTAAACGGGGGGTAATTCAATCGTTTCATGACCCACCAAGCATGGGACACCCTGGAATTGCAAATACCTATGCATTAACACAAAGGGACTACTGGTGGCCCAATATGAAGAAGGACGTAGAAGAATATGTCAAAGGATGCGCCCTATGTCAAGCAAACAAAATCAACACACACCGCCAGAAACCCCACCTAGTTCTGATAACCACCAACACAGATGCGGAACCATTCGAAGTCATTGCCATGGATTTCATTGTCAAATTGCCCAAGTCCCAGGGATACGACACTATCCTAACCATCACCGACCATGACTGTAGCAAAGCTGCTATCTTTATCCCCTGCAACGAAACAATCACCGCAGAAGGAGTGGTCGATCTGATAATCAAACATGTATTCCCCCACTATGGATTCCCACGAAGGATCATTTCGGACTGAGATACCCGTTTCATGTCCCTGTTCATGAAACACTTCTATAAGAAGACGGGAACCAAACAAAACATGTCAACAGCTTATCACCCTCAAACAGACGGACAATCGGAATGATCAAATCAGTGGCTGGAACAATACCTGCGGCATATCTGTAATTTGCAACAAGACAACTGGGCAGAAGCACTCCCCCTAGCTCAATTCGCACACAATGCATGGCCGAATGCTACAACAAAAGAAACCCCTTTTTCACTGATCATGGGATGGACGCTAAGAGTCACATGGACGAATACACCATCCGCAGCACCATCAGTTGACACAAGAATGGAAGAATTACAGATAAGACAACATGCACAAGATAGTATCAAACACGCCCAACAATTGATGGCACAAAGGGGAAACTCCACCTTTACGCCCTACAAACTAGGCGCAATGGTCTGGCTAGAAGGAGTAAACTTATGAACCCTCTACCCTACATCCATATTAGCCCCAAAACAATATGGACCATTCCCCATCAAGCGAGTCTTATCAACAGTGACATACGAACTAGACCTACCTCCGCAATGGAAGATCCATCCAGTATTCCATGCCAACCTCCTAACACCATATAAGGAAACAGCGTTACACGGAACAAATTATACCCGACCGCCACCAGACCTTATCGCGGGAGAAGCCGAATATGAAGTAGAAAAAGTACTCGACGCATGTCGCCAAGGCCGAGGGCGCAAGCTACAATACTATATCAAGTGGAAGGGTTTTCCCATGAGTGACAGTACGTGGGAACCACTGAAACATCTTAGTAATGCACAAGATGCTATCACCAACTTCTATCGCCTATATCCTATGGCCAAAGGAGCGCCCAAAGAAACATAAAAGAACGCAAAGCAACATGAAAGGACCTGCATCCCCCTTCACTCCAACCACTCATGTCTTCCCCACTCGCATCCCTCACTCCCTCTCCTACGATCACGGCCAATGAGATCACAGTGGTCGAGATCATTGAGACAGCTATTCAGAATCATCTGAACCTTCGAACCCCACCTCCATCACCACAACTGACACTGCCACTACCAACGTTCCCCCTTACCATCGCCCTCTCATCCCCACAAGACTCGGCAGTCCACATTGACGACCGAGACCCGTCCCCATTCGCACTCCGAACCCCACTCCCTGACGACACTCTCGACTCACCTATCAACTATGATAGAGAAGGAGAGGATAAAGAAAACAAAGATCCCAACGACCCAGGTCTTCCGTTCTTCCCTAACAACCCCACGTCAACGCGCTTCTACCCACTATACATCCGCACCGAAGCACCACCTACCAACGACGGCCTGGCCAGAGTCCTGGCCAAGTACATCTTCTATCGGAAGAAAGGTCAGGAAGTCATGGGCTGTATGGGAAGGGGGCAACCTTGGTACAGCGACTCTGTCTATCTGGTCACACATCCCCCAGCATGATGTGCAGTACCGATGACCACAACTCAAGTGGCCATGTTCCACCCTGATGACAGTCACGCCTACACCATTGACGAGGCACTTCTACGACTTGACAATCCTAGAGCGACAGCAGAAGTCTCTCACTTGCAAGATGGACTCATCAAGGTGCAGTCCATCAAGAAGCAAAGGGACGATTTACACCGACAAGAACAGCTCTTAGCACGAGCTCTGTTCACGGTGGACATGGAGATGGACGGAGTACAGAGGAGGATGGAGCAGACACAGCTCCTAGAACAGCTGAGTAACATGCATGTTGCTTATACCCCCATTGCCACCGCCACCGAAGATCGGATGCCCCTGACTCCCCGCCGAGGGGGGCCGGTTGAGCGCCCTCTTCTACAAGGCAGAGGCTGTAACCGTGAATGTTACAACTGTTACGAGCAAGGACACATCGCCAAGAAGTGTCCCAAGACGAAGGTCGCCAAGAAGTACTGTCACCACTGCAACAGTCGTCTCCATTTCCCCAATGACTGCATCTTCCGATGCCTCAACATGCTCAGAGAAGCCACCATCAGCGAGAACGTAGCCTGCATTCGACAAGCCAAACACATCCCAAACTGGTGCAGCAAGTGCCTCCGAGATATGCCAGGACATCAAGAGATTGACTGCCCCTCCTACAAGTCATGCGGAAAATGTTGGGTATGTGGTCCCCACGGATTTTTAAGGCATCACAAATGCATCAAGGAGGAGGAAGAGGAAGGCAACGATCCAGGAGCTGACATTTATGATTATGTGGGTTCGGATTAGGTTGAAGTTGAGGCAACTTCAAGCTTAGCAGGGGGGTAATGTTACGATTTCGGACACAGTCTCTTTTCTTTTACCCTATCTCTGACATCATCATCTCTTATCTGTGCCGGCTCATCTCTGTTCCCTTATGATATCACTTCTACGTCACTATGACATCGTTCCATTCTCGACTCTTCGAATCCCAGTAGTAGCTGTACTAGGATGATATCATCCTACATCATGTGACACCAACCTGCGTCATAGGTTTGTCCCTGACAAACCTCCTTGTAGTACTATATAAGTCGTCTTTACCTAGCTTGTATTGGTAGACTTGACTTCCTGTGTAATACCAACACAACTGTCCTCTAAATCATCACCTCGACAATCCGTTGACCTCTGAGTCTAACAACTATCTTAGGACCTCCGTGTCTCTAAGCAGTCTTTGAACCCAATCCGCTTACATTAACTTTGAGCCTTGCTTGGTTAATACTTGTGAATCCCCAAACTGAAGTCCTGATATGACTTCATACCTAGAACGCGCACGTCGCACGATATGCCCCGTTGGTGCGTAACAATATAATGCATGATCAACCCATCTTTGTTCTCCGTATTATCTATGTTCCATATTTTTTGTGGTTTCTGGAGGGGTCGTATTCCAAGTTTCATTCTTTTGATGAAAGCTGGACTCATGAAGCAGTCGGTTGCTCCACTATCTACAAGTGCTTTTTGGTTGGCCATTGCGCAGCTAGTCCTGACAGAGATGGGAATTCGCATAGATCGAAATCGTGTAGTCACTATTACAGAATTAAGCTGATGAATTGCCCTCACCCAGGCCGATGGGTTTAGGCTCTTTGAAAATCCTCCTGTCCTAGCAGGTCCTTCATTACGAGGTCTCGTACCTCCTCTCTTTTGTTGGCTACCCTTCTCAGCCATGCATCAGCCAATTGCTGGGGGGTTTGAGTGGCGCTTCTTGCTATGTTTGCCGGTTCATCTTCCATGACGCTTCAGTCATCCACTATTGCTTCTCGTCCTTCGCTTCGTCTATTCCATGTGTTTTGATGATCTTGTGAGTTCCACATGTGCTGTGGGCAGTTGCGACTGAAGTGTCCCTTTTTATGACATGTATAGCACTCAACTTCGCGTATATCTCTTGGCCTTCCTCCTCCTCGTCCTCGTTGCATGAATCCTCCTTGCGGTATGTATCCGCCTTGAGGCATTGTTGCCGGGTTCGTTTCTTCGCTTCCTGCGACTCTTCCCCTTGTTCTTCCTGCTGACGTATCCATCGCATTTGGGTTTGAAAGTTGTTGAGGTGGTGCCCATCCCCTTGGTCAGGATGGGACGTTTCCTCCACGATGCACTTGTAGTCTTGCCTTCATGTGCATGTACACCTGTTGTCGGTCAATTGCTGCTTGTTTCCATTGATCATACAAGCGAGGTCGATCGAGCTTGAGTATTTTTTGGTATAGTCCCGTAGGGAGTCCTTCGGTAAAGGTGTCAATGGTTTGAGGTACGTCAAACCTATATTCCACTGTTCAGACTGCCTCCTCGAATTCTGCAACATATGAGTCGATATCCTCGCCTTTCATCTTGATCCCTTTGTGTAGTACGGTTTGAGCCTTTTCTTTTGCAAAGTTATCTGTGAATCATCTGAGGAAGGAGGACGCCACTTCGTTCCACAATCTTTCGTCCATATTAGCGATTCCTCCTTGTAGTTGTCTGGTCAGCCATCGGTTTACGGCTACGACCCATTCGTTAACGTGGCTTCCTTTAATATAGGTGAGGAAGAACATAGCTTGTTGGTAGGGGTTGATCATGAGGGGGTTGTCATTGTTTACTCCCCAGTACAACTCCCATTGATTGATGAAAAGTTGCGTATTCTTCCTATCCCCATCGTAGATTGAGGGTGTTTCTCCTACCAGCTTTCCTGCCTGCGGTTGAGGTATTAGTATGGGTGGGGGTCCCCAACCTCCTCCTGGTGGTCCTGCTCCTGGTGGGCCTCCACCTCCTGGGTATCCTCCGCTGCCTCCTGGTCCTCCTCCTCCAGGGAATCCTCCTCCTGGAAATCCTCTTGCGGGTCTGTTGTCTTGGGGTAATCTTATCAGTGGTAGTTCGGGTAGCCTCTCTGGTCCTCCGCTAGGTGGATCGTGTCTGTCAGGTTCTTGGGCCTGTCTTAGGGCGGCTTCATCGTCGACTACATTGGCTATGCGGTTGATCCTATGCCCTGTATGCGGATTGATTTCTTCCGTCATTTCCCGGCGAAGGTAGGTAGACCCTTCTGTTATTATCTCCACTGGTTCCGTCATCGTAGTCATAACTGGTGGGTTAATGTGAATAGACTCAGCTAGATCGGCTAGTCTTTCCTCTTCTGTGGTGTTTCTGGGTGCTCCTGATTCAACTGTATCTTCCGAGTTTTCACTTCTCCTCTCATCTTCTTTGTCTTCTGTTGACAGCGCCGGAGTTCTAGGAGTTGGGGTGGGTTGTCCGTCAATTGGTCCTACCTGCCCTGCTGTTTGTACTTCGTCCTCAAATATGTCACACCGATAATCAGGAGTTGCCATTTTTCCGCAAAGGGTCACGCTCCCAGAAAGGAAGGTGCCAAGACGTTACGTTTTTGGCTGTCCATAATGAGACCGTCACTCTAATTAGCGTTTGAACTCAGATAGGAGTATATTTTCGTAAGCACAAATACAACTACTTGTCTTTTAGATTATAAACAATATTAAAACACAAAAATGTGTCATTTTAAA
>WNGR01004060.1_pt1 | contig 15853 bp, 17 predicted proteins | sample 5407581 | NCBI WGS metagenome assembly WNGR01 (sample SAMN13153383, study PRJNA577476) | soil metagenome | isolation source: 80 cm soil or saprolite under Garry oak tree replicate 2 | place: USA:California | collected 2016-06-15 | reverse complement strand
TTGGGGGCACTCAGGGCTTGCATTAACAGAGGGCAACCCTGCCCCTGCATCATCATCTCGCCGTTGTCATGATCGGGGATGCACATGGCTTGGGGCTCACATTGGCAGAGTGAGCATCACATGACTGGTCAGCTTCGGCCGTTGCAATCAAAAAGGACATATCGCCAGATACTGCCCTAACCAAGGAGCAAGGGCTGCAGAAGCATCCACATCAAACACTCCAGTCATTACAGTCCAAACTCAAGGACCAGTAAGCGCGGCTCAAAAGGCACAAGCCCTCATTGCCACCCTCCATGCAGAATCAGAAGAAGTTCGCGATTGCTTCGCCGATGAACTATTCGGAAAAAAGGATTTTCTCAACGCCTGAACCTGGCAGCCTGGGCCAAGGCACTTCGAATTAGCGTGTACAATAGCAGATACCGATCTATGCAAATCCCAGTCTTATTTGAATCTGCACACGCGACAGCTGAAAGAGAAGTCCTCATCGATTCCGGAGCAACCGACAACTTCATCTCCAAAAATCTACTCCACCGACTCCAGATTGGATACATCCCCGTAGAAACTCCCATAAAAATCTGGAACGTAGACGGAACTCACAATCAAGATGGCGCCATCAGCCATTTCACCGATCTACAAGTACGCACAGGAACAGAAACAAAGACCCTACGCTTCCTCATAACGAACCTGGGAAGGGATGAAGTAATCCTGGGTTACCCATGGCTAACCGCCTTTGAACCCGTGATCCACTGGAAAGACGCGACATTGGACAAAAAATGTCAACCAGTAGTAATATCGAGCATCAAACCAGAAGAAGCCCACGTAGCAACAACAATGACAGAAGAAGAGTGGGAAACCCTCAATACAGAAGAAGGGCCCTATGTGACCCTATGAAAAACAACGACCGCATCAGAATTAGCCCAAAAGGCTATGGACAAAACCAAGAAGACCTTTGAGCAAATGGTCCCAGAAGAATACCGGCGACATGCCCAAACATTCAACGAAAAAGAATCTCATAGATTCCCACCCGAGAGACCATGGGATCATGCAATAGAACTCTTGCCAGACGCCCCAAAGTCATTCGCTTGCAAAATATACCCTATGGCGAGAGGAGAAGAAGACTCGCTAAGGGAATTCATCAAAGAACAGCTGGAGAAAGGGTACATCCGACCATCGAAGTCCCCATACATGTCACCATTCTTCTTTATCAAAAAGAAAGACAGAAAACTACGACCAGTACAAGATTACCGAAGGTTAAATTCCCTGATGGTCAAAAACCAGTACCCACTCCCATTGATCCCAGAATTGATCGATCGACTCCGAAACGCCACCCTATTTACCAAACTTGACATACGTTGGGGATACAACAACGTTCGGATAAAGGAGGGAGATCAAGAAAAAGGGGCCTTCAAGACAAATTTAGGACTCTACGAACCCTGCGTCATGTTCTTTGGGCTGACAAACTCCCCAAGTACCTTCCAAACCATGATGGACACTATATTCTGAGACCTCACCGCAACAGGAGAGGTCGTGATCTACATGGACGACATCCTAATCGCAACCCCTAATGATACCCCTCACCACCGACAACTTGTACACCAAGTACTGGACAAACTAGAGGAACACGACCTTTTCCTCAAGCCAGAAAAGTGTACCTTCGAAGTACCAGAGATTGAGTATCTGGGGCTGATAATCAGAGGCGGAACAGTACACATGGACCACGTAAAAGTACAGGGAGTCAACAGCTGGCAACGTCCCAAAAACCTCACCGAACTACAAGGATGGATGGGATTTATCAACTTCTACCGACGGTTCATCAAGGGATTCTCAAAAATCGCAAGAGTCCTCAATGAACTTACAAAAAAGAACATCCCATGGGAATGGACAGAAGAAAGGGAGGAGGCGTTTCAAACCCTCAAAAGACTTATATGCGAAGAACCGGTATTGCTCATGCCCAAATTAGAGCAACCATTCGAACTGGAAGTAGACGCGTCAAACTATGCAATAGGCGCAACTTTGAACCAAAAAGACGAACGAGAATGTTGGCACCCGGTGGCATACTATTCCACCATGCTCTCCGAAACTGAGAGGAACTACGACATATACGACAAAGAACTATTAGCCGTCGTAAAGTCCCTTCGTCACTGGAGAACCTACCTGGCGGGAGCACCACACCAAATCGTCATACATACGGATCATTCCAATCTGTTGTATTGGAAAGAACCCCGCAAGATCAGCCGAAGAATAGCCCGAGAATTCCAAGAACTCCAGGAGTATAACTTCATACTCAAACACGTCGCAGGAAATAAAAACACACAAGCAGATGCCCTCTCCAGATGACCAGACTACGACACGGGAGAGGAAGACAATGACAATGTGGTGGTATTACCATCACATGTCTTCATCAGACTCGCCAGCGACGAACCAATCGAAGAAATAGACACCCGCTCAAAGATCAATATGAGCAACCTGGAGAACGAAGAAACGATCAAAAAATGGGCAAATACATACCAGCTATACAACGAAAACAACAACTGGTGGAAGGACGAAGCATTGGTTGTTGCCGGCGACAACAATCTTAAGAGGGGGGTAATTTCCGCCTTTCACGATCCTCCATACTGCGGACACCCCAGAATCAGCAACACCATCGCGCTTTTGAAGCAGAACTATTGGTGGCCAAACCTAAAGAAAGACGTAGAAGAATACGTCAAAGGATGCGCGGTATGCCAAGCCAACAAAATCAACACGCACCACCAAAAGCCACATCTATACCCCATTACAACAGACCCAGAGGCGCAACCATTTGAAGTCGTTACAATGGACTTCATCACGAAACTTCCCCCGTCAAAAGGATATGACTCGATCCTCACAATCACGGACCATGATTGCACCAAAGCAGCCCTGTTCATTCCCTGCAACGAAACTATCACCAGTGAAGGAGTCGCGAAACTATACCTTCAACATGCGTACCCTCATTATGGTATACCCAAGAGATTGATCACTGACCGAGGATCACAGTTCATATCAATCTTCATGAGGAATCTCTGTCAGGTTCTGGGAATCAAACAGAATATATCGTCAGCATACCACCCACAGACGGACGGCCAATCAGAAAGAAGCAATCAATGGGTCGAGCAATTCCTTCGACACTGGAGTAATGTGCAACAAGACAACTGGGCTGATCTACTACCCATCGCCCAGTTCACCCACAACTCATGGCCAAACGCAACAACAAAAAGCTCACCATTCAAACTGCTCATGGGAAGTGAGCCAAGGACGACGTGGGAGGAGAAAAGAACAAAAGTCCCAACAGTGGACGACTGACTGCAAGATATACAACATGCCTGTAGCAAGGCGCAAGAATGCATCAAACATGCGCAACGCCTCATGGCAGAAAGGGGTAAAACCAAGTTTACACCCTACGCCCAAGGGACCCTAGTCTGGCTAGAAGGAGTTAATCTCCGAACCCACTACCCTACGTCCAAACTAGCTCCAAAAAGATACGGACCTTTTCCCATCAAGAAGGTTCTATCAGATGTATTGTATGAACTAGAACTCCCAGCGCAATGGAAGATACACCCAGTAATCCACGCCAACCTCCTGACACCGTATAAGGAAACGGTGCTACACAGCCCAAACTTTACCCAACCTCCACCTGACCTTATCGATGGAGAAGAGGAGTACGAAGCCGAGGAAGTACAGAAAGTCCACCGACAAGGCCGAGGGCGCAAACTCCACTACTTGATCAAGTGGAAAGGGTTCCCCACGAGTGACAGCACCTGGGAACCTGTGGAGCATCTGAAACACGCCCTGGAACTAATCGCCGACTTCTATCGCCGATACCCCAATGAAGAAGGAGCGCCCAAAAACACATAAATAGAGGGACCCAAAGACGAAAAGAGGACATCCTCATCTTCCCAAAATCCCCTATCCCTCACATAAATCCCTTCTCACCAGTATGAACTTCACCACCGACGAATATGAATCAGTAGGGGAGCGTGGCGCTTACCGCAATGCTGTCCTGGCCAACGAAGCCCAAAGAGATATGATATCCTCCCCCAGAGTTATGACAGTCATCCCGTCCTCACCAGTACACATTGCCACACCCCCTCCTCTCATGATCCCGTCCGCCGACACTATCAGAGAAGCACCCCACGCCACGTTCATCGACATGCTCGAAAGCCTAGCAAGCGCCGCAACCCAAATCGAGATGATAGAAGAACCAATCGACTATCATAGGGAAGCGACCGATGAAGAAGACGACGACCCCGGGCTCCCCTACTTCCCAAACAACCCCGCATCCCTACGTTTTTATCCCCTCTATATCCCACGTAATGAACACTCAGACAAAAAGGTGCTTGCACCTTACATCTTCTACCGTAACAGGGAACAGGAGGTAGTAGGATGCATGAAGAGAGGAGCACCCCCATATGCGGGACCAGTCTACCTAGAGACTCCAAATCCGACCCAATTACCCATCCCACTCACTAAAACGCAGATTCGTCAGTTCGCAGTGGATGACCCTCGCGCTTACGCCATCGACGAAGTGCTGAGACGACTGGAGGATCCGCGCATCAACGCGGAAGTATCCAGACTACGCAAAAAGCTTGAGCTACAGACCAAGGTCCAGAAACAGCTCAACGACCTACGACGGCAGGAGCGGCAGTTGGTAGGGGCGCAGTTTACTGTTGAACAGACCATCGATAGTATTCAAGATTGCATGGAGAGGGCAGGTCTATATCAGACACTGGCAGATGCGTACACACGAATGGTCATAAGACCAACACACTCCCCATCTGACTGACCATTAAACTTACGTCCCCAGGGCCCCCTCGAAATGCCGCAACTGCATGACGAACCCCGATGACGAGGGTGTTGGGAGTGTGGGAGCAAGACACACCGACGCAAACAGTGTCCTTTCCGAAACTGCCCAAACCGCCAGTGCACGTACTGCCAAAGCCATAGTCATCAATCCCCACAGTGTCTATTCAAAAGACTCGACATGACGCCACCCCTCACACGCACCGTAGTCAAGGCACTCAATCACACCGACCACATTCCGACATGGTGCAGCAAGTGCCTACGCAATAACCCAGGGCACGAAGAGGTGGACTGCCCTATGAGGGAGTTGTGTCGGAACTGTGGACGGCGGGGTAACCTATACTTCCTCCGCACTCACAGGTGTTCCAACGATAACGATCAGCGCATGAACAGAGAGGACAACGAGGTGGGCGACCCCGAGCTTTACGGAGACGGTGAGAGTTGAAGTCGAGCCGACTTCAATCCTAGAGAGGGGGTAATGTTACAACCCAGACACGTTTCACTTCCATTTTCCCACATGACTCACTACTTTACACATGCTGTAACCCCCATGACTCACTCTGACTCAGACTCATGACTCGTTACTTACAGAACGTTCCATATGACATCATCACCGACGTCACTATGACGCACGCTTACTCATGCTTACTCATTACCTACATCATCATGACTCATACCAACTAGGATCGCGTCATATGTTTGTTCAACACAAACATACTGTACTAGTATATAAACCCTAGTCTACCTAGCTTGTACGGTAGACTTGACTCCTTTCAATCCACGACATAGTCTCCAGAACCAAGCAAGGGATCTCTTGGGTTGATCCAAAGAAGGGCTTTCATCTCTGCCTCTCACCGACGTGGGCCTTCGTTTTGCCTTGCATACCCAATCAGAAGCGGACCTTCAATCTGTCTCGCACCCGCTAGTCATAGTAGACGACTTAGCATTCCCACTCACACCAGTCTTGAGCAAGGCTCGACTTGGTACTTGTGCATCACCGAACTGAGGCCCTGATATGGCTTCACTCTACGAAGAAGACTCCGAACGCATGTCGCACGATAACGCCAGTCGTGGCGTTACAATGTGATACCTGGCTGACTGATGTGTAAGTCCGTGACTAATTACCACTTACTCACGTAGCCACAACCTGTAAGTAAGTGTCTTGGTGCTGACACGTAACATCACCCCCTTTTCAGCCTTTGCACCCATGCAAGATCTCCTCGTTGACGTGGAGCACATCATCCACGAACCCTTGGTTGTTTGCGTTGATCCTCCCATTAGCATCAGCCATCTCCAATTGTCGAATAGCTCCCAACTTAGCTGCTGCCAACTGTCCCCACGCTTCCTCGTTCTCCACTAGGACGGTCTCCATCCTCTCCAACTCGGCCGTTATCATGCGGAATCGGTGGACTTCTGCTTTGAGTGACAAATTGCCCTCTCGGTCGATCAGTCGGTCTGTGAACTCCCGTCCTTCTGCGTCTGCTTTGAGGTAGTCGAGCTCCCCATCTACGTAGGTCGGTTTGCCATCGAAGGCATACACCGGCAAGGCATACAAGGGCTTGCTAAACACCTTGTCCGAGTCCTTGCGAAGTGCTATTACCAGCGGGTTAGGAGCCATGATGGCCTGCGTGTAGTGAGCCTGTTGCATGGTTGGCTCAGAGGGTAGCTGAATGGGGTAGTCGATATAATGAGTCCCCTGGTTGCGGTTGAATCTGATGGGGTCTCGCCCCTGTACCGCCACAGACATGTACGCCCTCTTGTATAGCAGGTGCCCACTGGTTGTGAGAGCGTATGGGGTCTCATTTGGGTCATCAGAATCACGACTGTTCTTTATGAATGGGTGCTCATCTGGGTACCAGTCCCTGACACTGGTGGTGCGGCTCCAGGGTCCTCTCGTCGCTGGTGTGCTTGGTGGCACAGGGCTTCTCGAGCTACTTTCGCAGCGTTTCTCTTGTATACGGCTTGCGCGAACTGCTCCTCCCTCCACTGTATACTGACCTTCTTCGGCACTTGTGGCTGCAATTCCCCCCATGCAGGGAGGGATTCACAGTACTCCTTTAGCCTCCCAAAGCTCATTATCAAGCGCTTTGGTGTCAGCTTGGTGAGTTGGTGTGGCTCCCATCCCACCAGGGTCTGACATCTCTCGCAGTATGGGTGATAGTGGACGCAGGCACACTGGCACTGTCTGGAGGTCTGGGAAGACCTCTCGTACTCGAGCCAGCTCTTCCTCTGTGAGGGGAGCAGCGAGTTCATTCTCGTCCGTGGTGTGGGGTCATATATATTTCTTGGCACAAAGTTCTCGTGCCTCGTCGTAGGTGATGAGCTGGGAGTCGAGCTTGGCCCCGAAGATCTGCTCTGGCGATCCGAGGTAGTAGTTGTTGGTGGCATTAGACATGGGAGAGGGATGAGTGTTTGTGGGGGAAGTTGTGAGAGGGATGACAGGATACTTGCCTGTTGTTCCCCTCCTTATATGCCCATCCGAAGTGGTCCTTGAATTTCTAAACTCCCTTATCGCTTCGGGGGCATGTATGTCCTTGTGATCGACCCATTCGTTGTCCAAGTCTGGATAGCCCTTCCATTTGATGAGGTATTGCCTTTTGCGTCCTCTGCCAAATTGCCAAGTGTCCAGAACCTTCTCGACCTTGTATTCTTCTTTGTTATCAACGAGGTCTGGAGCTGGTCTTGAATAGTTTGATCCGTGAATGTCGGTTTCTCGGTAGGGTGTGAGAAGATCGATATGAAATACGTCATGAATGCTCCACTGTGTGGGAAGTTTTAATTGATAGTTGACAGGGGACATCACCTGGACAATTGGAAAAGGACCGTGTCGTTTGGGCGCAAGTTTGGCCGTTGGTTGATTGGTGCGCAAGTGACGTCCTTCTAACCACACGAGGTCTCCTTCTTGATATCTGGGCGTATCTTTGTGTTTGACCCATGACTTTTGTGCCTTGACCATCAGTTCCTGGGCGCGTTGTCTGGCCCTTTTGAATTGATCCAGCCTCAACACCACCTGTGGTATTGGTGATGGCTTATCCGTCCAATCAGCTTGTGGATTAAACCTGTATAGTACAAAGAAAGGGGACTCTCTGGTGGTCTCATTCGGCCAATTGTTGTGCGCGAATTCTGCTAGTGGCAGATAAGCATGCCAGTTATCTTGACGCTCATTGACCCAGAATCGCAGGTACTGTTCTAGCCATTGGTTTGTATGTTCTGATTGTCCATCCATTTGGGGGTGGTACGCTGTTGAAATGTTTTGTGTCGTCCCCATCCCTTTGCATAGTCCTCTTATGAACTTCAAAGCGAACTTTGGATCTCTGTCACTGATGAATTTTGATGGGAGTCCAAACCATGGGAATATGTGTTGGACTATCAGCCCTGCAGTTTCTTCGGCAGTCATACTTTCCTTGCAAGGGATGAATATCGCCGCCTTGGTGCAGTTGTGATCAGTTACTGTAAGTATCGAGTCATACCCTTGTGAAATTGGCAATTTAGTGATAAAGTCTAGAGCCACGGTTTTGAATGGCATAGCTTCACGTATAGGGAATATGGGTGACAGCGGGGCCTTGGTAGGCTGGGTATTGATCTTGTTCCTCTGGCATTCTGCGCATCCTCGTACATAGTCCTTCACGTCTTGTTGCATGTTCGGCCACCAATATCGGTGGCTCACCAGTTGGTGTGTTTTTTTGATCCCAGGATGTCCATATACCGGCACGTCATGGTGGGCTTGTACAAAGGTTCGCTTGTGTTCCATTCTTCCCGTCACTACATGGTGTCCCTCCTTGTACCACACTCCTTCGACCTTCTTTAGATGGTGAGCATTAATCCATGTTTTGAGTAACTCCTCATCCTGAGCATATATCGGGTCCGTCGCCTCCATTTCTTCTTGGGCTATGATCTTTCACATGGGAGGAGCGCGTTGTGTCGCCCCTGCCCTTACGAAGACGCGATCTGGTAGTACAACTACATCTTTGTTATCGTCTTCTCCTTAGTCGTATCCTGGGCGTCTTGACAGCGCATCAGCTCTTCTGTTCAATCTACCGGGGAGGTGACGTATCTTGAAGTCGTATTCTGACAGTTCCAGTACTTCTCGTGCCACCCTCCTTGATATTCTTTGCGGTAGCCTCCAGTATTGTAGGTTGAGGTGGTCGGAATAGATAATGATTTTGTGAGGGGATCCCGCTAGTAAGGGTCTCCAGTTCTTGAGTGCCATTACGATGGCCAGGAGTTCGAGATCATAGATATCATAGTTCCATTGTGCTTCATTGAGCATTGCTGAGTAATATCCTATAGGGTGCTTTTTACCGTCCTCTTTTCGCTGTAGAAGTACCGCTCCTACCGCGTAACCTGAGGCGTCTACTTCCAACTCGAATTGATCGTCCAGTTTGGCGTGTGCCAATACAGGTTCCGTGGTGACGCATTTCTTTAGCACATCAAAGGCTTTTTGTTCCTCCTCTCCCCATTGCCATTCTTGATCCTTTCATGTGAGTTTGTGTAATGGTTGTGCGATGAATGCGAAGTCTTTGATAAAGGGGCGATAAAAGTTGAAAAATCCGAGGGCCTTTCGAACTTCTGTGGCGTTTTTGGGTACCGGCCATGTGTCGACGCCTGCAATCTTGGCGGGGTCCATTCGTGTCACCCCCTTTTCAAGGATTACCCCCAGGTAATCCATGGAGTCTGAGTGAAAGAGGCACTTCTCCGGTTTGAAGTAGAGGTCATGAAGTTGGGCAACCTTGAGGATGTCATGAACTGCGCGTCGATGGTCATCGATGTTTGTATGGGTGGCGATTCCAATATCGTCCATGTAGACTCAAATAGTCGTGCCAAGGGGTTCATGCTTGAGAATGACGTCACGGTAGATGTAATTCATCATGGTCTGGAAGGTCGCTGGTGAGTTGGTGAGTCCAAAATACATGACCGTAGGTTCGAAAAGTCCGTATCTGGTTTTGAATGCTGCCTTCTTTTCATCTCCTTCACAAATGCGTACGTTGTTATACCCCCATCAAACGTCAAGTTTTGTGTATATGTGTGCGTTGCTAAGATCACGGATAAGATCCACGATCAAGGGAAGGGGATATTGATTTTGAATGGTGAGGGCGTTGATCTTTCAGTAGTCTTGTACCGGTCGTAGTTTTCCATCCTTTTTGCGGACAAAGAAGAATGATGATGCGTATGGAGATTTCGACTTGTGAATATAGCCCTTCTCGAGTTCGTCGTGGAGGAATTTTTGTACTGCTTCATCTTCAATCCGGTTCATCGGATAGACCTTGCAATCCACTGCTTCGGGTGCATCCTTCTTGAATTCAATCGCATGATCCCAGGCTCGTTTTGGTGGAAAGCGCTTTGATTCTTCCTTGCTGAATACCTTGGTGAATTGTTGGTATTCTTTTGGGACTTCCACCTTTTTTGTATACTGTTGTGCCTGGATCGCAAGTTCAGTAGAGGTTGTAGCCGCTAGCTGGCTGTCATCTTTTGTCCCTTTTATTTGTGCGATTATCGGGTCTTTTCCTGGAATGAAAGGATTTACAGACCAGAGGATAATGGGTAGTTCTCTCTCGTTGATGACACCATTTCTCCATGTAAACTGAGGTTCGAAGGCAGCCATCCACGGGTATCCTAGTATGATATCCTCGTTTCCAATGTTTGTGACGAGGAATTGTATTGTCTTCCGGATTCCTCTGGTTTGTATTTCGAGGGTGATGTAATGCGTAATTTCTCCAGCTTGATTTGTCGTATTGTCGATGTTCCATATTTTTCGTGGTCTTTGTAAGGGTCGCTTCCCTAGTTTCATGCGTCGTATGAAGTTTTCGCTCATGAAGCAGTCGGTTGCTCCAGAGTCGACAAGTGCTTTGATGTCGGCCATTGCGTTACTAGTTCTGATAGAGACGGGGATGTGCATGGATCGAAATCGCGTAGTCACTATTACAGAATTGAACTTATGGACTGCCCTCACCCAGGCCAATGGGTTCAGGCATGTTGAAAACCCTCTCTTCCGACAAGGTCCCTCATTACTAACTCTTGTACATCTTCTCCTGCCGTTGCTACCCCTCGGAGCCATGAGTTGGCTTGTTGTTGTGGGGTTTGAGTGCTTGATCGCACGATTGAGGGTTGCTCTTTGTCGCATACACTTCTGTCGTCTACTATTGCTTCGCGTCCTTGACTAGGATGTGGGGTCCAGTTTCGCGATTGGTTGGATTTGTTCCACAGGTGCTGCGGGCAGTTGCGACTGAGATGTCCCTTTTTATGGCATGTATAGCACTCAACTTCGTGCAGGTCCCTTGTATTTCCTCTGCCTCGTCCTCTTTGCATATATCCCCCTCATGGGGTATATCCTCCATGGGGCATGGTTGCGGGGTTCATTTCTTCGCTTCCTGCAATACGTCCTCTTGTCCTTCCGGCCGATGTATCCATTGCATTTGGATCCGTTAGCATCTGTTGGGGTATCCACCCTCTTGGATGAGAGGTGGTTATGCCGCCGCAGTGTGCCTTCAATCGTGCTTTCATATGGATATAATCCTGTTGGCGGTTGATAGCCGCTTGTTTCCATTGCTCATAGGTGCCTGGCCTATCAAGTTCTAGGATTTTTTGATATAACCCTGTGGGCAACCCATCGGTGAATACTTCGATGGTCTGTGGCACGTCGAATCGATACTCAGCTAATCGAATAAGCTCCTCGATTTCGACGATGTAAGCGTCGATATCTTCTCCTTTCATTTTGACTCCTGCTTGGAGTATTGATTGCGCGTTTTCTTTAGCTAGATTGTTGGCAAAACATCGTGTAAAGGAGGCAGCTACTTCGTTCCAAAGTCGTTCGTCGGCAGTATTGATCCCTCCTTGTATCTGTCGGGACAGCCATCAGTTGACTGCCATTACCCATTCGTTAACTCGAGCTCCTTTGATGTATGTGAGAAAGAACATAGCTTGTCGATATGGGTTGATCATGAGGGTATTGTCATTATTGACTGCCCAGTATAACTCCCATTCATTGATGAATAGGGTCGTTTTCTTTCTGTCGCCATTGTAGGTTGTAGGGGGTTGCCCTACCAGTTTTCCTTGTTGGGCTTGTTGCAAGGCTTGTTGCAAGGGTAGCGGTGGTGGTCCCCAACCGCCTCCTGGTGGCCCTCCGGGTGGCACTCCTCCTCCGCCCGGGTATCCTCCTCCGCTGGGGAATCCTCCCCCAGGGAACCTTCTCCTTGGTTGATCATCTTGTGGGAGTCGGATGGGTGGTAATTCTGGTAATCTTTCTGGTCCTCCGCTCGGTGGATTGGGCCTATCTGGTTCTTGTGCCTGTCGCAAGGCTGCTTCGTCGTCTTCTGTGCGATGTACTCTATGTCCCGTTTGTGGGTGAATTTCTCCCACCATTTCTTGTCTGAGGTAGGTGGCTCCTTCCGTTATCACTTCTACTGGTTTGGTCATCGTAGCCATCTCAGGTGGGTTAATGTGAATTGACTCAGCTAAGTTAGCTAGTCCTTCCTCTTCAGTGGTGTTTCCTGGTATTCCTGTTTCAGCCGTATTTTCAGAGTTTTCACTACCTCTTTCCTCCTCTTTGTCGTCTGTTGATAGTGCTGGAGTTCGAGGAGTCAGGATCAGTTGTCTGTTGATTGGTCCTACTTGCCCTGCTGTTTGTACTTCGTCTTCAAAGATGTCGCACCGGTAGTCTGATCCTGTTGGTCTTACGACGTCCCACCTGTTCTGGGGTGCGTTCCAAGTAATTTCTGTCCAGCACACGAAGTCGTGATTAAACTCAACTGGGTAGTACTGTGCTGGTCTTGTAGGGATATTGATGAAGTACCCTGTGTTACTTCGGACGGTCCTCCACCGTGCTGTTTTGAGATATATGAGAGGTACGTCTCGCTCTCCTCTTTCATGGATTGAATAGGGTACGAAGCCCCAACATTCTTTAGTGGTGATGTGCGCCACGATGAATAGCTTGGTCTTAATGTTACGTTGCCACTGAACGTCAGCCCTGACTTAGGCTTCGATCATGGGGTTGCAACACGACTTAGCAATAATAGACACGGAACTCCCTTGGTCATGTGCTATAGTAGGTCACAAGGTCTTGTGGACACTTGGACACGAGTCGTCGAAGATTCACAAGTAGAGAAAGGGAGAAAGCCCTTATGTCTTTGAGAGAGAAGAGAAGATGAGTGGCAATTCAAGAAGACCAAGCTGAGGTCTTGGTCTTCAATGACTACATCTTAAGTACTACACGGAGAGGGCTTTAAAGTGCCTCTTGAACCTGAAACCACATACCGCTATCCTAGGGTCGAGTCATACTATCGTACATGTGATACCTGGCTGACTGATGTGTAAGTCCGTGACTAATTACCGCTTACTCACGTAGCCACAACCTGTAAGTAAGTGTCTTGGTGCTGACACATAACACAGAACACAGTGTGAACAAACTACACTAAGGGGATTGTAATGCTGTGCTCCCCTGCAGGAAGAGGTTCTCGCAGCAACTCATCTAGTCAACCAGTCAACCCTCAACCAGAGTCATCCACTGCAAGTCAACTTTGTCCAAGTCTACTGTCTGCCCCTAACTTGAATTGTTTTTGCAGGTATTCTTGCCTGCAAATGTAATCTCTGCTGGTGTCAGGGTCCTCCTCTTGGTGAGCATCTTCCTTGATCCCTTTTGAAGAGGTTTTCAACAGCAGTGTCTGTCAGGCCACTAAGGATGTCCACATGAGTTGAGAAGTGCAAGTCAATTGATCTCTTCGAGCGTATCAAGAATTTCTTCAAACACCTCAAATCTTTCATGGAAGTGCCACCACCAACTGATGCGATGATTGACATGATCATGAAGATAATCGTTGAAGTTTTGAACATCTTCACGATTGTGACAAGGAGATGAAGCAGCCTCATGGTCAAGCCAGTGTGTTGCTCTGTGCTGATGCACTAATGTGCAACTGTCAGCTAACCAGCATCCCTTTGCACTTCAAGTACAACTCGAAATTAGCATCGAAAACAATAAGTAGATTACATAGATTTATTTTTTTGCTTGTCCAAAATAATAATAATAATAATAATAATTGTATTTACTACATTTATTTTCTGTGGACAAAAACCTCAGCACCGGCAGCTGAAACACCTATTCAAACCCTGCCTATGTCCAAAAATGGTTGCAGTAAGTATGGTCGTGATGCTGTTATAATGCTGTCATTTTGTCTTCATTTCTGTCTGTATGTGTTGTTGTGGTCACGTTGTAACATTGTTGGAATATACAGTCCAGACAAATTTCGAGAAGTGATGACAACACAGGTGTTATATCAAAATCCAGCAGTTGCAAGATTACAATGCCATATATTTTAATACAGGGAAACTGGCGATGTCTCATACTCGGCATTCTCATTTTTTTTGTTTTTTTTTTGTTTTTTTGTTTCTTCAATTTTAGAGAAAGAGAATGACTTGAATGGCCGAAAGGCGTGGCGGACCTTCAGCTTCAGCTTCAAGCTTCAAGCTTCAAGTTCCCAGTCAAAATCCCGGTGGAAATGGATCTAAGGCGTTCCCTTTCGGACTATTTGGCTTGCATACAACACTTCACTGGGAGATTCGAGTTGTTTGCCAGTTCGACCACGGACACTGGCGCCTCTACTACTAAATTACTGTGCTCTCTGGAACACCTCGTTTTCAACACAACGGCCGTAAGCACCTCCTCCTTGTGTACATTCTACTAATACGCTTGGTTTCTCCTTGACATACGATCCACCACTGAACCTGCTGCCTTGCCTGCTGCACAACTCTGTCCTTGCCTCTGTCCCCCCTTCTCTTTGCTGGTCTGTCGATATCGTTTCGATCCAGGATGCCCTCTATGTATGCGTGAAGGGGATGGTCTCTAGGTGTACACCCTCTCTGTCGGGTAGTCTCTTATTGATAACGTTCACAATAAACACAGTGTTTAGTAAGCAGAGGCCAAGGCAGAGAGTCAAACCCAAAGCCGACGGGAGAATGATCCAGCGCGTGGGAAGGATACGATTGGCGCGACTGGACGCGACTCGCGATGAGTCTCGTTCGAGGTCTCGTTTCAGTTAGGCATCGGTTCCCACCACCCGTTGACCTTAATCGCTATCGGGCTTCATGGAAGCCAAATATGGAAGTATGTGTTCTTGGCGTTGAACTACGATCTCTGCATTAGTCCGAAACCTCGGAAGGGGACTCCGACTTCGCTCTCCCGCTCTCACTGCTCTCGCTTGGCGTCCCACGACTATGAGAGCCTCGTGATGAACGGTCTGAATTCGCTGGGTCACATTGCCATGTGTCTCATTACCTTTGTGTTAATAACTTCTCCAAGAGTTGTCGGCAGGTGTTTTACTCGGCTCTGTGACTGATTTATCCCAAGACTCTGTGGGTTTTTTGGGCTTGGCATCCTCGTCATTGGCACATGCACCTCCATGCGTGTGCTCAACTTCGACACAATGTTGTCCGCGTGGTACCCCCTGCTGTTCTCGCGGGTTCACCGTTATCAGGCCCTATGCTAGCTCGTGACCGAGAGGTTGAGGTTTATAAACAATGCATCGTTCACCATCTGATCTTCAGCTGCAAGTCTATCTCTCAGGTCCTCTATCGTCTCCTTCTGTCGTGCCCATTAATCACCAATGACCTCATTCTCCAAGCTCCTCTCCTCTGTGCTCATTGCGCTTCTTTATGCCTTCACCACGACCGCGACCCCGTTGCTTTCGACCTCGAAGCATGCCACTCATCGTACGCGCACACTTGGTGCTGACGGGAGACTCAAGCTTGAGACGTTCCACCCCGAGTCAACTTTCGAGGTGGGCTTTTACCTCTTTGCGTATTGTGATAGTTCTGTCTGCTGACAGGCTGAGCAGGGATTCGGTGTTGAGGGATTGGATCACCCCCTTGCACGTCGTTCTGGCAACTTCGACATCAAAGCCGCCTCGGTGTCCTTTCTCGCGTCTAAGTTGGGTATTCATCAAAACGATATTCAGTTCCGTACGAGTGCGAATGCAGAAGTGGCGCAGCACGCCTTCCTGAAGCAGCAGATTGTGTGTCGAATCCTTCCTTTTTCGTAATCGTGACG
>WNGR01004333.1_pt1 | contig 15854 bp, 18 predicted proteins | sample 5407581 | NCBI WGS metagenome assembly WNGR01 (sample SAMN13153383, study PRJNA577476) | soil metagenome | isolation source: 80 cm soil or saprolite under Garry oak tree replicate 2 | place: USA:California | collected 2016-06-15 | reverse complement strand
CTGTACTCGATCCAATCGACAAATTCTTCGAAGGTCATTTTGTTTCTGAGCTGTAGCGCTTCTGCGCGCTCATAGAGCGAGACGACACGGTCCCACGGGTTGCGCACGAATCCGAATTTGAAGTACGTCTCGAATTGTTTGCGCCCGATTTCTCTCCGGCGCTCCTCCGGAAGCAACAGATACAGAGACGCCAGGATCCGGTTCTTTCTTCCTCCATAGCGCGTCCAATACGTCTCCATCTGATTTTTGATCTGCCACAAATTGAGATGCGGCTTCCAGGCCTTCCCGAGAATGGCTCGGACGCTGGTCGAGCCAGTCTTGGGCACCTCAACAAAAATGCACTTGTATTTATGGCAGATCACGTCACTCGGCTTGTCATTTTATATTGTTCTTTCGTGTTGTCGCGCCCACGTTGGGCGGTGAAAATAAGGCCGACAGTTTCGCACGCTGCTTCTGAATTGAAAAATCTCGCAGGCATCAGAAAGTGAAGCTCCGCGCGGGTCGGTAGCTCAATCGGTAGAGCAGCGCCCTTTTAAGGCGTTGGTTCCGGGTTCGAGTCCCGGCCGACCCAGCGAATCTGTAGCCGCGTCTCTGTGAGACGCGCGCACGTCGCCCATAGGGCCGCGACTAGAGCGAAATGGGGCGCGGCGCGGCAGGTGGAGGCGCATCGCTCCAAATTGATTCGCGTTCACTCGCCTGCCAACGCTGGAGTGCGCGAACACGGGTATCCGTTCGTGGTTAAACCGCCGTGAGCAAATCGCGCAGCGAATTCTTTTGTCGGTCTAAACGAAAGATCGACAGGCCTGCCTCGCTGGCCGCTTTCCAATCGCGTTCCGAATCATCGCCGACATGGAGGACCTCGTTCGGTTTTAGACCGATTAACTTTACCGCGCGCCGGAAAAGTTCCGGGTCGGGTTTGTCCGCACCGATCTCACTGGAAACGAAAACGTACGCAAAATATTTCGAAATGCCGAGGTGCTCGAGGATGAACCGCAAGCGCCCATCGAAATTTGAGATGACCCCGAGCTGAAAGCGCCGCTGCAGTTTCTCCAAGACGTCAACAACCTCGGGATACAATTCCCAAACGCCGGCCTCGGCAAAATGTTCGTAGGCGATTTCGAAGAAATTGTCGCGATCAAATTCGCTTAGTGAAGGCGCGACCTGATCGAGCACAAGATCGACAAGTTCGCGCCACCAGCCTTTATCATCGTTCTCGCACGGCCCGTCGATGGGGGCGCGGGGCGGCATTCGTTCCCAGGCCGCGAAAAACGCGCGATCTAGCTGCTGTGCATCAAGTGTCAAACCAACCTCACGTCCGACCAGCGCATAATGATCCCCCACCGTCTTGGTCAGATAGAAGAGCGTTCCAACCGCATCAAAAAAGATCGCTTTTAATGGTTTCTCTTTGTTTTTTATAATCATGAACGCGCTTGATCGATGGAAAATTGTTTTGATGCTGATTGCAATCTTTGTTGCAGGCGCGGTGACCGGCGGGTTGCTCACGATCCGCGCGGCAATATACGAGCTGCCGCGACGGAGCGAGCTGCCACAGGGAACGCCCTTTGCGGTGGATCGCTGGCGCGCACGCTTGCGTCTCACGCCCGAGCAGGACCTGAAGCTGAGGCCGATTGCGCAGCAAGCAGACAATGAGTTGCGCAACCTGTATGCGTTGAATTTGCGCGAGATAGATGGAATTCTCGATCGTGCGCAAGATCGAATGAATCCGATCCTTCGGCCGGATCAGCAGCATCGATTGCGACAAATGGTGGAAGAACGAAAACAACATCTGGAGCAATGGTTCAACGTGCCCGAGCCACACCTGCCGTGATATGAGCGATGAGCTGCGTGTTTCACTGAAACGGATGCAATCCGCTGGCGAAGAACTGGCGAACAGCATCAGTCACGGTATCGGCTTGTGCGCAGCGTTAATCGGCGCGCCGATTCTTCTGCTGGAAGCTCGTCGTAGTAGCCCCGGCTTTTTTCTCGGCGCGGTGATTTTTGCGCTCACGCTGTCGATGTTGTATCTCGGTTCAACGCTGTACCACGCGTGGCCGCAAACGCGCGGGAAATCGGTTTTGCGGACGTTGGACCACTCGGCGATCTTTTTGCTGATCGCCGGGACATATACGCCATTTACGCTCGGCCCGCTTCGCGGATTGTGGGGTTCGTCCATACTCGCCGTTGTTTGGGCGCTCGCCATTTTCGGCGTGATTCTAAAAGCGACGCGCGGAGCGTCGCGCCATCCGAAACTGGGGATGACGCTTTATCTTGGCACAGGATGGCTGGCGCTGATTGCGGTTCGTCCGATGATGTTGGCGATTCCGTTTGCGGCACTGTTCTGGCTGGTAGCCGGTGGCGTCGCCTATACCACTGGTGTGGTCTTTTTCGTCAACCAACGCCTGCGCTACAGTCATTTCATTTGGCATTTGTTTGTGCTGGCCGGTTCGAGCTGCCATTTTCTCGCGGTTCTCTCCTGCTGCGCAACTTAAAGGGAGTGCCGGTTGAATCGATTCGGCTTTTCATGCGGCGAAGCCGATGATTGGACAAGAGGAGTCGACGGGCGGATTAATCTACATGCTGCCGGTGGAGCACGACGATCCAATTAATGCAAAGATTCTCGCAGTCTCGGAGGACAAGATCGAAGGCTTCGTGCGCGAGCCGTTCGAGGAAATTGCGCGACGCTCAGGCGTAGATGTCGATCGTGTGATGGCACGCATCACAGCGATGCTGCGCGCGGGAACGATCCGCCGCGTCCGGCAAACGCTACTGGCGACCAATCTGGCTGATGGCGCGCTCGTGGCGTGGAAGGTTCCTGAGGATAAAATCGACGCCGCCTTCGACTGGATGTTCCAACGCGATCCGTTTTCGGGTCACGTGGTCCTTCGCTCCACCGATACGGTTAGCGCCGGATCGGATTACAAATTGTGGACGACCGTGAAAGTGCCGCATGGATTTTCGCTGGAGCAACACTGCGAATTGCTATCGAAAAAAGTCGGCGCCGAGCGTTTTCGCCTGATGCCGGCGAAAGGAATTTTTACTCTCGGCGTTGGACACGTGCGCCGAAAAACGATCGAGCCGGGCAGCAAGGCAGATCAGGCGGCAAAAATGATTCCGGTGCAAGTTGTCGATCTTAGCGAGCACGAATGGAAGGTTTTGCTCGCGCTGAAGCGCGAATTGGCTCCCGAAGAAATTCAGCCAACGCCCTGGGCAGCCCGGGCGGAAGAAGCGGGTGTCTCGCTTGATGAATTTTATCGCGTCGCCGAGCAGCTGAATGCGCGGAAGGTCATTGGGCGTTTTTCAACTTTTCTGGAACACGTCAAGCCGTCGGCTGGTGGAGTTCGTGTGACGCGTTTCAATGCGCTGTTTCACTGGGCAATACCGCAAGGTCGCGAGATTGAAGCGGGCGGCGAAGTCGGCCGGCATCACATCCTCACCCATTGCTACTGGCGCGAAGCAGGTCCCGAATTTAAGAATGTCAACATCATGGCTGTGGCGCACGGCACGGATAAACAATTGCTTTTAGACCACAAAGCCGCGATAGATCGACATCTTCGCGCGAGCACCATCCCAGTGGCATACACGAACGTTTTCTGGGGCGGACGCAGCGAGATCAAGCCATCGGAAATCTCGCCACATGTGTATCGCGAATGGTTGCGCGAGGTGGAAGCGTAATACGCTCTGCAAACTACCCTGCCGAAAACCTGGCAGCCGCGTCGAGGTGGATCGACCGCTCCATCGAGCGACGTTCAAATAAATGCGGCTTTGCCGCCTAGATTTGGCATTGAGCAGAGACTTCTCGATCCACCTTCAAGAAGCAAAACTCTCTGCATAAGTCCGGTCCAACTTTCTCAGGACCGCCACAGCAAACTTTTGACGATCAACCTGTCGACCCAGCGCCATGGCCAGCGAAATTGCCCGGCTTTGCAGCTCCTTCGGGAAATCTTCAAGCGACTGATTCACATTAATTCCGATACCGACGATGGCGAGGTGTGGCGCTTTTTCCTGCGCGCGCATCTCGACGAGCACCCCAGCGACTTTGCGCCCATCAATCCCGACGTCGTTTGGCAGTTTGATCGTTGTTTTGAGAGAAAATTCGTTTCGGATCGTCTCGGAAATAGCTTCGGCAGCCCAAGCGGTGAGTTGCGGGGAATTGCTCAGGTCGATCTTGGGTCGCAAAAGGATGGAGAACCAAAGCCCTTTCCTCGCCGTCGACTCCCAGCGATTGCCGCGCTGTCCTCGCCCGGCGGTTTGATGCTCGGCGAAAAGCACCAAGCCCTCCTCTGAATTTGGCCTTGTGATTCGCAAAATAGCATCATTGGTCGAGCCAGTTTGCTTGAGCACGGTAATCTCGCCACCAATGACAGCACCGCCGAGATCGGCTCGCAGCTCTTTAGCGATCAAACGATCCAACACCTCAACCCGGGACATGGGTCATTTCCAAGCCGATGTCGATTGCGCGTGCCGCATGTGTAAGACTGCCGACAGAGATATAATCCACTCCGGTGGCTGCAAAGCGGTTCACATTCTTGAGAGTGATGCCGCCGCTCGCTTCGAATTCGATACTGTCTTTTCTCAGCGCGATGGCCTCCCGAATTTGAGCAGGTGTCATGTTGTCGAGCATGATTACGTCAATCCCGTCAATTTCGACGAACGCGCGAACTTGTTCGAGATCATCGGCCTCGACTTCGATTCGGATGTTTGGTCGTTCCTGGCGAAGCTGTTTAATCCGGTCTGCCAAACTGGAGAGTCCCTCCAAAGTAGCCAGATGATTGTCTTTCACGAGCACCATGTCGTATAAGCCGAAACGGTGATTGCCGGCTCCACCGGCAAGCACGGCGGCTTTTTCCAACGTTCGCAGCCCGGGAGTGGTTTTTCGTGTATCCAAAATTTTGACTCGATGCTTCCCGACGGCGTCCACAAATTGGCGCGTCAACGTCGCGATACCGCAGAGGCGCTGTAGAAAATTCAATGCGACCCGTTCTGCCTTGAGAATCGAACGTGCCAGGCCACGAACCTCGATAATCACATCCCCGGCAACAACTTCGTCGCCTTCGCGCCGAGTGATCTGGGTGTCCATCGATGGATCGACTTGCCGGAAAACTTCCGCCGCGGCTCCGGTGCCAGCAACAGTGGCTTTTTCACGTGCGATGATGCGCCCGGTCGTGCGCAGCGTCTCTGGCACAAAGAAGTCCGTGGTGATATCGCCTTGGCCGATGTCTTCTTTGAGCGCGGCGGCGATCGGATCGTAACGGTCAGGCTTCATGGGCTTGGATTGCTCGCTGGGCTTGATAAACGCATCGCCCACGCATGCAGATTTTCAAATTTGCGGCTGGCCCGGCAGCAAAAATGCGAAGTGCGAAAGCCCCTCTTTTTGGGGAGCTCGCCAATCGCTTGTCGATGTTTCTCATAAGAAGCGACCGCGACCGGGCCGGCAACAATCAAGCCGGCTTCATTGCTTTGCGGCGGAATGGTAGGGACAAAAAAAATGATTCGGGCAGCGCACGCTAAGGAGAAACAATGAATCTAAGAAAACGTGCTAACCGCCCGAATCGCCTTAACCTGTTGAGTTGGACACTCCGTCACGGTCTTCGTTCGAATTTTTTACGAAAAATCCGTGTCTGATGTTAATTCCTGGCGTTCGATTATGCCAAATTCGTGTGGAGGCGGTCTGCGACGGTCGCAAGAAAGCGGGGCTCTCCAAGCGGAAGTGAGAGCGTCACCCGCCTTCAAAGCTACGAGGTGGCAGGCAGACACGCCGCTACAGAAGATTCCCCTGCACGCCAGTACTCGTTCGAGCAGCCTCGTTGCGCACTTCCTGTAGAAGGGACTTAAACTCGCATTTTTCCAGTGCCGCAATAAGCGCGGGATAATTGGGCTCGATTCGGAGATCATCGATGGGCACGGGCAATTCAAGATGACAATCCAAATCAATCATTTTCCGGTTTTGCAAAATTTGCTCGAGTGCGGTGGCGAGCTTTTCGCGGGTACGCGCGCTCTTAACTTTATCGACATTGGCGAGCAGCGGCTCCAGTCCGCCAAATTCGCGAATCAATACCGCCGCTGTTTTGCGGCCCAGTCCGATTCCGGGAATGTTGTCCACCGAATCGCCGGTCAACGCCAGGACATCGCCGATAAGCTTCGGTGGAACTTCCCATTTGGCAGTGACCTGATCTTCGCCCAGCAAGGCGAACGCGTCCTTTGGCGAAGCCAAATCCGCCTTGGCCGTCGTGTAAACTTTCACGCAGGAACCGACCAGCTGATAGAGGTCCTTGTCGTTGGTGGCGAGGACCACTTCCATCCCGCGGCGCTTGCATGCGGCCATTGCATAACAGCCCATCAAATCGTCGGCCTCAGTATTCGGCACTAAGATATTTTTGAAGCCAAGCAGAGGTGTTAATGTTTTTTGAATGAAATCGAGCTGCGGGATCATCGGCATTGGCATCTCTTTGCGCGTCTCCTTGTAGGCAGGTTGCAATTCCACTCGCCGCTGCGGCAGGCCTTCGTCCCACACCACGGCGCCCAGCTCCGGCTGCAAATGTTTCACCATCAGTCGCAAGGTTTTTGTGAAACCGAAAATGGCGTTGGTCGGTTCGCCCCGGGAATTGGACAGATTCGGGATCGCGAAAAATGATCGGTAAACGTAATAATGACCGTCTATCAGCAGAAGCTTCACAACTGGAACATAGACGTCACGGACTGTGCGGCCAGCGGGCATTTTGTCGGCCTTCTGCACCTGTTTCAGCGGAGTGCAACTTCGCTGGCCACACAAACTCTAAGTCTATGTCGTCTCTCCAAATGCATTCACGAGACGCATTTGTGGTCTAGTCTTCCGCGTTATTCCCGCTTAGATCAGTGCATGACCGAGGAATGGATCGTGCGTGTGCAGGGTAAGGAATACGGCCCTGCGGATATCGAGGCGCTCCGCGAATGGAAAGCAGAAGGCCGGCTGCTTCCAGGAAATGAAGCGCGGCGCGCAGATGTCGATCTTTGGACCACGGCGGCGGAAATTCCCGGTCTGTTCGATGCAGCAGCGCCCGCCGCGGCGAGTGGCTGGCAGCCAGCCCCGCCGCCACTACAACCTCGTCGTGGTTTTGCGCAGATTGTGGCGGAGGCGTTTAGGATTTATCGCAAAGGGTTTCTGCAGTTCCTTGGTCTTGCGCTTGTCGTGGCAGTGCCTTCCATCGCCGCCCAATTAACCAGTGCCACATCGGGCGCATCGCTGAATGCAGAGCCGGATTTTCGTACACTGATCGCGGCGGCGTTCGGTCTTTGCATGACTGTGCTCACGATGGTGCTGTGGCCCATTTATATCGCGAGCATTCAAATTCTTAGTGCCGAAATCGGCGGCGGGCGCCGCATTGGTCTTGTCGCTGCGCTGAATGAAGCCGTGAAATTTTGGCCGCGCATCGCCACGCTGTGCGTCTTCGTCTATGGCGTTTTTTTCCTACTGACAATTTTCGCGCTCGCAGTCGCGGTGATGATTGTCGCCGGCGCGTCTTCGTTAGCCGTGATCTTTTTCGCGCTGGCCTTGCTCATGATTCAAATTTGGATGTTTGGGCGTTTCTTCATCAATGTTCTTTTCTGGCAGCAGTTTGCCGTTCTCGAAAGCGCCGGCGTCGTCGATTCATTACGCGAAAGCAGAAATCTCGCGCGGAGCGGGCACAGCCTCGCTTGGTTTCAACGGCCATTGTGGCGCGGAGCGTTTCTCGTTTCAATTTGGACCGCCTTTGTGCTGGCGATAACGCTCGGCCCGGAGTGGTCAACGCTGCGGCATTATTTTAATGAGCTGACAACGACGCAAGATCCACAGGCGCTCCTGCAACAACTTACCGCAACCCAGCAAGCGCACAGCTTTGATATATCCCATTTCGCGCTGAATCTTTTGCAAAGGATTCTCCAGCCGTTGCTCGGAATCGCATTTGTTGTGCTTTACTTCGACAGCAAATCCGATCGTCGCCGACCCGGGTTCGGCCCATGATGATCGATATTAAAGGGATCCGTTTCCCCTGCAGCTCGTTCGGTCATTCTGTTAATTGTGAATCTTTCGGGCGAATGCCGAATTGGGCCAGCCTCGAGACCACTTTCTCCATTGGCAGGCCGACGACGTTTGTGTAGGAGCCGTCGATTTTTGCAATGATCTCTGCGCCGCATCCTTGCGCGGCATAAGCGCCGGCCTTATCGAGCGGATCCACTTTCGCGAGGTAATTCTCGATCGTTGCGGTGCTCAAACGGCGAAAACGAACACGGGAAAGGTCATGAAAAATTGCCGATCGTCCGGTCGCGAAACGATAAATGAAAACGGCGGAACAAACTTCATGAGTTCGGCCGCTCAAGCGCCGTAGAATCTGCGCAGCCTCGTTTAAGTCCGCCGGTTTACCGATGATTTTCCCCTCCAGCGCGACCAGTGTATCGGCTGCGAGCACGATCTTGTCTGGATACGCTCGCGCCACCGATACCCCTTTTCGGATTGCATTCCACGTCGTCAGTTCGCGCAACGTAAGATCGAGATGGAACTTTTCCGCGACGCGCGGAGAGACGGTTTCAAATTCGAAGCCGGCTTCAGAGAGCAATGCGGCCCGCCTTGGCGAGCAGGATGCCAGCACTAGTAAAGCGCTCGCGCGCACAACAGTCGGAGGTCTGGTTATGGATTCGGCGAGACGGGCGGAGCCGGATTCTTTTTATTAAAAATGTCCGGCAGCTTCGTTTCTTTAAAATCACTCGGGATAGTGAACTCGCTATCGTTAATCGGATCCTGGTTTACGGAGGTGATCGTGCTGGTGATTTCCGTAGCGTCAGCCGAAGGGCGCGTGCCCCGGTCGGTTGCCTGATCTTCCCTACCGATGATCATGCGTGTGCGGATCGGCAGCCCCGGGAAATCGCGAAAGTCGGGCATTCTTGTGTTGGCCGCATCCCAGAATTCGGATTTAATCGATTGCAGTTGCGCCAGAATGGCAGCGCCGTTGGGATAATTGGGTGCGATCCAGTAGATGGCCTTGAAATCGGGCGCATCGTACGTGTATCGCTCCGTTTCGTAACCGTTTACCGTTTCCTTCTGGCCGCTCGGCATCAGCTTCGGTTTTTCAGAGGCTCCTTTCTTGCTGTTAAACTTGTCTAACATAGCCGTGACCGCCTTCATTTTGTCCGGCGAAATGCGGATGATACTCTTTTGGTCGTTCAACAGAGTGATTACTTCGCCGGTCCTTGCATCGAAAATCGTAGTGACTTGTGACGAAGCATCAATGCGCGCTTTGTCACCTTTGATTTTGATTGTCATATTCGTGCCGCCTCCAGTTGCCTCGACTGCCTGATCCTTTTGCGCTTGCGATGTCGGCCGCAGCGTTGAGGCGTAAACAATCGTGAGGTCAGCACGGACGGGAAAGATGAAAGAAGCGCTCAGCGCGACCGAATAGAGTGCAATTTTCATCCATAACACAGCTAGATGTCCTCCGTAAAAATGCAAGGCACAGCGCCGCTAACTGGTTAGATAGCACAGGGCTCCAGTTCGGTCGCCGCGGCGACACGGACTCGCTGCGCCTAGCCTGTGGCGCGGGCAAGACGCGGCCTTGCCTGGCAGTTAACGATCCTGCGTCTTCAGCAGCTTAATCGCGTCGCGCAACTCCGCCGCCCGCTCATAGAGTTCCTTGGCAATTGCGGCTTCCATCTCGCGCTCCATGATTTCCAACTTCGATCGCGGGCGTTTCGCTTTCACTTCCTCGAGCCATTCGTCAAGGAAGGCAATCTCCGAGCTTTTCGATATAAGCTCGGGAAAATTTGAGTGTTGAAAAAAATCTGCAATAGCCTCGCGCCCACGCTCGATTTCAGCCACGGCTTCAGCAAATTTGCCTTCGCCAAGAAGAATGGAGGCTTTGGCGCGCGTGTTCATCATGAGCACGTAAGGCCGGAACTGTTGCAAGCTCCAGGAAAGCTCGTCGCGATCCGTGTGCTCGGTCACAAACGTGAAAAGATCGAGATTCCGTTGGGTGTCGCGCACCACACCTGTGAAATCGTTGATCTGAAACAGACTCAAATAACGATGATAATATTGAATCCCTTCCTGCTGAAGCTCAGCGCATTGTTCGGGCGTGAGCTCGTAAGCTTCGCCCTTCTGCTCCGCGCGGGCCGCCCGCTTTTGATGATAATCCAGAAGCGACTCGCAGTTGTGCGGGCGTTGACCATCGGGACGTCCGATCATTTCCATCTGGAGCACACCAAGATCGACGCGCAACTGCAGTTTCTCGCGCCCATCGAGGCCGGTGATCTTGCGCACTTTGATGTTGCCGTTCTCGTGAGGCCAATCTTTCAGGATGGTATTCAAATCCAAACTCATCGCAGGAGGAACATCGGACATTTAACCTTCGCTTGTCAATAAAGTCGCGGCCGGCAGTCCTGTAGAGGCAGCTGTACCGGCTGCATTTCCCTGGCGCGTTATCGGGGGCCGACTGCAACTCATCGGGATTTTGCAGGCGACACGCCTGCCGCTACAGTTCAGAAATGGAAAATGCGATCGACTCGTTCATCCGCTTCCTCGCGGTCGAGCGCGGTCTGTCGGAAAATTATCAGCTCTCCACCCAAAGATCGTTGAGCGAATTCGCGCACTGGTGCGCCGTGAAGAAAAAGATCGACAATCCACGCGCCGTGGCTCTGCCGCTCATAAGCGAATATCTCGCAGACCGTAAGCGCACCGGCCTTTCCGCCTCTTCAATCAAACTGATTGTGGTCGCACTGAAGATCTTCTTCCGGTTTTTGGCCAGTAGAGGCGCGGTTGAGAGCGACCCTGCCGAAGCGCTTGGGCTCCCCCGGATCGAGCGTTATCTGCCCGAGACGCTCAATGAACTGCAAGTCGAGCAGTTCTTGGAAAGAATCGACACGAAAGTGCTCCATGGGTTGCGCGATCGGGCGATGATTGAGCTGCTTTACGCGAGCGGGTTGCGCATTTCCGAACTGGCGAATGCGCGGCTTGAAAATTTCAATTTCGAGGAGCGCATGGTGCGCGTGACTGGCAAAGGAAAAAAGACACGAATTGTGCCGGTAGGCCGCAAAGCTTGCGAAGCGCTGGCAGCGTATCTCTCCACAGAACGGCCGAAACTGGTCAAGCGCCGCAGCAGCAGTGCGATTTTTCTTTCGGAGCGCGGCACGGAATTAACAACGGCGCGTATCTGGCAGATCGTAAAAAAACATGCTCGGCACGCCGGGCTGGAGAAGAACATTTATCCCCATCTTCTCCGGCACAGTTTTGCGACGCATCTACTGGGGAACGGCGCCGACCTGCGCATTATTCAGGAAATGCTCGGTCATGCGGATATTTCGACCACACAAGTTTACACGCATGTCGATCAACAGCGCCTTAAAGCCGTCCATCGACAATTTCATCCGAGAGCATGATTTCCGTTTCTGTAGAAGCAGCCGTGCCGGCTGCGACGATTTAGAGTTCGCAGCCGGCACGGCTGCCACTACAGTCTGTCTTCCATGAAACGCATCATCTTCCTCGTGACCGCAGGAGCGGTCGTCGCATTCGCCGGCTGGTACGTCTGGAACCTTTCCCAGCAAGCTTCGAGCGCGTCCGTAAGCATGCTTCTACCGCGGGAAACAATTTTTCTGGCGCATATGCAGGATTTCAATCGGACGCGGGATCAATGGCATCAATCGGATCTTTATCAGCTCTATAGGGAACCTGCCGTGCAGGATTTTCTTCGTAAACCGCTGGCGAACCTTCCAAAAAGAGATGCGGCCTCTCAAACGTTGCGCGAGATCGAGCAACTCGATCCCAAGAACGCTTTTTTCGCCGTGACATCGATCGACAATAATAGCCCAAAACTTGTGGGCGGCTTCCACTTCCGAGGCAGCATCGCAGACGCGGAGCGAGTAATCGGCAAATGGCGATCGACGTTTTTGGAAAAAAATCCGGGCGCGAAGCATGAGAAGCTTCAATACGAACGCCACGAAATCGAGCTCGTGACGGCGGCTACGTTTACACTCGCGACGGCGTACGATCGCCCCTGGTTTTTCGCCGCGACCGATCTCACGGAATTAAAGGCACTGCTCGATCGCGCTGACGGTCGCACCAGGAATCCAAAGGAGACACTCGACACGGACGAGGCGTATCGCGCGGCGACCTCTCGCCGGCCATCGAATTACGCGGTGTCTTTCTACCTGCAACCGAAGACATTTGCCGAACGCCTTGCTGCCCTGCGGGCTGCAGTCCAGTCGTCGGCGGCGGCAAAACAGCGGACCATGCTGGAAAAAGTGCGAACTATTTCTGGGGTGACGCGCTTCGAGAACGGAAAAATACACGATCTGCTCTATCTGGGGATGCCGAAGTTGGAGCAGGACGTAACACTCACCCGGTCTTCGCTGACGCTTGGAACCAAAGAGACGTTCTTCTACCTGTCGATGCTGCTCAATCTCGGCGAAAAAATCGACACACTAAATCAGGCGGCAGGCATCGGCGGCGCAGTGCAGAAACTGTTTCAGGCGTTCTCTGATAGCGGGATCGCAACCGATGATTGGAACGCTGCATTTGGCATGGAACTGGGATCGTTAGCGGATTGGCCGTCGAGCGCCCATTGGCCGTCTTTACTTCTGACGCTGCCAGTGAAGGACTTGACTAAAGCCGGCGAGATCGTCGAGGCTGCCACGCGTGCCGATGACAACGCGATCTGGACCCGGACGGAGAAGAATGGCGTACATTATTTCTCAATGCAGTCACCTGCGAGTTTCATCGCAGTTACGCCGACGATCGCCTTGTCGAGTCGGATCCTCATCGCCGGTTTCAACCCAGTCTCGGTGGAGGAAGCGGTAAAGCGCAGCGGAGGCACGTCGTCGGAACTTGCGGATTCGCAGGCTTATAAGGCGGCCGAGCGGTTGTTGCCGGCGCCAACCAATTTCTTTTCCTACGTCGATTCGGCGCTTCTCTATTCCCGGCTCGATGCCTCGCTCCGTCCAATGTTGTTGATGGCTGCCGCTTTTATGCCGGCGCTGACGGGTTCCGTCGATCTTAGCAAACTTCCGTCGCCGGAGGTCATCACAAAACACCTGAGCCCGATCGTTTTTTCACAAAGATATGATCGCGATGGCTACGTGGCCGAATCCGTCGGGCCGATAACGCTCGACCAATCGGTGATCGGGCTTGCCATTCTCAGCGGCCTTGGTGCCACTGCACGTCAGAGGGCTGGCAGCGGCTTAACCGGATGGGGTTCTTCGCCGGCAGTAAGCCCGCAGCCGCCTGCATTAAGTAGTAGTCCGTCACCTACGCCTAGCCCGGGTGGGACGCCATAGTTTGTAGGGGCAGGCGTGTCGCCTGCCGAATTTTGGAATGCAGCCGACACGGCTGCCACCACAGGAGGTGGCGTTGCAGCCGGGGTCGCTGACCCCGATCAAACGTCCATCATCGAGCATCGAGAATCCGACATCATGTCGCGTCGTTGCTCCGCGCTGCGCCATTTCGGCACTCCTCCGGGTTTAAAAGAAAACTGCTGCAGTCTGTGAAAAACGTGCTATGTTGCTAGCCCTATGGCTATTCTAAAGAAAAACGCGTTTTCCCGTCGAGTTCCTGACCTGGTGACTGAGGAGCTGGTTGCTGTCCTCTCCCGGCGCTCGTCGTTTGAGTTTAAACAACTCTTCGACATTGTGCACGAGAATCTTCGGGCCCGGAATGCAGCCAGTGGTGGCGAGGAAATGCTGCGGCTGCGAGCTTACGAGAAGTTGCAAAACCTTGTGGCCCGCGGCGCGGTCAAGAAGAATGGCAAGAAATACAAGGGCTTGCCTTCGGCTTTGGCCAGCGCGATTACACAGCACAATGGCCATCTGGCCGGCGTAAAATAAGGGCCGTTCAGGCGAAAGCAGAGTTACCTTCAGCGGAGGTTTCTGGATGCTGCGAGAATATCTGCCGGTGCTTCTGCAGATCATCGTAGCAATACTGTTCGCTGCATCGGCATTACTCGTTAGCGTTCTGGTGGGAGCAAGCGGCAGGCGCACGCGAGCCAAAGATACCGCCTATGAATGCGGCATGATCCCGCAGGGGGAAAGGCAGCCGCGCTTCAGCGTGAAGTTTTACCTGGTGGCGATGCTCTTCATTTTGTTCGATCTGGAGATCGTGTTCATGTATCCATGGGCGGTGGTTTACCGAGACGCGATCAAACAGAGCGGTGTCATTTTCTGGAGCATGTTCAGCTTCATTTCTATTTTGATGGTCGGTTACGTTTATGCGCTCAAAAAAGGCGCGCTCGACTTCAAGAGATAGAGGTCTTAATCGGTTTTCCAATTCGCGTTGATTCGCGCCCGCCACACCGTAGTCCCTGGCTCGCCGGAGCTTTAGCGAAGGTGGCTCGGCGAAGGCTGGTGTTTCGCGGGCTTCAACGTTGTAATTTTCTAGCCCAATCCGTGTTATCAGCCTAATCCGCAGTAAGTGTTCGGTTGCAGCTGCGCCGCGCATCCGTGGTTCCGTTAGTCGGCGGCAAATTTCATTTTGCTTTTTGCTCGACTCGGCCCGGCACGATTTTGTAAAATTTGATCTCGTCTACAGCTCACATGAACACCAAAATCGTACCGATAGGTTGTGCCGCAATTTGCGTGGCGCTGCTTTGCGCAATAGCAATCGCCGCGTACGCAGCCACCATCACAGTTACCAACACGAATGATAGCGGCGCTGGCTCGCTGCGCCAGGCCCTTGCTGACGCGAACGACGGAGACACAATTAATTTCGATCCCGCGCTCAATGGACAGACCATCAACCTGACCAGCGCCGAGCTTGCGATCGACAAGAACATCACCATCAGCGGCCCGGGCCCGAATCTGCTCACGGTGTCGAGATCTTCCGGCACGTTCCGGATCTTCCATGTCTTGCCCGGGCACACCGACACGATCCAAGGCCTCACGATCAGTGGCGGCAACGGTACCCCAAATGGCAGCGGCGTCTTGAATGATCACGCCGTGCTGACGATGGACAGTTGCGCCGTGCAGAACAACTCCACCCAGTACAACTACGGTGGCGGTGTTTACAACGACGGTTCAGGGGCGGCGCGACACTGTCGATCCTCAACAGCATTGTCAGCGGCAATCGTGCCTATGCTGGCGGCGGCATCTTCAACGATGCCTCCTATGGCGGCAGCGCGACACTGTCGCTGATGAACAGCAGCGTGGATGGAAACGTCGCTTATCATAGCGAAAATTTTGGTGGCGGCGAGGGCGGCGGCATCTTCAACTACGGGACGCTGACGATTACCAACAGCACCATCAGCGGCAACGGGGCTGGTGCACCCGATCCGTTCCCCGCGGGCACTGCGATCAATAGTAATCAAGTCTGGCTCGAAGGCGGCGGCATCTCCAGCGGCGGGACGCTGACGATTACCAGCAGCACCGTCAGCGGCAATGGGGGCTACCGGCCAACATGATGGCAAGCCGTGGGGCCATGGCGGCGGCATCTCTGGCGGCGGCACGATCACCAACAGCACTCTCAGCAACAACTATGCTGTCCTCTCAGGTGGCGGTATCGAAGGCGGCGCGACATTGGGGAACACCATCCTCAACGCAAACGCACCAGAAAATATTTACGGCGGAGCCATCTCTCATGGGTATAATCTCAGCAGCGATGACGGCGGCGGTAATTTGACGGGTCCAGGGGACCAGATCAATACCAATCCACTGCTTGGACCGCTTCAAGACAATGGAGGACCCACGTTCACCCATGAGCTGTTGAGTGGCAGCCCGGCCATTGATGCAGGAGACCCGAACTTTACTCCGCCGCCTTACTACGATCAGCGCGACCCGGGTTTTTGGCGCGTGCGTAACGATCGCATTGACATCGGGTCGTTTGAGGTGCAGGCGGGGACGACACCAACACCGCCGCCAGCCCAAAT
>WNGR01008515.1_pt1 | contig 15858 bp, 7 predicted proteins | sample 5407581 | NCBI WGS metagenome assembly WNGR01 (sample SAMN13153383, study PRJNA577476) | soil metagenome | isolation source: 80 cm soil or saprolite under Garry oak tree replicate 2 | place: USA:California | collected 2016-06-15 | reverse complement strand
ACACATCTGCCACAAGTCGCCCTGAGGCGTGCGCGATCGACGCACAATAGCCTGCACTCTAGGGGGCACAGCCCTTGCGCCCCACGCACTCGTTCAGCCGTTCTCCCAGCCCCAATGACTGTTTCGTAACCCGAGACGGGGAAACGAGATGTAGGTCCAGGAGCACTGACCGATCGCCACCACCATCCGCGCCCCCTCTACTGCGCTTGGCGCCCGGCTGCTTCCGGGCGCCGCGCTCCTGGTGTCTTCGCTGTTCCTGGCGACGTGCGAGCGTGGCCCAACCGGCCCCACAGTACCCACCCAGCTGGCGTTCAATGTGGAGCCGACCACGACGACGGCCGGCCACCAGATCACCCCCGCCGTCCAGGTGACGGCGCTGGATGCCGGGGGCCGTCCGGTGCCCGGCTTCACCCAGAATGTGACCCTGACGCTGACGGCCGGGACCGGGACGAGCGGGGCCACGTTGACGGGGACGACCACCGTGGCGGCGGCCAATGGCGTGGCCACGTTCTACACGCTCAGCCTCGACAAGAGCAGCACCGGCTACACACTGACGGCCACGGCCAGCGGGCTCTCGGCCGCGACCAGTGCGCCGTTTGAAATCAAACCGGGGCCAGCCACCCACCTGGTATTCACGGTGCAACCGGGCAATGCAACGGCTGGGGCGACCCTCGCCCCCGCAGTGGAAGTGTCGGCGCAGGACGCCTCGGGGAACACGGTGCCGAGTTTCACGGGCCAGGTGACCGTGGCGCTCGGCGGCACCAATCCTAGCGGCGGCACGCTGGCGGGGACGAAGGCGGCGGCAGCGGTCAGTGGAGTGGCGAGCTTCGCCACGCTCAGCATCGACAAGAGTGGCAGCTACTGGCTGACGGCGACGGCAGCGGCGCCGGGGGGAGCGCTCAGCGGGGGGACGAGTAACGACTTCACTATCGCACCGGGCCCGGCAACGCGGCTCTCCTTCACAGTCCAGCCGGGGACCACGAGCGCGGGCCACCAGATCGCTCCGGCGGTGCAGCTGTCGGCCCTGGATGCGCTGGGCAACGTGGTGCCGAGCTTCACGGGCGACGTGACCGTGGCGCTCGGAGCGACCAATCCCAGTGGCGGCACGCTGGCGGGGACCACGACGGTCACCGCGGCCGATGGAGTGGCCACCTTCTACTCGCTCAGCGTCGACAAGAGCGGCACCGGCTACACGCTGTCGGCCACGGCCAGCAGCCTCTCGGCGGCAACGAGCGCCCCGTTCGACGTCACGCCGGGGGCGGCGACCCACCTGGTGTTCACCGTCCCGCCGGCGAATACGACGGCGGGGGCGACGCTCACGCCGGCGGTCCAGGTGGCGGCGCAGGACGCTGCGGGGAACACGGTGCCGAGCTTCACGGGCACTGTGACGGTGGCGCTCGGCGGGACCAACCCCGCCGGAGGCACGCTGGCGGGGACGACGACGCTTGCGGCCGTCAATGGCGTGGCGAGCTTCGCCACGCTCAGCGTCGACAAGAGCGGGGACTACTGGCTGACGGCACGGGCGACGGGGCTCAGCGCAGGGACGAGCAGCGACTTCAGCGTCTCACCGGGGCCGGCGACGCACCTCGCGTTTGCGGTCCAGCCCGGGACCAGCACGGCGGGCCACCAGATCGCCCCGGCGGTGAAGGTGGCGGCGCAAGATGCGCTCGGCAACGCAGTGCCGACTTTCACGGGCCCTGTGACGGTGGCGCTCGGGAGCAATCCGTCCGGTGGCACGCTCTCGGGCAGCACGACTGTGTCGGCGGTCAGCGGCGTCGCCACTTTCGGTGATCTCTCCATCAACACCAGTGGCACGGGCTACACGCTGACCGCCACGGCCACTGGACTCGCGGGAGCCACGAGCACGCCGTTTGGCATCACGCCGGGGCCCGCGACCCACCTGGTGTTCAGCGTGCAGCCGGCGAATGCAACGGCAGGGGCGACGCTCACGCCCGCGGTGCAAGTATCCGCGCAGGATGCCGCGGGGAACACGGTGCCGAGTTTCTCGGGCAGCGTGACAGTCGCGCTCGGAGGAACCAATCCAGCCGGGGGCGCGCTGGCGGGAACGACGACGGTGCCGACAGTCAATGGAGTGGCGAGCTTCGCCACGCTCAGCATCGACAAGAGTGGGAGCTACTGGCTGACGGCGACGGCAACCGGGCTCAGCGGGGGCACGAGCAGCGACTTCAATATCGCGGCGGGAGCAGCGACGCAGCTCGCTTTCACCGTGCAGCCGAGCAATGCCGTGGCGGGCCGGACGATCAGCCCGGCCGTGCAGGTCAGCGCGCGGGATGCCCAGGGGAACGTGGTGACCGGGTTCGCGGGCAGCGTGACCGTGGCGCTCGGGACCAATCCCAGTAGCGGCACGCTCGCGGGCTCAACGACGGTGCCCGCGGTGAGTGGAGTGGCGACCTTCGGCACCCTGAGCGTCGACAAAGTGGGGACGGGCTACACACTCACGGCGGCAACAACCGGGCTCACAGGGACGACGAGTAACTCCTTCAACATCACCGTGGGAGCAGCCAGCCAGTTCGTGTTCACCGCGCAGCCGACCAACACGACCGCCGGGGCGGCGATCACGCCGGCGGTGCGGGTAATGGCCCTGGACGCTCAAGGGAACCCAGCGACCGGCTTCGCGGGGAACGTGACGGTGGCGCTCGGGAGCAATCCGAGCGGTGGTACCCTCTCGGGCACTACGACCGTGGCGGCGGTGAGCGGAGTGGCCACCTTCGCGAGCTTGAGCATCGCCAAGGTCGGCACCGGCTACACGCTCACGGCGGCGGCCGCCGGGCTCACCACCGCGACCAGCGCCGCGTTCAATGTCACGCCGGGCATCGCGGCGCGCCTCGTGTTCACGGTCCAGCCGAGCAATACGGCGGCCGGCGCGGCGATCACGCCGGCGGTCCAGGTGACGGCGCAGGATGCCCAGGGCAACGTCGCGACGGGCTTCCCCGGGACGGTGACGGTGGTGCTCGGCGCGAACCCGGGCGGCGCCACTCTGTCCGGCCACACGACAGTAGCGGCGAGCGCCGGCGTGGCGACCCTAGGGGACCTGAGTCTCGACCGGGCGGGCACGGGCTACACCCTCACGGCGACCGCGCCGGCGGGAGGCCCGAGCGGCGCGACGAGCACGGCCTTCAACATCACGGTGGGGACGGCAAGCCAGCTGGTCTTCACCGTGCAGCCGAGCAACGCGGTAGCAGCCCGCACGATCAGCCCCGCGGTGCAAGTGGCCAGCGTGACGGTGGCCCTCGGGACCAATCCCAGCGGCGGCACGCTCGCGGGGACGACGACGGTGACCGCGGTGAGCGGCGTGGCGACCTTCGGCAACCTGAGCGTCGACAAGGTAGGGACGGGCTACACGCTCGCGGCGGCGGCAACGGGGCTCGCTGGGGCGACCAGTGGTCCCTTCAACGTCACCGTCGGGGCGGCGACCCAGTTCGTCTTCACCGTGCAGCCGACGAGCACCGCTGCAGGGGCAGCGATCACCCCCGCCGTGCAAGTGACGGCGCTGGACGCGGGGGGCAATGTGGCGACGGGGTTTGCGGGCTCGGTGGCGGTAGCCCTGGGGACGAATCCGAGCGGCGGCACCCTGTCGGGCACGACGACGGTGACGGCGGTGAGCGGCGTGGCGAGCTTCGCCAGCCTGAGCATCAACAAGGTAGGCACCGGCTACACCCTGACGGGGGCGGCTCCGTTCCAGCCCGCGCTTACGGGGGCCACGAGCGCTCCCTTCGACATCACGCCAGGAGCAGCGACGCGGCTGGTCTTCACGACCCAGCCGAGCAATGCGACGGCAGGGGCGACGCTCACGCCGCCGCTGCAGGTGATTGCGCAGGATGCATCAGGGAACACCGTGCCGAGCTTCACGGGCAACGTGACGGTCGCGATCACCGCCGGGACGGGCGCGAGCGGGGCCACGCTGGCGGGGACGACGACAGTGGCGGCGGTAAGCGGGGTGGCGAGCTTCGCGTCGCTCAGCATCGACAAGAGCGGCACGGGCTACACGCTCGCGGCCACGGCGGCGGGCCTCACGGGGGCTGCGAGCGCCGCGTTCACGATCACTCCGGGGCTGGCGGCGCAGCTCGCGTTCACCGGCCAGCCGGGGACCGCCACGGCGGGTAACCCAATCTCCCCCGCGGTGCAAGTCACGGCGCAAGACGCGCTGGGCAACGCGGTGGCGGGCTTCACGGGGAACGTCACCGTGGCACTGGGCGCGAACCCCGGGGGCGGGACGCTGGTGGGAACGACGACGGTGGCGGCGACGAATGGGGTAGCGAGCTTCGCTACGCTGAGCATCGACAAGGCGGAGACCGGTTACACGCTGACGGCGGCGACGGCCGGGCTCAGCGGAGCCACCAGCACGGCTTTCAACGTCGTCGCAGGAACGATTTCGGCGACTCAATCGACCGTGGTGGCTGCGCCGCCCGTGATCACGGCAGGCAACGGGACTGCGACGACCACGGTGACGGCGCGCGACGCCGCGGGCAATCCGGTGAGCGGGGCGACAGTCGTGCTGACAGCGACCGGCACGGGAAACACCCTCACGCAGCCTGCGGCGACGGATGCGAACGGCGTGGCGACAGGGAGCTTGTCTTCGACGGTGGCCGGGTCGAAGACCGTGACCGCCTCGATTGCAGGGGTCACCGCGACGCAAACAGCCGTAGTGACCGTGACCGCGGGGGCCGCGACCCAGCTTGCCGTCACTGTGCAGCCGACGAATACCGCGGCAGGAGCGACGCTCACGCCGGCGGTGCAAGTGACCGCGCGCGACGCCCAGGGCAACGTGGCGACGGACTTCACCGGCACCGTGACCGTGGCGCTCGGCGTGAACCCCGGCGGCGCCACCCTGTCGGGCACGACGAGCGTCGCGGCAGTGAGCGGGGTCGCCACGTTCTCCACCTTGAGCATCGATAAGGTTGGGACGGGCTACACGTTGACCGCGGCGGCACCCGGGCTGAGCGGCGCGACGAGCACGGCCTTCAACGTCACCCCTGGATCGGCAACGCAGCTGGTCTTCACGGTACAGCGTGACGGTGGCCCTCGGGACCAATCCCAGCGGCGGCACGCTCGCGGGGACGACGACGGTGACCGCGGTGAGCGGCGTGGCGACCTTCGGCAACCTGAGCGTCGACAAGGTAGGGACGGGCTACACGCTCGCGGCGACGGCCACGGGGCTCAGCGGGGCGACCAGCAGTGCCTTCACCGTCACCGTCGGGGCGGCGACCCAGTTCGTCTTCAGCGTGCAGCCGAGCGCCACGGCCGCGGGGGCCGCGATCACGCCTCCCGTACAAGTGACGGCGCTGGACGCGGGGGGCAACGTGGCGACGGGGTTTGCGGGGTCGGTGGCGGTGGCCCTGGGGACGAATCCGAGCGGCGGCACGCTGGCGGGGACGACGACCGTGGCGGCGGTGAACGGGGTGGCGAGCTTCGCCAGCCTGAGCCTCAACAAGGTCGGGAGCGGTTACACCCTGACGGCGGCGGCCCCGTTCCAACCGGCGCTCACGGGGGCGACGAGCACCCCGTTCGACATCACGCCCGGACAGGCGGCGCAGCTGCTGTTCACAGTGCAACCGACGAGCACCACGGCGGGGGCGGTGATTACGCCGGCCGTGCGGGTGACGGCCCGGGACGCGCAGGGGAATACGGCCACCGGGTTCAGCGGCAGCGTGACGGTGGCGCTCGGAGCCAACTCCAGCGGGGCCACGCTGGCGGGGACGACGACGGTCGCGGCGGCCAATGGGGTCGCGACCTTCGGGGATCTGAGCCTCAACCGGGCCGGCACCGCCTACACGCTGACGGCGGCAGCCACGGGGGTGGCCAGCGGGACGAGCGCGGCGTTCGACGTCGGCGCGGCGGCGGCGGACCGTCTGGTGTTCACCGTGCAGCCGGTGAGCACGACGGCCGGCGCGGCGATCGCTCCCGCCGTGCAGGTGACGGCGCAGGATGGGCTGGGGAACACGGTGACGAGCTTCACGGGCACCGTGACGGTAGCGCTCGGCAACAACCCGGTGGCCGGGACGTTGACGGGAACGACCACGATGGCGGCGACGAACGGGGTGGCGAGCTTCGCGAGCTTGAGCATCGACCGGGCCGGTAGTGGCTATACCCTGACGGCAGCGGCGACGGGAGTAACGACCGGGAGCAGCGCCGCGTTCAGTATCACGCCCGGCACCGCGGCCACCCTGCTGTTCACGGTCCAGCCGAGCAATGCTCTCGCGGGGGCGGCGATCACACCGGCAGTCCAGGTCGTCGCGCACGACGCCCAAGGAAACACGGCGACGGGGTTCAGCGGCAACGTCACGCTGGCCATCGGGGCGAATCCCGGCAGCGGGACGCTCGCCGGCACCACGACCGTCGCAGCGGCGAGCGGCGTGGCCACGTTCGCGAGCCTGAGCATCAACAAGGCCGGCACGGGGTACACGCTCACCGCATCCGCCTCGGGACCGACGAGCGCTACCAGCAACCCCTTCACTGTGTCGGCCGCGGCCGCGACGCAGCTGGCGTTCACCGTGCAGCCGACGAATGGCGCGGCAGGGGCGGCGCTCACGCCGGCGGTGCAGGTGACGGCGCGGGACGCCCAGGGCAACGTGGCGACGGACTTCACCGGGACCGTGACCGTGGCGCTGGGCGTCAACCCCGGCAGCGCCACGCTGTCGGGCACGACCAGCCTCGCGGCGGTGAGCGGCGTCGCCACGTTCTCCAGCTTGAGCGTCAATAAGGCCGGCACGGGCTACACGCTGACTGCGGCGGCCACCGGGCTCAGCGGGGCGACGAGCGTTGGGTTCAACATCACGCCGGGCGCGGCGACCGAGCTCGTGTTCACGGTCGAGCCAAGCAACGCTGCCGCCGGAGCGGCCATCACGCCGGCCGTGCAGGTGACGGCTCGGGATGCCCAAGGAAACACGGCGACGGGGTTCACCGGGACCGTGACGGTGGCGCTCGACGCAAACCCGGGTAGCGGCACCCTGTCCGGGACCACGGCGGTCGCGGCCGTCGCAGGGTTGGCCACGTTCTCCAGTCTCAGCATCGACAAAGTCGGCAGTGGCTACACGCTGACCGCCGCGACGACGGTGGGCGGACTCACGGGGGCGACGAGCACGCCGTTCGACGTGAGCGCGGCGGCCGCGAGCCGGTTGGTGTTCACAGTGCAGCCGAGCAACGCCGCGGCTGGGGCAGCGATTGCTCCGGCCGTTCAGGTCACGGCGCAGGACGCCCACGGGAACACCGCCACGGCGTTCACGGGGACCGTGACGCTGGCGCTCGGTACCAACCCGGGCGGCGGGACCCTGTCAGGGACGGCGACCACGGCGGCGGTCAGTGGGGTGGCGACGTTCGCGAACGTGAGCATCAATAAGGCCGGCACCGGCTACACGCTGACAGCGGCAGCCACGGGGGTGACGGGAACGACGAGCGCGGCGTTCAATGTCACCGCCGGCGGCGCCACCAGACTTGTGTTCACCGTGCAGCCGAGCAACGCGACAGCAGCGGCTGTGATCACGCCGGCCGTGCAGGTGACAGCGCAGGACGCCCTGGGGAACACCGATCCGAGCTTCAGCGGCAGTCTGACGGTGGCACTCGGCAGCAACCCCGGGGGCGGGGCGTTGGCAGGAACGACGACCGGGGCGGCGGCGAGCGGAGTGGCGACGTTCGCCAATCTCAGTATCAACCGGGTGGGGACGGGTTACACGCTGACGGCGGCCGGGACCGGGCTCACGACCGGTACCAGCACGGCTTTCAATATCACCGCGGGCACGGCGACCACGCTGGTGTTCACCGTCGAGCCGAGCAACGCCGCCGCCGGTGTGGCGATCACGCCAGCGGTGCAAGTGACGGCGCACGACGCTCAGGGCAACGTCGCGACGGGCTTCACCGGCAGCGTGACGATGGCCCTCGGGGTGAACCCCGCCGGCGGCACGTTGTCCGGCACGACGACGGTGCCGGCAGTCGGGGGAGTGGCGAGCTTCGGCACGCTGCGCATCGACAAGAGCGGCACGGGCTACGCCCTCTCCGCCACGGCGACGGGACTCAGCGCCGCCACGAGCGCGCCCTTCACCATCACGAGCGGGACGGCGACGCGACTGGCGTTCACGCTCCAGCCGACGAGCACGACGGCGGGGACGACGATCACGCCGGCCGTCCAGGTCACGGCGCAGGATGCGCTCGGCAACACGGTGCCGGGCTTCACCGGCAACGTGAGAGTGGCGATCGGGACGAACCCAGCGGGCGGCACCCTCTCCGGCAGCTTGACGGTGGCGGCGGTCGGCGGGGTGGCCAGCTTCAGCACCCTCAGTCTCAACAAGAGCGGCACGGGCTACACCCTCGTTGCGACGGCGACGGGGTTGAGCGGAGCGACGAGCGCGCCCTTCGACATCTCCGAGGGGACGCCGAGCCAACTCGTCTTCACCGTACAGCCGACGAGCACAACGGCGGGGGCGTTGCTCACGCCGGCGGTGCAGATCACCGCGCAGGACGCGCTGGGCAACACCGTGGCGGGCTTCGCGGGCAATGTGACCGCGACAATCACGCCGGGCACCGGCGCAGCCGGGGCCACCCTGTCGGGCACGAAGACGGTCGCCGCCGTCGGCGGAGTCGCGACTTTCTCCGGCCTCAGCATCGACAAGACCGGGACCGTCAACGGAGGAACGGGATACACGCTGTCGGCCACGGCGACGGGGCTCGGGGGGGCCACTAGTGCGCCATTCGACATCAACCCTGGCGCGGCGACGCAGCTCGCCTTCACGATACAGCCGACGACTGCGACGGCCGGGGCGCACGTCGCGCCGCCGGTCGAGGTCGCCGCACTCGATGCCATGAGCAATACCGTGCCGGGATTCACCGGCAACGTGACGGTCGCGATCGGGACGAACCCGGCGGGCGGAACCGTCTCCGGCACGACGACGGTGGCGGCCGTGAGTGGGGTCGCGACCTTCTCCAACCTGAGCATCGACAAGAGCGGGACGGGCTACACACTCGCGGCCACGGCCACGGGTTTGTCCGGTGCGACGAGCGCGGCCTTCACCATCACGTCCGGGTCGGCGACCCATCTCGTGTTCACCGTGCAGCCCAGCACCGCTGCGGCGAACGGGACCATCGCGCCGGCGGTGCGGGTCACGGCGCGGGACGCCCTGGGCAACACGGCGACGGGCTTCCAGAGCAACGTGACGGTAGCGATCGGAACGAACCCCGCGGGCGGCGCGCTGTCCGGCACGACGACGCTGGCGGCGATCGGCGGCGTCGCCACCTTCTCCTCGCTCGGCATCGACAAGGCGGGAACAGGGTACACATTGTCGGCCGGGGCGACTGGTCTCACGGGAGCCACGAGCGCGCCGTTCGACATCGTCCCCTCGACGGCGACCCGGCTCGTCTTTACGGTCGAACCCTCCACCGCGACGGCGGGGGCGCCGATCACGCCCGCGCTCCAGATCACCGCGCAGGATGCCTCGGGGAACGTCGTGCCGGGCTTCACCGGCAACGTGACGGTCGCGATCGGGACGAACCCGGCGGGCGGCACCCTCTCCGGCACGACGACGGTGGCAGCCGTCGGCGGGGTCGCCACCCTCTCCGACTTGAGCGTTGACAAGAGCGGGAGCGGCTACACGCTGACCGCTGCGGCCACCGGGCTGACGGGGGCCACGAGCGGGGTCTTCAGCGTCGTCCCCGGCGCGGCGGCGCAGCTCGTCTTTACCGTGCAGCCCAGCACGGCCACGGCCGGAGCGAGCATCACGCCTCAGGTCGAGGTGACCGCCCGGGATGGGCTGGGTAATACGGCGACGGGCTTTACGGGCAACATCGCGCTGTCGATCGGAACGAATCCCGGGAGCGGGACCCTCTCCGGTGCGACGAGCGTGGCGGCCGTGGCCGGGGTCGCGACGTTCTCCACGCTGAGCATCGACAAGGCGGGCAGCGGTTACACGCTGTCGGCCGTCGCCGCGGGCCCCGCGGGGACGACGAGCGCCCCGTTCGACATTACCAGCGCGCCGGCGACCCGGCTGGTCTTCACCATGCAGCCCACTACCGCGACGGCTGGGACGGCGATTAGTCCCCCGGTGCAGCTCACGGCGCAGGACGCGTTGGGCAACACCGTCACCGGGTTTACCGGCAACGTGACGCTGACGATCACGACCGGCACGGGCACGAGCGGCGCCAGGCTCTCGGGCACGACCACGGCGGCGGCGGTCGCGGGGGTTGCGACCTTCTCCACACTCAGCGTCGACAAGAGCGGGACGGGCTACACGCTGTCGGCGACCGCCGGGAGTCTCTCTGGCACTACGAGCGCGGCCTTCGCCGTTACGCCCGGATCGGCGGCCCGGCTCGCCTTCACCACGCAGCCGAGCAGCACCACGGCCGGAGCGGCCATCACGCCGGCCGTACAGGTGACGGCGCGGGACGCCCTCGGGAACACCGTCCCGGGTTTCAGCGGCGCTGTAACAGTGGCGATGGGCGAAAACCCGGCAGGCGGCACCTTGTCCGGGGCGACTACGGTGGCGGCGGTGGGTGGCGTTGCCACCTTCTCGAATCTCATGGTCGACCAGAGCGGGAGCGGCTACACCCTGACGGCCGTAGCCAGCGGGCTCACCGGGGCCACGAGCGCACCCTTCACCATCACCGTTGGGGCGGCGACCCGGCTCGCCTTCACCGTGCAGCCCGGCACGACGACGGCGGGGGCAGCGATCGCGCCGGCCGTCCGGCTGACCGCGTTGGACGCCGGGGGGAATCCCGTGCCGGGCTTCACCGGCGACGTGACGGTGGCGATCGGGACGAATCCAGCGGGCGGCGCCCTTTCCGGCACGGCGACCGTAGCAGCCGTCGCCGGCGTGGCGACCTTCTCCACGCTCAGCATCGACAAGAGCGGCACGGGCTACACGCTCACAGCCACGGCCGCCGGTCTGTCCGGCGCCACGAGCGCGGCGTTTGCGGTCACGCCCGGATCGGCGACCCAGCTTGTGTTCACGCTGCAGCCCACCACGGCGACGGCCGGCGGCACGATCAAGCCGGCGGTGCGCGTCACGGCGCGGGACGCGCTGGGGAATACGGCGACGGGGTTCGTGGGCAACGTCACCGTCGCGATCGGCACGAACCCCGGGGGCGGCACCTTGGGCGGGACGCGGACGTTCGCGGCGATCGCCGGCGTCGCGACCTTCCCCTCGCTCAGCATCAACCAGGCGGGGAGCGGCTACACGCTGTCCGCGACGGCGGTGGGCCTCTCGGCGGCCACGAGCGCGCCCTTCGACATCGTCCCCTCGACCGCGACCCAGCTCGTGTTCACGGCCGAGGCGACCGACTCACAAACGGCAGGGGCCATCATCGCGCCCGCGCTCCAGGTCACCGCGGAGGACGCGTCGGGTTCTCCGGTGACGACCTTCACAGGGAATGTGACGCTGGCGATCGCGCCCGGGACCGGTATCAGCGGGGCCACGCTCTCGGGCACGACCACCGTGGCGGCGGTGAACGGGGTGGCCACCTTCTCGAATCTCACGATCGACAAGGGCGACGCCTGGTACACGGTGACGGCCACCGCGACCGGTCTGGCGTCCACCAATGCCGCGTTCAGAGTGTTCGCAGCGCCCGCGACCGAGCTGGTGTTCAGAGTGCAGCCGAGCACGGCGACGGCGGGCGCGAGGATCACGCCTCAGGTGGAAGTGATCGCCCGGGATGCCTTGGGCAACACGGCAACGGGCTTCAGCGGAGCTGTAACAGTGGCGATTGGGAACAATCCCGGCGGCGGCAGCCTGTCCGGCACGAAGACGGTCACGGCTGTCGCCGGAGTCGCCGCCTTCCCCGGTCTGAGTATCAGCCAGGCCGGCGGCGGCTACACGCTGTCGGCCACCGCGCCCGGCCTCACGGCAGCCACGAGCGCCCCGTTCGACATCACCGCTGCGCTGGCCTCGGCGCTGGTGTTTACCGCCCAGCCGGGCAGCACGACGGCGGGCGTGACCATCAATCCGGCCGTCCAGCTCACGGTGCGCGATGCCTCGGGCCACACGGCGACGGAGTTCGCGGGGGATGTGACGCTGACGATCACGGCGGGAACGGGCACCAGCGGAGCCATCCTCTCGGGCACGACGACCGCGGCGGCGGTCGCCGGGGTCGCGACCTTCGCCGACTTGAGCATCGCCCAGAGCGGCAGCGCGTACAGCCTGTCGGCCACCGCCACCGGTCTCGCCGGGGCCACCAGCTCCTTCTTCACCATCAACGCCGGCGCGCCGACCCGGGTCAGCTTCACCCCACAGCGGATCCCCGGTGACCCCAGCGCCCCGTGGCCGACGGCGGGCGCGGCCATCACGCCCGCTGTCCCGGTGGTGGCGCGGGATGCGCTGGGGAACGAGGTCGAGACGTTCACCGGCAACGTGACCGTGGTGATCGAGCACAATCCCGGGGGCGGCTCTCTCTCCGGTACGACGACGGTGGCGGCGGTCGCCGGCGTCGCGACCTTCAACGATCTGAGCATCGATCACAATGGCACCGGCTACAGCTTGCGGGCGACCGCGAGCGGCCTGAGCGCCGACACGAGCCGTGGGTTCATCGTCGCGCCAGGGGCGCCCGCCTACCTGGTGTTCACCGTACAGCCGACGACCACGACGGCGGCGGGGACGATGAGACCGGCCGTGCGAGTCACGGCGTTCGATGTGCTGGGCAACACGGCGACGGGGTTCGCGGGTGATGTGACGCTAGCCATCACCGCGGGAACCGGCACCGGCGGGGCCACGCTCCTGGGCACGACGACGGTGACGGCGGTCAACGGGGTTGCCATCTTCTCGACCCTGGGCATCGACCGAGCGGGGAGCGGCTACACCCTCTCCGCCGCGGCCGCCGGTCTCACGGGGGCCACGAGCACGCCGTTCGATATCAATTAGCGGGCCGCGCGGCCGGTCCGTGATCTAGCGACCCTCCTCCCGGTACAGGCCGAGCAGGCGTCGCAGCAGGACCAGCTGCCCCACGTGATAAGAGTTGTGGTCGGCGAGCAGCAGCGCTTCGCGTAGCACGGTTTGTCCGGTGCCGTGCGCAATGCGGCCGAACAGATCCGTCTTCGCGTCCGTCACCAGACGCTCCATTGCCCGAAGGTCGCGTTCCACTTGGGCGACGCTTTTGTCCCACGCGGCGGTGTCGGGCGGCGCGTCCCCGGGCGGCCAGTAGCCTGCCGGCCATTCGGGCGAAACGTGCTTGGCGCTTTGCGTGAACTCGACAATGTCCCATTGCGAGATTCGGATGTGCTCGAGCAGGCGCCAGGGGGTGAACGGCTGTCCCGCGGGCTTGGCTCCGCGCAGCGCGACCGGCCAGTCGGCGATGGCGTCTGTGAACACGAGGTGCGCGTGGCCGCCGCGCAGCAGCTCGCGTACGTGGTCGCGCAGCGCGTGGTCGGGATCCGCGGTCTTGCGTTTCGGACGTTTGGCAGGCAAGGCGCGACTCCTGTGAGATCGGTCGATGTTGAGATCAATCGATGTGATGAAAGTCTATCACGCGAGATTCCCACGCTAAAGCGTGGGCTCGGCGAGGCACTGTGCTGAAGCACAGCCGTCCTCACCCGCGCAGTGCGGCGACCAGGGCGATCACCGCCATCACGATGCCGACCGCCGTCTTGGCCGCCGCCGCCGCCACGCGCCCCACCAGGGCCCCCCAGCCGGCGCGCACGGCCATCCCAGCCTCCCCGGATCCCGCGTATTCGAACACCAGAGCGCCCGCGAATGAGCCGAGGATCGCGCCGATGACGCTGCCGATGAGAGGGACGGGAACGCCGACGACCGCGCCGGCGAGGCCGCCGAGCAGGGAGCCCCACCCCGCGCGCTTCGATCCTCCGTAGCGCCGTGTCAGGCCGTAGCCCAGCCAGAACTCGAACAGCTCGCCCAACAGGGCGAGGCCGAGCACGACTGCGATCGTGACCAGGCCGATCGAGTGGAAAGCGGTGGCCCAGCCATAGCCGACGGCGGCGACCACGATGAGCCAGAGGCCCGGCAGGCCGAGCGGAACGAGCGCGAGGCCCAGGCAGCAGCAGAGTCCCAGCAGCAAGACAGCGACGCTGTGATTCATGGATCGCCAGATCGTCGGGTTAACTTACGGACGTCAGCCAAGCGAGGGATGTGTCAAATGAAGGCGACAAGGCTCGCGCCGCTCGGGCTCGCGTGGATCGTGGCGGCTGCCCCGCCGGTGCTGGCGCAGGGCCGCGACACAGCCGTGTTTGCGGGGGGATGTTTCTGGGGTGTGGACGCGGTGTTCCGGCACGTCCGCGGGGTGCTGCACGTGGTGTCCGGGTATGCCGGGGGGAGCGCGGCGACGGCGCGCTACGAGCTGGTGAGCACGGACACGACAGGCCACGCCGAATCGGTGGAGGTGACCTTCGACCCGGAGCAAGTCTCCTATCAGCAGCTGCTGCGGGTGTTCTTCACGGTGGCGCACGACCCCACCCAGCGCAATCGGCAGGGCCCGGACGACGGGACGCAGTACCGCTCCGTGCTGTTCTACGCGACGCCCGAGCAGCATCGCGCGGCGCTGGCCATGATCACGGCGCTCGAGCGCGAGCGCGCCTACGCCGACTCGATCGTGACCGAGGTGGTGCCGCTGCGCGCGTTCTATGCGGCGGAAGCCTATCATCAGAACTATCTGGCCCGCCACCTCAATCAGCCGTACATCGTGTTCAACGACTTGCCCAAGCTCGGCGTGCTGAAGCGGCGGTTTCCAGAGCTGTACCGGCCGTAAGGCGTCGCGCCCCCAGTGCCAGACGGAGAACCCGCGGGACGAGTTGCGCTCCCGCGGGTTCCGTCTTGGCCCGAGCTTCGGGCGTCATGGCCATTCGACTTGGGCTGACCCTTGAGTCATCCCGACTGGTTTGGCCGCGGGCACAACCATCGTCCTATCGTCCACGACGAGGCGGAGATTGCCGTTCGAGGTGACGAGGGCATTGAGAATGTCATACGTTCCCGAAGCGGCAACGTGCAGTCCTTCCAGAGCGACGTCGCTCGGCAACGGAAGATCGTCTCCCCGATGCACAATCTCCCTGACGCGAATCGGGCCCATGGCGCAGAACAGGGCTTGGGCTTCCCCGTCTCCCGCCAGCGCGAGAACCCTGATGTTCGGCAGATCGGCCCTGATCTCCTGGCCGTGGGAGACGTTCGCTTCTGCCATCCTCTCCCTGATGCGAAAAGACTGCGACTGCGACGTGACGCGGGCTTCCATAGGTCCCTCCAATCGAGCGTTCAGTTCACCATGGCGTTTTGAGTGACAACGGCCGCGCGGTTCAGCTCCAGCCATTCGACAGCGAGCGACCGGAACGTTCCCTCGTCGTGATCCCAGGCCCTGACGACCTCGTTGACCACCGGCACCCGGAGGTCGAGCAGGGTGCCTACGAAGTGCTCCTTGCGCCAGCGCTTTTCGAGCTGGCGCGCCAACGCATCAGGCTCGCCGTAGATTGCGACCGCCAGAAAGCAGTCGCGCCAACTGTGCCCGGTCGCCTTGAGGCCGCGCGTCACGCGCTCAGGCCCCAACGCTTCGAAGGCGGTCGTCAGCAAGGTCTTTTTTTCCGGACTCATGGCATCCTCCTCGTGGTCGTTCGAGCACGCCCAGCCCGCACGCTAAGGACAAGCGGCCGCACCCCGATTATCCGGGGCTGCGGCCGCTCGCGAGCGCCGAGCGCGCTCACGTCATGCGAAGGACCTGCCCACCCCGGACCACCCCCACCGGGGGCCTACTCGGGTTGGTACCCCTGGGATCCGCAGACGGTCAGCGGACCCGTCCCCTGAAGCGGACACCCGGACCCGCGCAGCTCCAGCTATTTTGGCCGCATGCCGACTGCCATCCTGGTCGAAGCCTGCGTCGACTCGATCGAATCCGCGCTCGCCGCAGCTGCGGGCGGGGCGCACCGGA
>WNGR01004218.1_pt1 | contig 15858 bp, 10 predicted proteins | sample 5407581 | NCBI WGS metagenome assembly WNGR01 (sample SAMN13153383, study PRJNA577476) | soil metagenome | isolation source: 80 cm soil or saprolite under Garry oak tree replicate 2 | place: USA:California | collected 2016-06-15 | reverse complement strand
AGGTTAAACCAGCCGGTATACCATCCCCAGGCAGGCCCACCACGCCCTCTAAAACCAAGCTTGGAGGACCAGTAATAGAGGCCGCCGGCGGTCGGGTATGCAGAGGCCAGTTCAGCCATGCCCAGAGCAACGATGACCACGAAGATAGTGATGAGCGGCCAGCCAATCGAGGCGGCTGAATACCCTCCATTGAGCGTGGTCAGATAAAAGAGGGTGACACACCCGCTCAGGATCGAGATGATGGTGAACGAAATTGCGAAGTTGGAGAAGCCACCCATGGCGCGAAAGAGTTCCTGCGCATAGCCCAGACCATGCAGGCGTTTCATATCATGCGCGATGAGCTCTTCTTTGGCAGAACGTTGTGATGAAGCCAAGAGACACCTCCTAGAATTACAAAATAGAGAGAGGTATTTAAAACGTGTCAGACATCATGATGAACTCATGATGTCAGTGTGCCAACCTTTGGCGAGTTCAATCCGGTATCCCCATGGAATGTTGTTTCGCAGGAGACGAGCTTTCTACACCTCCCTTCAGATTGAAAGATTATCGTTCACACAAATGATATCTTATTATAGGCATCTATCGACAAGATCTTTCAGAAAGATCGCACCAACGCACAGGCTTACCTATGAATAAATAAACCCTCCACCCCATTGTTTTGGATTGACATCCATGATTACCTTCTTTGTGAAAAATCGCTCTGCAATATTGGTTGGGAAATCGTGCTCAACGTTGTAGGCTCCTAGGCTCTAGCTCCTACTCCGTATTGAGCATTTGAGGGTTATACAGGGTCTAGTATGGCAGAGATACAACTCCCTCCATCGTTACATAAGAGAATAACATCTTTTTATTTAACTCGTCAAGGAACTTATATTCATTTTTTTGACCATTGACTAACTTCCCTTATGTCTGTAGAATCAGGGAGACAAAAATCGAGAGGCACAACTTAATGGCAGAACTTCTGCAAAAAAATGATTTTAACGATGAAGACCTGAGTTTCGCCCAGGCGCCTGATCTTCTGGGAGTCTTAAGTAGTACGCGTGACGTGGTGGAGCAAGGAGAGTACGTGTGGGTTGCGACTGATCGAGCAGAACTCCTGGCTCATCAATGGCTACAAGATGAAACAGGCCAAAACGCCAGCACAGCCCCTACCTGGTATGACAACTATCACTTCTATGATGGAACAGAGCGCACCGCCAATTGGGTTCTTGCCCTCGACGCGATGAACTTCTGCTTTTGGGCGGAAAAAGATCAACCACGCTGGTCCATTGATTACCAGGGTGAGAGACTGAACGGCTATTTAGCCGAGGCTGCAGCGCTCAAACGTGCAGTAGAAGAGGACTTTCCCCTTTGGGATGCAGCGTACCTCAGCACTATCAGCGAGAAAGATTTAGCGCATATTTTTCGTGGCGAACAAACAATCCCGCTCTTTGAGGAACGCCTGCACAATCTGCGCGAAGTCGGCGCCGTACTGCTTCAGCAATATAATGGTCAATGCATCAATGCAATCGAGCAAGCAGGCGGTAGCGCCGTGAAGTTAGCGCTACTGCTGGCAAAAGACTTTCCCTCATTTAATGATGTCGCTCTCTACCGTAGTCATCTCGTTCTTTTCTACAAACGAGCTCAGATCTGTGTTGCCGATCTTCATGGATCGTTTGCTGGCAAAAGCTGGGGGGCGCTTACTGATATGGAACAGCTCACCGCGTTCGCTGACTACAAGTTACCACAGGTATTACGTCACTTTGGTGTACTTGAGTATCTACCTTCACTAGCTCAACGTATCGACGCTCAAGAACTACTTGAGGCTGGTTCTGAGGAAGAAGTAGAGTTGCGCGCCGCAACAATCTGGGCCTGTGAACTACTACGGCGCGAATTGGCTCGTCACGGGCGCATTATGACCGCAGCCGAGATCGACCTGCGCCTCTGGCTCCTTGGTCAAAATTCATCTGCAATGCAACCGTATCACCGTACGCGGACAATCTATTATTAAAGAACTGCTATGCTATTATCAACATTACTGACATCCTTAGAACAACCTCCTGTAGAGATTATTGCGCCCAATATTCCTGGAGGCGCAAACGCCCCAGATAATGTCGAGATTGCTGGATTGGCTTATGATTCGCGACAGGTACAGGCAGGAGAACTATTTATTGCTGTTCCAGGATTCCATACCGATGGACGGCGATTTCTGGCCGACGCGGCACAACGAGGGGCCATAGTTGCTCTTGGCGAAACATTGCCACGAGACGCACAAGCTTCTTTGCCTCTGCTTTATATTGAGGTGCAAGACGTACGCATAGCATTGGCCAATCTCGCATGCGCCTTTTACAAGTATCCAGCCAATCAACTCTGTACTATTGGCGTCACTGGCACTGATGGTAAAACCACAACCAGCAATCTCATCAGCGCGATTTTCGAAGCAGCCGAAATACAAACCGGCCTCATGACTACCGCCAACTTTAGAATCTCTGGTCAAGAATGGGAAAATGCGACACGCCAAAGCACACTCGAAGCACTCGAAATCCAGCAATATCTTCAACGAATGCTTGCAGCAGGAGTTACTCACGCGATCATAGAAGCAACCTCCCATGGCCTGGAGTTACAGCGCGTTCGAGGATGCAATTTTGATGTGGGAGTCGTCACAAATATTACGCACGAACACCTTGATTTTCATATAACTATTGCTCAGTATCGCCGCGCCAAAGCACGTCTCTTCGAAATGTTAGACCCAACAAGAGACAAAGGATTGGGTATCCATCCCGTAGCCATTCTCAATCGCGATGATGTAAGTTACGAAGTATTGAAACCCTACTGTCATGTACCTATTCTTGACTACGGTATCAATCAAACTGCGTCGGTACGCGCAATAGATATACAGCTTGACACACACAGCACCCGCTTTCGCGTGCTCCTACCCAACGCCGACTTCATGATTGAAACTCAGTTAGTCGGACATTTCAACGTGAGCAACTGCCTTGCCGCAATTGCCACGGCCTACAGTCAAGGCGTACCTCCTGCTGCTATTACGCGAGGCCTGGCACAGGTGAAGGGGATAACAGGGCGCATGGAGAGCATTAACGAGGGGCAACCTTTCACGGTTATTGTCGATTACGCCCACACACCAGATAGTCTGGAGAAGGTACTCGCTACCCTGCGGCCACTGACCACCGGGCGCTTGATGGTTGTCTTTGGTTCCGCTGGTGAGCGTGATATACAGAAACGCTCTATTATGGGACGTATTGCTGCACAAATGACAGATTTTTTCGTTATTACTGATGAGGACCCTCGCGAAGAGGATCGTATACAAATCCTACAGGACATTGCGAAAGGCGCGGAATCCGTTGGAAAACGGCAAAGCAGAGATTTTCTCTGCATCGCTGATCGTACTGAGGCAATTGCCTCGGCATTCGCACATGCACAGGCGGGCGATACCGTTCTACTGGCAGGGAAAGGCCACGAACAAAGTATAATTATAGGTAGGCAAAAGTTGCCCTGGGATGATCGTCAGGTAGCGCGCGAAGAGCTACGGCGGTTACGGTAACTTGAGAAATTAGAGTACTATACCTAACGTATCGGGTTCCGCCGTGCGTTACTGCTTGTACTTCTTCCACGTTTCAACATGTGAAGCATTTGGGTTCTTTTTCGTCTTTGGGAGTGAATATGGTTCCACAGTGGTTAATATTACCGTGCTGGCTATTACTTATTTTTGCTGCCAGTGCAACAATAAGTCTCACATTATGCTATCTAGCCAAAGTGCTTTTTCCCAGATTTCGTAGTGGTGAATTTAAACCAGGACCACATCGCTCGGATATTCGCTCTGACCTTCCTGCTGGCGGACGAGAGATTAAGACAATTGAACTCCCGCTGGTAGGTGGCCCTGCATTTATTCTGGCTCTTATAGTAACTGGTATCGCCGCGGGTTACCTTCTGAATTTCAACCGTGACCAATGGACTCTCCTACTCATTGGCCTGGGTGCCACTTTCTGCTATTCGCTTGTTGGTTTTATCGACGATAGTTTTAAAGTTTTCAGTAATGAAGGACTCTCAGAACGCACAAAGTTAGGCGGGTTGCTCCTGGTTTCGATTGCAGCCGCACTGTTTTATTTCTTCCTTCTTCCCAAAAGTGGTGGTCAATCGTATACTCCTTATATAGATTTCCCGATTATTGGGCCTTTGCTCTGCCCCGTTCCTCATGGTGGACTGCTCGCCTGCCCTCCGGGAAGAACTGATTACTTCGCCTGGCTGATTCTTCTCATCCTCATAACAAGTGTCATCGGCACTGTGACTTCTCTTTCAGTCGATTTTAGCGACGGTATCGATGGATTGGCAGGAGGACTGGTTTTTAGCGCCGCCCTGGCCTTTGGTATCATCTTCACTGGCAACATTGATCCAAAACATCCAGAAGGCATTGTACTGGTAGTAATGTCACTCCTATGCGCTGGGAGCGCTCTTGGCTATTTGCCGTTGAACTGGCCATCGTCCTGGGCAGCTCGTCGCGGTACGGCCAAAAGACGTGCAAAGATTTACATGGGCGATAGCGGTGCTTTGGGGCTTGGTGGCATCCTGGCGATGATTGCTATTTTTTCACGCCAGGAGAGCCTTCTACTCTTAATTGGGATGGCATTCGTACTAGAGGGCCTCTCCGCCTTGATGTCAGCGAAATTGTTGACGCCCTTTTTCCGCAAACGACTACAAATGCTGCGCTATGCAAGTACCACTGTTCTCGTCCATCATACAGAGTTCCCTAAGCCCTTTCTGGCTTCTCCACTTCATCACCATTTTGATTTGATTGGGTGGGACCGCCGTCGCTTAGTCTATGGAGCATGGGCGCTGGGTGCCTGTTTCGCAGCGCTAGGAGTAATGGTCGGTAAAGCGCCAGAGACATGGGAACGCTACCTTGCCCGTATCCTGGTACTGATTCTTGCCTGGCTTGTCTGGTCCAGTGGCTCATGGACGCGTCGTTACTTCGTAGGCAAGCATCCTGCCGAACGTACACGCCGCCGCAGGCTGGCACTGTTTTATGGTTACCCCTATCAAGTCATGGGATTGCGGTTGTACCACCTGGTGGAAATCATTGAAGCCAGCGAAAATGTCATAGAGACTCCCGCCGAGGAACTTGCTCTCTGGCAACGTATGAACATCTATGACGCTCGAGCTATGCTTGGGCTGTATTGTTATCGTGCCGGCTACTTTCCAGCCGCCCTGGCACAGTGGACACGTATCCCGGTCGACAACCGCGCTTTGCGCCCAGAGATCGAGCAACTCCGCATTGAGGTTGAGAACCGCATTGCTTTAGAAAAGCAGGAAACACAACCTATGAAGCTCGAGCAAATTTTGCGCCCGTCACCAGTAATTTCAGGTAATTTGCCACCTGCAGACTTGCCCAATCCACATGAGCCTATCCGTTTTGAAGAAAAAACAGATGGTCATAGAGGCTGGACCACCAATTCTGCAAATTCCTCATTAAATGGTGATAATGACAGTGACGATGAAGAACGACAGATAACTTCGCCACTTCTCAGTGATGCAGTTACCTTACCTGCTACTAATGGTTCGTTTAGTAAAACACCTCTCCATTACGCCGCTCCTCCAGCAGATGGAAGAAACTGGCTTGTTCGCTTTTTGCGCTTAGCACCTGGCAGGGGCGATTAGCACAATCGCGCTGGCTGAAAAGGTTTTTGTTATGACACATTTGCGCGGCGATTAGATACTCTGGGCTGTTTTTGGCATCTCATTAGCACTGGTCGCGTTTACCTATTTCGCAGGACAAAGACCCAGTCAGCAGTTAATAATGATCCAGTTACTTGGCCTCGGTTGCGGTCTCATCGCCATGTTGCACCGTAGAAGGGGGAAAAAATAGCTCCTATCAAGCCATTCTATATGTTTTGCATAGCTTAACATAGACTTCATCAAGGTGTTGCTCTTTGACGAGCTTTTCTACTCTCTCCTGGAGATCTTCACGAGCAGGATGACCCAAACGTTGGTCGATAGCCAGTGCCCGTACCCAGTATTCAAGCGCATTGTGATACTGCTGCTGCATAAAGCATAGCCTTCCCTGGCGGTGCAAGACCGCACAACGCTCGGCGGGTGTATCCAGGTCATCAGCTATGCTAAAGGCTTTCTGATAGAAGTGCTCAGCATCAGCATAGCGATGCAATACGCAAGCCACATCGCCTAGTCCTCGTAGGGCTCGCCCTTCGATCTGCCGCGCCCCCTGTTCCTCGCCAATTGCGAGAGCCTGTTCGTAGTATTCTTTTGCCTCTAAGTGTTCACCATCATCAAACGAAATGGCTCCCAGGCTATTCATCACGCGCGCGTTGTCGACGCTGTCTCCCAGGCCACTGAAAATAGTCAAGGCATCTTCATAGTATCCACGCGCATCTCCCAAGTTGTGGCGCTCCCGAGCAATATCACCCATCGCTCGTAAGGCCCACCCTTCACCACGGCGAATATGCTGCTCGCGAAAGATGGCGATAGCATCACTACAGGTCAAATCTGCCAGGTCAAGCTTGCCCTGATCGGCATAGACGATACTCTGATCGGCAAGCACCCAGGCTTGACCCGCGCGTAGCCCAAGCGCATTGAACAAGCGAAGCGCTTCTTCAAAATCCTTCAGGGCTTTGCTATACCGTCCCAGCGCTTCAAAGACGGTGCCACGGTCCCGCAACGTCGAGGCAATACCTTCATCGCTGTGCAGGTTGCGGAAACTGGCTAAAGTAAGTTCAAAGTACCCCAAGGCTTTATAATAATCCCCCAGCCCACGGCTCACTTCACCCAGCACCATCTGCATCCATGCTTCCCCTTTCTGATCACCGACTACGCGGAAAAGATGCAGAGCGTCCTGAGCATAGAGCCCGGCCTGCTGAAAGTATCCTTCCTCACGAAAGAGCATGGCTAATTCGTAAAGAGCCCAGCCAGTCTCATCGCGATCATTTTGCTCACGGTGCAGCGCCAGGCTGCGTGTCAGACAACCGACAGCCTCAGCATATTGACCAAGCTGGCGCAGGATCGCCCCAATACAACATTGTATCTGGCCCTCAACGGTTTTATTGCCTAAACGCAACGCATGAGCCTCCGCGCGCCGCAGCATATCCAATAATGCGGGAGCATGGCCACGTCCCCCCATTGCCCATGATGCTTGAACCGCTAACAGAATCGCCTCTTGTAAGTCCTGAGTCTCTCCTGCTGCCTCCTGATGTTCATAGGCCGCAAACCATTCTTCAGGACTGGGCTGTGGCTGGCTGCGATAGTAGTGAGCTACCACGCGATGCACCCGCCGGCGCTCCTGTAAAGGCAGGTACAAAAGCGCAAAATTGCGAATTTGCGGGTGAATGGTGTACACACGCCCATCAAATTGCATGAAGGACGCCTGCACCAGCTCGTCTCTTGCCGCCCGCCAATTCTGCGCCAGTTCTCCCGCAACGGCATCATTTGTAGGAGCAGTAGCCTGATTTTCGGGAGCAACAAGCATAATGATCTGTTCACGACTAAAAGGTAAGCGGAAGGCCGCGAGATAGGAAAGAAGCAAGCGTGCATGAGGGGTCAAACGTCGATAGGCGACATCGAGCACTGCAGAGATACCGGCGAGCTGTGAGTCGCGCAATTCATCGCACACCTCTTCTAATGAGCGTGTCGCCGCTTCCGGTGTAAATACCTTCCCATCGATAGAACGAGCCGCGCCAAAGATCAGTTCTGCTCCCAGGGGGTAGCCATCTAACAGCGTACAAATCTCTCGTAAGACCTTCTGCTGTTGTGGATCATCCATATGAATTCGCTGATCTAAGCCACTCTCACCAGCAAGCTCCGCAAAAAGCCTGAGCAGATCCGCATCAGCCATCTTATCAACATGATACTCATACCAGTGGTAAGGCGCCCCCTCAACCACTGCTACCGCCGTCGGATTCGAGCGAGATGAAACCAGCACCACCACTCCCGGCGGCAAAGAGCTAAAAAAGTGATGCCAGAGTTCTAACTGACTATGTTCTTTTACATCTTCAAAGCTATCCAGAAACAGTAAACAGGGCATATCTCGCTCTACGTATGAACGGAAGACGCTTAGCACCAGTTCCTGGCGATAGCTTTGATCATCAGGATGCAATGTCTTCGCAGGGGCATGCACATGATGAGCGATATCCATCAGCGCTTCATTGAAGAGCTTTCCTCCTTGTAATGAAATACCAATGGTCACCCCAGTGAACATCTCGTGATTTCGCCGGATCGCTTCAATGGCCAGAGCGCTCTTTCCAATTCCTGCTGGACCAGTTAAAGCGATATGATGCGTGACTGGACGTAATGTACCGTGTTCATTTGATGGCGGCCCAAGCTCTTCACCTCTCGCGGCAAACGCCAGAAGATCGCTCAATTCGCGCAATTCTCGTTCACGGCCCACAAAGGTCGTTGCTCCCCCCAGGTACGCCAGCGGGTGATCATGGTCTGCTGGCGCATCCCTGCCAGCAATCAGTGCAACAGGCCCCTCCTTACTCTCTGTCACGTGACGATACAGCACAGGGATAAACCATCCCTGGTGATTATGCCTGGGCAACATGGCATGGCGGGCGCGGGCAAGTGCCTCCTCCAGCGTGCGACCTTGCGCCAGAGCCTCATAAAAATGGAACATAAATGTTGGGGTAACGTCATCATGCAGCGAATAGGGCATTGCAACTACCGCGGGCACCTGAGCCATCACCAGGGAAGTTGCCAATGTGGTATCGAAATTGACACCGTGATGCTGATGGCGCGCGTGCTCCCCCAACAACGTAGCTGTCTCACAAGCAGACAGCACGACCAGGCGAACATCGCTACTGATAAATATCTCGCGCAATGTCTGGGTATCAATATACCTATTCTTCCCCTCTTCGTCGCAAAAACACAGATAGGTCTGTGCCTTTACCCGGCTCAGCGATGCATCGCAATCAAGACATTTGCTTGCATCCGCATCGTTCAACTTCTGACAATCTTCATCAGGACAGAGGCGACCAAAGGCTCCGTGCCCATCAAAGTGAACGACATAACAGGGGAGCACCGTCTCGTTATCATCAAGTAACCCAACACCCCCATGCAAACTGAGATAGCTCACCAGATCATCAAAGGTCACCTGCTCTAATCTATCGAGAAGAATTGAACCATTTTCCATCAGGTCGGCTAATGCCCGTTGCATTGCTTCAAAGCTGCGCTCGGTTTCCAGGGACGCGCAATTCTTCGGAGAAGCACTAATATAGAGCATGCGCAGCGGCGGATGAACAGGTAAATCATAGCCGGTAGCATCCCCCGGGCGCAGAAGAGCACGAGTCAGTGTGAAGACGCCCGAAGCGAGGAGAAAGTGCTCGCCATTGTGGAGCAGTTCCCAGGGATAGCGGACAAATTCGTTGCAGCCTGCAGCAAAACTAAAGGTCAAAGCCACAGTGCCGCGACGACGCAAGGTGCGCTGAATCACACTGCGTAACAGCGCTTGCACAGATTGCTCCGATACGTCACTCCGGCTAGTTCCCGGTGTCTCAGAGCCACACAAGGCTAAAAAAAGACGATTGCCTATTTCGTGCAGGTCATTGATGTTATTATTGAATTTGTTGAGTCTTTTCTGCAGGGCATTGAGCTGCCTACTCGTGTAAGGCGGCACAAAACTTCCGCTAACGGTACGCCCTGACCAGTTCTCCCGCACTTGCAACTCAAATGTGCCGTCCTCAAGGTTGCGAAAGAGTAGGTTTAATGTCTCTCCCATGTGCCTGCTTTTCTCGCATTCTGTCGAAAATACTAGTGATTTAGAGGCCCTAAGCGAACAGCATCACCAAATATCCGTTGCAAGTATAACACAATTCTTGGGTGTATGAATTCGTTGTAGGCAATCAAGCGGCATATTCCTCTTCCCAGAATGAATCATAGGTGTCATTGAGAACCGCCGTGCGCAAAGGCAAGAGGGCATCGAGGCCTTCAGGAGTCCAGCGCATGCCGGAGCGTTTGGCGCGCGTGCTGACGATGGTTTTGCAAGCGGCCTCGGCGATGCCACTGCCGATGTGCATCCCTTGAGCACGGAAGACAGGATAGCGCATGCGCTGGGCGTTGGTGGTAAAGTAATCCACGGCCCGTTCAGGGATACTGCGGGCTTGCCCTGGTTCCGGTGCAATGGGCGGCAACGCCTGGATCGCGGAGACGAGCGCTTCACTCTGCCCTTGTTCAAGGAGCGAACAGGCGTGCGTGGCCCAAGCTGTTCCCACTGCTGTGCCGCGTCCAAAGACGGCGTGAGCCACGTCCCACACGTGTTCTTTGGCATGATAGAGATCCACAATCTGCACTGCCTCTGGAAAGTGTTCGGCGACCAGGTTCCAAATCCAGGGGGCGCCGTCACCCAGAACCACCACCTGCTGGGCTTGCTCCAGTCCACATTGCCTAGCCAGGTGATAGAGCAACCAAGCAAAGCCCCCCTTAGCGGTGCGGCGAGCCACATAGCGCACACTGTCTGGCGCTGGCGTATCCACATAGACGCCAGGAGCTAGCTCTGAACGCTGAGGTCCCCGCTCTGCGCGAAACACTGCTCCGGCTTTGATCTCACGATAGATGTCGCCTTGGCGTTGCAGTTCCTCTTTCTCCATCGGCACGCTGCCCCGTCGCATCCGAGCTAACACGCCATCTAGTTCGATGTAGAGCCGCTCAATCTCCTTGGGTGGCTGCCGTTGCGCGCACGGCTGGCTCTGCGCTTGCTTGGCCTGGGCCTGTAAGACGGTGACTTGGCGGTCTTCTTCAGCCGCCAACGCTTCTCCCACCGGACGCATCAAGTTCAGGGCTTGCCGCCCGCTCATGCCAATCGGCACCGAGCGGCACATGGTCTGGGCCGCTTCCTCGAACGTGAGGCGCGCGCTCAGATAACTGATGTGCTGTTGCACCCCAGGAGTCGTCCGCTGCTTGTCCACGCCCCACAGCGCAAAAGCCTCCGCTTCTCCATGGGTACACGCTTGCTCCTCTTGCGTTTCTCCTCCATGCAGGCATTGATAGTACGGACGCACAAAACTGACCGGGCCGACCAGCGTAATCAGTTCCTTGGGACGTTCTCCCACCAACCGTTGCATATGCCCGCAACTCCCCTCGCGCCGCGCCACCGGACGCCGCTCGTGCAGCCGACTGTTGAGGACTCCTTCCATCAGCTTTCTGCCTATGGCTTGACTGCTCTTGACTACCTGCTCTTCCAATTGCTTCAGTTCCCCCTCGGTCATCTGGCTCACCTGCTCGAGAAAGCTTTCCAACTCTTCTTCCAGTGCTTTGCTCAGTACCCTTCGTATCTGCTCATTCGTTTCCATTCGTGAGTCTCCTCTCTGGTTGATGGTTTTTTGTCCAGATGAGGATACTCCTTTTTCCCTTGCTTGCCTACAACCAATTCATACACCCACAATTCTTTTGTTAGAAAGCAGATTTTGAACGAGTTCTATCTGACAATTCCTGCATCTCATTCACCCCAGTATAACTCAACTTTGCCGAAGCGCACTGTATCGCCGACTTTGACTCCCGCATCCTCAAGTGCTTTTGTGACACCCATTTTTCGCAGTGTTACCTGCAAGCGATCCATCCCTTCTTCATTTTCCAGGTCGGTCATACTGACGACGCGTTCGACTCGCTTGCCGCGCACATGATAGGTATCGCCATCCTTAGAAACAGTAAAAGCGTCTTCTGGCTGGGGCCGCAGAACAGTACCTGGCATCTCAGTATTGACTTGCACAGCTTCGCGCTCGGCCTCTTCCCGCCGGATTTCATTCAATCGTTGGGCGGTAAACTGCATCAGCTCCTCAGTTCCTTGATGGGATGCCGCAGAAATGGCGAAAACAGGGTAGCCAGCCTTCTCAACCTGTGCTTTCAACGCTGGCCAGCGCTCCTGAGCTTCTGGTAAATCCATCTTGTTGAGTACGACAATCTGCGGACGCTGAGCCAGCTGTTCATCGTATTCACGCAATTCCTGGTTGATCGTTTGAAAGTCCTGCCAGGAATCTCGCTCGAACGAAGCGCCATCGAGCATATGAATCAAAAGACGAGTTCGCCGTATATGACGTAAAAATTCATGGCCCAGGCCAACACCCTGCGCGGCGCCTTCGATGAGACCGGGAATATCGGCAAGTATAAAGCCAAATTCATCGCCGCTGCCGGGTTGTCCCACAGCCACAACGCCGAGATTCGGTGAGAGCGTGGTAAAGGGGTAGTCAGCTATTTTTGGACGAGCTGCTGTAACCACTGAGAGCAAGGTTGACTTACCCGCATTCGGAAAACCAACCAGCCCAACATCGGCAATTAAGCGCAGTTCAAGCTGTATCCAGCGTTCCTCACCCGGTTCACCTTTCTGGGCCTCTTGCGGAGCCTGGTGTGTTGACGTAGCAAAGTGGACATTTCCCAGTCCTCCACGCCCCCCTCGTGCCACCATCACTCGCTGTCCTTCTTCTACAAGATCCGCAATTACTTCATTGCTTTCTGCATCGCGCACGATGGTGCCACAGGGTACAGACAGCACTATGTCTTCGCCTTTGGCTCCATGCATTTTCTGGCGTATTCCCGGCTCACCTGCCCCAGCTTTAAAATGGTGGCGATAGCGGTAATCTATCAAGGTATTCAAATTAGTTGTAGCTTCCAGGTATACACTACCCCCCCTACCTCCATCACCCCCGTCTGGACCTCCCAGCGGCGCGAACTTTTCCCGCCGGAAATGACGCGAACCGTTTCCACCATCACCCGCCTTGACAAAAATTTTTGTATGATCGTAGAACATAATATGACCCTAACATAGTATACAAATGGCACATTTTTCTTTTCGGCGAAGTCGAGTATAGCATACTCCTGGTAATATCGCCACATCGCACGCATCGCACGCATCGTACGCATCGACAGGCAGACTCAGCAACACGTTTCACCCACCAATAGCCGTTTCATTTTTCACGAAAGAGGAGAAGCAGGTCGAGCCTTGTACTCGACCTGCTTCTCCTCACTGCTGCAATTTCAAAAGACAAATGTATTCCTAACGTATCCTAAAAAGGTCTTGCCCTCTCAAGGGTGCGCTTCAGCAAACCTATAACAGCAATTGAGCCAAACCAGAGGGCCACTAGCAACCAGGATCTTTTCTCGTCATTGTCCTTCATTATCTTGTACCTCGCCTCATTGATAGAAGATACATCCTGAACAATCTACGTTTTACATTAAACGGGGTTGCACCCATTCATGGTATCACATAAGTTACCAAGCTACAGTTAACCCGATGTGAGAGTTTTTCCCTAAACTTGTTGCACATGTTGCACATGTTGCACTTGTCGCGTTTGTAACGCATGGTGGACGACCCCTGAAACCTTTAGCAGGCTCTTAACGTTCGTTGAGACAATCTTGATCTTCGCCTGATGCAATGCCGAAAGGAAATATGACTATCAAATTCGTATACTTTATCCAAACTCCTCTTGCCTTAGCCTATGCCACTCTCGACGCTCTTGCTCGCGGCGAAGCCAAACTGAGCCGCGGCGCAGTACTCAAACTCACGCAGCATATCGATGATCAAATCTAAACTTTTTACACAGTTTGAATCTCGACAGGTTTGGGTTCAGCCTTGACGAGCTTTTCACGGAAGTGCGGCATTACCTCTTCCGCCATCATCGTCTGATTCTTGAGGACGAGGTAATCAGGGATTTCACCAACATGACCGCCTGTGACCAACATACCGGCATGAAGCTCGTCGGTCAAGTAGGCAAGTTTCTCAACGACGGTATCCACGCTGCCTGCTATGACAACACCTGTATCTACCAATTCTTTGAAGGAGGCTTTTCGACCATAGGTTCCACTTTCAAGCATCCCTCTGAGACTACGTACGCTCATATAGCCGGGCGGTACAAAGAATTCGGGGCGGACCTTGAGGGCTTTGTTAAAGAGCCACATCACATATTTTTCCCCCTCCTTCATAGCAATATCATCGCTCTCGGCCACGACACAGGGAACACAGAATGCGAGTTGCTCTGGCTGCGCTTCGTAGCCATATTTTTCCTCGGCGAGCCGGCGGTACATGTCATATGCTCGCTTGCGCTGGTCCATTGGCATGAAAACCGTCATATAGGGATATTTATGTCCCGCTGCAAAATCGATTGTCTCGGTACTGGCAGTACCAGGCAACCAGATGGGCGGGTGAGGCTGCTGAATTGGTCGAGGCCAGATATTGACGTAGCGATAGTTATAGTGTTCACCCTCGAAGGCGAATGGGCCGGGGCGAGTCCAGGCCTGTATGATCAAGTCGTGCGCCTCGTCCATACGTTCACGGCTAATGGTTGGATTGACGCTGTAGCTGAAATATTCCATGCCCGTGCCGCGCACAAAGCCGGAGATAATGCGTCCGCCACTGATCACGTCGAGCATAGCGATCTCTTCGGCCACCCGCAGTGGGTCATCATGCAGCGGCAGCGCATTGCCAACAATCCCGATTTTTGCCCGCTTTATCCTCTGCGTCAGGACAGCAGCCATAATATTTGGCGAAGGCATGGTCCCGTAAGCATTCTGATGATGCTCGTTGACGATGACACTATCCCACCCCAATTTATCGGCTCGTTCGATCTCATCAAGATATCGGTTATATAACGCGTGCCCCTTGATCGGATCATAGATCGAATTGGGCAGTGTTACCCACGCAGAGTCGTACTTTTGATCATAATCCGCGGGCAGGTAGGGCCAGGGCATCAGGTGGAAGTAGTGGAACTGCAGCTTATTCACGGGAAGTTAATCCTTTCCTTGCTCAAGAAATTCGCAGATACTCCTGGCCCATTCCTCGTGTTTCTCAAACATGGGCATATGTCCTGTGCCTTCCAACTTTACCAGTCGAGAGTTGGCGATTTGCCGGTGAAACGTATCGCCGTATACCGGGGGAATGACACGATCATTTGCTCCCCAGATCACTAAGGTTGGACACTTGATACTGGCTAAGCGCCGTTCCAACTTCGGGTCATAGCTGGGATTCCAGGCCAGTGAAGCGAGGGTAGTACGCTCTTTATACTGCACAAGCAGGAAATCTACATTAAATTCGGCAGGCATCAGAGGCATTGCAGCCATGGGATTATCAAAACAGGCGGCGATTAACTCCTGAGCGTTCATAGCGAAGATATCGGCGATAGATGAACCCTTCACCCGGATGCCAGCGGCATTGGAGAGCACCAGCTTTTTAACCTGTTCCGGATACCATACGGCTATCTCTGCTGCCATCCATCCTCCTATCGAATGTCCAACAAGCATGACCTTGTCCAGCCCTAGCTCGTTCAACAGGTCGCGGAAGAAGAGGATATAGTCACTCATATCACGCATCCAATCGGGCCTCTCAGTTAAACCAAAACCAGGGATATCGGGTGCGAACAGGTGAAAGTATTGGGCGAGGGCACGATGATAATCCAGCCACAAGTTCCCCAGGTTGGTGCCGTGGAGATACAGTAAAGGCGGAGCGACAGGTGAACCAGCTTCAAATATGTGGTGCCGTGGAGATACAGTAAAGGCGGAGCGACAGGTGAACCAGCTTCAAATATGTGCGTTGCAATGCCCTGCACGTTGACCGTGCGTTCGTTTTTTTCAATGGGGGTTACGACATCTGACATCGTTGTTTATCCTTCCTGGCGTTTTAGAGTTTGGGAACTGACAGGAATGTGCCGTGCTACTATCATATCATACACAAAAAGCGGCTCCATTGGGCCCCATTGCCTACTGAGCCGCTTTGCTATAGTGGTTTACTGATTATTGGCTTCAGAGCTGGATAGAGTGCGCGATAGGTCTCATACGCCTGGGCATAGGCCGCCTCGTTTCCCCTATCTGGCCCAGTTCGCTCCACCACACGTATGGTAGCCTCACAGGCCTGCGGCACTGAACTGTAGATGCCAC
>WNGR01004573.1_pt1 | contig 15859 bp, 13 predicted proteins | sample 5407581 | NCBI WGS metagenome assembly WNGR01 (sample SAMN13153383, study PRJNA577476) | soil metagenome | isolation source: 80 cm soil or saprolite under Garry oak tree replicate 2 | place: USA:California | collected 2016-06-15 | reverse complement strand
GCTGGAGTTCATCAACGGGTCCGAGATAGAAGCGATGCCGAACAGCCCAGACACGGTTAGAGGGAATACAACGCACATGATCCTGGTAGATGAATTATCCTTCGTCATGAACGACGAGGAACTCTACGACTCAGTCGTCTACTCCCTCGGAACAACAAACGGGAGGTTCATCGGCGCAAGCACGCCCGGGTCGCGTGACAGTCTGTTCTACAAGATGTGCACTGATGATGTGAAGTATGGGAAAGTGTCGCGCCATCATGTTGGCTGGAAAGAGGCGTTGGAGCCTAATGGACCGTTGAAGAAGGAGATCGTGGAGACGATCCGGGCTCAGATGATCGAGGACCCCTGGCGGTGGCAACGGGAGATGGAGGCAGAGTTCGCGGTCGACGAAGACGCCTACTTCAGCTACGCCCTGATAGAAAAGTGCGTTGATCCACAGCTCGAATTCTGGGACGATAGAAATCTGATCGGGGTTGCGTCAAGTTGAGCGCTGTTCCAGGCGATAAGCCGTGGAATGTGGGAACGTTCTTCATCGGGACGGACCTTGGCCAGAAAGTCGACCACTCCGCCGTCGCAGTAGTGCGGAAAGACGGCGATATCATCTCTCTAGTCCATTTGAAACGGTTCAAACTGGGAACGGAATACGGGGCAGTCATAGGGCACATGAAATTGTTGCAGAAGGCGCTGCAGACCGTCCATAGGATCTACATTGACCGGACAGGTGTCGGCGAGTTCTTCGTCGAGCAGGCAGCCAAAGAAGAACTCAAGCACGTCAAGGGAATCATGCTGAGCCTCTTAGAAAAAGAGAACATCATGGGTCTCCTAAAGAGAACCATGGAGAAGGGCGAACTAAAGATCCCATACGACTCCGAGCTGATCAACGAGATCAACGTGGAGAGATACGAACAGACACAGACAGGACAGACAAAGTTCACGCATCCGAACGGGACCCACTTCGCAGCCTTGGGACACGTGAGCAAGCCCCTATGGGACCCGCGGCCGAAGGTCTACCCTCTAGCGGGAAGCGCGCCTCCGAATATAACAACTCACAGATGCCTGGCGTGCTGGAAACCATACACAGAATGCCGCTGCCCACCCGGTGTCAGAAACGAGCGCTCTCCTCCCTCCTAACTCGTTACAGATATCGTCGAATCCGGCACGGGGGGTGGACTACCAGATCAGAGGTGGAACGTCCTTCCAGTGGAGCACCTGGCGTTAACGACTGATGCGGCCTCAACTTCTTATCCTGATTCTCAAACGCGAAGCCTTGAACTCATCCATTGCCTGAAAGAGCAATTCGGGTCATTGGAACCCCAGAATTCATGACATTTTACGATGGTTTTCTTGTCGGCTCTTCTGAAAGAATAATGATTGATAATGGACTCAATAGGCTCAAAGAGAACATTGCTTCAGGGGAGAAGATCCAGAGGACGCAATGGCCACCGCTTTACGTCAAGCGTGACAGCGTAAAGAATCTCTGGAAGATGAACCTTTCAAAGCAGGCGAGATTGATCTACACGATATTCAGCGACAGTGGGGGATATTCAGTTCTGGTCTTGGAGGTTTTCCTCAGCCACAAGTCTTACAACAAGAGGTTCGGTTATTCCTGACCAGTTAACGGAGCTGGGTGCTTCGCGCGATGAGATCTCTGAGCTTCTTGTCGTCCGGAAAAGTCCATACGATATGCCCCTTGTCTATCAGGATCTTCTTCGAACTTTCCAGGTAGTTCAAGACCAAGTTTAGCGTCTGATACTGTACTCCTTTTGGAAGGCTCTCCCACAGTTCCTTCTTCGTGGGGTATGACCTGCGCTTTCGAATCTGATTCTCGATCATCAGAATCGTCTTCAATGTGGGCTGATGAAGGATAGTGGTAGCCAAGGTCCCCTCGTCATATACGACCACTCAACTAATTATATAAACTTATATAATCGCGATCCGAATCTTGCAAGTACTCAAGATCCTACTCCATCAGACCGTGGAACCATCCCTCGAAAAAGTACCCGGCGAACGGGAACCCCTCCCAACATAACAGTTCACAGATGCCTGGTTTGATGGAAGCCAACCGCAGAGTGCCGGTGCCCGCCTGGTGTCAGAAACGAGCGCTCTACTCTATCCGAGCACATTGACAAACATCTCCTCATTGGGAGGATTGCCATACAACCTACTCTCGTCGCGAAAATTGATGAAGAGCGTTTACTCCTTTCCGAGGCCGCTGATGATTTCCCGGTATAGTTCGTCTCTTTTCTTATCAGTGTATAGCCAGTGTAGCTCAGCTCCAGAACCCTGTAACCTCTCTTTCGCAGTAATGTCCGTAGTTCTTTCGTTTTTCATCATCTGGCTTGTCTTCAGGTGAGACTCGAGCATGTGTCTTTTTGGTTCTCCCCTCTTAGATGAAGAACTCCTAGAGCGCTTGGAAGGCGTGAAGACGGCCTACGTGATCCCCCCTCAACCACAAAAGACGGCCATTGGACCTAAAGGCTCAACCTTCTACGTAAAGTACCATCCTGAAGCGCCGAAGTGGTTCAGAACAGATGTTGTCTCGACGGTCTTGGACCCCGAAGCGCTCTTTGGACAAATGAGCAAGTTCGCTCTGTCACAGCTAACTCCAGGATATCTGCATCCACTCGTTGACGCTCATCGGGCGGCTATTGAGCTGAGGAAATACCCTAAGCTCTACGACGCGCTACTCTATAGAATCGCAGACCAAATTGGGATAAATCCGATGGAGGTAACTTGGGGAAGAACCAACATCGAGGGAAGAAGACGGGACGCCTTCCACTCCTACCTCGATTTGATCAGCAAGAGGTCCGTCGGGAGTCAATGACCTTGGAAGAGAAGGAGGGTACAATTGGAGAGGTTATCGATGCTTCCGTTTCTTCCGGAATAAACATCAAGTTGAGTCTAACCAGCCCAGAGAACATTAAGACCGGATACCCGGTAATCGCGGAAGGCGAGAAATACGCATTCTACTGCGTCGTAATGGATGTCTACAACCCATCACTTGAGGTTGTCGACTCACTGGCGACTTCTGATTTCGGAAAGCGCTCCATCCCCGCCCTTTCACCCTCAATGCAGAAAGGGTACTTTGGTAACATGTTCTATTCGAAAGCCCTGCTTGAGCCAATTCAGCTGATCGATAGGAAAGACGGGAATCTCCGCGAAGTCGAAACTATTCCCCAATATTTTACGAAAGTGAGATTCGCCACTGCGGAGGATGTCAAGCTAATCTATCAACCTACGAAGTACTCAATGCCAATTGGGAACCTTCGCGGAATCCCTGAATTTGAGATTCCGATAGACTTCGAAAAGCTCACAGAGAAGGCATTCGCAATTCTTGGCAGAACATCAGCGGGAAAATCATTCCTCAATAAGATAGTCTGCAACTTCATTCTGAAGACAGGAGTAGCGTCGGTTGTTCTGTTTGATATGCACAACGAGTATGGTTCATTTTCTGCCACGGACAACTCGCGCGGTCTGAAGTTCTACTATCCCGAGAAAGTGGAATGGTTGACTCTCGATCCAGAGAAGAACAAGGAAGCATCACCATTCTTCATCGATCCAGGTTCGATAGACCCCGAAGATCTAATCCTAGCCATCACAGATCTCAGCACAAGGATGGAAGATGCGATTTGGGCGATCAACCAACGTCGCAGACAAGTGGATCTTCTCTCGGCTATCCGAACGACTCAGCCTCGGTCAATTGAGACAGTGCCGGACTCTACCTTGCAGGCCCTGCAGGCTAGAATTGCCCGTCTAGATCGGCTGCGATTCCTGAGATCCAAGCCCAGGTCCGAAAGGGAAGATTCGTTCACTTCAATGCTCAGGAAGGTGAAGGAGGGGAAATCCATCGTGATCGACTTCGGAAAGTATGGAAGAGAAACGATGGTCTACCTTTTCGTTGCAAACATAATTTCACGTAGGCTCCACGACATCTACACAGAGCAAGGTGAAAACCTTCCAAGATTGGTGATCTTTCTCGAGGAAGCGCACAAGTTCTTGGCTCCAGAAGTCGCGGAACTGACGATCTTCAGCATACTTGCAAGGGAGATGCGCAAATTCAACCTGGTCGTGTCCATAATCGATCAGCGCCCTAGCAAGATTGACGATGAGGTAATGAGTCAACTCGGGAACAGAATAATCCTATCACTGAAGGACACGGCCGACCTCGCGGCGGCACTTGCAGGCATTCCGAAAGCGAAGGTTTGGACAAACATCGTCCAATCAATCCCTCCTCGCACCGCACTCATAGTGGGGGATGCGGTCAGGGTCCCCACCGTCATAGATGTCCTCGATTATTCGAAGATTGAGGAGCTACTAAAGGCTGGGACCAAGAGGATGGACTCTGAAGGCATAAGGAAAATAGCAAAACAAGCCGATAAAATTGTAAAGTCCATAAGATAGGCTGTTCGAAATCTCGTGAGTTCTGGATCATTGTGTCACTAGCGTCTCCCAATCCTCGAATGTGATAGATACTATTACGGTCCGACCGAGAAACATGAACTTACAGAGAAAAATACCCTTTTTTGCAACTCGTCGAACGTCATTGGCGACGAACCCTCCGACGGAAGCTGGGTCGGACTTCACTCTTACTCCAGAGTGCTTACACGTCACTACAGGTTAGATTCAATTATCCCCCGAAGTACCATAAAGCACCGAACGTGTCCCACATGTTGGAACAGGAACAAGAAAAGGGCCCTGCAGTTTCCTTGGATGCAGCTCCAACGGCAAAGACAGTTCACAAGATTCTCTATGCTGACTCGCGTGACACTGTCGATGACCTCACTGCGAGTATAGATCTCGTTGTCACATCTCCCCCTTACCCAATGATCAAAATGTGGGACCATGCATTCTCGAAATTGAACGCCGCGATACAAAGCGCTTTGAGCAAACAAGACGGAGACAAAGCGTTCGAGCTAATGCACGGGGAGTTGGACAAAGTCTGGACGAATGCTTACAGAAGCCTTCGCACAGGAGGAATCATGTGCGTGAACGTCGGAGACGCGACAAGAACCGTCAACGGAACTTTCAAGTTGTACCCAAACCACGCCCGAATTCTCTCGTTCTGCTTGAATCTTGGTTTCCACGCCCTCCCAGAGATTCTTTGGCGGAAGGAGTCTAACAAGCCCAACAAGTTCATGGGTTCTGGAATGCTTCCGGGAGGCGCATACGTAACCCAAGAGCACGAATTCATTCTCATATTAAGAAAAAATGACAAACGACAATTCACCGCGCAGATTGACAAGCAAACGAGACAAAGTAGTGCATTCTTTTGGGAAGAAAGGAACACTTGGTTCTCAGATCTTTGGCAGAATTTGAAGGGGACAAGACAAATGCTCAACCACGAAGGCATGAGAGAGAAAAGTGCAGCTTTTCCATTCGACCTCGCTTATCGTTTGATATCGATGTTCTCCGTGAAAGGAGACTGGATAGCAGATCCTTTCTTGGGAACCGGGACCACAACCCTCGCCTCTATGGCGCTAGCAAGGAACAGTCTTGGTTTTGAAATTGACCCACAGTTCAAACCCCTATTGACAAGAAAGATCAATAGGATAGTTGACTTTGCGAACGACTATAATCGAGAAAGGATAAGCAGACACCTTGAATTCGCAAAATCTATGAAACGAGAGCATGTGCACCGAAACGAAATCCACGGGTTTCCTGTAGTGACAAGTCAGGAGCGTTTTCTGGAGATTCCCTCGCTAAGATCTGTCACCCAAACTGGTAACGATATTTTCGAAGTTGACTATTTCGCTGAGCCTTTGAAAGTCGGAATAGCTCTTTTTTGACAAATCCGAGACAGAGAAAACGTCATGAGGGGAGTTGAGAAATGGAACCCTTCCCGTTCTTACTGGCTATCAGACATTCCATAACTACGCAGGGCGCACGAAACCATGAACGGTAGGACCCTGCTGAAACCTCAGGGATCACTGTCAAAGGAGAAAACAAGTGGCTGGCACCGATGCAAACCGCTTCACGGAAACGCTAAATTCGTACGGATCTGAAGCCGAATTCGTGAGCTTCAAGCCCAACACTATCTACTGCGGAGATTGCACTCAAGTCCTGGCCCGGTTTCCGGAGGCTTGCGTTGACCTGATCTATGCAGACCCACCTTTTTTCTCCAATCAGCCATACGAAATCCTTTGGGGCGACAGCTACGAGAGACGGGCCTTTGAGGACAGATGGGAAGCTGGAATACAGAATTATCTCAAATGGATGGAACCCAAGCTCCGACTATGCCACACCGCACTCAAGCAAACAGGGTCGATGTATCTTCACTGTGACTGGCACGCAGGACACTACTTGAAAGTCGTCTTGGATAGGATTTTTGGGGAAAACCATCTTGTTAATCAGATAATCTGGAAACGAACTTCCGCCCATACTGGCGAGGGCAAAATTAGGAGGTATGGAACCGTGCACGATACGATCCTATTCTACGCCAAGAGCGATGACTACGTTTTCAATCCGCAATATGTCCCACTTGAAGAGGGATATGTCGAACGCTTCTACAAATTCACCGAGAAAGATGGACGGAGATTCCGGTTAAGCGACTTAACTGGGGCTGGAATAAGGCATGGCGAAACAGGAAAGCCTTGGCGGGAAGTAAACCCCACAAAGATAGGAAGACACTGGGCCTTTCCTCCCACTCGACTAGACGATTTGGCGAGAGAAGGAAGAATACATTTTACCAAAAAACTAGGGGGAGTGCCCAGCTACAAACGTTACCTAGACGAGATGAAGGGACAACTAGTGCAAGATATTTGGGCGGATATTCCCCCAATACAATCTCACTCCGGGGAACGCCTGGGCTACCCAACACAGAAGCCGGAGAAGTTGCTTGAACGAATAATCGAGGCCTCCTCAAATCCTAATGATATTGTCCTAGATCCTTTCTGCGGGTGTGGAACTACTCTCGCGGCGGCGCAAGGCTTGAAGGACCAGAAAGGAAACCCTGCTCCTAGAAGATGGGTCGGGATTGATGTTTCTCCCACAGCTTGTAAACTAATGGTTAGACGGCTTGCCAGCTTGCACGTTCCAATTTCCAATCATGACATCATAGGATTACCGCGGAGCCTGAAGGAGATCAAGGCCATGGAGCCCTTCGAGTTCCAGAACTGGGTCTTTGAGGTTCTAGGTGGCCGCGTCAATCCGCGGAAGGTTGGCGATATGGGAATCGATGGGTGGGTTGAACTCGACATGCCACTACAGGTCAAACAACAAGAGAATGTCGGACGCGTCGATGTGGACAAGTTCGAGACCGCACTTCAGCGAGCGGGCAAGAACAGAGGTGTAATAGTCGCGTTCAGCTTCGGCGCAGGAGCCATTGAAGAAGTTGCTAGAGCGAAGAACAACCAAGGCTTAGAAATCGCACTCAAAACCGTAGAAGAAATCCTCAAGGAGACATGACATTGGGCCGTTGAATCAGGCTTTTGCGGTAATGAAAGCGACCAACAACTTGATAGTACTTGAAACGATCATCGTCAAATCACTTGAGCACATTGTTGTGTCGTAGACAAGCTGGAGGAGGTCCCGCTTACGGGCACAAGTTGGAACCTACCGTTCCGATATGCGTACCTGATTGAGACCAAGTCTATGCCCTCAGCAATGCGTCTTTGCAGAAGCGAGAGTGCGTCCTGCGCAAACTCCCGGCCTATTATGTAGCCCCGGACCTTCTGAAAATCATTTTCAGCTAGGAATTCAGTAACCCATTTTACGTACCGAGCCAATTGATCGATATGCTTGCTCTCCACCTCTCCCTTTTTTGTCTCGACAATTTTGAACGTTCTATCTTGGTCGCTATCCTGTTTGAAACCAAAAACGTCCATGAACTTGATATAGAATGAACGGATAGTATTAGCAACAAAGGTGAACTCGCCCAAAACCTCCAGCAAGTTTCTGTGGGCAGCTTCATCTTCTGGGGTGATCGCATTTTCCATCAACCACGCCTCAAGCAGTTTTTCATCTCGAATCTGACCATTGATTAGAGCCATTGGCAGTGAAATAGGTCGAAAGTGAATGAGGTCTTTAGAATTCACGACCAGACTACGTCGAGCTGCCCGATTTGCGTAGTCCAGCAAAGCAGTGAGCGGCCCCGCCTCGTCAGGTAGAATTGGCCTTACTGTTTTTTCCTTATCCTCGTATTTCCACCGCTCTGGCACCGTCCAGACCTGTCTCGTAAGCTCCTTGATACGGAAGACCTGATTTGACTCAAAGCCATCTGAAAAGCATTGATCCAGTTTGGAACAGATTCCCACTTGCCATGGAAACATATTCGCGGGCATCAGCGGTAGGTTTCCTGAAGACAGCAGATCCATAGTCAGATTGATACTCTGCACAGCTGCAGGTACAGAAGGATCTTCCAGAAAGCGCGTGGTAGCAACAAAGACCCCAAAAATCCTTTGTTGGCCTTTGACATGCAGGAAAATCTCATCTCCAGGCTTCACGCGCTTGAGATCAGCGAAAATATCGTACATTGTACCAAGGAAACTAGCCAGCTTCCTCGCGGAAACCTGTTGGCCCTGATATTCGTCGTAATATTTTGCGGGAAATCTCACTCCGACGTAGCCTTCGCGAGTGAATCTCTCGAAGGTTTCCTCGTCATCAACGCTGATAATGTGGGGCACGATTCATTCGAATCGTAACAGTTCCCGATTTAGAGCTTCGTCCAAGACCGTATTCGCTAAGACATGACTTCATCAGACTGTTTGGTATCTATGTTGGGCCGGAAATCCCAAGCGACGCGCAACTTGCACTTTGCTCGCATGACTAGGCGCTTTGCGGTCCCCACAACCTTCTCTTGGTGTGGACAAACGATCCCCAAATCTCGTCTGAGACTGAAAAGAACTAGCCCAATCTACATCCGACATCTCCTACCAGCTGCCCAGATTGGGAATCTCAAGACTTCTTAATTCAGAAGCTTCAACATCAACGACTTTGCCAGTCGAATATCTAAGAACGGAGGCTTTGTCCTTCTCTTTTTCGTGCTAGACATAATAGTCCGATTACACTAACGTCAGAATCGTTGAAGGTAGTTTTAGGGAGAGGATAGATAATGCAGAAAGTGAGCGAGAACGCGACTGACGACTGCAGACCTGTATTCGAAAAGCTGGAGCAATGGAAGAAACGCCTTCTAGATCTTACCAAGCGCAACAGATTGCTCTACCTCACGGAGGCGAAAGCGAAGAGATCCGTTGAGATCACTTCACCAGATATTGCCTCTCTCATTGATACGGTTGTTAACAAAGGGCGTCCTCTAACCTTCCCAATGCTGGTTGCTGACGGCCAAGTAACATTGGCCAACACGGTGCAAACGGAAGGCATCACAGAAGAGCCTCCAATTCGCGAAGGCGACCTAGAGACTAATCTTCCCATCGTTGATTTGTCCCGCAGCCTCTATAGGCTTCGGCATGAATGGTTGACCTGGCAGGAAGAACAGGGCATACACACGCTCTTCCTTGCAACCGGTCTTCTGAGATGGAGAGAAGCGTCCCCCCAAGACGAGGAGTTCCTCGCCCCAATAATCCTAATCCCTGTGGGACTCGAGAGAAAGTCACTAGATGAACCGTACACGCTGAAATTTGTCGAAGAAGACATTGTGCTCAATCCAGCGCTGAGTTTCAAACTCAGTGCGGACTTCGGAATCAACTTGCCCGACCTACCCCATGAACTCGACGGCTCATCAGTAGAACAATACTTGGTAGGCGTCGACGAGATCGTGAAAAAACTCGGTTGGCAGGTAACTCGTCGGGTTAGCCTCGGGAGATTCACCTATGAGAAATTCGTCATGTACAGCGATCTGACCTATCACCGCGACGAGGCGTGCCACCACCCAATCGCCCGTGCGCTGTCCAAGGTTCCGACGACCCCACAGGATTCTCTGAGTTTTCCTCCCGACCTAGATGAGATCGTCAATCCTTCTGAGGTTTTTCCCATATTGGATGCTGATTCTAGCCAATTAGAAGTGCTCCTGAGGGCTCGACACAGAGAAAACCTCGTGGTGCAAGGTCCTCCCGGAACTGGAAAATCACAGACGATTGCCAATCTCATTGCTCAGGAGCTTCGTGAAGGCAGGAAAGTTCTCTTTGTTAGCGAAAAAATGGCTGCCCTCGAAGTCGTAAACAGAAGGCTTAGATCAGCCGGACTCTCGTTTGCATGTCTTGAGGTCCACAGTCATAGGAGCGACAAATCCCAGGTTGTTCAAGAGCTAGCAAAGACGCTGAGCTCGCCGACCTCACTATCCGAGATGGACGCGAGTGAACAATATGCCAAGCTCGTCCGCCTGAGAGACCGGTTGAACAATTACGTCAGAGAGTTGCATTCGGTTCGTGGTGCGCTCAAACTCTCAGCTTTCCAAGTTCATGGTCGACTTTCAAAAGTGATGAATGCCCCGAATGTCGAATTCAAACTTCCGAGTTCGGCCATTCAAACGAGTTTACAACAGCTAGAGGAATTCCTAGAGACGGTAGCTAGCCTCCAACAACTCGCGAACGTGTTTGACAATCTGCGAGACCATCCGTGGTATGGAATACGAATAGAACTGTCGGGCCAGCCGCAAATGCTTGTCGTCGATACCATTGGCAATTTGATGCACTCGCTAGCGATTTCAATCTCCACTCTCCAGGGTTTCTTTCAGCCTCTAGGCGAAGGTACTAGTCTTGAGCCACCGGCCTCTCTGAATGCAGTTGAAAGATCCGCGCAATTAGCGAGAATTCTTGCGCAGCCTCAGCCGATAGTCGAAGGTTGGTTGCACTTGCCTGAACCTAAATTGAAGGAATTGCCACAAGAAATAGCATTATTCAAGAATCAATGGGAAGCTCGCATTGCCCATGTGACTTCTCTAGGGAAAGGTTTCGATTCGAAACTCCTGGAGCTGCCGGTCCGAGAGATGCTCGATCGATTCACGAAGCTCTACAAGACGCGTTTTAGAGCCCTCAAGTCTAACTATCGAAAGGATCGCGCCAATATTGGTCGCTTCTGGAAATCCAGAGGAAACCCATCCTATTCAGCTATCGTGGAAGGGCTCACTGCTGCTGTGGGAATCCTTGACGCCGATGAATGGCTCGAACACAACCGAGCGAGAGCGCAGGCGCTTATCGCTCAGTTTTACCTAGGCGATGCAACCAACTGGGAGGCCCTATTCCAATCTCTTGAATGGCTATTGAAAACCACCCAAAACGTGGGTCAACCGAATCTCCCATCCAAGCTAACGGAACTAGTGACGCATGATCCCAAAACGCTATCGAGTTTAGCTCAAACCTACTTGGAAAGCATAACGGTGGTATTGACGAAGGCATTCGAGACAACCGATAATTTGACTAAGTTTCTCCCCAATCACATGATTGAAGGGAAAGACTTCAGGAATTCACATTTCTCCACGCTGATCAACTGGCTGGACTCCAAGAAAGACCCTCAAGATCTTCAGGACTGGCTAAGGTTCCAAATCGAAACTGAAAAGAGCAACGCACTTGGCCTGAAGAGTTTCTTTGATTCGGCGATAGAGAACAAGATCGCGGCGAAGGATCTTAGAGATAGTCTTCTCCAGAGGTTCTGGAAGATGTGGCTATCGGAAGCATACAAAGCGTCCCCTTTGCTCGACCAATTTCATCCCACCTCTCATGAGCAGGTCATTCAGGACTTCAGAAAATCAGAAAGGGAACTAAAAGATGCCACGATTCAGGTCGTCAAACAGAATATCGCACGAAAACAACCAAGGGCTTCGTTATCATATGTAAAGGACTCGCAGAGAGCAATACTCCTCCACGAAGCACAGAAGCGACGGAGAATCAAACCACTGCGGAAACTCTTCGAGGAGATCCCACAACTAATACAGGAACTGAAACCTTGCCTTCTGATGAGCCCGTTATCGGTTGCCAGTTACTTGGGGACAAGCCCATACCATTTCGACGTGGTGATCTTCGACGAAGCATCGCAAATTCCTCCTGCCGACGCTATCGGCTCCATCTTGAGGGGAGACGGCCTGATAGTAGCAGGTGATAACAAACAACTCCCGCCAACAAGATTCTTCCAAGCCGACGTCGAATTAGACGAAGATTCTGAGGAAGGGAGTCTTGAGGAGCCATTAGAGAGCATACTTGACGAGTGTCTAGCGCTACCTGGGTTCAACCGATCTCTTCTGAAATGGCACTACCGAAGCAGAAATGAGGAACTCATAGATTTTTCGAACAAGAATTTCTACGATGGAGAACTCGTCACCTTCCCCAGCCCAAGACCCAAGGATTCGGACGCAGCCGTCGAACTACGCTATGTTAATGACGGAATATACGACCGAGGGGGGTCAAGGAAAAACCGCCAAGAGGCAAAGACGACCGTCGATCTCATCGAGAATCACTTTCGACAATACGGCTCAGGCATCACGTTAGGCGTGATAACCCTCAGCATCGCACAGGAGGAGGCGATTTGGGAGGAGTGGGAGCAGAGGAAAATCCTCAAGCCCGACCTAGCAGCAATGGCGGACAGCAGCTTGGATGAGCCGTTTTTCATCAAGTCACTTGAGAAAGTCCAGGGAGATGAGAGAGACCGCATTATCATAAGCCTAGGGTATGGCCGCGATAGCAAGGGAGTGCTATCGATGAACTTTGGGCCGATAAATCAGTCCGGAGGCGAAAGGCGACTGAACGTTGCCGTGACACGAGCCAGAGACCATCTCGTTCTCGTTTCTTCAATACTCCCTCAGGAAATAGACCCAATCCGTCTATCCAAAGGGGGCCGTGGTGTTGGATTGCTCCAGCGATACTTGGAATATGCTACGAATGGCGGACGCGTGCCGACTGAAACCTATGGTGGTGCGGAGCCGGAATCCGATTTTGAATATGAGGTAAGAGAGAGACTCGTGGCTCGGGGTTTGAAGGTAGACCCTCAAGTAGGGTGTTCTGATTTCAGAATAGACCTTGCGATAAGGCATCCCGAACACAAGAACAGATATGTCCTCGGAGTTGAGTGTGACGGAGCCACCTATCACACCCAGCGATCCGCTAGAGACCGCGACCGGCTCAGACAAGAGATTCTCGAAAGACTTGGATGGAAGATCTATCGGGTGTGGTCTACTGACTGGGTGAGGAACCCAGAAAGGATCATTCAGGAAATATTTCAGAGAGTTCAAGAGCTTAGGGAAGATGCCGGCGTACAAGCTTTAGTCAGGATAGACACCCCTCCCGAAGGAGACAATAGACCTGCGGCGCCTTTGAAACAAGATGCGAGGAATGCTCCTGTCGAGGAACTCCAGACATCTTCGGCCCCCGCTAACCCCTATGGGTTCCGGACATATGACTCATTTCCAGCTCGCCAAATTGCTTCTAGGGAGAGCTTCTACTACTTGGCCGAATCCAGAAGCGGCTTGAAAAGACTCGCAAATGAAATACAGGTCATAGTAAAAATGGAATCTCCGGTCCACTCCAGCGCCATTGCCCGCAAGCTAGCTGCAGTTTATGGGATCGAAAGAGTGGGGTCCAACGTGCGACTAACAGCGGAGCGGGCCACAAAGGTAGGCGTTTCGGAACGAATGTTCCAGCTCAAAGGAGAGTTTCTGTGGAGTAATGACGGTGTGGCTCCTCGGGTCCCCGGGCCGGGTGATGATCCACGTCCCATCGAGGAGGTATCGTCCGAAGAGATTGGGGCGGCCCTCGAAATCATCGTTGAGAGAGAGATTGGAATCTCACGTGATTCTCTAGTCAGAACTACTGCCCGCGTTTTCGGGTATGACAGATCTGGTTCCAAGGTAGAAGAGAGAATAAGTGAAGCAATCGACCGGCTATTCTCCAATGGGCGGTTCAGCTTGTATGGGGAGCAAATCACGCTTAAGCCACCTCAAAGATAAGTTGCCCAAGTGTTCTAGTCGAGGCCGCCCGCCGCATTGATTCCCAAAAATTCTGCGCCTCTACAACTCGAATCGTTCTTCGTGAGACATACGAGCAAACTAGACATCATAGACACCGCGCTGGACAACCTTTTCGACACCGACACAATTGCAATACACTTTCCCGAAAGACGGCTTCACCTTGAAGGAGACTTCGAGAGCCTAGACCCAAACAAATACGGAGAAGTCGCGGCAAGGCTTAGCATGAAGACGCTGAACATCCTCTCTGATCACGGCGGGTACATCTGGGCTCAGTACAGACAACTAAGGAAGGGAAGGTACGCGGATACAGTTCGAATCAAGGTGGGTAAGATCTTGCCACAGTCTATCGCCCTCTACCGGACTCGATGGCGTACTAGGGATCGCGACGCTGTGCTGAAAACCCTCAGGATGACTAGTGTTCGTCAGATTTGGCCCGGTGAGGAGAACACTCTTCGAAAAGTGAGACCGAGGGAAGGGACGATTAGAAGATGGCCTGCCGCTAGAAATCAGCTAGGACTGCTGGTGGAAGGGAAACGAAACGTCAGTTGATGGGGTTTGTCGCGCAGCTCAGGTGCTCGCCCTCTAGTTCAGTCTCAGGTTAGCAATTTCGTCACTGAAGCGCTCTCTTTCGGCTCCATCTTCAAAATTGACCAAACTCACGCCGATTCTATCAAGGAGCACCCTCGTATCTCTGGGATTCTCGCCTTTCGTCGGCAGACGGTTAACTGCGAGGAACAATCGAACATTTTCGTTGGCGTTTCTGATATCATTGAGGTGCATGTAGCCTCGGGCTAGTCCGGTTACGTAGGATCCCGGCGACACATGTTTTCCCGAGTATTTGCATTCGACAATTGCTCTTACTTGCCCAATGACACCAGACTTTCTGAAGTCTCCAGATTCACTTATCACGATGTCAGCTTCCCAGGGACCTGCTGAGCCCATGACTGGTTCCAGCCGGCGTACCAAGAGGTTGGCCCCGACAACCTTGTTTACGAGTTTGGCTACATCGTTTTCGAACTCTTGCCCCTTCTTAGTCGAACCTTGATCCCCTGAGGCTTTGGGCCAATCCTTGGTCAACCGATGCTTACTGCGCTTCGAGTCGAGACGTCCTACTCGTTCGTACCAGCGTGTCCCGTTGGAGTACCAGTGTATGTTGTAGATTATCCCATCACGACGATCGTCCCAGCGTGTGACTCTGATCTCGCTCTTGGGAACCATAGCGCTTGCGTGTAGCCGATTCTATATATCAACCAATGGAAGAAAATTCTGTTCAGTTATTCTGAAAGCTACCTTTGGAAATACAAGCGAGCCCCCACGACTCCTCAATGTTTTTTTTGGAGATCCAGTACCTAGTCATAGACGTTTCAGCAGTTTCGTTCTCGTGTCTGAGCAATAGCCTGGGAGTAGCTCAATCTTTCGGATGTCGAGTCAGCGGAGCGACTGGCGTGAGCGGCTTAACGTTAACCCTTCACGGATGGAGCATGAACTGGCCTTGAGGCTACAGGAGGAAGGAATAAGCTATCTAACGCAAGTCGAGATACCTGTAACCACGGCCGACTTCTACTTCCCGCTAGAATCTCGACCATTGATCGTGTTCGTTGACGGCCCCGTCCACCTAAAGGTGAGCCAGATGATGAAAGACGAAGAACTACGGACATTACTGCGAAAGAGAGGATACATGATATTGGAACTGAGCTATAGTAGCTACTCGGATAAGAAGAGAGACGAGCTGTCCAAGAGATCTTGAACGGTATCGGAAAGTAGTCTGCGCCTCGCTTGAGGTCCGGAATCCATTCGTTGCGTTCCTTGTTCTTTTTATAGAACGATTGTTCTATTGATAGTACGATTGTTCGATGAGTAGAACGTTTGACTATCCCGGTCTAAGGATCCTTGAAGCATTCTTCGATGATCCTCACAGCGAAGTGTATCTGAGAGAGGTTGCCGCAAGGGTCGGGGTCAGCCCCAGCACCGCAAAACGGTTCCTTGACGACTATACGAAGATCGGTT
>WNGR01006489.1_pt1 | contig 15860 bp, 15 predicted proteins | sample 5407581 | NCBI WGS metagenome assembly WNGR01 (sample SAMN13153383, study PRJNA577476) | soil metagenome | isolation source: 80 cm soil or saprolite under Garry oak tree replicate 2 | place: USA:California | collected 2016-06-15 | reverse complement strand
CGATCGCGGTTTTGCGACATGACCCCAGGGAAGCGGCCCTTCCTGACCTCCGTGTCGGATTTTCGCTAGACCTGCGTCTCTCCTGGCCCGATGCTGGGCGGGTGAATGAGGACACGGAGCGCCTGATCCGGACTGTCCAGTCCAAGGACGCTCGCTTCGACGGCTGGTTCTTCGTCGCGGTCGCCACCACCGGGGTCTACTGCAGGCCGAGCTGCCCGGTAGTGCCGCCCAAGCCGGAGAACATGAGGTTCTTTCCCAGTGCCGCAGCGGCCCAGCAGGCCGGGTTCCGGGCCTGCAAGCGGTGCCGGCCGGACGCCAGCCCGGGGTCGCCGCAGTGGAACGAGCGCGCCGACCTGGTGGCCAGGGCGATGCGGCTGATCGCTGACGGCGTCATCGATCGCGACGGTGTCCCCGGGCTCGCCTCCAGGCTCGGCTACAGCGTTCGTCAGATCGAGCGGCAGCTGCTCGCCGAGCTTGGCGCCGGCCCGCTCGCCGTGGCCCGGGCGCAGCGGGCGCAGACCGCCCGGCTCCTCATCGAGACCAGCGCGCTGCCGATGGGCGATATCGCCTTCGCAGCGGGCTTCGCCAGCATCAGGACGTTCAACGACACCGTGCGCGAGGTCTTTGCCCTCTCCCCCACCGAGCTGCGCCGGCGCGCGGGCCGCGGGCACGCTCCCGCCGCGCCGGGGGTCTTGTCGCTGCGGCTGCCGTTCCGGTCACCGCTGTACCCGGACAACCTGTTCGGGCACCTGGCCGCGACCGCCGTGCCCGGGGTCGAGGAGTGGCGTTACGGGACCTACCGGCGCACTCTGCGCCTGCCGCACGGGCACGGCGTCGTGGCGCTTCGGCCCGAGCCGGAGTACATCGCCTGCCAGCTGTCGGTCACCGACCTGCGTGATCTCGCCATCGCGATCAGCCGCTGCCGGAGGCTGCTTGACCTGGACGCCGACCCCGTGGCCGTGGGAGACCTGCTGGCCGGGGACGCGGCACTCGCGCCGCTGGTGGACAAGGCCCCCGGGCGCCGGGTGCCGCGCACGGTCGACGCCCCGGAGTTCGCGGTGCGGGTGGTACTCGGCCAGCAGGTCTCCACCGCGGCGGCCCGCACCCATGCCGCCAGCCTGGTGACCGCCCACGGCGAGGAGATCGAGGACCCGGCAGGCGGCCTCACGCACCTGTTCCCCGGGATGGCCGCGCTGGCCGCGCTGGACCCGGCCACGCTGGCCCTTCCCGGGGCGCGCCGCGTGACGTTCAGCGCCCTGACCGGGGCGCTGGCCGGCGGCACCATCGACCTTGGCGTCGGCAGCGACTGGCAGCAGGCCCGCGCCCAGCTCGCCGCGCTGCCCGGGCTCGGCCCGTGGAGCGTAGAGACGATCGCGATGCGCGGCCTCGGCGACCCGGATGCGTTCGTCGCGGGTGATCTGGGCGTCAGGCTGGCGGCGCGGCAGCTTGGCCTGCCGGTCACGCCCGCCGCGCTGACCAGCCGCGCCGCGCCCTGGCGGCCCTGGCGCGCCTACGCGGTGCAGTACCTGTGGGCTACCGGCGACCACGCCATCAACCGGCTGCCGGCGGATGACCCGGCCCGGCCACGCCAGTCCCCCCGCCGCTCCCCCAAGGCAAGGCAAACGCGAAAGGACCGAGCATGACGTCGAGCACACTGGACGGGCGCAGGGCGCACACCACGGTGGACAGCCCGGTCGGCCCGCTCACCCTGGTGGCTGCCGGCGGCGCGCTGGCTGGCCTGTACATGAACGAGCAGCAGCACCGGCCTGCGGACGGGACGTTCGGCGAGCCGGGGGCGGATCAGGACGGTGAGCTGTTCGCTGAGGTGTCCAGGCAGCTGAAGCAGTACTTCGACGGGGAGCGGGCCGGGTTCGATCTCCGTCTCACCCTGGAAGGCACCCCGTTCCAGCGGCGTGTCTGGGCGGCCCTGCAGGACATTCCTTACGGCCAGACTGTCTCCTACGGCCAGCTTGCCGGCCGGATCGGGCAGCCCTCGGCATCGCGGGCCGTCGGCCTGGCCAACGGGAAGAACCCCGTCAGCATCATCGTGCCCTGCCACCGGGTGGTGGGCGCCGACGGCAGCCTGACCGGCTATGGCGGCGGGATCGAGCGCAAACAGTACCTGCTCGCGCACGAGCACCGGGTCAGCGGGCAGACGCTGCTCTGAGCCGGCTGCCGGCGCCGAGCGTGCGCCGGCGCCGCCGGGTGAACCATCCGCGTCACCCCGGGCCGCCGGGCCGGCCGGGACACCGGGGGTGATGCTGTCGCTGGGGGGCGGCATCTTGCCGAGTCCGGGCGGTCTGTTCGGCCGGACAGCGGGCCTGCGCATCCGCTACGATGCCGCGCAGTATTGCATCTGCAATTACTGATGCACATGCATCCGGAACCCAGACCGGCCGCCCGTGCCGCGGGCCAGATCCCCAGGCACGGCGATGCCGCGCGGGCGAGACCACCCGAACACCGTGGAAAGGACACTTACGTGGACCTGGCGCGCGATGGCCTTCAGGACCCCCGTCTCGACGGGGCGGCCTGGCGTAAGAGCCGTCACAGCAATCCCAGCGGGAACTGCGTCGAGATAGCCGAGCTGGCCGGCGGCGCGGTCGCTATCCGCAATTCCCGGCACCTGGACGGGCCCGCGCTGATCTGCGCGCGCGCCGAATTCGCCGACTTCCTGGCGGGCGCCAGGGACGGTGACTTCGATACCCTGCCCGGCTAGCAGCTACCCCGGGGGTTCGGCCGCCGGTCCGGCGGGCTCTAGGCATTCCACGTCGCGTACGCCCGGACCGGGAACGTGCCGAACCCCCGCACGGCTGGCGGCACGGCGCTGAACCGGAAACCCGAGGCTGGCAGCGTGCCCAGGTTCGTCAGGTGCTCGCAGACCGGTATGCCCGCACCGAGCAGCAGCGAGTGCGCCGGGCGCTCCAGGTCGCTGGTGTCGTCGATGTTGATCGAGTCGATGCCCACGAGCCGGGCCCCGGACTCGGCCAGGTGCGCGGCGGCATCGGCGGTCAGGAACGGGTGGCCGCTGGCGTAGGCACCGGTCCCCCAGTTCCGGTCCCAGCCGGTGCGGACCAGCACTGCCTTGTCCCTGACCTGGTACGGGAGCAGATGGCCGCGGCCGACGGCCCGGGTGCTGCTGCCCGTCACATCGACTACCACCCCGTCCAGCTCGGCCAGCCGGTCGAGGGAGAGCGCCGCGAGGTCGTCTCCGGCTGGATACCGATGGAACGGGCTGTCGACGTAGGTGCCGGTGTTGCCGCACATGGCGATCTCCCCGATCGCGAACTCCACACCCGGCGCGTAGGAGCCGGGCGGAAGCTTAGCGCTCACGGAGTCGGCCTGGACCCGGGGCGTGGGCAGGCCGGGATGGCTGAGGTCCGCCCGGCGCAGTTGCTGACCGGCCGCCGTGCTCCCGCGCCCCGCGCGGCCGGTCACGGCCGCCCGCTTGTGCCGCTCCCGGATGATCCGGTACCTGCGGATCTCGACCCGGTCGGCCATCAGCAGGCCGAGGTCGGTGATCAGGGCGGCGGCAAGCTCGGATTCGGCGAGGCCGGGATCGCTGATATCGATGCGGAACGCCTCCCCGCGCAGGCCGCCGCCATTCGAGAAAGAGATCTCGAAGTCGATCTCAGCGCGGTACTGCGCCGCCGGGTCGCTCATCTCTCACCTTCCCGGTCTCGCCGCCCGCTATCGGGCGACTGCCCTGACCACGCCGTCCACATACCGGCTGAGCTGGCTCCCGTCAGCGTCATGCGTGGGATTCACCTCAGTCAGGATGAGGCCAGCGAACGACGGGTGCGCCCGCAGCACGTGAAGGCAGGCCACCACGTGCTCGAGCAGGACGCCCGAGCCGTAGTGCGGGAAATTGCCGAGCGGCAGGTCGCCCGAGTCGATCGAGTCGACGTCGAAGTGAACTACCACCGGGCCGCTGGCCGCCGCGACGGCCGCGACCGCCCGTGCCGCCGCGCCAGCCGGGTCGGCGATGAACGCGGGCGCCTCCTGAAGGCTCACGCCCGCCTCGGCGAGGTAGCGGCGGCCCGCGTCATCGGTCTCCCTCGGGTCGGCGCTCACGATCGCCAGCCGGGTTCCCTCCAGCAGCGGCGCCTCGCCAGCCAGCCCGGTCAGCTCGGGAGCGCCCCGGCCGAGCAAGTGCGAGACTCCCATGGAGTCGAAGATGCCCGAGCCCCCAGAATCCGGGACGCCCACGTCCGCGTCTCCGTCTACGTAGATCAGGCCGACGTCCGGATGCTGCCGGCGGAACCCGGCGATGACGCCCAGGGTGATGGTGCAGTCACCGCCTACGACCAGCGGCAGCCGGCCGGTATCCGCGACACCGGCGACGGCGTCAGCCACCTCGCGGGCCACCCGGGCGACCGCCTGCAGGTTGCGTGCCCCCGGATGGTCATGATCGACGGTGAAGACTGCCCCCGGCAGGTTTCCCTGGTCCTGCACGGACTCCCCCGCTGCCGCGAGGCGCTGCACCAGGCCGGCGGCGCGAAGTGCGTCGGGCGCCCGCTCCTGGCCCGCGTGGTGCGCTCCGGCACTGCTCGGGACTCCGACCATGACCCAGTCGCCCATCCTGGCCTCCAAGCGTTTCTGTGTAGTTTCCGGCGCGGCCGCGCGGATCAGGTCTCCAGGAAGCGCAGCACCGCGAGGACCCGCCGGTTGTCGCTCTCCGACGGCGGCAGGCCCAGTTTGCCGAAAATGCTCGCCACGTGCTTTTCCACCGCGCCGGCCGATATGACCAGGCCGGCCGCGATTCCCGCGTTCGACCTCCCCTCGGCCATCAGCGCCAGCACCTCGCGCTCGCGCGCGGTCAGGGAGGCCAGGCCGGTGGAGCGTCGGCTGGCGCTGAGCAGCTGGCTCACCACCTCGGGATCGAGCGCGGTCCCGCCCGCGCCGACGCGGTCCAGCGCCTCGGTGAACTCGGCCACATCCGCGACCCGGTCCTTCAGCAGGTAACCGACGCCTGCCGCGTTCCCGGCCAGCAGCCGCGCGGCGTAGCGGGTCTCCACGTACTGGGAGAACAGCAGCACCCCGGTCTGCGGGTAGTCGCGGCGTAGGGCTATCGCCGCGCGCAGGCCCTCGTCGGTATGGCTCGGCGGCATCCGGATGTCGACGATCGTGACATCGGGCCGGTACTCCGATACCGCGGCGAGCAGAGAATCGCCGTCGGCCACCTCCGCGCACACTTCGTGGCCCCGGTCGGCGAGGAGCTGGGCGACCCCGGCCCGCAGCACCGCCGAGTCCTCGGCGATCACGACGCGCATGACCTGCTCCTCATGCGTGCAGCGGCAGCTCGACCGTGACCACGGTCGGGCCGCCGGCCGGGCTGGCGATGCCGAGGCTGCCGTCCACCGTGCGCACGCGCTCCGCCAGTCCGCGCAGGCCGGTCCCGCCGCCAGGGTCGGCGCCGCCGGTCCCGTCGTCGGCGACCCGCAGCCTGAGCCTCCCGCCCGGCTCCGCGGCCTCGATCGCCACCTGCCCGGCGGAGCTGTGCTTGATGGCGTTGGCGAGCAGCTCGGCCGCGCAGAAGTAGGCAATGGTCTCGATCGCAGGCGTGGGCCGGGCCGGCAGGTCAACCGCCACCGCGACGGGAACCGTGCTGCGGGCCGCGAGCGTGGCCAGCGCTTCGGCCAGGCCGGCGTCGAGCACAGGCGGGTGGATGCCGCGGGCGAGATCACGCAATTCCGCCAGCGCCTCCTTGGCGCTGCGGTGCGCAGTATCGACCAGCTGCCTGGCCCGGTCCACATCCGCCGGCCCGCCGGAGTGGCCGAGCTTCTCCTTGGCCATGCCAAGGCTCAGCGCCAGCGCGGCCAGCCGGGCCTGCGCGCCGTCATGCAGGTCTCGCTCAACCCGGCGCAGGGTGGCCGCGGAGTCGTCCACGGCGCGCGCCCTGGTCTGCTCCAGGAACCTGACCCGGGCCCGCAGGCTGCCCGGCCCGAGCAGGCTCCGGATCAGCCACCGGTCCACGGTGGTGACCGCCCGCAGCCCCCAGGGGGCCGCGAGCACAAGCACCGCGCCGATCGCGACGAGGACGAGAGTCCCGGGCAGGGTCGCGACATGCATGCCGCCCCACGGCAGCGGTGCGGTGATCGGAGTCGGCCGCCTGACGCCGTGCACCTGGTAGCTGACCCGGTGGAATAGGCCCCACCAGAGCGGATAGGTCAGGCAGAACAGCCCGTAGCCCCACAGATACGCGGCGACGAGGCCGGCCAGCATCGCTACCGGCAGCTTGACCAGCAGGTACGCCACGGCCCGCCAGCCCGCGGCGTCGCGGAGCCGTGCCTCCAGGCGGCCCAGGAATCCGCTGCCGGGGCGGAGCCCGGGCGGCGCCCCGACCTGCTCCCCCAGCAGGCCTGCCGCCAGCCTCCGGTGCAGCGCGCCGAGCGTGCGGGCGAGGCCGAGCACGGCGATGAGCAGCAGCAGGCCGCCGACCGTCCCGATGATCGAGATCGTCAGCGCCGAGCCAGCGGCGAGAGGGAGCAGGATGACTGCGAATCCGGCGCAGCCGAGCACCAGGCCGACCAGGCAGTGCAGCAGCTCCCGCCAGGCCCGCCCGGTGAGCGGGGCCCGCAGGATCAGGCGGACCGGGCCGTCGGTCACCACACGGCCCGGTGCTTGCGATGGCCGGGCCGGCGCTACAACGCGCATGCCGTCATTCTCTATCACGGTTCGCCGCGATCGGGCTGCCTGCACGCCCCGGCCCCTGTGCCCCCGGGGAGGATGCCCGGTACTGGGCGCTGCCGTCGGTCAGCTGAAAGAACGCCTCCTCCAGGGATGGCGCCCTCGCGGTCAGCTCGGTGACGGTCGTCTGCGCGAGCAGCCGCCCGCCGCCGATCACCACCAGGTGCTCGGCGGTGACCGCCATCTCGCTTATCAGGTGACTGGACAGCAGCACGGTCCGGCCCTCTGCCGCCAGCGACGTCAGCAGGTTCCTGATCCAGCGGATCCCCTCCGGGTCCAGGCCGTTGACCGGCTCGTCCAGCAGCAGCACCGCGGGATCGCCGAGCAGCGCGGCGGCTATGCCGAGCCGCTGGGCCATGCCCAGCGAGTACTTCCCGGCCCGCTGGCCCGCGACCGCGTCCAGCCCGACCGCGCCGAGCACCTCAGCAACCCTGGACCTCGGGATGTCGTTGCTGGCCGCAAGCGCGGCCAGGTGCCCGTACGCGCTGCGGCCCGGGTGGAACGTCCGCGCCTCCAGCAGCGCGCCCACCTGGCGCAGCGGCCAGCGCAGGTCACGGTAGAGGAGGCCATCAATGGTGGCGCGCCCCGCGTCCGGGGCATCAAGCCCCATGATCAGGCGCATGGTCGTGGACTTGCCGGAACCGTTCGGGCCGAGGAAGCCCGTGACCCGGCCTGGCAGCACATCGAAGCTCAGCTCGTTCACGGCCAGTGTCGGGCCGTACCTCTTGGTCAGGCCCCTGATCTCGATCACCGGAATCTCCGTTCCGCACGCGGCGCGTGCCCACGAAGATCACGCTATGGACGCGCGACGCCGAACAGAATCCGGCTGCCGCCCGCCTTTTCGCGGGGGTTATCCCCCGGGCCGGGGGTGCGCGCAAGGACGGCGGCGGCGCGGTGCTCGCGCTGCTGGCGGCCGGCCGGGTGCCCGCGCCGCGCTGCCCGCGGCGCGCCGCCTGCCCGCGGCGCGGTTGCGCCCTCCCCGCCGCTTGGCGGGCGCCAGCCTGCCGGGTCTTGTATCTCGGCACAGTCTTGCTTCTCCAGACATAGGAATTTAGCTTTTTATCTATGTCAATCACTTCAGCCGACCTCTGGTCGGCCCCGGCGGGCGACAGCTCAAGCCCGCGCCAGTACGCCATCGCGGACGTGTTCACCGATACCCCGCTGGAGGGCAACCAGGTCGCCGTCTTCACCGACGGCCGGGGCCTGCCCGCGGACCAGATGCAGCGCGCGGCGCGCGAGCTCAACCTGTCCGAGACCGTCTTCTTCCTCCCCCCGGAGCGCGGCGGCGACCTGTGGATCCGGATCTTCACCCCGGCCACCGAGCTCCCGTTCGCCGGGCATCCGGTGCTCGGCTCGGCCTGCCTGGCCGGCGAGCTGCTCGGGACGGCGGCAGTGCGCCTGGAGACGGGCGCCGGGATGGTGCCCGTCGAGCTGCGGCGCGAGGGCGAGCAGATCGTGGCCGGCCGGATGGAGCAGCCGATACCGGCCTGGGAGCCTTACGAGCATGCGGAGCCGCTGCTGGCCGCCCTGGGCGCCGCAGGCTCGGGCCTGCCCGTCGAGGCCTACAGGAACGGGCCACGGCACGTGTACGTCGCGCTCGACGACGAGGCCGCGGTGGCCGCGCTGCGACCGGACCTCCGCGCGCTGGCCGGCCTGGGTGAAATCGGCGTCAGCTGCTTCGCGGGCCGCGGACGGCGCTGGAAGACCCGGGTGTTCGCGCCCGGCCTCGGCGTGCTCGAGGACCCCGCGACCGGCTCGGCCGCCGGGCCGCTCGCCATCCACCTGGCCCGGCACGGCAGAACCGGATTCGGCGAGGAGATCGAGATACATCAGGGCGCCGAGATCGGCCGTCCCTCCGTGCTGTACGCGCGGGCTGATGGCTCGGCCGAGCGGATCGACCGGGTGCTCGTCGGCGGGTCGGCCGTGGTCGTCGCGCGCGGTGAGTACCGGCTGGCCTGAGCAATGAACGACGCCGACCTCTTCGCCGCACTGGCCAGCACGCGGCGGCTGCAGGTGCTCGAATGGCTGAAGGATCCCAGGTCGAATTTCCCGCCGCAGCGTGACGGCGATCTAGTCGACGATGGGGTGTGCGTGCTCTTTATCGCCGACAAGCTCGGCGTGACGCAGCCCACCGCCACCTCGCACCTGCAGCGGCTGGCCCGGGCCGGTCTGGTCAGCTCCAGGAGGATCGGCCAGTGGACCTTCTACAAGCGCGACGAGGACGCGATCGCCGCGATGAAGCGGCGGATCGCCGCTGACCTGTGAACGGCTGCGGCGTCCGGCGTGATGAAGCGGATGCAGACCGGCGAAAGTGACATTGAGGATAAGTGATCTCTTTATGCGCGCGGAAGGCGCAGGAACAGGAAGTGAGGAAGCATTGCCGCCGCGGTGATTAAATCGCGCTGGGAACGCCGCCAGCGGGAATGAAGTACTAGAATCCGATTTGAAAATGATCATAGACCAGGTCCGCAGTAATTTCGAGGAGCCGAACAGTTTTGTCGGCCGTCAGCGCGAACTCGACGAGCTGCGCCGGTTCGTGCCCTCGATCCGTGCCTTGACGCTCTGTGGGTCAGGAGGAATCGGGAAGACCCGCCTGGCCCTGCGGGTTCTGGCCGGGCTGGCCGATGACTTCCCTGACGGGGTCTGGTTCATCGAGCTTGGCGATCTGCGCCAGCCCGACTTGGTCGCGTCGCGGGTGGCGTCAGTCATCGGGGTGGAAGAGGAGCCGGGCCGCCCGATGCTGGAGACTCTGGCCGACGCGCTCAGGCCGCGCCGGCTGCTGCTGGCGCTGGACAACTGCGAGCACCTGATTGATTCGTGTGCCCGCCTGTGCCAGCGGCTGCTGGCCAGCTCGCAGGGACTCCGTGTGCTGGCCACGAGCCGCGAGCCGCTGCGGGTGGCCGCCGAGACCGTATGGCAGGTGCCGCCGCTGTCCCTGCCGGAGCCTGGCATCGCCGAGGCGCCTGAGGAACTGGGCCGGTACGAGGCGATTCGCCTGTTCTGCGACCGGGCCGAGGCGTCGCATCCCGGCTTCGCGCAGCGGCCGGCCAACCTTCTGGCCATCGCGGCACTCTGCAGGTCACTGGACGGAGTCCCGCTGGCGATCGAGCTCGCGGCCGCCTGGGTCCGGGTGCTGACCGTGGAGCAGATCGTGGCCCGCCTGGATGACCGCTTCCGCTTGCTTACCAGCGGTGACCGCACCGCTCCGCCCCGTCAGCGCACGCTGCGTGCGGCGATTGACTGGAGCTATGACCTGCTGGGCAGCAAGGAGCAGCAGCTGCTGCGCCGGCTGTCGGTGTTTGCCGGCTGGTCGCTGGAGATGGCCGAGCAGCTCTGCTCCGGCGATGACCTGCCGGCCCATGACGTTCTCGACCTGCTGGCCACCCTGGCCGACAAATCCCTGGTTGTCGTCGATGCCGAGGCGCACGGCCAGGCCAGGTACCGGATGCTCGACACCATCCGCGAGTACGCGGCCTCGCGGCTGGCCGAGGCGGGCGAGACGGCGATGATGCAGCAGCGGCTGCGTGATTACTCGCTGCAGGAGACCGAGCTTCTCTCGCAGATAGGGATGGCCCTGATCGAGGCCCCGTGGTCGGCGCGGGTGGAGGCGTTCCGCCGGTTTGACGCGGAGGTCGCCAACCTGCGGCAGGTGCTCGGCCGCTGCCTGGCCGAGGGAGACGCGGAGAGCGGGCTGCGGATCTGCACGGCCATGCGGCCGGTGTGGATCGTTCGGGGCTCCTTTGCCGAGGGCGCGGAATGGCTCGACGCCTTCCTCGCCCTCGGCGGGCCGTCGGTGCACCCCGCGGTGCGGGGCCCGGCCCTGGTCGGGCGGGCTCAGCTGGCCCTGGCCAACGATCCGGTGGGCGCGCAGGCACGCGCCAGGGAAGGGCTAGAGCTCTGCCGGGCAGCCGGCCAGCAATCCTGGACCGCGGCCGCCCTCAACCTGCTCACTGAGGCCGCGCTGCACGCCGGGAACGCCGACGAGGCAGCAGCCCACGCAGACAGTGCGCTGGCGGCCGCCAGGAAGGCCGGCGACCGGTGGGACGAGGGCTATGCGCTGGGCACCATGGCAGCGGCCGCCGCGCTGCGCGGCGACCTGCCGGAGGCGCAGCAGCTCGCGGAGGCCGCGCTCGCGATCATGCGCGACATCGATCAGCAATGGGGGGCCGCCAGGGCGCTGATGGGCCTGGCCGACCTGGCCCGGGTGCGCAGCGACCCCGACGGCGCCCAGCTGCGCTACGTGCAGGCGCTGGCCATCCTGCGGGAAGTCAACGCCAGGCCGGAGATCGCGCGGTGCCTGGCCGGGCTCGGCCGGATCGCGATGGACCAGGGGGACGTCGCGCTCGGCCGCAAGCACCTGACAGAAAGCATCGAGCTGAGCCGTTCCATCGGCAGCCGCACCGGCGTGATCCGCGGGATTGAGGCGTTCGCCAGCCTCGCGGTCCGGGAGCAGCAGCCCGAGCGAACGGTGCAGCTGGCCGCGGCCGCCGCCGCGCTCCGCGAGGCAGCTCACCTGCCGTCGCTGTCCGGCGCACGGACCGAGCACTACCTCGCCGCGGCCCGGAGCCTCAGGCAGGGAACCATCGACCGGCTGTGGGCGCAGGGATCCGCCCTGGACGCCAGCGCCGCGGTCGACCTGGCCCTGACCGCCCCGGGGGATGCGGCGGCCGGTGACGGCGCCAGCGCGACGGCCCGGCCCGGCGCGAAACCAGCCGCCCCCGGCGGGCTGACCCCACGGGAACTTCAGATCGTGGCCCTGATCTCCGAGGGTCACAGCAACAGGGCCATTGGTGAGGAACTCGTCATCAGCCCCGCGACCGCCGCCCGGCATGTGGCCAACATCATGCTGAAGCTGAACTTCAGCTCGCGGGCCCAGATCGCGGCCTGGGCGACGCGGGAGGCGGGCCGCAACGGCGGGCCGCAAACCGGACATTAGGCGGGCGCGCCGAACAGCGCGCTGACCGACTCACCCTCGTGGATGCGGCGGATGGCCTCGGCGAGCGCGGGCGCGAGCGAGATCACATGCAGCTTAGGGTCGCGCTCTGACTCAGGGATCGGCACGGTGTTGGTGCAGACGACCTCGATAACCTCTGGCTGCTGCGCGATCCGCTTCAGCGCGCCGTCGCGGAACAGCCCGTGGGTGCACGCGATCCGCACCGAGCGGGCGCCGTGCTCACGCAGCCGCTCGAGCAGCTCCAGGGTGGTGGTGCCGCGGGCGATCTCGTCGTCCAGCACGATGACGTCGCGGCCGGCCACGTCGCCGATGATCGAGCTGATCGTGACGCGGGAGTCGCTATGCCGCTCCTTGACGCCCGCCGCGACCGGCAGGCCGAGCATCCGGGCGAGCAGCGCGGCCTGCTTGGCGTTGCCCAGGTCCGGCGACACCACGACCGCGCCCGCGATGTCCGGGCCCTCGAAGTGCTCCGCGAACTCACGGAGCGCATGCAGGTGGTCGACAGGAACCGAGAAAAACCCGTGCACCTGCGGCGCGTGCAGGGTCACCGTGAGCACCCGGCTCGCGCCGGCGGTGACCAGCAGGTCGGCGACCAGCCGGCCGCCGATCGACACCCGCGGCATGGCCTTCTTGTCCGACCGGGCGTAGGCGTAGTGCGGGATCACCGCCGTGACCCGCGCCGCCGAGGCGCCCCGGGCGGCGTCGAGCATGAGCAGCAGCTCGACCAGGTGCTCCTGGACCGGTGCGCTCAGCGGCTGGATCAGGAAGACGTCCCGCTCCCTGCAGTTCGACTGCAGCTGGACCTCGAGGCAGTCGTTGGCGAAGCGCCGCAACCGGACCGGGTGCAGCACCACCCCGAGCTGATCGCATATCTCGGCCGCCAGGTCAGGATGGGCGCTGCCGCTGAAGACCGCGATTTCCCGCACAGGGCCCAGGTTAAGGCCTCAGCCCCCGGTCTGCCCGAGCGCCAGCATCTGGCCAGCCGCCCGGAGCCAGCGCTCCGGGCTCGCCATGGCCGCCTCGGCCCCGCCAGCCAGCCTGGCCAGCGCCACCGCTGCGACCCCGGGTGGCGGGTCGTCCGCGATCTGCCCGGCGACGACGGCCGCCGGAACGCCTGCCCGCGCCGCCGCGGCCAGCACGGTGCCAGCGACCTTGCCGTCGCCGGACGTGCCGTCGTAGCGCCCCTCGCCGGTCAGTACCAGGTCGGCATGGCTCAGCTCCTGGTCCAGGCCGACGATGCGGCAGACCTCCGCGGCCCCCGGCATGATCTGCGCGCCCCAGGCTGCGGCGAGGCCATAGCCGGTACCGCCCGCGGCGCCGCTGCCCGGGGCCTCAGGATCCCCGCCGAGCGCCAGCACCAGGCGGGTGAGGCCGGCCTCAAGAACCGCAATCTGCGCGGCATCGGCGCCCTTCTGCGGGCCGAACACGGCGGCCGCGCCGCGCGGCCCGAGCAGCGGGGCCCGCACGTCGGTCAGGCAGGTCACGCCCCCGGGCGGCGGGGATCTGAGCCCGGTCAGGTCGGCTGAGGCGAGATCGCCAAGCGCTCCCCCGCCCGCCGGGAGATCCTGCCCCCCGGCGTCCAGGAAACGGGCACCGAGCGCCGCCAGCGCGCCGCAGCCGCCATCGGTGGAGGCCGACCCGCCGAGTGCGATCACGATCCGCCTGACGCCGGCGTCCAGCGCGTCGCCGATCAGCTCTCCGGTCCCCGTGGTCTGCGCGCCGAGCGGATCGAGCGCCGCCAGCAGCGGCAGCCCGCTGGCCTGAGCGAGCTCGATGTACCCGGTCCCGTCGGGAAGCTCCAGCCACCGGGCGGCTACCCTCGCTCCGCCCGGGCCTGTGACCTGCCCCCGGTGCCAGCGGGCCGCCGCGATGGCGGAGGCGAGTACATCCAGCGTGCCCTCGCCGCCGTCGGCGAGCGGGACGCAGGCCAGTTCGTCACCGGGACGCGCGCCAAGCCAGCCCGCGGCGAGGGCCGTCGCCGCCTCGGCGGCGCCGATGCTGCCCTTGAACGAATCGGGCGCGACCACGATCCGCATCGGCGTCAGCCGGCCTCCTGCTGCACTGGGTGATGGGGCGGCAGGCCGAGGCGGGTCCTGATGACCTGCTGGACCTCCTCCTTGTCCCCCCGGGCGTCGACGGTGACCACGTACTCCTTGCGGCGGAAGATGTCGAGCACCGGGTTGGTCTTCTGGTGGTAGTCGCGGAGCCTGACGGCGAGGGCCTCCTCGGTATCGTCCTCCCTGGTCACCAGCTCGCCGCCGCAGACGTCGCACTTCCCGGCGACCTGAGGGCTGCTGGCCAGGAGGTTGTAGTCCAGGCCGCAGCCGGAGCACAGCCGCCGGGCCAGCACCCGGCGGCGGACCTCGCTGTCGGGCAGGTCGAGATGGATGACCCCGTCGATGTCGTAGCTCTCCAGGAAGAACTCCGCCTGGCGCTCGTTGCGGGGGAACCCGTCGATGATGAACCCGTAGTTCCAGTCATGCTCGGTCAGCCGCCCGCGCACGATGCCCTCGACCAGGTCATCGCCCACCAGCTCGCCCTGCGCCATGATGCGCCTCACCTGGGCACCCAGCTTGGTGTGGTGCTGCACGTTCCACCGGAAGATGTCCCCGACGCTGATGTGCACCAGGTCCAGGTCGGACGCGAGCATCGCGCTCTGTGTGCCCTTGCCGCTGCCCTGCACGCCCATGATGACGTATTTCCGCATGACGCCACCCTGGCATACGGCCGCCGCGTGCGCGCGGCCTCGTCCGCTGTGCCGGCTAGCCGGTCGTCTGGCTGACGTCTCCCGAGCGCAGCGCGAACCTGCGCTCGCACCACCGGCGCAGCTTGGGATCCAGCGACACCCGGATCAGCGGCCAGTCCTCGATCAGCAGCCGGGCGTTCAGGAAGCGCGCCACGTCGTTGCGCCTGCCCTGGGTCAGCACGATGCCGTACATGCTGCGGCGGATGCTGTCGTCGGACACGTCGAACTCCCGCATGCCCGGCCACGACAGGTGCCTGGGCAGCACGATGACTCCCTTGACCGGCCCGCGCAATTCCTCTAGCCGCTGGGGCAGACGCCCCGCGAGCCCGCTGCGTCCGGAGAGTAGTTCCGCAAGAGACATGGCTCTGATTATCGCCGACCGGCGGGGCCGGTCTAGTAGTGACTCGCGGGCAATGCCCGGTTACGCAGAGCATCGTAGTGTCACGGGTTACCCACCGGAGTGAATTCTGGTTGCCCGGCCCGCAGGGCGCCGGGATGATTGGATCATGAAACGCCCGCCGGGGATCCTCACCCATGGGCCCGTGACCCTGCGCCGCTGGCGCGCGGCTGACGCCGAGACCGTCGGCGGCCTGGTCCTGGGATCGCAGCAGCACCTGCGGCCGTGGATGTCATGGGCCCAGGAGTTCGGCCCGGAGGACGCGGCCCAGTTCACCGGGCAGTGCGAGCAGGACTGGGACTCGGGGACGGCGTTCAACTACGCCATCACCGTGAACGGTGCCGCCGTGGGCAGCTGCGGCCTGATGCCCAGGACCGGGCCAGGCGGGCTCGAAATCGGGTACTGGGTGGATGCCGGGCATCTGCGCCAGGGTCTGGCTACCGCCGCGGCGGCGGCGCTTGTCGAGGCAGCGTTCGCGCTTCCCGGCATCGACCGGGTGGAGATCGTGCACGACGATGCGAACGTCGCGAGCAGCGGCGTGCCGCGCAAGCTCGGCTTCGCGCAGGTCGAGCGGCGCTCGCATCCCGGCGGGCCGCAGACTCCCGGCGAGTCCGGCATCGACGTGGTCTGGCGGTTGACACGGTAAGCGCGCGGAAGGCCTGATATCCGCGGCCCCCTCCACGGCCGCAGCGGCGTTAGGCTCTGTGCATGTCCAGCGTTCCGGCGAGGCCGCGGTGGCGCTTCCTGGTCACCCCCAAGTGGCTCGGCTGGCACCTGTTCACGGTGCTCGCAGTGCTGGGCATGCTGTGGCTGGGCAACTGGCAGTTTCATCGGGCTGAGTCGGGTAACGCCCTGAGCTGGGCCTATACCTTCGAGTGGCCGATCTTCGCGATATTCGGGGTGGTCTTCTGGGCGAAGACCATCCGGGATGAGCTCAAGCCGCCCGCCGACCCAGGCACGGCCGACGTCGAGCTTCCGCCCGGCGTCGGCGCGGGAACGGGAGAAGGCGCCTGCCCCAGCGGCCAGGATGGCCGCGGTGCGGATGATGCGGACGATCCGGAGCTCGCGGCCTACAA
>WNGR01004057.1_pt1 | contig 15860 bp, 11 predicted proteins | sample 5407581 | NCBI WGS metagenome assembly WNGR01 (sample SAMN13153383, study PRJNA577476) | soil metagenome | isolation source: 80 cm soil or saprolite under Garry oak tree replicate 2 | place: USA:California | collected 2016-06-15 | reverse complement strand
GGATTCGTCTTGCTTGATCCGCGGCGCGTTGGCTGCCTTCACCAGATCGACGGCCTCGAGCATCGCATCGACGCCCATCGGGAATAGGCGATCGAAATAGACGGTGCCGAGCGTGTCGGCCGGACCAATCGGCGTCTTCTTCTGGATAAGAATGTCGCCGGTGTCGAGACCGTTGTCCGGCCAGAAGATCGAAAGGCCGGTCTCCTTTTCGCCCTTGATGATCGGCCAATTGATTGCGCTTGCGCCGCGATAGGCCGGCAGCAGCGAGGGATGATATTGGATCGAACCGTGCGTCGGGGTATTGAGGAATTCTTCGGGAACAAACAGCGTCACGAAGGCCATGACCTGAAGATCCGGCTTGAGCGCTTTGAACTCGTCCCACACTTCCGGTTTCTTGTAGGACTCCGGCTGATACACCGGAAGCTTGGCGGCGAGCGCCGCTTCTTTCAGCGGATCCGCCTTTGCGCCAGGCCGTTCCGGCGCGACGTAAACAGCGATGACGTTGTCACCTCGTTTGAGTAGCGCTTCGAGTACCGATTTGCCGAACGCCTGTTGGCCATGAACCACAATACGCATATCAATTCCTCAATTCCGCTCTCCCCGCGAAAGCGGCTTCCAGAACACATTGTGAAACCGCCCTGGATCCCGGCTACGCGAGGCCGAGCGGATACCGGTATTTACGCCGCCTCCGCCTTGGCCGGCTTGTCCGGCGCGGTAATTGCCCCTGAGAGTTTGATGTCTCCGACTTCCTTCTCGGAATAGCCGAGCACTTTGCGCAAGATTTCCTGTGTGTGCTCGCCAAGAAGCGGCGAGCGCCGCACGTCGGCTGGCGAATCCGACATTTTAATTGGATTGCCGACTGTAAGATACTTCCCGCGCGTCGGATGATCGACTTCGACCACAGTGCCGGTAGCGCGCAGCGATTCATCTTCGGCAATCTCCTTCATCGAGAGGATCGGGCCGCAGGGAATGTCATACTTGTTGAGGATGTCCATGGCCTCGAATTTGTTCTTGGTTTCCGTCCACTTCTCGACGGTGTCGAAGATCTTCCGCAAGCGCGGCAGGCGGGCCGGTGGCGTGGCATAGTCCGGATCGGTTTTCCATTCCGGCTTGCCGATGACGTCGCAGATCGCGGCCCAGACCGGCGCTTGAGTAATGAAATAAATGTAGGCGTCCGGATCGGTCTCCCAGCCTTTGCATTTGAGGATCCAGCCTGGCTGGCCGCCGCCGGAATCGTTGCCGGCGCGCGGCACTGCGGCGCCAAATGGCACGCCCTCGCCGTGCTGGCTGTATTCGCTGAGCGGACCATGCTTGAGGCGTTGCTGGTCGCGCAGCTTGACGCGGCAAAGGTTCAGCACGCCGTCCTGCATGGCTGCAAGCACGCGTTGGCCGCGGCCGGTGCGGAGGCGCTGGTAAAGTGCGCTCACGATACCGAGCGCGAGATGCAGCCCAGTGCCGGTATCGCCGATCTGCGCGCCGGTGACGAGCGGCGGGCCGTCGCGAAAGCCGGTCGTCGAAGCGGAGCCGCCGGCGCATTGCGCGACATTCTCGTAGACCTTGTAGTCCTCATAAGGACCAGGGCCGAAGCCCTTGACCGAGGCAACGATCATGCGCGGATTGAGCTTATTGATGTGCTCCCAAGTGAGCCCCATGCGGTCGAGCGCGCCAGGCGCAAAATTCTCCACTAGGACATCGCATTGCTTGACCAGCCGTTCGAGAATTTCTTTGCCCTTGGGATGCTTGGAATCGATCGTGATCGAACGCTTGCTGCCGTTGAGCATCGTGAAATAGAGGCTGTCGGCGCCCTTCACGTCGCGCAATTGTCCGCGCGTGATGTCGCCGACGCCCGGCCGCTCGACCTTGATGCAATCCGCGCCCATATAGGCGAGGAGCTGCGTGCAGGTGGGACCGGACTGCACATGCGTGAAGTCGAGGATTCTCACGCCTTCGAGTGCCCGGCCGGCTTGACCGAATGGCTTCGATGATAGGCGCGGCAGGCCGTTGCCCGCGGTTTTTGCCGCCGGCTTTTTGACTTTGAGCTTGACGACTTTCTTTGACGATTTCTTCGCCGAACTCTTCGCCCTGGCGGCCGTGGCCTTGGACTTCGCCTTCGCGACTTTATTGCGCGTTGCCATTGTTTCCTCTCCTTAGATACGAGTGTGCTGCACAGCCTCCCGTAATGGCGCCCTGCCTCACTTCTTGCGGACCACGCTTTGCGGATTGAGGTTGCCGATACGGCCGCTCTCGGTGCCGGCAGCGGGGTCGATCACCGCGTTGATCAGCGTCGGCTTGCCGGAATCCATCGCTTTGTTGACGGCGCGGCTTAATTCATCTGGCGTGGTCACATTGACGCCGACACCGCCGAAAGCCTCGATCATCTTCTCGTATCGGCCGTCTTTGACAAAAACCGTCGGCGCGGGGTCCGGTCCGCCGGCCGGATTGACGTTGGTGCCGCGATAGATGCCGTTGTTGTTGAAGACGACAGTGCAGACCGGCAGGTTGTAGCGGCAGACCGTTTCGATCTCCATGCCCGAGAAACCGAAGGCGCTGTCGCCTTCGACCGCAAGCACTGGTTTGCCGGTCTCTATCGCGGCGCCGACGGCGAAGCCCATGCCGATGCCCATGACCCCCCAGGTGCCGACGTCGAGCCGTTTGCGCGGCTGATACATATCGATGACGCCGCGCGCGAGATCGAGTGTGTTGGCGCCTTCATTGACCAGAATGGCGTCTGGCCGCTCCTTGACGATCGTGCGGAGCGCGCCGAGCGCGCTGTGGAAGTCCATCGGCACCGAATTGTTCATCAGCCGCGGCGCCATCTTGGCGATATTCTCTTCTTTCTTAGTCTTGACGGCGCCGACCCAGTCGGCCGGCGGCGCCGGCCATTTTCCATCGATGCCATCCAGCAGAGCGGAAACGCAGGAGCCGATATCGCCGACAACCGGAGCAACGATTGCGACGTTGCTGTCCATTTCCTTAGGTTCGATGTCGATCTGGATGAACTTCTTGGAGTGAGGCTCGCCCCAGGTCTTGCCCTTGCCGTGCGACAGCAGCCAATTGAGGCGCGCTCCAATCAGCATCACCACGTCCGAGTCCTTCAGCACGGTGGAGCGTGCCGCGCCCGCGCATTGCGGATGCGTGTCCGGCAATAGGCCCTTGGCCATGCTCATCGGCAGGAAGGGAATGCCGGTCTTTTCGATCAGCGCGCGGATCTGATCGTCGGCTTGGGCGTAAGCTGCGCCCTTGCCGAGAATGATCAGTGGCCGTTTGGCGTTCTTGAGCACATCGAGCGCGCGTTTGACTGTGGCGGGAGCGGGAAGCTGGGCCGGCGCGGGATCGATGACTTTGACGAGCGACTTGGCTCCGGCTTCCGCGTCCATGACCTGGGACAACAGCTTTGCCGGAAGATCGAGATAGACACCGCCCGGACGGCCGGAGACCGCGGCGCGGATCGCGCGCGCCACGCCGATGCCAATGTCCGCGGCGTGCAACACGCGGAATGCAGCCTTACAGAGCGGCTTGGCGATAGCGAGCTGATCCATTTCTTCATAGTCGCCCTGCTGCAAATCGACGACCTCGCGCTCCGACGAGCCGCTGATCAGAATCATCGGAAAACAGTTTGTCGTGGCATTGGCCAGCGCGGTCAGGCCGTTGAGAAAGCCAGGCGCCGAGACGGTGAGGCAAATGCCAGGCTTTTTGGTCAGGAAGCCGGCGATTGCCGCCGCATTGCCGGCATTCTGCTCGTGCCGGAACGAAATGACGCGAATGCCGGCGGCCTGCGCCATGCGGCCGAGATCCGTGATCGGAATCCCCGGCACGCCGTAGATCGTCTGAATGCCGTTAAGCTTGAGTGCATCGATGACGAGATGAAAACCGTCCGTCAGCTCGCGCTCTGCGGTGGTGGTTTCCGGTTGCGTTTTAACTGCGGCCTCAGCCATGGCGAAACTCCCTGTATCTTTTGCTTTGTGTCCGGTCGGTAGTGCTGGTCGCCTTCGCCCTCAGTCCAGATAATCGGCATGTTTGGCGACGTGATCGGCGAGACCGAGCGCATGATCGCGCACCAGTGTCTCGGCGATAGTCGTGTCGCGCGCTTCCAACGCCTCGATGATATGCATGTGATCGCGAATTGACCGGTCGGCGCGATCCTTTTCGCCGATCGTTTTTCTGCGGATCATTCGCATATGGGTAAACAGATTCTCCGCGAGACGAACGAGGACCGCGTTGCGGCTCAAGCGGATGATAGTCTGATGGAACTCGATGTTGATTTCCGAATACTCATCGAGGTGGGCGCGGAGTTCGCCATTCTCGAAAGTAGCAAACATCCGGCGTAGCGACGCGATTTCTTCGTCACTGGCGTTTTCAGTGATGAGTCGCGCCGCCATGCTTTCGAGCGCCGCCCAGGCGGTGATCAGCTCGATCACTTCGCGCTTGGATTTGCGAACCACATACACGCCGCGGCGCGGCACCGAGTGGACGAAGCCCTCGCGTTCGAGCTGCGCCATCGCCTCGCGCACCGGCGTGCGGCTGATGCCGAACTCTTCAGCAAGGCTGCGTTCATCGAGGCGGATTTCGCTGCGACTGCCATAGACGTCCATGCCGACGATGACGGTTTTCAGTGCGGCATAGGCCTTGTTCTTGAAGCTGAATGAAGTGTCGATCGGTTCCAATCGTGGCCGCTCGACTGCGGCAACGTCGCCGTCATTGGCGGCAATATCGCGTTTGCCACTCCTGTCGAGCCGGAAACGACGCACGTCAGAAGACATCAAACCACTCGCACTGAGGCGCTTCACTCCCACGGACACACGACTTCAACTCGCGTTCCGAACCCGTCCATAGCGTACTATAATACATTATACCAGAGCGAGGATGCGACCTTCTGGCCCGAGTCGGCGTGACCCCTTCCCCGCCCGATCAGACCCGATTCCGCCCACAAATCGTCCGAGAAACGGCTCGCTCCAGCGATAGCCGAAGCGATGCCACGCCGGGCTGCATCCTTCGTGTGAACCAAGCGCCTGTTCGCGCGTTCGCTTGCCGAAGGGGCCCGCAACCCGCCGCCATTAGGAGTCGCGCATGACCGGCCGCGCCGTATTGCCGATCGTCGTCGCAGTTTTGTTTGCCGCGGCAGGTATATCTCCGGCGGACGCCCAAGCTCTCGGCCCCAACGAAGCGCATGGCTTCTCGACGAGTGTGAAGCCGAATATTGCGCTGACCGCCTCCCAGAAAAGCGCAATCTACGGTGCCGTTTTGCGGCAGCGATTGCGCAGCGCGTCGGCCGCCGACATTCCGTTGATCGTGGGCGCGCCGGTGCCGCGCTCTGCGCCCTTACTGGCCCTGCCGGATGAAGCCGCGAGTGACGAGTACGCGGCGCAATTTCTCAAATACGCCATCGTCGAGGGGAATGTAGTGTTGGTCGATTCGATCAGCATGCGCGTGGTCGATATTCTTCACGGCGGCGTGGGTCGGTGAGCCCGCGGCACGATGGCGACTAAACCACAGAAAATGTCTCAATCCGCGGGTGAGGCAGGCAAAATCGCCGCCAAAATTACTGGACAGTCCGGTGTGAAAACTGCGCCCGCGTTTCCGCCGGATGCGCCGCCGGAAACCACGTTCGCTATCACTGCGCAGCCAGCCGGCCCGCCGCACGCGCTCAAACACGGCGATACTTTCGTCGTCCTCGATGTTCGCGGCGACATCGGAACATCTTTCGTCGGCTCTTCCGGTCTGTTCTATGACGACACCCGGCATCTATCGCGGCTGGAATTGCTGCTCAACGACAAGCCACCTCTTCTGCTCGGCTCGAATCTGCGTGACGACAACACTGCCTTTTTCGTCGATTTGACCAATCCTGACCTGATCGACGGCCAGCGCCTCGTGATGGAAAAAGATCGGGTCCATATTCTTCGTACTATATTTATCTGGCGCGACACGGCCTATCAGCGGCTCGGTATGCGCAATTATGGCGATCAGCCAATCGATCTCCGCCTCACCATCCTTTTCGAAAACGACTTTGCTGACTTGTTCGAGGTCCGCGGTTCGCACCGCGAACGGCACGGGACGGCGACCGCGAAGGTCCACGGCGGCAACCGCGTGCTGCTCGCCTATGATGGCTTAGATGGCAAAGTTAGGCAGACTGCGCTCGATTTCGATCCGCCGCCTGATCAGCTCAAAACCGACGCGGCGGTCTATAATGTGCATCTCAAGCCTGGCGAAACCCGGCCGCTGTTTCTGGCGATTAGCTGTAATCGAAACGACTCTCGGCCGCTGCCTTTCCTGCGCGGGTTGCTCACCGCGCGGCGCGAAGTGCGCGAAGCGACTCGCCAGCGCACTTCGGTTGAGACGTCGAACGACCGTTTCAACGAAATATTGTGCCGCTCGGCCGCTGATCTTGGCATGCTCATGACCGAGACGCCGCAGGGCCGCTACCCCTATGCCGGCATTCCCTGGTATTCGACCACGTTCGGGCGCGACGGGTTGATCACCGCCTTGCAGATGCTGTGGTGGAGTCCGGACGTGGCGCGTGGCGTGCTGCGCCGCTTAGCGGCTTACCAGGCGACCAAATACGATCCCCTCGCCGACGCCGAACCCGGAAAGATCCTTCATGAAATGCGTGGCGGCGAAATGGCGGCGCTGCGCGAAGTGCCATTCGGCCTGTATTACGGCAGCGTCGACTCGACCCCGCTATTCGTCCTACTCGCCGGACTCTACGCCGAACGCACCGGCGATCGCGACACTATCACCGAACTTTGGCCCGCGATCGAAGCGGCGCTCGGCTGGATCGACGGTCCAGGCGATCCGGACGGCGACGGCTTCATCGAATATGAGCGCGCCAGCGATCAGGGTTTGGCTAATCAGGGCTGGAAAGATTCGCACGATGCGATCTTTCACGCCGATGGGCGACTTGCCGAGGGCGCCATCGCACTTGTTGAAGTGCAGGGCTATGTCTACGCCGCGAAACGAATGGCGGCGCGCTGCGCGCGCCGGCTTGGCCGCGACCTCGTCGCCGAACGACTCGATGCCGAGGCGGCGCGGTTGGCCGAGCGGTTCGAGGCCGCGTTCTGGTGTCCGGACATCGAGACCTATGCGCTGGCGCTCGATGGCAATAAGGAACAATGCCGCGTCCGTACTTCGAATGCCGGCCAGGTTCTGTTCACTGGAATTGCAGCCTTCGATCGCGCGGCGAGAGTGGCCGCTGGTCTCCTGCGACCGAATTTTTTTTCCGGCTGGGGAATTCGCACGGTCGCACGCGGCGAACCGCGCTTTAATCCAATGTCGTATCACAACGGTTCGATCTGGCCGCATGACAATGCACTGATCGCGCTCGGCATGGCGCGCTACGACGCTAAGCCTCCCATTGAAACGCTGTTCGGCGGACTATTCAGCGCCGCCACTTACATGGACCAGCGGCGCCTGCCTGAACTGTTCTGCGGCTTTCAGCGCCAGCGCGGTCACGGTCCGACGCTCTATCCGGTCGCCTGCTCGCCGCAGGCGTGGGCCAGCGCCACACCGTTCACATTGCTAGAGGCTTCCCTCGGGCTCGAATTCGACCCCTTTGCACGCGAAATCCGGCTGCGCAATCCGCGGCTACCCGAGTTCCTGGACGAGGTCACGTTACGCGATCTGCAGCTTGCATCTTCCAGCGTCGATCTACGCGTCAGGCGTCACGGCGAGACCGTGTCTCTCGAGACGCCGCGGATCAGCGGCGATATCCGCGTTTCCGTCTTGTTTTCGTCGTGATCTTAACAAGCTGAGCGCACATCAGATTGGATCTCGGGCCGGAACGGCGTTTCTCCAGCGGACCGGCGCCGCAAAGGGCTTTGGCATCAATCTGGAACCGAGTTGATCTATTCGGCTTAGTGGACTGAGTTCCAACGGAACCATGATGTGCGCCAAAAGGCTGACAAAAACGGCAGTGACCACCGCTTTCTTGGTCGTGATGGCCATCGGATCGGCCATTTCCGAGAATGCGCCGGCATCGGCGCCAAGCGAACCAGCCGATCGGCCCGCAACAGCCACCGTGGAACCGCCATCGGTGACGGTGCTCAATAATCATGAAGTCGAGGGTATTCTCGGTCGGCAAGTCTTGAGCGCCGCCGACGAGAATATGGGTCGCATCGTTGATGTAATCGTCGATCGAAGCGGACGGGTGCGGGCTGCGATCATCGATTTCGGCGGCTTTCTCGGGGTTGGCAGCCGGAAAATTGCGGTGGAATGGAACGTCTTGCACTTTCCGCCGCCGGGCCAGGCTAACGCCAAAATCACGCTTGATCTTACCCGCGATCAGGTCAAGACCGCCCCCGAATATCAGGAGGGCAAACCCGTCGTCGTTCTAGGTGCGCTCGGCAAGCTCGAGCCACTGCCGTTTGAATAACGCACGATTCTTCGCGAGACCCGCGAGTCGAAACGCGAGTTGCAGTGTCCCGATTCCGACCGAACCTTAGGAACTTCAAATCCACCGCACTGGACGATTGCTGGAGACCATCCTGCGCGCAAATCTCTTACGCCGCATAAAGGAAAGTTCGGCGTCCCCGCTGCCGGCGGCTTCTGATGGCGTGAGGCCGTCGCTCGTGCAAGCGGTCGGCGGCGAAGCGCCGTTGGCGCCGTCGCGCCGGAGCCTGCGCGGGCTCGACTGGTTTGTCTTCTTTGTCGCCGACGTGCAGACCGGCTTCGGTCCCTTCGTTTCGGTGTATCTCACCGCGCAGCGCTGGACTCAGTTCGATATCGGCCTGGTCTTGTCGGCAGCGGGCTTCGTTTCATTAATCGGGCAAATGCCGGGCGGCGCTTTGGTGGATGCCGCCCGCTCGGAACGCTTCGTCGCCGGCCTAGCGGTGGCGGCGATTTGCGTGAGCGCGCTTACCTACGCAGCGTTGCCGATCTTTCCGATGGTGCTGGCAGGCTCAATCTTGCATGCCGCGGCGAGTTGCGTCCTCGGCCCGGCAATGGCCGCAATCAGCCTGGGCCTCGTCGGACACGCCGCGATTGGCCAACGGCTCGGTCGCAATGCGCGCTTTGCCTCGATCGGCAACGGCCTTGCTGCGGCCGCGATGGGCGCATGCGGCTATCTCCTTTCCGCGCGCGCGGTCTTCATCGTCACCGTTTTGTTGCTGGTACCGGCGCTGCTCGCGCTGCGCGCCATTGCGGAACGCGAGATCGATCCCGAGCGCGCCCACGGCGCTCCGCCGCGGCACGTCAGCGGCAAGCCGCCAACCCGGACGGGCGCACTGATGAATAACCGGCCGCTCCTGATCTTCGCCGGCTGTCTGCTTTTGTTTCACCTTGCTAACTCGGCAATGCTGCCGCTGGTCGGAAGCGTGGTCACGATGAGGTCGGCCCGATGGGCGACTGTGATCATCGCTGCCTGCATCGTGGTACCGCAGCTCATCGTGGCTGCTTTGTCGCCATGGGTCGGGATGCGCGCGCAAATCTGGGGGCGGCGGCCGCTGCTTCTGATCGGCTTTGCGGCGCTGCCGATCCGCGGGTTGTTATTCGCGTTTATTTCCAATCCATCGATATTGCTGGCCGTGCAGATCCTCGACGGTGTCACCGCGGCGGTGTTCGCCGTCATGGTGCCGTTGATCGTGGCCGATCTGACGCGCGGCACCGGTCATTTCAATCTCGGACAAGGTATCTTGGGTACCGCGACCGGCATCGGCGCCTCGCTGAGCGCGACTTTTGCCGGCTATCTCACCGACCGCTTTGGCAGCCCAGTCGCCTTTGGCAGTCTCGCGGCGATCGCCTTCGTCGGCTTAACGCTCGTATGGATCCTAATGCCGGAAACGCGGCCGGCGGAGATAGGCGAAACCGAGGGAGTGCGAGCCGCGCTCCGCGACGCCGAGGACAACTCGTAAGGGCACGTCCGATTACGGGTGACGCTAGCGCACCGGCGCTTCCTCAGTGACCAGCCGCAGATGCGGCGCGGCAGCCATCAGGCTCCGGTAGACGTTCAAATAATCCTGCGCCATGCGCCGCGCGGTAAAGCGTTCCTCGAAACGCCGCCGCACTCTTTCGCGCGACAAGTGTCCGAGCCTATCGACCGCGCCGATGGCACCATTGACGTCCTCGACGATGAAGCCGGTCAGCCCTTCGTCAACGACCTCCGACGCTGAACCACGATTGAAGGCAATAACCGGCGTGCCACAGGCCATTGCCTCGATCATGACCAAGCCGAACGGCTCCGGCCAATCGATCGGAACCAGCAATACGATCGCGCCACTTAAGAATTCCGATTTCTCGCGGTCGCTGATCTCGCCGATATATTCGCAATTGGAGCTGGCCAGCATCGGCTTGATCTGCTCCTGAAAATAATCCTGGTCGACCTTGTCGACCTTGGCGGCGATTTTAAGCGGCACCCCGCAATGCTCCGCAATGCGAATGGCGCGGTCGACGCGCTTTTCCGGCGCGATGCTCCCGAGAAATGCGAAGTAGGAGGGCTTGATCGGCTTCGGCACCAAAAGCTGTGCGGGAAGGCCGTGATGTACTGTGCGCACCCACCGTGCTTGCGGCAGCGGCCGCCGTTGCGAATTTGAAATCGACACGACCGGCACTGAGGAGAACTCATCGAATACCGGCTGATGCTCCGGCAGATCGAGCCGCCCATGCAGCGTTGTCACAAAAGGCGTGGACTGCCGCGAAAACAGCGAGAACGGGTAATAATCGAGGTGGAAGTGGATAAAATCGAAATCGGGTGCGGACTGGTGGACGCGCTCGAGCATCAACATGTGCAGCGCGTTCGGATCGCGGACCGAGCCGTCAAGTCGCAAAGCCCGCGGCCACACCGCTTCGAGGCGTGCCGATGTCAGCGAGTCGCCACTGGCATAGAGCGTGACCTCATGCCCTAGCGCGATCAGTTCTTCCGTCAGCCAGGAAACGACCCGTTCGGTGCCGCCATAAAGTCGCGGCGGGATGGCTTCGGTCAACGGCGCCACTTGTGCAATGTGCATCGAAAAAGTCCCTTGATTCTTGTTGAGTTCCTCGCCCGGCGACTACCGACAACGTCGAAACCGCCAAAAATTTCAAATTGTGGACGGAACTAATTTTTTAGATGGCGTGGAACTTTTGCGAGCGACGCGGCATTGACGTCAACACGCCGCGCCGTGATCAGCGCCTGCGATACGCGGCGGTAATAGAACTACACCGAAATTGTTTGCGGAGCGGCTGCGCCACTGGGAACAGGGAAGGTTCCGGCTCGTTCAGACGAAGGTGGGAGGGTCCGGGGTTAGGCCCACAGCATTGCCGGTGGAGGAAATGAACGCGCATGGCTGAACTCACGGCTTATGCCGCTTCCCCTCTCGCGTTCATCTTTCGCTATATCCGTTTGCGGCCGGTGTCGCATGCGGTCATTCTCGCCGCCGTGCTTGCTGCCGTGATCTGCTCGGTCTGCACGCAATACGGCGTCAAATTCCTCGTCGACACTCTTTCAAGCGGCGCCAGTGCCGCGGCCTGGACGGCATTTCTCCTGCTCGGCGCCCTGATTGCCGCAGATAATTTGTTGTGGCGCATCGCTGCCTGGATCGCGAATTACGCTTTCGTCGGCGTCACGGGCGATCTACGCCGCGACCTGTTCAGCCACCTGATGGGACACTCGCCGAGCTACTTCTCCGAGCGGCTGCCTGGCATGTTGACAAGCCGCGTGACCGCCACTTCCAACGCCATGTTTACGGCCGAAAACATGTTCATGTGGAACGTGCTGCCGCCCTGCGTGGCCACAGTCGCGGCGATCGCCTTGGTGCTGACGATTAGTGTGCCAATGGCGGCAACCTTGACGGCGATCGCCGGCATCATGGTCTTCGTTATGTTCCAGCTGGCGGCTTCGGGACGTCCGCTGCATCACGACTTTGCGCGGAAGGCGGCGGCGGTCGACGGCGAGATGATCGACGTCGTCAGTAATATGTCACTGGTGCGCGCTTTCGGCGGCTTCCTGCGCGAGCACCGCCGCTTCGATGCCACCATCAATCGCGAGATGACGGCTCGCCAGCGCAGCCTGTTTTACCTCGAAAAGCTCCGCATTTTTCACGCGCTTGTGACCATATTATTGACGCTGGGGCTGGTCGCCTGGGCGATCATGCTGTGGCAGCGGGGCGAAGCGACCACCGGCGATGTCGTGCTCGCCTGCACGCTTGCGCTCTCCGTGCTTAACGCGACGCGCGATCTTGCCGTGGCTCTGGTCGACATCACTCAGCATGTGGCACGGCTTTCGGAAGCCGTTGCCACACTTCTGGTGCCGCATGAACTGCGCGACGATCCGCACGCCGAGCCGCTCGTCCGACGTGGCGCCAGCGTCAAATTCGAGCATGTCGATTTCACCTACCCGGACGGCCAGCGAATATTTCAGGAGTTCTCGCTTAACATCCTGCCCGGCGAACGCGTTGGGCTGGTCGGTCATTCCGGCGGCGGCAAATCGACTTTGTTCGCGCTGTTGCAGCGCTTCTATGACGTGCAGGGCGGACAGATTTCGCTCGACGGGCAACACATCGCGCTCGTCACCCAGGAGAGTTTGCGGGCAGCGATCGGCATCGTGCCGCAGGACATTTCGATGTTTCATCGCTCGGTCATGGAGAACATCCGCTACGGTCGGCCCGAGGCCAGCGATGACGAAGTCATGCAAGCGGCGTTCGCCGCACGCTGCGACTTTATCGAGCAGTTGCCGCAAGGCATGCGAACGCTCGTCGGCGAACGCGGCGTGAGATTGTCCGGCGGTCAGCGGCAGCGGATCGCCATCGCTCGCGCATTTTTGAAAGACGCCCCGCTGCTTCTGCTCGATGAGGCGACCTCCGCGCTCGACACCGAATCCGAAGAGGCGATCCGGGAGGCGCTGACCCACCTGATGAACCGGCGCACTGTCATTGCCATTGCGCACCGGCTCTCTACGGTTCGCAACTTCGACCGGATCGTCGTCCTGCAAACCGGGCGCGTCGCCCAGGACGGACCGCCGGATGTTCTCATGCGGCGCGAGGGGCTCTATCGCCAGCTCGTGCAGCGCGAAATGGATCGGCTGACGCAGCAAGCCGCCTGATACTCTGCGATCCAGCCAAATTTCTCCTAATGGTGCGTCACACGGGTCAGCGCGTGCGGGCGAGGCGGCGCTCGTATAAGCTCGTACAACACTAGAGTAACCCGAGCTGGACGCGCCCTCCGAATGTATCAGGTCACCAACCAGCCTCCGCCGCTCGAACCCTACAATCTTTTGCAGACCGACCGGGTGCTTCGTGAGGCGCTCGTGCGCGAGAAGGCGGGTTGGGCAGCCGAGGAGCTCACCGCGCTGGGCAAGACGCTTGGTGAGCCGGAAACCGTCCAGCTTGGCTTCGCGGCCAACGAAAATCCGCCGGTGCTGCGCTCATTCGATCGCTACGGTCATCGCGTCGACGAAGTCGAATTTCATCCGGCATGGCATGCCCTGATGTCGCTCGCTGTCGAAGCCGGGCTGCACGCCAGTCCATGGGCGAAGCCGCGAGCGGGAGCGCATGTCGCCCGCGCCGCCGGGACTTACATGCTGGTGCAGATCGAAAGCGGTGTGTACTGCCCGATTGCAATGACCTATGGCGCCGTGCCGGCTTTGCGCCATGCGCCGGAAGCGGCAGCAGAATGGCTGCCGCGAATCTTCGCGCGGCACTACGATCAGCGGATCCGCCCGGCCCATGAAAAAGCCGGCGCCCTGCTTGGCATGGGCATGACGGAAAATCAGGGCGGGTCGGATCTGCGCACCAACACCACGCAGGCGGAGTTCAGCACAAAAGACGGGCCGCACCGGCTGTTTCGTTTGAGCGGTCACAAATGGTTCATGTCGGCGCCCATGTGCGACGCTTTTTTGGTCCTGGCGCAGTCGCTAGGCGGGCTGAGCTGCTTTCTGGTGCCGCGCTGGACGCGCGGCGGCGAACGAAATGCGATCCACATTTTGCGGTTGAAGGACAAGCTCGGCAACCGCTCCAATGCATCGAGTGAAGTGGAGTTCGCCGGTGCCGAGGGTGAACTGATCGGCGAAGAAGGCCGCGGCATCCCGACTATCATCGAGATGAGCAATTATGCACGGCTTGACTGCGCGATCGGCTCGGCGGGCCTAATGCGGCAAGCCGTGGCGCAGGCGATCCATCACGCCTCCTATCGGATCGCCTTCCAGAAGAAGCTCATCGATCAGGTCTTGATGACCAATGTGCTGGCCGATCTCGCGCTCGAATCGGAAGCCGCCGCCGTGCTGACGATGCGCTTGGCGCGTGCTTACGATGAAGACGACGAGCTCGCGCTTGTCTGGCGGCGCGTCATGACGCCGGCGGCTAAGTTCTGGATCTGCAAGCGCGCGCCGCTCTTAGCGGCCGAAGCGATGGAAGTGCTCGGCGGCAACGGCTATGTCGAAGAATGCGTGATGCCGCGTATCTATCGCGAACTACCGGTGAATTCCATTTGGGAAGGTTCGGGAAACATCATGTGCCTCGACGTGCTGCGCGCGCTCGAACGTACCCCGCACGCGGGCGAGCTGTTGTTGCGCGAGGTTGGCCAGACCGCACGCGGCGATAAGCGGGTGCGGAGCGTCGTGGGCCGGCTGGAGCGTGAACTGGGCCAGCGCGATCGGCATGACGAGTCACAAGCGCGAGCCATCGTTCGCGATCTTGCCCTCGCTATGCAGAGCGCACTGCTCCTGCAACACGCGCCGGCAGCCGTCGCCGATGCATTTTGCGCGTCGCGGCTCGGCGACGAGCCTGGCGGCACTTTTGGTTTGTTGCCGTCCGGCCAATTTCGCGCCATCGTTGAGCGCGCGGCGCCACTGCCGCAATGACTGTGAGGGACGGACCTCAGACCCCTGTTTCAGGCCTCATTGACCCCCAAACATCGGCTTTTCGCGGGGGAATAATTCCGCGTTTTCCACAGTCACCAAACTGTCTTAAATGCTATAGGCTGCCGTCATAGAGGGGCGTTAGCTCCCATTGCGCATCGCAATTCTTAAAGCTGAAAAATTACAAGGGGCAATAAATGGCCGGCAACGGCGCAGATAGCACGATCATTCGTCTCGACAATGTTGGCGTAACTTACCCCGGCGGGGTCATGGCGCTGTGTGCAACCTCGATTGCCTTTCGCACCCGTGAATTTGTCGTCCTCCTTGGCCGATCCGGCGCGGGGAAATCGACACTGTTGCGCGCGCTCAATCATCTGGTGCCGCCGACTACCGGGCATATCGTATCGCGCGAATTCGGTGTGCTGGGTCCGCGGCATTCGCTGCGCCAACACCGGCGGCGCACCGCATCGATCTTCCAGCACCATCAGCTGATCGAGCGGCACAGCGCACTAGACAATGTGCTCACCGGACGGCTCGGCTTCCACGGTACGCTGCGCAGCCTATTTCCGCTGCCGCGGGCCGAACTCGAACTCGCGATTTTCTGCCTCGAGCGTGTCGGATTAGCCGACAAGGCGCTTTGCCGCGTCGACCAGCTTTCCGGCGGTCAGAAGCAGCGCGTCGGCATCGCGCGTGCGCTCGCACAACAGCCGGCGATGATCCTCGCTGACGAGCCGGTCGCAAGCCTCGATCCCGCCACCGCGGAGACGGTGCTCAATCTGCTGCGCTCAATTTGCAGGCAAGACGGCATCACCGCCATCGTCTCTCTGCATCAGCTGGAATTCGCCAAGCATTTTGCCGATCGCATAGTCGGCTTGGCCGACGCGCGCGTGGTCTTCGACGGAGCGGCTGACGAGCTCGATGACGTTCATCTTGCCCGCATCTACGGGGACGGCGCATATCGGCGTGGCGTCAGTTACGAGAAGAAAGCGCCTTACCTGCCACCCGTGCTCGAACCAAGATTGGAAATGTCGCTGTGAGGAATGTTTTTGCAACTCTGATCGGCATCGCGCTCGGCTTGGCGCGGCCTACCTTGGCGGCCGAT
>WNGR01010599.1_pt1 | contig 15861 bp, 14 predicted proteins | sample 5407581 | NCBI WGS metagenome assembly WNGR01 (sample SAMN13153383, study PRJNA577476) | soil metagenome | isolation source: 80 cm soil or saprolite under Garry oak tree replicate 2 | place: USA:California | collected 2016-06-15 | reverse complement strand
TTGGAGACTCGGTAAACGCATTAAGCCGTGCGCCCTCACCGGTATCTTCGAATCGATTGAGGCTAGAGTATTGATCGCCTACGTTCCGAGCTATACGGAGCAGGAGATTTTAAAAAACGCTGAAAAAATTGCTCTCGAGATTGGAAAATCCAAAGATGAGGTGCTTGAGGAATGGCGACGAATTAAGCCGTTTCTGAGAGTCCACGAGACTGCCATGCAACAGGTCGAGGTGATCGAACTCGCCGATCCGAAGGATCTCGTGTACATGGCAACCCAGCAGCAGCTTGGACTTTCCGCCATTTATAGTGTTGACCCGCACCTCCGGCGCATGGGTGCCCCGCTCGTGAAGGGACGAATTGACGACGACCTGCGTGACTACGCAAGAGGAAGTGCCGTCACGATTGGAGTGTCGTTTGGATCTGGCCTCATTGTGTCCATAGCCGTTCCTACTGTCTTTCGGCTTTTAAAATCGGGTTCAGTCTGGCTCTTGCGCCAACCGGTTCCGATCCAGTTTGCCTTGGCCGCCCTAGTGTTTACACTTCTTCGAAACCCTCGCGTCCGTTCCTGGGTTGCTGATAGGTGGCAGCAGTACTGGCCACCTCTACTCGAATTGATGACCCCAATCTTGCTTGAGTATTGCGAGGCTCAAACGAAGACGGCCGACGCGCGAAATCGAATACAACAAGCGATTCCAGCGCCAGCCAAGAGATGTTCTGCCTTGAAGTTTTGCCAGGGTGCTTGTCCAGCAGGCAACCGTCCACGATCGTTGGTCGAAATCCTGAGACGTATGCGGGATGCTGGATATCGCTCCACGAGTAAAGATCCTGCATCCTACGTGCGCAGGGTATTGCGTCGTAGCGGTAAGTTTGTAGAGTTTCCGGATGATCGTTGGGTACAGCGTTCGCCCGCCGACCGATTCGATCATCTGCGTGAAGGCTCTTATATGATTCGTCCGGCATCCGAAGTAAAGCCGCGACGTGCTCACCCTACCACCTGAAGTGCCGAGCAGCTCATTTGTTGGCGCAGGCAAGGAAAATCTTGCGCCGTACATCATAATTTAAGCATGTTGACAGAGGCCCAGAAGCAGATATGCGTAGAGAAGGCAGAGTTTGTGCTGCTGGAAATTCAACGAATCAGCGAGCTTCTTAATAGCGGCAGCCGGCTTCAAGACATCCTGGGCGAGGGACCATCGGCAATGTTCGAATTCCTTGCCAAGATCAAGCATGCGGAGAAGGAGAGAGAGTACATCTGCGGACAGAAGGCGTTTCAGATCTTCCCAGAGCTTGCATTAATTGCTCTTGCGGGACGTCCTGATGTGCAAGACTTCGATCCCAAAGAAGTCACTGAACGCCTGCGGACAACGTTGCTCTCATTCGTCTTCAAAAACCGTGACGGGTCAATTGCAGACTTCATCGAGGAGTGGCTGAAGGACGCGCTTGTCTCTGTGTCACGCCGACATCGGAGCTACACACATTACATCCCATGTGTGGCATTACAGATCGGAGATGGCGATTCATATCGCTTGGGCGCTATTGAGTTTTCCCGCAAGAGCCGAGTACGAGCGGAAGCTTTAGACGCTTTGACGAAGTATGAGTCTGCGAGAGATCGTCTCAGCAACGGGGCGCGCAGGAACGCAGCACCCGGTTTGCAGTGGTGCTGGGATCGGGCTGCGGAACATCCTCCCAAGGATCCCGCAGAGGCTTTCGACAGACTCACGGAAGGAGTCGAATGGGTAGCCAAGATCACTGTTCCTCGGTGTGCCTGTCGGGTTTCGGAACTCCGTGCGGAAGCCGCACTCCGTTTGGCCCTTTGTGGTGCGACCGTTATCCTGCCCAGAGACGAAGGTGCAGAATTGCGTCTGAAAGACGACCCGTCCAATCCATTTCAGGTGAACAAGCTTTCGAGCATCGGCATGGGAACAAAGTTTCGTCCCTCATCCTCGTGGAGGTTTGGAGCCCCAAAGGTCGGTGAAGGTTGGCGGGAGCATATCGAGTCGAAGGCGTCGCAACTTCTTGCCGTTTTGGAACACCTCATTGAACAGACCCTGGCCGGCCAACCACTGTCATTTGGCTTCCAGATTGCTCTACGCGCTATCACTTGGTATGCAGATGCTGTTCGGGAGACAAACGTTGAGACGCGACTGGTGAAATGCACAACTGCAATCGAGTGCCTCTTGCTTCCTCCGAAACGTCAGGCAACAGCGGCTTTCGTAATCCGCGGCGCTCTCTTGGCGCAACGTGACGGGTTTCCGATGGGTCATTGGGCTCCGATTGCGAAACGTCTCTACGAGCGGCGTGGTGATGTGGTCCACGGCAACATTGACTCGCTTCGGTCCGCTGTTCAAGAGTCTTCGTCAGAAGCTATGGACTTTACCCGAAATGTTGTGCTTCAGTTCTTGGTTTTCTGCCACAGGCTCCAGCCACTCGGACCGCGACGCGTGGGCACTCGGGATGATTTCTTAAGCCTCTATCGCGAGGCCGAGGGACGGTTTCACGACGACGTGGACGCCATCGTCAAGAAATACAAGTTTGCTTGGAATGTGGTGCCTTCACCCTCGCTGGAACTACGGCAGTGAAAGGCGGCTTGCGAGCTTGTCGCGTTCTTGTTTCCAATTCTGATAGGCAGTGAATAATCCGAGCACCCTGTTTGACACGGCTGACTTCTCGATGTCCCAGCCGAGAGCAACAAGAATGATTCGTTCGAGGTGCCAACGAAGATGCTCCCCCGCATAGCTCAAGGCCAGCCACTCTTGCTCCGTGAATGCTTCGCCATGCACAACGGCATTGCGAAGGTCGCTTAACGGTGCACCCGCTTGTCGATCGATAAGAGGCCAGAGTCCGGTGAAGACATTCGGGTGTGCTTTAAGGAACTCGCGGTAAAGATTGCCAATACGCGGGCGTTTTCTGGGATCAAGCGGAAACTGCGTCGCAAAATATAGTGCGCCCTGAACCGCAGAAAAAAGGCGAGCGATCTCTACTTCAAGCGTCGTTGCTTCGTTCAATAGGGCGTAAATCGCGGCCTCAAGCAAAGGTTGATGCTGCAAAGCCGCGAAGTATCGGGCGAATGCTGTCTGCAAGAAGGCGCTGCACTCGTCCCGGTCTCGCGGCACAACTGGCTCTTCGCGGTCGTATCTCTTCGGAAATTTGCCGTAGTTGAATTGCCAGAATTGAGGGAATTCTATTTTGGTGTCATAGCTCCAGAGTGGGTTGATGCTTCGCTGCCGCGAGGCAAACGAAGCCAAGAGAATCAGCACGTCCACATCTCTCTTGGCGGTAAGGGGGTCTTTGATCCCTTCGACGGTGATGGAATAGCCACGGAGCTCGACGTTTCGTAATGCGCCATAGAAAGGAAGATATGGGTAGCGATGGATCGAAGCTCTTGCGCCATCCGTCAAAGAGAAGCTGATGTCCTGCCGTGAGAAGCCGAATTTTGATGATTCTTCAGCCTCCTCTTTCGTCTGGTTTGCGAGAATGCCTAAGGCGAAGCATGGTCTCGCTACGAACCAGGCAGAATTGCTGTCTCGACGCGATTCAAGCTCTGGACCGGGCATAAATTTCGTCCTGACCTCAAGGCTTCCGACAGCACCGGAAGTCTGCGTCCAGTAAAACGCTTCTTCATGCGTGATCTGCGTGATTGGTTTCAGCCAAATATCTTTGGCGAGCCTCATTTCGATGACGCCATCTCTGGTACAAAAGGATCCCTCAAACGTGAATGGACCGGGTAGGACATATAACTTCTTAGCCTGCTCGGCAGTCAGTAACAGATAGATGCGAGTCTTGCGGGTGTGCGGCGTGATCCGCTCGAACTGGGCGAGTATGTCTGGAAAACTGAATTGTTCTTTGCGCAATTCGCCGCGCAAGAATGGTCCTCTTCCAGAAGACTCTTCTGGAACTACGATATCCGGCCTCTTCGATTCATCGGTCAAGGTAACTCCTAGGGTGACCGTGGCGATTGTACAGTGCTTCACACGACCTCATTCAGAAATTCAGAAATCCTCGAATGCCTCTGAATTTGTCCTGTATCCTGCACTGAAGAATTCCGAAATCAGTTTTTCCCGATCCGGAAGCTGCTGCGTTTTTACCGCGTATTTCTTTGCGAAACCCTCACCCAAACCTCCAGCCACGCCAATGGAAAGAACATAAGAAATCTGTTTCTTGACCTTCGAGGGAAGATGTCTCACGGTTTCTTCTCTCGGCGTCAGCATTTCCATGGTCGCCGCTATCACCCGATCCCATCCTGCGAAGAGTGAATCCAAGAACTGCGTTTCGCTCCAACTTGTTCCGAGCTCGCTTCGGATGCGCAGATAGTCGGTCTCGGTTGATTGGAGAAACTGGGCAGAGGTCGTCATCACATTCCGAAGCTCCTGTTCGGCCAGGGCAGCCTTAAAGTGTCTCGTCTCCTCGTCGTAAAACTGCGCCAGCATTTCGCCGCAGGCGCGCGTTGTTGCGCCTTGGACGAGCTCGATGAGTATCTGGGCGGGACATAGTGCTCCTGCCGAGACTTTCTCTTCTGGAAACACAAATCGCTCAAAGGCAACCGCCTGCTCAATCGAACCGCGCTGCACGGGCAACATGATAAAAAGTCGCTTAAATGTGCGTGAATACACGCTTTCATACAGCGTCATAATTCTTATGTCGGGTCTATCTTCAAATCGTGTAAGCGCCCACCACAAATATCGATGCAGCAATTCGCGTACCGGTACCTTCTTTCCCTTCTCTGCATAATCAACTGTTTCGACACCTCTATCCACCAAGCGCAGCAGAAAATGAATCGAGTTTATGTAGAAATTATGAGTGACGGGCCGCAGCGAATTCAGCAGAAGTCGGTCGAAAAGTAAATAGTGATCGGCGCCGCAGGTCGTGATCACCTTCTCAACTAATGCTTCAGAGACCTTCCCAATGTCACCATTTGTCGTTACTGTCTGAAAGAACGTATCAACAATCCGATCAGCCCGTTCGTGTTGAAGTATTTGTGCGAAGGACCGCTCTCGATCAGATCCCTCTCGTCGGTAGTTCACTCTGAAGTTCTCAAGGGCCTTAGGCCGAGCTCGCCTTGAGGCTCCTTTAACTGCTTCTACGAACTCCTCCAGCCGTTCAAGGGTCACTTCCGCTGCAAGCACACGTTCGATCTCTTCGACCAGCCGTAATTTGACATGCGATTGCACCTGGGTAGCGCCGATAATCGCATCAATCTCCAAGAAGCGGGTCAGCAACTCTGAGCTCTTTATGGTCAAGAGGGGCCTGAGCTCCGTGTCAAGCGTGTCACGATCGTAGAGGTTCAACAGCCATCCATTACAAACAACAAAATAGCGACAGTTCACGGATTGATGGAGAGCGTAGAAATACGCTTGACAGACATCCTCATCAGCGATCGTGCCGTTTCTGCCAGCGCTCCCGTCCTTCGCCTCAATCAACCAGAAGTTTTGCTTCCGAACGGTATTGAGGTAATCGACTTTGATTCTGTCCCGGCCGATTCGGAGGAAGGGTTCACTTAACTTGAAACTCTCCTCCGTACTGACGGAATAATCTCGGTCCTTTTGATACCCGAGCAGGCGTAGAATCGGGCGGATGTATGTTTCCCGAACATCCGTCTCATTAAAGGTCGAAAAATCCATTCCGGTCAATTCGTTGAGCTGAGCAACTTCGGAATCGGAGAGTGGAGGCCGAAATTTTCGCATAGATAAAGGTTATCGCGTTTGCCGTATCCTGTGCCTTGCGTTCGCCCTAGATAGCCGTATGTGAACCTCACCGACCCAGTGTTCTAAAGCGCCAACCCGAAGCCACTACCATGAAGTCTTGTCGATACGGAATTGCGTTCCAACCCAAGATTCGCAACCGGATTGTGGGACGTAGCGAAGTCGATCGCCGACGCTTTGCTCACATCATGGCTGAGGCTTGCGGCGAGCGTAGTTGCATCGTTCGTGAAAATCTGCACGTCGTGCGATGCACGCGAGACGGACACATAAGCAAATCTGCGGCTGATGAGTTCCGGGTGAACGTCGGTATCCATATTCACCAGCACCCGCTCCGACGTCAAGCCCTGAGAGCTGTGCGAGGTTACTGCGTAGCCGTGGTCGAAGTGCCGCATCTCGCGCGGGTCGAACGTAACGGTCTTCTCCTTCTCGCCATCCATGCGGACGGTCATCTTCCCGTTATCCCCGATATGCAGGAGCGTGCCAAGGTCGCGGTTGGCGACATGAAGCGCGCGATTCGGTGCGGTGAACTGCATTTTCTCCCCCAAGGCAAATTGGCGTTCGATCTCGCGGTATGCAGAGATACCACGCAACCGTGACGGATCATAGGTCACTTGCTCCCCATTGTGTTTCCGCACAGTTACCAGATTCTCTTTGGGGTCTGTTGCAACCACCTGGGCGTAGCTGCCCCGCTGGATGCCGTGCACTTTGCTCCCACGAACGTAGTGCAGAACATCACTGACCTGATACTGCGCGGCCCACTTTCGGTCTGCGCCGGTCATGTCGGAGCGCGGCGTCAGTACGCGTATGGAATGATCCTGCGTGTTCAGAGCGCCAAGCGCCTGCAACTTCTGGCGCACAGCCTGATTGATGGCACGGCGGGAAGCATTATCGGGGGAAACGATGATGGTATTTTCAGGATGGGCGGCGTAGCTCTTGGCTATCGCCGCGATACGTCGCTCCGGGTTGGCAATCTCCGTCACGCGACCCTGCTCCTGGAGCATTTTTACTCCAATCTCAGTCTCGTTTTTGGACAGATGCTCAACCGCCTTCAAGAGCTGGGGGTCTCGCTGGCGCACGATCTGGTCGAGTTTCGCAGTCTGCATCCCGGCCTCTTGCAACTGCTCGAAGGGCTTGCCGGCATCGACGCCCTGATGCTGGCGCACGTCTCCGATGAGCAGCACCTTATCTTGTGGACCAATCCTGCGAAGGAAGTCCCGCATCTGTTGCGTTGATGCCAATGAAGATTCATCGACCATGTAGAGATGTTTCGCTGGCGGGTCCGCGTTCCGGCTGCGGGCGAGGAAGCCCTGCAACGTATCGGTGGTGATGCCAGCGTCCTGGAGCTGGCGGGAGGCGCGGCTGGTCGGGGCGAAGCCCTCGACCGCATAGCCACTCTGCTCGGCGCCCTGCCGGACCCCGGCCAAACTCACTGTTTTCCCGACGCCGGCGCTCCCTTGCAAGCCCTGCACCTGGTCGCGGGAGGTAAGTATCTGTTCGATGGCTCTTCGCTGGGACTGGTTGAGTTGCGCGCGAGGTTCCGTCAGCGGGATGGCTTGTTCAACGGGCATGAGCTGCGGGACGCGGCCCTGGCCGTCCAGCACTTTCTGCACGATTTCCTTCTCGGCCCTTATGGCCTCGGTTGTGGTGAATTGCCGGCCTGAGCCGTGCTTGTCAGTGGCTACGAGGCGGAACTCGCCATTGGCGACGCGCGCCTCGAAGCTGGCGCGGACCTCCGGGTACGTCGTCTTTCCCATCCCCCGACGCATGGCATCGACGAGTAGGGCGCGCTCGTCCATAACCGCCTCTCGCTCAAAACTGCGGTCACGGGCGAACGTCACAGCCGAGTGTGCCTGCTGCGTTCGTTCCGCCGCCAATTTCTCGTATGCCTGGCTCTGCCGGCGCGCGAGAGCTTCGGCCACTACCTTATCGGCCTGATTGCCGAACTCGGCGGCAATCTGACGGTGCGCGGCCATCACTTCGGCGGGAGAGAGAATCTGCTTGCCGTCGCGGGTATTATGGGCGGCAATCTGCGCGGCTTCCGGCCCGCTGAATCCGCTTCTGGCGACGGCTTCCACGATCTGCTGGCGGCGCGGACTGGAGGCGTCGAGGTACTCCTGCGAGTAGCCCTTGATCTCCGGCGCGCCGCTTCTGCCGGACTCGATCTCGTAGCCGAGATTGCGGAGCTGATAGGTAAGGTGCGATTGGTAGATGGCGGTCGCATAGCTCTGCGACTCAAAGAAGCTGCGCTCCTGAAGCGCCCGCATCTGCCCGTTTTCCCGCTCGGTCATATTGAAGATGACGACATGCGTGTGGAGTTGCGGAGCGGCGTAGCCGTCCACCGGGCGCGCGGTATCGTGTTGGAACTTGGCGGCGATAAACTGCCTGGTCATCTCGGCAGGGAGATTGCCGCCGATGCGGGCCTGCGCATACTTCTCCAGTTCATTCAGGGCGACATTCACGGCCTGCTGGTGGGCCTCGCGCACACGTTCATCGCCGCCGACAAGCGCGGTTAGCGACACCGATTTGGGCGCGCTGAACGTCGCATCCCAACCGGCACGGTGCTCTACCGGCGCAACCGTTCTGCCGTCCTCGGTCTGGTATTCATGCACTTTGCGGTGCCGAACCAATTGCTCGCCGGTCTGTGGATTCTGCCCCTCGGAGAGACGGGCGAACTCCACGGCTCCGACGCCGCCGGCCAGGGCGAAACTGTCGGCCAGCTTGCCGTGCCACTCCCCCTGAATGGTGTCGTTCTGCTTCCAATAGTTCTGCTCGGCAGCGGTGAACTCTTTGGCATGATAGGTCTGCGCTTGGGTTGCAGAGAGAGGTTTCGAGATGGTCAGCATGGATGTTTCACCCTCGCAGAATCAGGTCTTGGCGCTCGTCTGTATCTGGAGCGATGGCAGGCTCCGGTTCCATCTGTTCGACCGTCGCAATTCCGCCGGCCTGCGTGGGCGCGGCGGTCTCCGGCTCCTGCTTCAGCTGCACAAGAGACGCATTCGATGCGCGCATCCGTTTGGGGTCGTAAGGCAGCTTGTCGTCCGAACGCTCGCGCAGTTCAAACCCGTTAGCCACAACCGGCATATCAAAGTACGGGAACGCAAACCGTGTGACATAGTTCTGATATTTCATATAGGCATGAAGGTCGGCGAGGCCGGAGATTTCAGACTCCAGCACCAGCGACTCGACCTGCCTATCCAGAGCGAAGTTCCTGCCCGCGCGCGTGCCGTCAAAATGGGTCTCGCGCAACCGTTCCACCTCAACCTTGCCGATAAACTCGCTCACCCATTGACCGGCCTTCGGCTCCTTGGTCGTGAGCCAGATGCTCGTCGCGGGCTGCGACAGCATGACCTCGGCAAGATGGCCGTACAGGTACTCCAGTTGCGCCTTGCCCTGGAAGCCCATCACGACCGGATTGCGGCTCTTGCGGGCCTCCGTAATGGCCGTATGAAGCTGCGGCAACTTTTGCAAACTCGCCAGTTCGTCGATCACAAACCAGACACGCCGCTGCGCCTCGGTTGGCTCATTGAGGAGGCGCAGCACCAGCCAGTCAATCCATAAACTCTGCAATGGCCGAAGTGCATCCCGTTCAGCGGGCAGAGAAGTAAGGAAGATCCATCCCTGGCGCTTCTCGGTCCATTCGGTAGCCGTCCACATTCCATCGGCTTCGTCCCGTTTTGGCAACAGACGGAGGCTGTCTGCGACCAGACCAAGAGAGGCAAGTACGCCTGCTCGCTGTTGATGCGCGCGTGGGTCGATCAGGTGTGCGTGTTCGGTGCCTTTCAGCCTGCGGTCGATCTCTTCCGGGTTCGACATCCACGCGACCAGTTCATCCGGCGTCGGGCCATAGGCCATTAGGGTTGAGGATCACATCGCCGCGCGCCGGGTCATAAAACCGCTTCACAAACTCGCGGGCCGGGTCGTAAACGATGGCCGAATCTCCCCGGCTACGGACCTGGCGAAGCATCTGAAACATGAGCGCCGACTTTCCTGAGCCGCTGTCCCCGATGATCTGCATGTGCTGGGCCTCGGCGCGCGCCGGAATGCGAATCATTTCTTTCATTTCGTCCGTTTTGAATCCGATGCCGTCGCCCTTGACGATTTTGTTGAACTGGCGCGGCGTCAGCATCTCCGGGCCCTTCAGCCTGCGCCCATACTTCAACTGCTTCTGCCGCTGCACGTCTTTTATCGCTGCGAACGGAAACAGCAAGACGAATGCCAATGCTCCCCCGATGAGAGGCGGACGAAAGAAACCGAAGAGCGACGCTTTGTACACAATAGCTCTCAAGTACGCGCTCAACCGTGCGTCCGCGTAGCTACGCTGGGGGCCGCGAAAGAGCAGCGTGTAACCCTGCCGCTGTGCTTCCGGCGATAGCACGAGGGGGATTGGCTGGCCCCTTTGCTCCGGCGTTCTTCCCAATACCACATCGTCGTTCAGGGCGGGCCGCGGCGCAGTCTTCGGGCCACTGACGAAGAGCACCTGGTAGGTGCTCCGATGCGTCGGCATGAATGCGCCGATAGCCGACGTCCGTTCGTATGTCGGTAGGTAATATCGCTGCAATGGCGCGCCAACGTGGATGCGAATACACAGGGCAACGAAGGTCGATGCAACAACGACGAAAGCCAGTCCGTAGGTGTAGATCGGCATGTGGCGCGGCCAGATGATCGTCTCTTTGCGTCCCCAGGTAGTCTTTGCCATCGCCTTATCTCCGTTTCTCGGACGTCAGCTTTCCGGCCAGGTCATGCTTGGCGGTGCTGATCTCGTCCAGCAGTTTGTCGAATGCTTCGGGCGTAAGACGCTGGCCGGCGGCGAGCGGGCGAAGCACATTCACCAACAGAAGACGCACGCCAAGAATCTCCGCCAGCGGAGCATGATGGCTCGGCGCGCCGCGCAGCTCGGCCAGGATCACGTCGCGTATCCATTGCCCCCGCGCAAGTCCCTGAGACTGCGCGAACTCAGTCACCGCTCTACGCTCCTCTTTCGTGAGCTTGGCGGTCACAGGAAAGACACGCAGCGCCTCACGGTCGCCGTTTGATTCGACATCGGATTTTGTTCCCAAGAGCGACATCCGCGCCTCGCATTTTTCAGGTGCACCCAAGTGCACCTGAAATCGCTATCTCATTGAAGCCTCAACAAGTGCACTACGGTGCACCTGCACGACCCTGGTAGGGATGGAGTGTCGAGATTCTTCCGGCGCAAAGCGCCGCAGTGGCTCTGACGAGGATTCCGGAGCCGATTCATGCCTTCAACACCCGCACGGAACTGCTGGACTCCACCGCCTGAGCAGGCTTTCCATTGGCCTGCCCTGCCACCTCGGAGGCTGGCATGCGCCGCACACGCAACGTGGGCGTAATCCGCTGCGCGTGGGGCGACTTCAGGAACTCCTGAAAGTCGCGGTCTTTGGAGAAGACATAGGCGAGCGCCTGTTCCATGACTTCATCGGCTGAAGCGTGAATGAATGTGGCGTACTGATCGACCTGCAATGCGGTCGTATCCGTCAACCGGATTGAGGCGCTGACGTAATGGGTTTGCGTGACTTCAAGCAGTGGCATATCGGTTCTCCTTGAGTTGTCGAATCATGCCGTCTTTCGACGGGCAATCATGCGCTGCGCCGTTGCTGCGATCTCCCGCGCACGAGCCGAGCAAATTGCTGTGGGGATCTCGAAGCGACGGCGGACTTCGAGCATGGTGATTACATCATTGATACGGATGCCATCGGAGAGCCAAAGCCAGGCCGAGGCGACATCGACGGTACGCTGAGCGTAGTACCGGGGATCTGTCTTGTCGGAGCGGCGCGAAGCAAGTTCGTGTGTCAGCTTTGTGGCATCTTTACCGCGGGCAAGTTCGGATAGAATCCAGGCCCAATCCTCTTCCGAATGGGAGTGCTTCGTTACCGTCGATTTCCGTGCGTTGCCGTACAGCGGGAGCACGGAGGCCCCGGCGACTTCATCGAAGCGGAAGTTCTCGGGAGCGTAGATCGTGTCGACCGGGTATTCGACCGCGACAAGGTGCGCGGGAGAATACTTGCAATTCAGGAAACCGGGGACGCGAAGGACGCGGTTGCGGTCGGTGCAAGCCGGATCGCCGCCGAAGGCTTGGGCGAGCAACTTCAGTGTCTCTTCCTGGCGCTCGAAATTGAAGCCGGCCACACGCCAAAGCACTTGGTATTTGCTGGGCGATGTCGAGAGGATCGCGGTCGGAACAGGAACCGCAGCCGACGCCCGAAGCGCAGCGAGCCGGGCCTCGCCGTCCGTATCGATGTCTATATATAGATGGCGAACGGAAGCAATGCTTTCTTTCGTGCGTTTGCGGCTGACGGGGTGAAGCGGATTGGCGGATACATAGATGTTCGCGCCAACATCGTTTTCGTAGGCTAGCCATGCCAGATAGCGCGGCGCAAGAACTTGTTCGAGCGTGACCACGCGCTGCTTTGGCCGGGGCTCATCTTCCCGGCGCAGCAGCAGCGCAATCGTCTCACTGGATGCGAAACTCCGGGTGAGAAAGTTGGCGGCAGCTTGATTCATGTGTCCACCTCGGGAAATCCGCGATTCCACGGGCATTACCAGACGAGAAGCCCGGCGTTCACCGGGCTCTCACCGCGAAGGGGAAGCAGCCTATTCGGCAACTTCCTCGGAGGGAATCTCCTGTTCGACTTCCTGCTCTTCCGCGGCGGCCTTTTCCGCGTGATCGAGCTTGAGGATGGAGTTGACGCGAATGCTGTCGGTGCGCACCGGCTTTTTGGCCTTCTTGGGCGTGTATTCGGTGTGGCGAATCTCGCCCTCGACCTGGATGTGCGCGCCTTTCTTGAGCGTGGCCGCGAACTCGCCGAACTTGCCGAAGACGATGCAGCGATGCCATTCGGTGTGCGAGATGTATTCGCGGGACTCTTTGTCCTTGTAAGAGGTCTTGGTTGCGATGGAAAAGGTGGTGAACTTCTGGTTGTTCTTGCCGGCGCGAACTTCGGCGTCGCCGCCCAGGTAGCCAATGAGAGTTGCACGATTCAGGTACATTTTTTAGTCTCCGTTTTTGAATTCCCGATCTGCTCGGGTCACACCTGGCGAAGCTATGCGAGTGGGCGCGACTCCCAAGGCCGAAGCTCTGCATTTGCGGAGGGTCCATCGTAGATGGAAACCGTAACCCGGAGGGTGCGATAATCCGGGGTCCCCGGCACGCGATTGTTGCGTGGCGGGGTGGTAGCAAAGCAGAAGAGCGAGCCTGCCGCCGGGCGTCGCATAGGCCCCGAAGCAGTGACCGAGCAAGAGACGGAATTGAACCAGGGAGACTCGCGTCTGAACCATGCAAACTCTCTGCTTCCTGGCGATGTCATAGGTCCAAATGACCGGCAACAGCAAGTCCACGTTTTTTGCCTCCTGACCTCCGTACAAAGAGCCGCATTTCGCGCCTGCGTTCGCTCGTCTCGAAGTTTGGCGGGGCCCCGCCCAAAAGCGCACGATGAAGGCGAGATTCTGTCTGCTACACCATGCCCCAAGAAGGTTGTTCATTGCTGCGTCTCCGATTCGCGTTTCCATTCCTCAATTCACGCGGGCCGCCGCGGAGCAATGTCGATAGAGTTCTGCGGTCTCGAAGCGCTGTTCCGCGTGGCTGTACCCGTTCACCGTAATCAGCTCGCGCACCCGGCGCCGGCCCGTGGAATCGCGTTCGCAGTACAGAACGAAGTCAATCGCTTCTGCGGTTTCGGAACGCATGAATGCATGATTCAAATTGGGCTGCGCACTGAGAGCCAGATTTGACAGGCGATTCAATGCGTCCAGCGCCGATTTCGCATGAATCGTCGACAAGGTTCCGCCGTGTCCGGTATTCATGGCCTGGAGCAAGTCGTAGCCACACTCGTTGCGGATTTCGCCCATGATGATCCGGTCGGGACGGTGGCGCAGCGCGGCGGCCAACAACTCGCTTGGCGTGACTGCGACTTGGCCCGGAATGGCATCGACGGCCTCCCAACGGACAGCATTTGGGTGCGCCACTTTCAGTTCCGCGGGCTGCTCGATAATCAGAAGCCGTTCGTCCTGCGGAATGTGATCGAGGAACGCTTTCATCAAGGTTGTCTTCCCACTACCGGTTCCGCCGCTGATGATGCCGTTTTTACGCTCACCGATGAAGCCGACCACAGCGTCCCGAACCTGCATCGGCATGCTGCCCAATGCGATCAGTTCATTGGAGCTGTACCAGCGGTTGAATTTGCGGATGGTCAGCGTCGGCCCATTGATCGACGATGGCGGACCAACCACGGCGACACGCGAGCCATCCGGCAAGCGTGTGTCCAGGATCGGATTCTGGGTTGTGAGGTCCTGGCCCAGGAGACGGGCGACACGCTCGATTGCGGCCTGAAGCCGCTCATTGGTGTACGGCGTTTTAATCGGGATATGCTGCACCACGCCGTTGCGATCCGCATACACTCCCATGGTTCCGTTGATCATGAGATCGGAGATCGACGGGTCGAGCAGAAGCTCGCGCAACTCTTCGGGGAAGAACGGGAGTATCAATTCGTAACTCACCGAGGCCCTCCTGCGGCCGTTGGCGCGGCCGTGCCGGGCGTGATGGGATCAACAGAGACCCGGTTTTCGTGGAACTCCGTAATCGTCAACCCAAGGGGATTGATGGTCTCAAACTGCGGAAATATCTTCGCCTGATCGCTGACCTGTTTGGGGTTGAGATAGTACGTGACGCTGAGCAGCCAATGTTCCGTCCTGGGCTCGCGGGAATTGTGTGGGGAGTACAGTTTGTCGATGGTCACGAGCGCCGTTCCACGCGCGATGACTGAACCCTGCACGGTTTCCTGGGACATGGAGGTGATGGTCACGTTTTTTACGTTCACATCGCTCTGCTCGATCTGGCCGCCCATGACCTGCGAAACAAGGTGGTTCTGGTTGTCTTCGGTCATCAGTTGTGACGCGAGCGCCTGGGAGAGAAAGTAGTAGTTGAGCGGATACTTCTTGGCGATGGTGTCGCGGCTGACGGTGTAGCGATAGTTCGCCCAATCCATCAGGTATGTCCGCACTTCGCCCTCGCGCGGGCTGTAGTTGAGGTCGCTATACTGGATCGCCTGTGCGCGGCCCAGTTCGTCGATGCGGATGTAGCGATTGACGACGGGACGGCGTGCGAGCGAAAGATTGAGTCCCATCGACCCTAAGAGCAGAACTGTTCCGCAACCAACGATGAGGCGGTACGCCTTCCGTTCGGCATAGTGCGACGAATACACCTCGTTGCCGATGTGGTCCGTGAGTAAGGCTTGCTCCGGCGTCAGCCGAGCATCAATGTGTGCTGTTCGCGTGGACATGTGGCGCATGACTCCTTTCACTGACTGCCCTGAGTACCACGCAGGCATAGATTAAGCCTGCAATCAGGACACCGATGACGAAGAGGACAAGTACGGGCCTTACGAATCGTTGAGCCGTGCGAGTGTTTCCAACCGCGCTACCGACAAAAAGGGCCAATAAGAAGTTCCACATTGTTATGCACCTCCTCCGCGCATTGCGGCCATTCCAACCGCACTTCCGACGATTCCGGGAGCCGCAGAAGTGAGACCAGCCGCTCCCCCGAATATCGCCTGGGTCATGCTTGGGATGAAGAGCATGTTCACAATGAAGGCGACAAATACCATGATGCAAGGAATGAGATTCGCGAGCCACATCTCCATCGAATAATTTCCATTGAAAGTCTGCTGGATAAATGCGTTCATGAACCCACCCCACACGAAGATGAATGCCGCGGCCACCGCACGGATCATGGCGAAGCTGATAAGCACGTCGAGAAAGTGAAAGAACTTGGCGCGAAACGTCCTGGTCATCAGCAACGGCACGAAGATGGGGCCGAACAATGCCGTCACGCCGTAGAGAATGAAGGCGCTGCAATTGATGAGGAAAAGAATGGCCGATGCGATACCTAACAGTCCTTGCACTACGAAGTAACACAGGATCTGAACCGGAGCCATCAGCGATGGCATCGTCGTATTGTCGCCGGCGGTCTTCAAAAGCTGCAGCAGATTATCCAGCGAATTCTGATCGAAGGCCGCGACCATCGCCTGAGCGATGTACGAAAAGAAATGATTGATGCCAAAGCTCGCGCCGGGGAAGGGGTTCACCCAATAGCTTTCGAGCAGGCAGCACACGATGAGACGCAGCAGAAAGTTGACCAAATCGCCGGCGTG
>WNGR01009057.1_pt1 | contig 15864 bp, 16 predicted proteins | sample 5407581 | NCBI WGS metagenome assembly WNGR01 (sample SAMN13153383, study PRJNA577476) | soil metagenome | isolation source: 80 cm soil or saprolite under Garry oak tree replicate 2 | place: USA:California | collected 2016-06-15 | reverse complement strand
AGTCCGGCTTCGACGTAACTCTCACTTCCACCATTTCCCGAGCCGTCTCCGTTCCCGTCATCGCCAGCGGCGGCGCAAAGACTCCCGATCACTTTGCCAAAATCTTCGCCGAAGGCGCTGCCGACGCCGCACTGGCCGCCTCCATCTTCCACGACAACGTTCAATCCATCCGCGCCCTCAAACAATTTCTCGCCTCCCAAAACATCGAGGTCCGCTTCCTGTGCTAATCCCCTGCATCGATCTTCAATCCGGCCAGGCCGTCCAACTGGTCCACGGACGACGACGCGAACTCGCCGTCCCCGATGTCGCAAGCCAGCTCGAAAAATTCCGCCGTTACCCCTGGCTGCACATCATCGATCTCGATGCCGCCATGAACAAAGGAAACAACAACGCTCTCGTCGAATCGCTCTGTAAACACGCTCTCGGCAAATACAAAATGAAAGTTCGCGTCGGCGGCGGCGTTCGCACGGTCGCGCGCGCAAAGGAACTCGCCCAGATCGGCGCAATGCAAATCATCATCGGAAGCGCCGTATTCCATCGCGGCAAGATAAATGTTCGTTTTCTTCGTTCGCTGACCCGCGCTGTCCGCCGTAAACGCGTCGTCATCGCGCTCGATACCTATCGAGGAAAAATCAGCACGCACGGCTGGCGCAAATCCGTCGCACAGCATGTTCAAGACGTGATGCCGGCTCTCGAACCCTTCTGCGCTGCTTTTCTCTGCACCGACGTCGACCGCGAAGGCACGCTCTCCGGCGTCAATCTCGACTACTTCGCATCGCTCCGAGCGGCCACAACTCACCCCATCATTGCCGCCGGAGGCATCAAAACCCGCCGCGAAATCGCCGCGCTCGCAAAACTTAAAATGGATGCCGCCGTCGGAATGGCTCTCTACAAAAATCTTCTGCACTAATTCGCAGAGGTATATCGCACCTCGATTGATGGTCGCTCTGATGGGGAGTTAGCAGCAGTTCTGGCCGCGAGTCTTTTCGCTGTGTCTCGCGCGGCTTGCAGAAACGCTTTGTGTGCGTCGTTGCGATGAATTTTCAGATAAGCGTTCAGATCCCGAACCTGCGCCTGATAATCGCCCCTTGCGGCATCAACGTCGGCAAGCACCAGGTAACCTTTCGCAGCGTAAGGGTCGTTCAATCGAAGAGCTTTGCGGGCGCTTTTCTCGGCGTCATCGCTGCGGTTGAGTTTTAGCAACACAAACCCAAGCACAACATGCCCGTCTGCAATGTTCGAGTCCGTTTCCAGTCCTTGGCGAACGATGCGTTCCGCCTCGTCTAGTTTGCCTTGCCTGCACAGAATCAGGCCATAACCAAACTGCGCCCTGGCATAATGCCCGTCGCTCAAGTCAATGGCCTTTTGGAATGACTCCAAAGCCTCGTCGCTCTTGCCCAGTTGCATTTCGGCTACGCCTCGGTGGTAATACACCTCGTAATAATCCCCAGAAATGTGAATTGCCGCATCAAAGTGCTTCAAGCTCCCTGCGGGATCTCGTTTTTCTAGTCGCCGCAACCCTCTCTCAAATTCGTCCCGTGCTTTGGATGGTATCCGCAACTCTCGCACTGACACCGTCGAAGTTTTCCTCGTCGGCGCGAAATTGGAAATTTGCGCATTGGCGCTTGGAGCCCAAACCGCTATCCATGCAAAATTCGCAAACACTAAGGCAATGCAGCTCAGCTTTCGCCTCGACGCAACTCTTCGTTGTTCGTTGCACATACAGGCCTTTCAACGCACGAGCGAAAGGTACTCTCCTCGAATTGCCGAGTGCTGAAACGCAGACAAAGACGTTGCCAGTCTTGAACGAGAGCTTCAGAGCAGCTTGGGAATTTCTCCGTTGGCGAAAACAAATCGCCAATTAGCTTTCGAGGGCTGATCGGGGTGGCCGTTTTGGTCAGAGTTACGAAGGGGTTCTCGCCCTAGGTAACTCTTCTTCAGCATCACGCTAAGGATGAGTTTGGTTGGCAAGAGTTCGGCGGGTTTGAACTTTCCCGCATCGCCGTTGCACCGGTTCTCCATCTTCCAACCTGCTCGAGCGCGGACAAATCGTAGGGTTGCACGGCACATACCAAAGTATTCATGGCTAAACGATGTAGGACGAAAGGCATGCGAGAAGCCGCCTGCATAGGCAGGGCTCAGCCATGTAATATTTCCAGAAGCTGATTCATTCCTTCCACTTACCTACATTTCACGCCGTGCGTACTCGCATTGCGAACTCCGTACTGATCGGAATCCAACGAACGACATCCCGTATTTGCCCGCTTAAACTCCACAGATTCTAGTATGCGCGCCGAGAGAACTGTCGACTGTCTGACACCGAGCTTCCGACAATCTGACACCGAACTGGCGAGCGCAAAAAGTTACCTCCCTCACGGAAACGTGCCGTGTCGCCACGCTTCTCTCGCTCCACGTCTCTCGTGCCATTTACGAAATCATGCTTTCCGAGCGTCCCCGCCTCGATATACTCTGATCTACTGATCTTTTCACGGGTCGCCGGTCAGTGATCTCTCATGCCAGTGCTCATCTCCATGCTTCGCGCCGTCAACGTCGGCGGCCGCAGCCAGATCAAAATGGAGGCGCTGCGGGCGCTCTATTCCTCGCTCAAATTCGAAAATCCGCAAACCTACGTGCAAAGCGGGAATGTCATTTTCAAAACAAATGAACGCGATCTCGCTCTCATCGCAAAACGCATCCAGCAATCCATCGAAAAGAAATTCACCTGCCGCCCCGAAGTGATTCTTCGCACCGCGGCAGAACTTCGTAGTGTCATCGCGAAAAATCCCTTCGCCAAACGTGCCAACATCGAGCCCAATAAACTTCTCGTCACGTTTCTCGCTTCCGATCCGGGCAATGAAGCCCGCGAAAATCTCCGCAAACAAAAATTCGCGCCCGAGGAACTCCACGTCGCCGATCGCGAACTCTACATTTACTTCCCCAACGGCATCGGCAAATCTAGACTTCCCTGGCCCCGCCTCGACAAAATTCTGCAAACACCAGGCACCGGCCGCAACTGGAACTCCGTCACCAAAATGCTCGAAATCGCGGAAAAATTGGAAGCTTGATTGGACTGAAAGGTTCCAATTCAAGATTTGCCAAAAATGGGCGAATTCCTTCTGGAACTGTTGTTCTTATTCGCTGAGGTAATCTTCGAAGCGCTCTTCGAGTTCGCGCTGGAAGCAGCATTTGATCTCATCGTTCGCGCAATGGCAGAAGTCTCTGAAATCTCCGAATTCAAGAATCCCCTGCTTGCCTGCGTAGGCTACGTTCTGCTCGGCGCCGCAACCGGTGGTCTAAGTCTTGTTCTTCTGCCACACCCGCTTTTCTATCCCTCTCGCCTTCACGGAATCAGCCTCGTAGTCAGCCCGATTCTCACCGGCTTGGCAATGTGGCAAGTCGGTTCGCTCTTGCGGACGAGAAACAAGAAGGTCATTCGAATTGAGAGTTTTTGGTACGGATTCACCTTTGCCGTGGGCATGGCTTTTGTCCGGTTCTGCTTTACAGAGTAAACGAACTTACCGGAGCTACGGTGACTCTCTCTTGCTAAGCTTCGAAACCGCTGTAAGACTGTATTTTGTATTTCCGTCTGACCCGACAAATGGGGGAGGCCATGCGGCAGGAAACCACATCGCCAATCGTGCTAGCGCAGGCAAGGACCACCGAGGGCGCGGCCTTTCAATTACGCAGGGATTCCAAGGGCGTGTTGGAAGTGCCCGGGTTGCGAACCTGCTCATCAGCATTCATGTGGGCGCTCCGGCCAAACTTACATGCCGGCGGGACGGCAAGCGGCATGCCGGCACGGCTGTGCACGGAGACATTGACATCATTCCCGCGAACACCCCGAGCCGTTGGGAGATGCAAGATGAAAATGACACCGCTCTGCTTCTGAGTCTGCCAAAAACTCTGCTGCATACCGTCGCGAATAGCTCCGGTCTGGACTCGGCACGGCTCGAGATCCGCAACCGGTTCCAAATACGCGACACCGAGCTGGAAGCGCTCAGCTGGGCCATGAAACGCGAGATGGAGTCGGCGTATCCGTCCGGGCGTCTTTATTTGGATGGCCTGGCGTTGGCCGTGGCTTCACGCCTGGTGGCACGGCACAGCTCTGTTGCGAAGCAAGCAGAAGAACAGAACCGGGGTCTCGGTGGCCGCAGGCTCAAACAAGTGCTGTCCTTCATCGAAGATCAGCTTGCAGAGGATCTATCGGCAGAACAGATTGCGGCAGTCGCGGGGGATAAGCGCTTCGCATCTCAATACCCTCTTCCGAATATCCATGGGAGTGCCGATACATCAATATGTAATCCAACGCCGCGTGGATCGCGCGAAGACTCTGCTGATGCGCAACGGGCTTTCGATGGCAGAAATAGCGCTGGCCTCAGGCTTCGCACACCAAAGCCATATGGCGCGGCAAATGCGGCATGTGCTGGGCTTTACGCCGCGGGCACTGAAGCGCCTGCTTGCCCAATCTTTATCCTCCCACTGATTTTTTCCGCTGATTGTGCTCAAAGCGTCGGAACGTGCGCGCAATTCGCACCGCCGGGAATTATCCTGGCCCCATGAGACGCAGAGACTTTTTGGCAATTTCTTCGGGAATCATGGCAACTGTGGCCTTCGATCGGCGAGGATTTGCAAACGCGCCAGAAAGAATCGATGCGGCGTGGTATCACCGCTCGAGACGCTTCATTCAACTGCGTGAGCCGTGTCGCCTATGTAGAGCGTGGTCGCGGGCCGGCAGCGCTGTTTGTACACGGCTACCCGTTGAACGGGTTCCAGTGGCGCGGAGCGCTCGAGAGGCTGCACAAGCACCGCAGATGCATCGCCCCGGACGTGATGGGTATGGGCTTCACGCAAACTCCCGAAACGCAGGCAATTTCACCATCCACACAGGCCACGATGCTGGCAATGCTGCTGGACGCGCTGCATATCGATTCCGTGGACCTGGTCGCAAACGATAGCGGAGGCTTGGTCTCGCAGCTGTTTCTGGCCAAATATCCGCAGCGCGTGCGCACGTTGCTGCTGACCAACTGCGACGTGGACGAAAACAGCCCGCCTCCGCAATTCCTGCCGTTCATCGCGGAAGCCAAAAAAGGAACCTTTGTGGAGCGGTTCATCGTCCCTCAACTGAATGACAAACAACTTGCGCGGTCGGCCAAGGGAATCGGCGGTTTAGCCTATACGAATCCGGAAAAGCTTGAGGACGAGACGATCGAAACCTACTTCCGGCCGCTCGTGGAAACTCCACGCAAGAGGGCTCAGGTGAGCCAATATGCGGTCTCGATGGGAACGAATTTGTTGGCCCCGATCCGTGACGATCTGCATCGATGGAAAGGTCCCGCGCGAATGATATGGGGCCTCAAGGACACTCTGTTCGGAGTCCAATGGGCGGAGTGGTTGGATCGCACACTTCCGGGTTCGCGCGGTGTGCGGCGCCTGGAAGAAGCGAACCTCTTTTTCCCGGAAGAGATGCCGGATCTGATCGCCGAAGAGGCAGAGATGCTTTGGAACGTTCGGCGGTAGGCAAGCACCGCGGCCGCCTGGCACGTAACTTGAACACTTGACAGTCCTGAGAATCAGTCTCGCAGGTCCCGTCCATCCCGCGTCGCGCTGCTGCCAGTAATATTTGTTCGTCATACCCTGTGGTCAATTTCGGGTTTCTTGGGCTACGATAACCCTCCATGCGAACTCCGATTCTTCTTCTGCTTGTACTGGCTTGCAGTAGCTCCCCAGCTCTGCATGCGCAGGCGCCTCCGGCGCCTAAACCCGACGCGGCTCTCCCCTTCACGCTCAAACCCCTCGACCACGGTATCTATGCCGCCATCGACAATCCCAAAGGTGAAGCCGGCGCCAACGCTGGCTTCGTGGTCGGCGACGACGGCGTCGCGGTAATCGATACTTTCGAAAACGCGCCCGCTGCCCAGGCTCTGCTCGGCGAGATTCGTATGGTCACCAAGCTTCCCATTAGATTCGTTGTGAACACGCACTACCATCTCGATCATGTCGCAGGCAATGCTGTTTTTGCGAAAGAAGGCGCGGTCATTGTCGCGCACCGCAACGTGCCCGCATGGATTCGCACCGAAAATCTGAAATTTTTCGGTAAGAATATTACGCCGGAACAAAAAAACCAGGTCGAAAATCTCGCCGCTCCGAATATGCTTTTCGATTCGAGCACCGAGCTTCGTCTCGGCTCCGTCGCGCTTCGCGTCGAATTTTTCCCCGGCCACACCGGCGGCGACTCGATCGTGGTTGTACAGCAGGACAAATCCGCCGTAGTCTTCTGCGGCGATCTTTTCTGGCGGCAAACGTTACCCAATCTGATTGACGCGTCCACTCTTCCCTGGAAGGAAACGCTTTCCACCTTCACAAAATTTTCTGCGGAGTCGCCAATCGTATTCGTGCCCGGCCACGGCGATCCTGGCAATGCATCTGACGTCGCGGCCTTTCGTGGCTACCTTTCCGATTTGCGTGAATGGGTTTCTGCCGCAAAAAAGGATGCCAAAACCGGAACAGCGCTCGTCGACGCCGTGCTTCCTCAGCTCAAACAAAAATACGGCACATGGCAATTATTTGAATATTTCGCGAAACGCAACATTGCCGACGTCGAAGCCGAACTTAACGGCACCAAACGCATCCCGCCCGCACAACCCTAGCGCATCGTCTTGCAGTTGTGGTGGCCGGTCTTTTTAGCCCGCCATTTCGCGGCGAAGGCCGGTGCCTTTCTTGTCGCGCCGGGCGGAATTCGCCCGGTCCTTCCAGAGGCATGGGCTTTAGCCTGTGCTGTTTGGCCCCCGGGCTTGGTCACAAAAGAGGAACGATCGTTCCTCTTTTTCCGATACGTCCAATGTGTTCAATGGCCGTTTGTTCAGCCGAATCTACCGGATATAAGCATCCGTAATGTACTGCTGCACCATGCGCTGGGTATTGAAAAACGATCCATTAATGGCAATCGCGTGCTGCATCACACTCAAATATTTGTGCTGCTCGTTGTAGTACATCGGCAAAATCACATGCTCGAGTTTGTCATAGAGCGATTCCGCATCCTCGTGATTATTCAGCGCCTCGTCACCACTGTGACGCAACGGTCCGATGGCCCATCCGGTCACGCCCTCGATGTGACCCTCCACCCACCAGCCATCCAAAATGCTCAGGCTCGGCACTCCGTTCAACGCCGCTTTCATTCCGCTGGTGCCCGACGCCTCCAGCGGAAATTGCGGCGTGTTCAGCCACAAATCAACGCCGGCCGTAATTTTTCCGCCGACTTCCATGTTGTAGTTATCCAGGAAGACCACCTGCACGGCTTTCTTCAGCGCTTTCTTTGCACGGAAAATTTTCCGGATCAACTCTTTTCCGCCGCCGTCTTTTGGGTGCGCTTTTCCTGCGAATACGATTTGAAATTTCCCGGCGTTCTTCGCAATCTCGCGCAACCGGTCGAGGTCGGACAAAATCAGATCGGCGCGCTTGTATCCCGTCGCGCGCCGCGCAAATCCAATCGTGAACACGTCACTGTCCAGCCGCAATCCAGTCTTCTGCTGCACCACGCCAAACAATTCATGTTTCGTCAGCAGGTGAGAGGACCACACTTCTTCCTGCGGCAAACCAAGCGCTCCGCGCAGGCTGTAATTGTCTTCGCGCCACGTGGGAATATACCGATCGAACATTTGCTGGAAGGCCTGCGCTGTCCACGTTACCGCATGCACGCCATTCGTGATCGCTTCGATCGGCACTTGCGGAAACATTCGCCGCGACACTTCCCCGTGCATCTTCGCCACGCCGTTCACGTACGTGCTCATGTTCAGCGCGAGATGCGTCATGTTGAGCGAAGCGCCGCGCTTGGCCGCTTCCTGCAAATCCGGAAAATTCGTCTCGGCCTGCAATACGCGTCGCAACAACTCCGCCGAAGAGGCGTCTTTCAAATCCAGAAAACCCTGCCGCTCTGGAAAAGCTCGCGTCAGAAATTCCATTGGAAATCGATCGTGTCCTGCCGGCACCGGCGTGTGCGTGGTGAACACGCACTTGCTGCGCACCTTTTCGATATCTTCGCCGCGAATCGATCCTCTGCCGGCCTTTTCCGCTTCTTCGCCGAGCAATTCCAGTGTGAGCAACGCCGCATGGCCTTCGTTCATGTGATATCGCGCCAAATCCGTGTGTCCCAGCGCGCGCAACATCCGCACTCCGCCGATGCCGAGCAACACCTCCTGGCACAAACGGTAGTACGGATCGCCGCCATAGAGGCTACCCGTAAGATTGCGGTCGCGCTCGTCGTTCGACGGCAGGCCCGCATCCAGAAAATATACCGGTACATCGAATCCACGCACGCCCTTGGCATCATAGCGCCAGGCGCGCAGCTCCACTCGACGATCTTCGAGCGGCACCGTGACACGCGCCGGTTCTTCATGGAGAAAATCCTCCACTTTCCACTCGACTGGCTCTTCGCGCTGCAAACCATCCTCCGCCAGCACTTGCGTGAAGTACCCCTTGCGATACAGCAGACTCACCGCAACCATCGGCAAACGAATATCAGCCGCGGCGCGAATCGTGTCTCCTGCAAGGACACCCAGGCCGCCCGAGTAACTCGGCATGGCGTTCTCCAGCGCAATTTCCATTGTGAAATAGGCAACCAGACGTTTTTGCGGCGTCAACTCTTCCCTCATCGCATGGACGGCGGCGCCGGGCACAGCGCGCACCTCAACAAACCACTTATATTCCCCACAGCAGAACCACTATTCTGCGGGTTTCTTGGCGTTCAGGCAAGAAAATCGAAATACTGAACACGCGTGCCGTTCCAGTTCGTAACCGTTAGTAGGCTGCAGCTTCAGCGAAATAAATCGTTCAAGTGAAACCTTTAACGCTAACGGAACAATCCAGAGGACGCGTTTAGCTCGCATTTGGTGAACCGAGGAGCACTCGAGCCTCCAACCCGTTGATTGCATCCCGAAACGCTAAGTACTCAATCTTCCAAGCAATTTCCTGGTTTCGAGAATCTGGGGGAAATGTGCGGTTTTAGGCGTAGCTGTTACCAAAGTTGTTGCTAACTTAGGCTGGGATAGAACGTCGGCTTGGGGCCCAATTTCGCGGCAAGCCGACGGCTGTCTAACAGGATGCTTTGCTTTCTAAGGGCGCCAGCGCACGCGAGTTTCGTTTTCAGTTGACACCAGCAAAGAAAACATGTATATACATCTTATTGTGAATATGCGGATTCACGACGATCATCCCTCGAACGCGCTCTTTGCTCTCCCTTGCGCTTGTCAGAACCTTCGGCGCGCCACCCGGCTTGTGACCCGCATTTATGACCAAGAGCTCCGCAACGCCGACATCGAAATCACCCAGTTCGGCCTGCTGACCGCACTTGCCATTGTGGGCCAGGCGAATCAGAAGGCCCTCAGTGCTGGCTTTGCCATGGACAGCACGACGCTCACACGGACCTTGGGCCTGCTGCGCAAGCAGGGCTGGATCCATGTCAGGCCCGGGAAGGATCGACGCGAGCGGGTATTTCGCCTAACGGAGGCAGGAAAGAGGCAAATCGCGATGGCTCAGCCACATTGGCAGGCGGCGGAACGTCGCTTGCGCAAGACGTTGGGACCCCCAGGTTGGAAGCAAATGCAGGCCACCATCGCCCGCGTCACGAACGCGGCGGCAGCGGGCTGATTTTTGTACTCGATATTAGATGTATATACATATATCGTGCGCATAAAAAACTCTCGGAAAGGATTGCTCCCATGCGAAAGGTCGTTTCTTTGTTGACAGCACTGGCGCTCGGCGCGGGCTTCCTGGCTTGCGCCGGAACAAATAGAACGGTTGGAGGTGGCACCATCCAGAATCAATCCAGCTCTTCCCGCCCGGAGCTCGAATACCTGAAAGCGGTAAACAGCGCCGCGCCTCCACAAGATCCGCAATTGCTGTTTCTTCTCATGGGCGCGTACGCCAATGCCAACCAGCAGGCGGAAGGCGCCGAGTTCCTCTCCGCACGGCTGAACGAATTCGGACCTCGCCTCACCGACGCGCAAAAGTCGCTCTACCTGAGCGCCATCGGTTTGCTGCGAGCCCAACATGCCTCCTCGGTCTCCCTGCTCCACCGTATCGGCTACGTGAAAGACACCATCGCAATACTCGATCAAGCCCAGCGGCTCTCCGGAGGTCAGATCTTTGTCGTGAACTGGATTTCCGGCGTTGTCCGTTCCCAACTGCCGGGTTTCTTCCACCAGAAGCAGGCCGCTCAGGACGATTTGACATGGTGCGCCGCGAATATCGCCAAAGCGCCCCACATCGGCTGGCTACGAAGAGCTCTTGTTAGGTCATGCTTTCGCGGCGCGCCGAATTGCCGAAATTATACCGGGCCGGGTCTATGCGCTCTCCGGTTTCGAGTTCACCGAATACTATTTCGTCGTTTCCGACGATCGGCGGCAGTTGATCGGGATCGACGCGGGAACCCGAGCCGAGTCCGCCAAAACCGCATACGAGGCGCTGCGCGCCTATGCGCCGAATCTGCCTGCGCTCACCACCATCTTCGTCACACATTCGCATTGGGACCACATCGGCGGACAAACCTATTTTCGCGGCCTGAACCCGAAACCTCGCTTCTATGCCAGAAGCAACTATCAAGAAGAAATAGCCGGGGAGATCAACGCACCTGAGTCCATCGGCAAACACTTCTTCGGCGAGCGCTTCAATCTCGAAGATGTCCGCAATTTTAAGCCGGACGCAACCGTAGACCGTACCACCGCGCTAAAAATCGGTGGAACGCGCATGGAGTTGATTCCGGTTCACGGGGGAGAAACGCGCGACGCCATGTTCATCCATCTTCCTGATTTGGGAGTGCTCTTTGTCGGAGATTTCATCATGCCCTACCTCGGCGCGCCGTTTGTTGTGGAGGGCGACCTTCAGGGCCTGCTCGACGCGATCGACATTGTGGTTCAGAAAAATCCTCGCTATATGCTGCACGGTCATGAACCGCTTACGCGGAACTTCTCCTCTCCCGATATGTTGGCCCAGTTGAAGACAAACCTCGGTTGGCTGCGCGATCAAGTGCTGACCGCAATCCGCCGCGGTGACACACACACTCGAATCCATCAGGCGAATCTCATTCCGCCCAGCCTTCTCAACGGCCGTCCCGATGCGCTCTTGCCTTACCTGATCCTGCGCGAACACGTGATTGACCGGCTGTATCACCAGAACGTCGGCTATTGGCAGGCCGACCTCGAAGGCCTTGACCATCTTGGCGATTCCGACCGCGCGGAACTCTTGGTGGATTACCTTGGCCTCTCAGAAAAACAGCTTGTGAGGGCCGTGGAAAAAATGGCCGCCGATGGCAAATACGAACTTGCGGCGTCGCTCCTCGAATCGTCCAGCGCCAGGTTCGGCCGCACCGAATCGATCGCCAAAGCCGAGCGGCTCGTCTACCTCAAGCTGATGGAAAAATATCAAAACACGGACCCTTTCAAATACATTCTTTACTCCGCCAAAATTGGCGAGCAAACCCCGGCCATGGCCTCAGGCAAATGACCAACCGACGCACCCTGAATCACCTTGCGGAACCTTCTTCTTCGGCCCTGGGCCTAAGCCGCGCCCATTGCCTCAGCAGATGACTTTCGCCAAGGCAATTGCGTTTCTTTCCGACCAAAGGGCGAGTGGATTCATCAACGGTCATACTTTAGTCGTTGATGACAGATGGCATCCGATGGGAGTTGGGAAACTTGCGTCTTCGCCATGGCTAAGATCGTGGATTTCGACTCTCCGTTCCAGGGGCAAGCGCGACTCCTCGAGGCTTATTGTTCCTCCTCGGACGCTTCTAATTTCTTGAGGGCCATGGCTGCAGAGTGGGATTTGCCCCATTTGCACATGGCGTCCAGCAACGGACGCAGCGTTTCTCCGAGCGGCGTGACGCTATAGACCACGCGTGGAGGCGTGTCGGGATAAACTCTACGCGCCACGATTCCCGAGCATCGGAGTTCCCGCAGCTGTTCTGACAACGTCTTTTGCGTGATTCCCGGCACACATCGCTTCAATTCGGAAAAGCGCTTTTCGCTCTGAAACAGATGTTCGAGAAGCGCCGGCTTCCAGCGTCCGCCAAGGATGCGTATCGTAGTTTCCACAGAACCAGCCACGGGTTTTTGTGACACTAACTCTTTCCCCACCTAGTTTCTAATACTATACCAGGTAGTCTGAACATGCCATGTATTTCCATGAAACGTCTTATCGATGGTTTTCATCTATTCGGCCTGAGCCAACTGCTCGGAGGTTTTTCACCGTGCCACACTTTTCTCTGTTTTCCCCACTTCGTCTAGGAGCTCACCAACTCAGCCATCGCGTCGTGATGGCTCCGCTTACGCGAATGCGAGCTCAACAGCCGGGCAACATTCCCGGCGAAGTGAACGCGCGTTACTACGCGCAGCGCGCAAGCGTAGGCGGGCTTCTCGTCACCGAGGCAACACAAATCTCGCAGAGGGGCCAGGGTTATCCGGCTACTCCCGGCATACATTCATCCGAGCAAATCGCAGGCTGGCGCTTGGTCACAGACGGAGTCCATGCAAAGGGTGGTTTGATTTTTCTTCAGCTTTGGCATGTAGGCCGCATCTCACATCGTTCGCATCAGCCGGATGGACGTTTGCCGCTGGCGCCATCGGCGGTTAAACCCGCGGGCGACGCGCTTACCGCCTCCTGGGAAAAGGCGCCTTTTGAAACTCCGCGTGAAGTCGGCCTCGACGAGATTCCTTCCTTGGTCGGCGAATATCGCGGCGCCGCGAGTAACGCGCTTGCGGCCGGCTTCGATGGAGTCGAACTTCACGCAGCAAATGGCTACCTTCTGGATCAATTTCTGCGAGACGGCACGAACAGGCGCACCGACCGTTACGGCGGTTCGTTCGAGAATCGGGCGCGGTTGCTTCTCGAAGTACTCGATGCGGTGGGCGAGGTTTTCGGGTTGAATCGCGTGGGGATTCGGCTGTCACCGCTGGGCACGTTCAACGATATGCGCGATTCCGATCCAGTGGGTATTTTCAGCCACGTTCTTCGAGCACTCGCTAAAAGGTCCATTGCCTACGTGCACCTGATTGAGGCGCGCGGCGATGAGCGCGCACTCGACGAAGGCCTTCCTTTGGATTCTGGTGCAGCGCCCACCGCTGCACTTTTTCGTCCCTTCTACCCAGGTGTGTTGATCGGCGCGGGCGGCTTCACATGCGAGTCTGCCGACGAAGCGCTTGCCGCTGGCACGGTCGACGCCGTGGCATTCGGCAGACTCTTCATTTCCAATCCGGATCTGCCGCTCCGACTAAAGCTGGACGCGGAGCTAAACAGCTACGATCGCACTACGTTTTACGGCGGCGCCGCTCAGGGCTACACGGACTACGCAACCTTGGAAGATTTGCGTGCAAGCGAGTCCCAAGTTTCGGAACTTATTGTAGAGCTGGCGATTGATCAAATTGGCTTGAGCAAACGGCCACAAGACGTCTTCCTCCAGTGCCTGCGGCAAATCTTTGCGAGGAATATCTTGGGCGGTGTCGCTTCTGTTGATTGGGAAGTTGTACGTCTTCTGAAAACGAGGCATTGATGTCGCTCAAGAATTTAGTTGGCCTGATTGGTTTTTCCCTCCTGCTAGGCCTTGCCCCGGCTTTCGCTGCTGACAACGTTCCGGAGATTCGGCTCTATGCCATCGACTGCGGGAGTTTGGATATAAAGGATGTGGGTTCTCCTTTTTTCCGACACCGGAGAATTCGCCGGCGAACCGGGCACCATGGTAGATCCTTGCTTCCTGATCCACCATCCCAAAGGCACATTGATCTGGGACACCGGCCTTGGAGACAGGGTAGCGGACGAAAAAACAGGCATCGATTATCCCGCCGTCGGCATCGACGGCGACTATGACGTTTTCGGCGACGGCAGCGTGCTTATCCTTAAAGCACCGGGCCATACACCAGGCCATCAGTCGCTGGAGATCAAACTCCAGAAGAACGGGACCGTGCTGCTGTCGGGTGATCTCTATCATTTGCGCGACAGCCGCAAACTGCGCTTCGTGCCGGCCTGATTACAGGGGAGCGGGCCATTCTCTTCCGCCGCTCGGCGGATACGACAAGCGCACGATGGCTCGCGACGTTCATCGACTTCTGCGCCAGCACCTTCAAATCGACGGCCCGGTCGTTCTGGTAGGTCACGACATAGGTCTGATGATCGCTTACGCCTTTGCGCAAGCGTACCGACAGGACGTTTCGCACTTGGTGATCATGGATGCTCCACTCCCCGGGACCGCCGTCTTCGACCGCCTGAGGTCCAATCCGCGCTTGTGGCATTTCGCTTTTCACAATGCACGCGACATTGCGGAAATGCTGGTTGCCGGGCGCGAGCGGCAATACTTGCAGGCGTTTTTCTATGCGCGCAGTTTCAATCCTTCGGAAGTCGACCTCGAAACGTATGCGACCGCCTATGCAGCGCCCGGAGCAATGCGTGCCGGCTTTGAACTCTATCGCGCCTTCGATCAAGACGCGGAGGATAACCGTATGGCCCTGCGGGAGAACGGCAAACTGACCATACCGGTGATGGCAGTCTGGGGCACGATCAGCAACTCTGGGCGGCTACTCGAGGAAATGATGCACGAGGTTGCCAACAACGTGACGGGGTTTCGTGTTCCCGCGGCCGCGCATTGGATCGCAGAGGAGAATCCCGCAGAGTTCACAGCTGGTTTGCTCAAGTTTTTGAGAACAGCTGAAGGAAGCTGAGCGCTCCGGACGCCTCGGCCGGCAGATGCCGGGCGTAGTGTCGGCGCTCAAACCTGTTCAGTCGGAGTAGGAATCATGATCGCTCGTAACCCCCTCCACGGATCCGGACAAGCGGCACTACCGCATCCGGCTCTTGCCTTAGGTAAGGACGCCCATGCGATGCAGGGGATAGGGATGACAGACGGTAGGCGGAGGCAGCCAGCGGGTGATGAGGCGCCGCATGCGATCCCAAAGCACGCGGCCTTTGTGGCTGCGCCGCGAAAGGGCGCGATGCCAGAGCCGCCCCACTTGGAACCGAAACAGATACAACGCCGGTTGGTTCATGGGCACCCCGTAGTAGCGGATGTGTCCACGCACCACCGCTTGCAACCACTGGCCTACTTCGGGGATGGGTTCATGCAGTCGTCGCTGAAGCTCGGCTTTCACTTCGTTCAGCTTCGTCTGCATCCTTTTGCGGATCGTTTGCCGCAACACCGTATAGCGCCCATTGCTTCTCTTCTTCACGCAGATGTGCGTAAAGCCGAGGAAGTTGAACGTTTCCGGTTTCCGTTCTCCACGCCTCTGCCGGTTTTGGATCGCGAACGGACCAAACTCCAGCAGTCGCGTCTTTTCGGGATGCAGTTCCAGGTTGAACTTTCGCATTCGTTCCGTAAGTTCCGCCCGAAACTGATCGGCATCCGCTTTGTCCCTGAATCCAACCACGATGTCGTCCGCGAATCGCACCACGATCACATCGCCATGCGTGCGCTTCTGACGCCATGCTTGGACCCACAAGTCGAACACGTAATGAAGATAGACGTTTGCCAAAAGCGGCGAAGCACTTCCGCCTTGGGGCGTCCCTTCCTCCACACGGATTCGTTTCCCATCCTCCAGCACGCCGGCGTTCAACCATTTCTGGATCAACCGCACGACGCGCCGGTCCGCCACCCGGTGCTCAATGAACTTCACCAGCCATTCGTGGGAAATCCCATCGAAAAGGCCTTTGATGTCCAGATCCAGCACCCAGTTCACTTTTCTCGTCAGCAGTCCCGTGTACAGCGCATCCAGCGCTTGATGCTGGCTTCGCCCCGGTCGGAACCCATACGAGAAGCCGAGAAAATCCGTTTCGTAGATCGCGTTCAACACCTCGACCGCCGCGCGCTGGACGATCTTGTCTTCCAGC
>WNGR01005599.1_pt1 | contig 15865 bp, 9 predicted proteins | sample 5407581 | NCBI WGS metagenome assembly WNGR01 (sample SAMN13153383, study PRJNA577476) | soil metagenome | isolation source: 80 cm soil or saprolite under Garry oak tree replicate 2 | place: USA:California | collected 2016-06-15 | reverse complement strand
AGATCATTGCAAAAGAGTCGGGATTCCAAAAAATTCGATGCCGCAGACCGTGCTGATGTCCGACAGACCATCCGAATCCCGCGCCGGTGACTTTCTCCTACTACCGGTGGCCGCAGGCGCATTTTGGACTCTCGCGTATCAGTTCATTCTTATTCTCCGATGGCCAGCGAAGACGATCATCTGGTGTTTTCTGGCCATCGCTATTGCCGGTTTCTTGTTGTTATGGCGGCTGTGGAAGAAAACCAAGGTAACGCCTGGCGAGGCATATCGGTTTCATCCTTCCCAAGTCCTTCTAGTAGTTCTGGGCTTGCTCTCTGCAATTACCGTTCTGTTCGTCCGACGACCGAACCAGGATGATGTAGTTTATTTTCACAGAGCTCTGAGCCAACTCTCGGCATTGAACCAGCCGATATTCCTTCGGCAAACAAGTGTCGATATGGACGCTGCGGCCTTTTCTCCAGTTCACTTGGCGACCAGCCATGAAATGCTCATGGCATTTTTGGGGCATTACCTTCGAATCGATCCTCTCTACTTTTATCAAATAATCGGTCACGCACTAGCCGCCTTTGCGACCCCATTCATCTTTTATTGGTGCGTGCGACAATTTGGGTTGCCCCGGTGGCAAGCCGCGGTCGGAGCATTGCTCGCAGTGGGATTTTTGCTTGTGGACAATCCCGGGCCGGCAGTAATCGGCACTGTTTCCCGCTATTGGTCATTTGGGATGGCTGCAGGCTATCTGTGGCAGGGCAGATCGGTCGTGTTCATCTTGACATTGCCACTGGCTCTTGCGCTCAGTTATCGATTTCTAAATCAAGGCAACAGACGCGATTTGGTGTGGCTTACCCTTTTGGGTATCGCCAGCGTTGGTCTGGCTAACACGGCGCTTTACTTGATCCCAGCAGTGATTGGGTGTTCCGGGCTGGCTTTCTTCGCGACCCAGGTATTCGAACATAAGGAATCTAAAGACCTAGGGAGGCAAATTCGGCGGGGGCTGTTCTTAATAATACCGCTCCTCTATCCGATCGGAATATTGGTTTTGCTGATAGTTAACATAATACCAAAACCAAGCGACATACGCATGTATGGGCCAACATACATGCCATGGGTCGAAAGCATGACGTTTTTCGTAGGGGGACCAGCAGGTTACGCTCGCAACATTGTGCTTATGATCGCTGTTCCATTCGTCACTATCCGGGGGAAGACCGGACTCTTTCTATTCTTTTATAGTTGCGCGGTCTGGCTTTTTTGTTTGAACCCTCTGCTTGGCCCCTGGTGGATGCGACATATTTTGGCCTTGTGTCACTTTCGCTTGAATTATCTCGTGCCATTACCATTGCTCTGTGCCCTGCTGCCAGCAGCAGTTCCCCGGTTGCTAGGGAAGCAGCCGGCCGATTCTCCCGGAGATCGGCTTCTTCTTGCAGGCGCGCTCCTAGTGGTCATTATCAGCTTCTTTTACAGTTATCGTGCACTGTCGATCACGCCGATTAGCGCACAGGCAGGATGGAAAATGCCTTTCGAATACCAGCTTGTTAAAGAGAACACGGATTTTGGTCAAGCCGCCGGCAAGTACATTGAACATAGTAAGCTACTCGCTCCAACCTGGACGGCCGGTTGCGAGTTAGCGCTACTCTTCCCCGAAATGAAAGTTGTGTCTCCCCGACTCGTCACTCATTATTTTACCAATGCTGGCAATCCGCAGGAGGGCATTCTCCGTCGACAGGCACAGGTTTTTGTCGAGGGAGACCGCTCCGAGAATCCCAAACGGCTTCAATCGTTAGAAGCGAAATTTCGCCAGGTGATAGAAACCGATCGCGCAAATGCCATTGCCGTTCCTGAGTCTGAGAGTCAGAGAGTATTGGCGACGCTCGAATCAATAAACCCCGGATGGCATCGCGTTGTGGAAGCCGGCAGGCTGGTCTTGATGTTGCCAAGTAATGCCGAACCAGAGGCTAGAATCAAAAGCGAAGACAATGGCATACGCCGGTAACCAGTGAAATGTTACCTCGATGATGCGAACAAATTCATATACCAGTCCGGGCTCTCGCTTGCCGACTCTGAGCGGAAGGGTACAAGACCATGCTTTGTTATCTGACATACGGCCATGTTTTTCCTTTCCAGAGTGTCGATAAGTTCAATCCAGTTCGTTCCCGCCTGTTTCAGGCCGTATGGCCAAAATTCAAGGAGTAACTTTGCAGAGGGATTGTCTGCCAGGACGCGATTAGCCCCGCGCAAGGCATGAAGCTCATATCCTTGAATATCCATTTTGATCAGATCAACGCGTTGGCCGGGTTTGAAGTAATCGTCGAGCGCTATGACATCGATTTGGACAGCGGGGCGCGAATCTCCCTCGGTCTCGTATGTGCGGTGATCCACATTTAGTTGATCCGAAACATACAGCTTGGACCTTCCGCTGCATTCTCCCACCGCAGCCTGAGATAAGCGGACGTTTGCGAGCTTACGGGTAGCAGACTGCAAGCGCCTGAAATTTTCCGGCGAAGGTTCGAAGGAATGAACAACGCCGGTCGGACCAACACAACTGGAGAGAAACTGCGAATAAACACCGATATTCGCACCCGCGTCCACGACGACATCCCCCGCTGACAAAATCCTTTTCAACAGCTGCCGCTCTGCACGATCAGCATAAGCTTTGAAAGTGCGATAACACAAGCGGTAGATAGGAAAGGCGTGTTCGTAAACCCTGTTCCCTACTCCACGAAAAAGCGAGATCGCGGCCATCAGCGTGGCGTCAGCGTTACGGTAAAGAAAGATGCGCAGAAGCTCGGAAAGCGACGACTGAGGGCGAGGTCCACGCGAAATAGCATGCGATACAGAAAACCTGGAACTGGCAGCCTGTGCGATATTCCGCCGGTAACCATGTACGATAGAGCGCTAAACGGCCGAACTGAAAGAGTCGCAAGATCGAAGTTATCATTTAAGCGTTGCAGCCATTCCCGCCTCCTGAAGAAAATCAGCCATGGCAAGGCGATGTTGGCCGATGCCAGTGGTCCCTGCACTTCGCCCAACTCAGGCTGGGAAATCTGGAAATCGACGGGTTCGTGATGGAGATACTTGAAGATGACAGTCGATAGCACGGAAAAAAAAGGCTCAGTCGCAATCACTTTGCCGCCTGATTTCAACTTCTTGGCTGCGCGTTTGAGAAACGCAATGGGGCTCTTCAGATGATGCAACACATTCGTGAGCGTAATAACATCAAGACTATTGTCTTTGATCGCGTCCAGTTTGTCGATTTCGTGGCAGTCAAAAACAAGGTCCAGATACCTCAGATCAAGCACGTCGCTCGTGACGACGTTTGAGAGAAATTGTTTCAGAGGCGACGTGCCGCTCCCTATCTCTAGTATCGAGAGCGCCGCTGGGTTGGAAAAGTCCTTGAACTGATCACGGTAAAGCTCACGATACCAAAAAAGAAGGTTTCGGTTGGCAGCGAGCCGAGCGCGGTTACACAATGTTGCGGCCCGATCTTTCGCCTGTTCACTCTCCAAGACCGTTGTTGCGTTGCTCATTTGATTGCACGGATATACAGCGAGCCAGCAAACTCCGAGATGACCGGCACGTTTTCGAGAAATCGGCCAAGGGCGTCCAATCGATCGACTAGAGAAGCCGGCGTTTTGGGGTGTAGGAAATCAAAAGGATCGATTCGAACGTCACGATAGCCTGTTTGTTCGAGCAGGCGCCGGAGCGGCCACCGGAAGAATGCGGTCTCATCCGGTGAATCGCCCAGCCTCCGCTTCACCCACGGCACATTCTTTTGTATGGCGATCTGTGGATTCAGCATGTTTGGCTCTGTAAAGTAAATCGCACCGCCAGCTTGCAACACCCGGTAAATCTCGCGTAGTGCCTCTTCGATTTCGAGGTGATGTAAAACGGAGCTGCCCACAACGGAATCAAATACGCCATCAGGATAGCTCAGTGCGTAGGCGTTCTGGATTTCATAACGAATATTTGGCGCAGAACAATTCGCCGTCGCGATTTCCAGAAGCTCAGGTGAGACGTCAATCGCAACAACGTCCGCCCCGGAGCGCGCCAGTTCCCGAGTGAAATAGCCAGTACCACATCCCAACTCGAGCACGCTCATTCCCGGCCCGAGATGGCTGCCGAGCATCTTGACCCGGCGCGCCCAGCGCAGTTTACCAGCTGGACTCTCCCAATTCCAAATCTCGCCCGCTCCATGTTCGGCCAGGAAGCGGCCGTGTTGAATTTCTTTGGCAATGCGCCCTTGCATTGGAAGATTTTCCGATGACCGCGATTTTGAAACGCCCATGCGTTAGTCGCCAACCTGAAAATTTGAGGTACCGAGTTAGTAGCCGAGTTTTAGTTTCAGAAACCCATGCCAGCACATCTTCAGCATCACAAGCCCGTTCCGAAAGACCTTGGTCATCTTCGTCGAACCATAAATGCGTTCCTGGTAATGGACCGGCAAGTCCAGGATTTTAAGGTTCAATTTTGCCGCGCCAAATAACAGTTCATAGTCTCCCCAACGATCTTCGGTTCCCCAGGTACCGAGCATTGGCTTAATCCGCTCCCAGTCGCTTCTCCAGAGGACTTTTGTGCCACACAGAGTGTCCTTTACTCGTTGCCCGAGCAGATAGGTAAAGGCGAGGCTGAAAAATTTGTTGCCCAGCATGTTTGCTCCGTTCATTGCTCCTTTTGGCACGGGATAGACCAGACGCGATCCGTTGACAAACTCCGCTTGCCCCGAAACGATAACATCGATGAAGTAAGGCAGCTCCTCGGGAATCGTCGTAAGATCGGCATCGAGGATCATCAAAATATCGCCTGTGGCAGCGTTGAAACCTGTCCAGACGTTTCGCGACTTGCAAACTCCCGGCCCATGCTCAAGACGAACATTTTTCTCCGGATAAAGCGTCTGCATCCGCAACACTTCTTCAGCCGTGCCATCGGTCGATTGATCGTCACAGAAAATTATCTCTGTCCGGCCCGCTAAAGGCGGAATGCGGCGAACGGCGTCCTCCACATTCCCTTTCTCATTCTTGCATGGAATGACGACTGATACCGAAAGCCTCTCCGGCAAAACGGGCGGTGGCATCATTCGTGCCACGACCACCTGCGTCATGCAAAGTTTGCTCAGAAACGGCAGGCGCGCACAAAAACGATTAAAGAAACCGGATAGCAACGGCAGATATTTCGGTAAAAGCACGATTCGATGTGTCTCGAGAGCTTCAAAACCGACGAGCTTCAACAGATTTCGGATATCAGCGGTAGAAAGCCAGTTCTGCTCGGTGCGCGGCACCTTCATCCCGACCCATTCGGCAAAGGTAACGAGCGGCTCCCAAAGATGGTTGTAAGTTGTAACCAGCACACGAGTATGTCTCTGGCAAAGCGCCGTCAAATTGCGCAGAGCTTGAAGCACATCCACCGTATCGCCGATATCGTTAAAGAGGATGTAATCGAATTTCTCGTCTGGCTTGAAAGCCTGCTGGAACTCCTGCTTGTCTGGAAAGGCGATCGCGAATTCAAAAGATGGATTTCGTTGCTGTGCGATATCCACGATCTCATGGCAGATCTCAATGCCTTTGCCATTACTTGGCCGGACAACCGCCAAGAGATTGCCGGTGCCGCAGCGAACCGATAGAACCTTTTTCTCCGGTTCTACCAGGAATCGGAACAGACGGTTTAGCAGTTCATAATAGTACTTGTTGCGGTTAATCCAGCTCTCGCGCCGAGCAGCAATTTTAGCCAGATGATTATGTGTTCGCTCGCGCCTTTCCTCGAGCGCAGCTGGTCCCCACGTCTCTGTATTCGGTTCGCGCTGGGTTGAAGGAGCGTTCACGCGGCCGCTATCATTTAATGGCGAATTGACTGCCGGCAAACCCGCGGCAGAGTTTCGCACAGCAGCCTCCTTCATACTCTGCGGCGCTCAAGGTTATATTTGAAGATCGCATAAATCGCCCTCAGGCCATCTTTCCAGTTGATCTTCTTGCCCTCCGCGTAAGTGCGTCCGCTGTATGAAATCCCCACTTCGTAAATTCTGCACCCCGTGCGGGCGAGCTTCGCAATAATTTCCGGCTCAACTCCGAAACCATCTTCTTCTATTCGAATCGATTTGATAAGTGGTGCTTTGAAAGCTTTGTAGCCTGTTTCCACATCGGTGAGATTAATATTCGTGAGCATGTTTGAGAGCAGCGTCAGAAATTTGTTGCCGACCATGTGCCAAAAGAAAAGGACGCGATGTGGTCGCCCGCCCATGAAACGGGAGCCAAAAACCGCGTCCGCCTTGCCTGACATAAGAGGCTCAAGAAGCAGAGGATAATCTTCGGGATTATATTCGAGATCTGCATCCTGCACTAGAATGAAATCTCCAGTCGCAGCCGCGAACCCGCTGCGCAGGGCCGCTCCCTTACCCTGATTCACCGGATGATAAATAATCCGATCAACCGTCGACGAAAGCCTCTCCCGGAGCAAAGTCTGCGTCCCATCCTCTGAGCAATCATCCACCACAATAATCTCCTTGCTTTTCAACGGTGCGTTGCGAACTGCCTCAATGATCTTCTCGATTGTGTTCTTTTCATTGTAACAGGGGATTACGATTGAGACTTTCATCTTTACAACCCAGGCGGAATTTCACCGGGGCAGCCACTCGGTCGTACTCTCGATAACGCAATTTCGCTGGAGAAATGAAACGGCTGTGCTTGACTAATAGGTTCGACATTCCTCGTCAGAATGCCTGCGCAAGTTATCAAGATTAGTGGTGCCCGCCAGCACAATCTCAAGAACCTTCATGTGGAGATTCCACGGGAGAAGTTGGTGGTCATCACCGGCTTGAGTGGCTCGGGGAAATCCTCGCTGGCCTTCGATACTCTTTATGCCGAGGGGCAACGCCGATATGTCGAAAGCCTCTCCGCGTATGCGCGGCAATTCCTCGATCAGATGGAAAAGCCAAATGTCGATTTTATCCAGGGGCTTTCTCCTGCGATCGCCATCGAACAGCGCAGCGCGGGCGCCAATCCGAGATCCACAATCGCGACCACCACTGAAATTTACGATTATCTCCGGGTCCTCTTTTCCGCTGTTGGCCAGCCGCACGATCCGCTGACTGGACAGCCGCTGAGTCGTAAAACGCCTCAGCAAATTGTCGATCAGATTCTGGGATACGAGCCGGGTTCCAAAATTATTGTGCTAGCGCCATTGATCGAGAATCAACCGGGCGAATTCCGGGATGTGATCGAAAAGATCAAGCGCGAAGGATTCGTCCGCGCGCGGATTGACGGTCAGATTACCGAGCTGGATTGCCCCAAGCCGATCCGGCTCAACAAGAACAGTCGGCATACTATCGAGGCGGTAGTCGATCGGTTGGTCATGCGCGATGGGATTCGTGTGCGTCTGACAGATTCCATTGAGACTGCGCTCAAATGGGGCGGGAACAAATTGTCAACCTTGCGATCGACGCGGAAAACGCCGAACGCCGAACGTCCAACATCCAACATCGAATCAGAAAAGTGGGAAGAACGGCGCTACTCTACGGATTACGGGAATGCGCAGACTGGATTCACGTTGGCTGAGCTCACTCCCAAACATTTCTCTTTCAACAGCCATCTGGGAGCATGCCCGGCTTGCCATGGGCTTGGCACACAGTTGGTCTGCGATCCAGATCTAATGATTTCCGATCCTGGCAGAACGCTAGCTGAAGGAGCAATCACGCCGTGGCGACGCGGGACAAAGCGGATGCAGGCATACTACCGGCATTTGCAAAAGGCGCTGGTGAAACACTTTCACGTTGATGAAAACGTTCCTTTTAGCGATTTGCCAGAGCAATTTAAACAAGCGCTGTACTTCGGTACGAACGGGACGGCGATTGAAATAAATTTCAACGACGGCGGCGAGCGAAAAGTCGCGAAACCATTCGAGGGACTCGTGCCGCAAATGCAGCGGCTTTACGAGCAAACTCAGAGTGAATTCACACGCAATCGCATTCGCTCGTTCATGACGCGCGAACCGTGCAAGGTGTGTAACGGAGCAAGGCTCAAACCGGAAGTTCTTGCGGTTACCATAAAGGACCGACACGCACGCGAACTGAACATTCACCAGTTTAGTGAGCTGACGATCGAAGGAGCTGCCCGGTTCATTGGTGCCCTGGAGCTGACTGCACAGCAGCAAACCATTGTGACCGACGTGGTGCGCGAAATTCAATCGCGCTTGCAATTTCTTGTTGAAGTCGGGCTTGGTTATCTCACCCTCGATCGGCAAAGCGGGACGCTTTCCGGCGGCGAGGCACAGCGAATCCGATTGGCGACACAAATCGGCTCCGGGCTTGCCGGGGTTCTTTACATTTTGGATGAACCAAGCATCGGGTTGCATCAGCGCGACAATGCGCGATTGCTGGGGACACTGTGGCGTCTTCGTGATTTGGGCAATTCGGTCATTGTAGTTGAACATGACGAAGAAACCATCCGGGCTGCCGATCACATTATCGATCTTGGCCCGGGCGCAGGTCCGCGCGGAGGCGAAATCGTGGCGCAAGGGAAACTTAACGACATCCTGCGCGCGAAGAATTCGTTAACCGGCGATTATCTTTCCGGACGCGCGCGCATCGCGATTCCAAAGCAGCGCGTTCAGCCACGATCCGATGGCTGGCTTACGGTGGTCGGTGCAACTGAAAACAACCTCAAGAAAATCGACGTATCCTTTCCTCTTGGTTGTCTCGCCTGTGTGACCGGTGTCTCCGGCAGCGGCAAATCCACTCTGGTGGATGACATTCTGCGGCGCGCGCTGTTCCGGCGTTTCTACAACGCGAAAGAAAAACCGGGCACTCATCGGGCGCTTCAAGGAGTGGAACAGATCGACAAGGCTATTGTGATTGACCAAAGCGCGATTGGCCGAACGCCGCGGTCAAATCCCGTCACTTACACCGGCGCCTTTACGCCCATACGCGAGCTGTTCGCGCAATTGCCGGCCGCGCGCGTGCGTGGGTATGACCCGGGCCGTTTCAGTTTCAACGTCAAAGGCGGCCGTTGCGAAAACTGCGAAGGCGACGGGTTGATCAAAATCGAGATGCACTTTTTACCGGACGTGTATGTCGAATGCGAAGTGTGCCATGGCAGGCGTTACAACCGTGAGACGCTCGAGATCACTTACAAAGGCAAGAATATTGCCGACGTGCTCGATCTAACCGTTGATGAGGCGGCGCGCTTTTTCCGTAATGTTCCCAGCATTTCAGAAAAGCTAAACTCACTGCTGGATGTCGGTCTTGGTTATCTGCGACTTGGCCAGGCCGGGACAACTCTTTCCGGCGGAGAAGCGCAGCGGGTAAAACTCGCCACCGAGCTTGCGAAAAAAGCAACCGGGCGCACCCTTTACATTCTTGATGAGCCGACGACCGGATTGCATTTCGCCGATATCGAGAAACTGCTGCAAGTGTTAATGAAGCTGCGCAATGCAGGTAATACGGTGATTGTGATTGAACATAATCTGGAGATGATCAAGTGCGCCGACTGGATCATCGATTTGGGACCTGAGGGTGGCGAAGGTGGCGGCGATCTCGTCGGAGCCGGTACGCCGGAGAAGATCGCAGCTCTTCCAAGTAGCCATACGGGCCGATATTTGCGGCCAATGCTGGAGAGAAGATGAGCCTGATAAGACACATTGCATTCATCTGTCTCATAGGCATGCTCACGCCATTCGCGCGTGCGGACATTTCTGCTGAGATTGCCGAAGCGAGCGCGCCGCTTCCAGAAGGCGTGCCGGAAGTCGCGGTTGTGCGGTTGCAGGCGTTGCTAAACAGGAATCTGCCCGATGCCGAATGGCGCGCGGCCGCCGAGAAACTTGCCGAAGCCCAGGTGGCTGCAAGGGAGCCGGAAGATACCCTCGTCTTGTTGGCAGACGGTCGAGTACGCGAACTCCCGTGGGCAAGGTTCTGGCGCGCCCAAGCCTTCGCCGGCCTGAAGCGATGGGCCGATGCGCTGCCGCTGTATGAGGAATTGGCTACGCACGAAGGTTCACCGTTTCGCGAAGCAGCCACTTTTGGGGCCGCGGAGATGCTGCGCGCCTTAGGAAAGCGGGAAGAAGCTTTGAGAAAGCTTAACCTTCTCCTCCATGACAAAGAATGGGCTATCCGAGCGCAGTTACGAGCGGCAGAGCTATCCATTGAAATGGCCGACGCCGCTAATGCGCAGCGTCTCTTGGAAGAAATGAAGCCAAGATCGGTTGCCGAGCGGAGAGAACGGCGGCTGTTACGCGGATGCCTGGAGCTGATTCTGCAGCGCCCGGAGAGAGCAATCGGCATGTTTCAAACGCTTCTGAAAAGGCCGGAGGGAGCAGCTCATGCCACGCTAATCGCGGCACTCTTCGGCATCGCCGAAGCACACCTGCAACTAAAAACACCGGAAGCCGGAGATGATGTCATTGAGCAGTTTGTCGATCTTCACCCGGCAGACTCGGATCTGCCTCTTCTGTTCGCAAAACTAGATGAGTTGTATCGAGCAGAGCACAAACCGTCGCGCAACGAACTGGAGAAATGGGTGCGCAGGCCGGAAGAGCCGCGGCGAACATTTGCTCGATGGTATCTCGCTCGGCTGGAAATTCGCGGCGGCCGGAGTGACCGAGCCCGGCAACTATTTTCCGACCTGCGACGCACCGGCATCAAATCGCCGGCGATCGCACCTGCTTTTCTAGAGTTCGCACAATTTGAAGTGGAAGACCGGCATTTCGATGAGGCGATTGCGATCTTGGATGACGCGCGTCTGCTGCGTCCCGAACCGGCTTCGCTGGCTCGAATCGATTTTTTATCTGCGCAAGCGCACTACTTGGCGAAGCGATTTGATACCGCGACGGCGGCTTTTGAACAAATCGCCCATTCCAATTCGCCCTGGGCGAGAGCTGCGCTCTTTAATGCCTCCAACGGCTGGTTGCAACTTGGTAATCACGCTCGTTTCCTGGTTAATTACAGCGAGCTGGACAAGCAGGGCGGTGACGATGAGGCTCGCGCCAACTTACGATTGGAGGAAGGCCTGATGCAGGCGGCAAAAGGCGACAAAAAAGCGGAGGTATCGTTGCAGCAGTTCATCCGCGATTTTCCCAAGAATCCGCGCGTGTCGGAAGTATGGGTTGCCCTGGCTGAGCTGGCCTTTCACTCGTCGCCGCCGCGCATGGATGATGCGCGCAAAGATCTCGCTCGCGCAGCCGAGTCGGCGCCGACCGCCGCGGCCGGGGAGCGCGCCGATTATCTCAGCATCTGGGTAGAAGAATCAGCGGGTGGAAACGAGACGAAAGTCATTGAGCTCGCAAAGCGATTTCTGGAGCAACACGGCCTCTCACCATTCGCTCCAGAAGTTCGAATGAAATTAGCGGAACTTTATTACCGGCGCCAGGATTTCGCAAACGCGCAGACGCAGTTTGAAATTATCGCGCAACAGAACCCGGATGACTCTCTGGCGGAAAGAGCACTTTTTTTCGCGGCGGAATCGGCCATGTCGAGTATGGGCGAGCATTCATTGGATCGGGCGATTGTTCTATTCGATCAGGTCGTGCAGAAAAACGGCGCGATGCGGTGGTCCGCACGCAATGAACAAGCCCTCATCGAGCGCAAACTTGGCAAGACCAAAGATGCTCTTGCGTTGTACGATGAAGTGCTGAAAAGCGACGCTTCGCCGTCTGAAAAACGGGAAGCGCTTTGCGCCAAGGGCGACATTTTTTTTGAGATGGGAGGCAGCGCAAATTACCAGCAGGCCATAGAAATTTATGACCAACTCGCGTTGGACAAAAACGAGCCCAGCCATTGGCGCAACCAGGCGCTATTCAAAAAGGCCCTCTGTTTAGAAAAGAAAGACGACCGCGCCAGCGCGCTCGAAACGTTTTACAAAATCCTGGAGGACGAAACGCGCCCATACGGACAACGTGAACTCTTCTGGTACTACAAGGCCGGATTTAATGCCGCGCGGCTGCTGGAGGAAGATTCGAAATGGCAGTCCGCAGCTGCGATTTATGAGCGCCTGGCCGCGGCGGGTGGCAACCGAAGCGAAGAAGCCAAGGCCCGGCTGAATCATCTGCGCTTGGAACACTTTCTCTGGGCAGATTGATGTTCGCTCTTGCACGCCGGGACCTCCTGTCGCGTCGTTGCCGCAACTGCGAGACAAGGGCGGGCTGCCCCGCCGTGTCCGTGGCGAAGGGAGGTGGCTGAAATTGTCGCTTCTACGCACTATGAATTCGCTTGCGCAAAGTTCGAAGCAGGCTCACAATCAGGGCATGAAAACATATGCAGGCATCGTGCTCGCGCTCGCATTTTGCGCATCGGCATTTGCTTCAGATCCAGGCAAGAACGCAGTTGCGCGACCAACGCAGCAGATTGCTAGTCCAGCGATCGTAAAAATCTGCTACATAAAGACCGTCGCTTCTGGCATTCCCATGCGATGCGAACGATTGGTCGGTACGTTTCCGACCACCGCCAACCCGCTACTGGTTATCGGGCGCGAATAAATAATTTCGCCAAAAAAACGCAGTTCGGCGAGCGATAACGCTGCCCGACACGGCAGCGCCGATTGCTTTTTGTTTTTATTTCCAGCTCATTAGGCCGCGCAGTCGCGCGCCAACTTTTTCAATCGGGTGCGCTTCAGCTTTGCGCAACAAATCCGTGCGACGACGCGCGCCGGTTTCCATTTCCCGAATAAACTCGCGTGCAAATTTGCCTGAACGAATGTCGCGCAGCACAGATCTCATGTGCTTTTGCACTGTTTGATCGATAATCTTTGGACCGACGGTCAGCTCGCCCCATTTGGCGGTATCCGAAATCAGTCTGCGCATTCCGGTGAGTCCTGCCTCGTGGATAAGATCGACAATGAACTTGAGCTCGTGCAGACATTCGAAATAGGCAAGCTCGGGCGGATAGCCGGCGCGAACAAGGGTGTCGAAGCCCGCACGAATCAGCGCGCTCGTGCCGCCACAAAGCACTGCTTGCTCGCCAAAAAGATCGGTCTCGGTCTCCTCGCGAAAAGTCGTTTCGAGTACACCGGCACGCGTGCAGCCAATTCCTTTCGCCCACGCCAGGGCCGTTTGCTTCGCGTGTCTGCTGCGATCCTGATGAACTGCAATCAACGCAGGCACGCCGCGACCGTGCACGAATTCTCGACGCACCATCGGTCCCAGTCCTTTGGGCGCGACCATGACCACGTCGATGTCTTTGGGCGGAACAATCGTCCGGTAATGAATCGCGAAGCCGTGCGCAAAGAGCAGTGTCTGATCTGGACGCAAGTTCGGAGCGATCTGTTTCCGGTAAATGGCCGGGATCTGCGTATCTGAAAGCGCCAGAAAAATAATGTCGCCGCGTCGCACAGCCTCGGACGTGTCGAGCACTCGAAGCCCGCTTCGCCTGGCACGAGCGCGCGACTTCACTCGAAGCCCGCTTCGCCTGGCACGAGCGCGCGACTTGCTGCCGGGATAAAGCCCAACGATTACGCCGATCCCACTATCCCGAAGATTGAGAGCGTGCGCACGGCCTTGCGCGCCGAAGCCGATCACTGCGCACGTTTTCTCCTTCAGCCAGCGGAGATCGACATCTTTGTCGGTATAAATGCGTGCGGCCAAATTTTACTCGCGAAACCTTTCGGAGTTAGCTGGGTGGCTTAGCTAAGCTGGATTTTGCTGCTGCGAGCACCGATTTGTCCTCGTTGTCCGTCAGTGCGCCAAGGAAACCGCGAATCCGGCGAAATGATTGTCGCAAAAACAGATCGGCAGCTGAGTGATCGGGCGGTGCCGCATCGCCATTTCGACGAGCAAACTGAATTTCGCTGTCCAGGCGGCTGAGGACACACGTTGATGCAAACAGATCCATTGCCGCATTCGCGATGCGTTCCTGAACAAGCTGCATGTCGAGAATCGGTTCGCGATACGTGATCAACGCGCGGTTGACGGCAACATTAAAACGCCAGATCAATCGGCCGAGTTGTCGCGCATGCGCGCGAAGCTCGTCGCTTTGAACTGGCACATCGGGAACGCGAATCGTCGCGCCAAGCCGGTTCTTTCCCGCGGCCCACGCTTTGCTCATTCGATCGCGGGATGGCTTCATCATGGTGTCGTAAATTTCCTTGAACTCCATGCCAGGTCCACGCATGCCGACCAGCGCAATGAACGAAGTGAGCACTTCATTCGCGCCTTCCCCGATCTGGTTAATGCGCGCGTCGCGCATCATTCGCTCCAATGGGAGATCGACGAAATAAGCCGAACCACCATAAATCTGAAACACGTCATTGATGCACTCCCAGAGCCGCTCGGTAGTGAAGACCTTCAGCATCGCGGTCTCGATCATATAATCCTCCAAACCGCGATCGATCAACGACGCGGTGACCGTGGTCATCGCTTCCATTGCGTACGCGTCGGCCGTGATGCGCGCGATTTTCTTTTTGACCAGTTCGAAATTACCCAGCGTTTTGTTGAATTGTTTGCGCGTGTTCGCGTGCTGAACGGCCAGTTCCAAACAGGTTTTCGCTGCGCCCGTACAGCATGCGCCGAATGTGGTCCGCCCGAAATCGAGCACCGTCAGGGCGACTTTTAGTCCTTTGACCATCGTGCCCAGAATATTTTCCTTTGGCACCTTGACGTCGTGCAACGCAAACCGCCCCGTGGCAGTCCCGCGGATTCCCATCTTCGGCATGCGCGCTTCGAGGATTTCGAATCCCGGCATGTCAGGCGTGACCAGAAAAGCCGTGATGGCGGTCTTGTCTGAACCCGGCACGGGCGTGCGCGCCATCACTGTGAGCTCATGCGCGATCGCGGCATTGGTGATGTAACGTTTTTCGCCGTTCAAAATAAAGTGCGACCCGTCCTCGCTGGGACGCGCCTGCATCTGCACATTTGCCGCATCCGATCCGGCCTCTTTCTCAGTGAGAGCGAATGAACCCAACTGCTCGCCACTTGATAATTTGGGTAGCCATTGCTGCTTTTGCTCGTGTGTCCCGAATAACAGCAACGCGCGAATCCCGATGGAATGGTGCGCGTTTACGAAAACCGATGTCGATGCGCAACGGCGCCCGATTTCTTCCAGCACTTTGCAGTTCGCCATTTGCGAGAAGCCGCGTCCGCCGTATTCCTTCGGCGCAGTCATGCCGAGCACACCGACGCAGCCCAGACCGTCGATCACCTCGCGCGGAATGTCTGCCTGGCGATCGATCTCCGCAGGATCGAGATGCTCATCGAGAAATTGGCGGAGTTCCCTGAGCGTTTCATCCAATTCAGTTTGTTGCGCCGCCGGAATACGCGGGTAAGGCATCACCCAATCGGCCACGAAATGACCCTGAAAAAGTCCCTTCGCAAATCCCAGCGCCTGCGGTCCCGCAAAAAGCAGTTCCTCCGCCTGTTGAATCTCTTTTTGTCGCTGCGCGTCGAGTTTATTCATTTAGATTTTGGCCGAACATGGCGCGCGCGCGCACTGTAGCCATACGCGCGCGCGTGTCCAATCAAGCGCAGTTCAGTCCGATTATCCAGCCGAAGTTGGCAGCGCGCCGCCTCAGCTACATCCCTGGCTGGTGCCGCATTCGATGCAAACACCGCATGCGCCGGCGCGGATGACTTTGTCGCTGCCGCATACCGAACAGGTGATTCCCATGAAGATGCTGCCAAGCGCTACGGTTACGCGATCCGGCGAGTTACTGGCGCCGTTTCCATTTCCTCCTGCGGTGGCAGGATCATTGGACGACTTACTCGTGATCACGTCGATCACTTGTTTGTCGCCGGTGCGCGCTAAATCCGTGACTGGCCGGTTGAGAGCTTTTTTTTCGATCTCGGGGATTTCCTTCAGCGGCAACTCGGGCTGCGCACGGTTCGGCGACGTTGCTTCTTTGTAGCCTTTGATGAACTGGCACGCGAGCCAGCGGAACACGTAATCGGTAATGCTCGTCGCGTG
>WNGR01004055.1_pt1 | contig 15867 bp, 13 predicted proteins | sample 5407581 | NCBI WGS metagenome assembly WNGR01 (sample SAMN13153383, study PRJNA577476) | soil metagenome | isolation source: 80 cm soil or saprolite under Garry oak tree replicate 2 | place: USA:California | collected 2016-06-15 | reverse complement strand
GCGGGGGATGGAGTCGAGGAGGACGGTCTCGCCTTCGGCGTGGGATCCGCTGCCCATGGCTCCGGTGCCGACGAGGCCGGGGATGTAGGGGGCGACGAAGGCGATATCGCCCGCGCCGCGGAGGCTGGGGTCCATCTCATCCATGGGCGGGAAGCCGAGGGTGGCGTTGACTTGATTGAGTTGGACGACCAGGGCATGGCTGGCGGGTGTGGGCGCCATTGCGGGGTAGCCGTCGTCGAAGGTGATCGTAGCGTTAGTTTGTGGCAGGTGGGTGGCGACGATCTTTTCCATTTTGGCCTTGGTGCGGGCGATCTGGTCGTCGGAGAGACAGCGGAGGTCGCCCGTGGCGAGGGCGATGGGCGGGATGACGTTGGGCTTGCCCGTCGCGGATGCGGAAGCGCTTTCGGGATGCAGGACCGCAGAGGTGCCTCCCGTGATGAGGCCGACGTTATAGGTGAGGTTCGGCTCGGGGAGTTGAGTGCGGAAGGCATCGAGGATGCGGGCGAGCTCGTAGATGGCGCCGTCGCCCATGGAGTCGTTGAAGATGCCGGACGAGTGCCCGGTTTTGCCGGTGGCGCTGATCTGCCAGGTAGTGGCGGAGCGGCGGGAGATGCTGGCCGCGTCTTTTCCGTTGATGCGGCCGCCGGTCTCGAATTCGAGAGCAATGTCAGAGCGCTGGGCGGCATCGATCATGTCCTTGCGCGAGATCGCTGTGGGCTGGCCGTGGTTCTCTTCATCTCCGCTAAGGACGATGGTGATCTCGGTGCGGTCGAGGGCGCCGGAGGATTTCAGTGCGTCGAGCGCGCTGAGCAGGACGACGAGGCCGCCCTTCATGTCATTGACGCCGGGACCAGTGGCGACTTTGCCGTCGGTATTGGGGACGATGGAGTACTTCTGGAACGGGCTAGCCGGCTCGAAGACGGTGTCCATGTGACCGATGGCGAGGATACGCTTCCCGCAGTGGCCTGGACCGGCGGGGCACGGGTGAGTGGCCACCAGATCGCCGGCGCGGTGGTCGAGCTGCTCCATTGCATGCCACGTCGTTTGGAAGCCAAGAGAATGGAATTTGGGTTCGAGGACGTCTTTGACGGCGATGACGCCGGGGATGTTCATGGTGCCGCTGTTGATGTTGACGAGCTGCCCGAGCAGGCCGATGAAGGCGGGGGTCTGGCCGTCGATCGCCTGAGCCATGCGGGCTTCGGTGGGATCAGGTGCCTGGGCATACGTTATGGGCAGAGACACGCAAGTCGTGACCAGCAGGGAGAGGAGGGCTGCGGATGAGCGCATACGTGGAGGATAGCATCGGAGGTCGCACCCAGTAGAGAGAGAGACACCCCACGATAAGCGCGCGCTGCGCTTGCGTTGATCATGGGGCACCCAAAGCTTAGGTGGAGGGGAGTTGCTCGCGGATGCGGGTGCGGGAGCTGGTGGTGATGACCAGCGCGGCAGCGAGGATGAGGGCGCCACCGAGGCGGGCGGTGGGGCCGAGGCTTTCGTGCAGCACGAAGACGCCGAGGATTGAGCCGATCAGCGGCTCCATGTTGAGCAGGACGCCGGCCTGCGAGGCGGGAACCTGAGTCATGCCCCAGTTCCAGAGGAGGGTAGTGGTCGCGGTGCAGAGCACTCCGCTGGCGGCGAGAGCGAGCCAGGCCTTCATCGACACGTGGTGGATGGGCGGCAGGCCGTACAGCGGCGGGACGCAGACGAGCAGCATCGCGGTTCCGCAGGCGGTTCCGCAGGCGCTGATGACGATGGCGCTGTGGCGGTTCATCAGGTGCTTGTTGAGCAGCACCCAGCCAAGGGCGATGACCAGCGAGAGGACGACGAAGAGATCGCCGGCGATCGTGGGGCCGGCCGGGCCAGAGGCGGCGTGGGCAGTCTCTCTCGCGCCGAGTGCGATGAGGGCGGCGCCGATTGTGGAGATGGCGAGGGCGAGCCAGCCGATCGAGTCCATGCGCTCATGCGCGAAGAGGGTGGCGCCGACGGCGAGGATGACGGGCATGGTGCCGACCATCAGCGAAGCATGCGAGACCGTGGTGAGCGACAGCCCAGTGAACTGAAGGAGGAACTGGAGCGGGATTCCAAGGAAGGCGCAGAAGAGGAGTGTGCCCCACTCGCGGCGGTTGAGGCCGGGCTTGTGAGTGAAGAGGAGCGGAATGAGGACCAGCGTGGCGAAGAGGAAGCGGTAGAGCACCATTGCGCCGACGCCCATCTCGGCGAGCGCGATTTTTCCGAAGAAGAAGCCGCAGCCCCAGAGGGTGCTGGCGATGGCGCAGGCTGCGAAGCCGAGGGTTTTGTGCTTATGGGGAATGGACATCTGCTTCTATTTTCGCCGAAAGCCCTGCGAAGCGCAGACGGTCTTAGATGGCCGACTAGACATGTATATGTATAGATATATAATCGAATAGTGAAGGAAGACCGAAGCCGGTGTTCTGGATAGGTTCGTCTCTGAAAGAGACGAAGTCTTTTCCGGAGCCGGTTCGCAGGGAGATTGGTCACGCGCTATATGCGGCGCAACAGGGCGAGACGGATCCATCCGCAAAGCCGTTGAAGCGTTTTGGCGGTGCAGCAGTGATGGAGATCGTCGCTCTTTTTGATGGGAACACCTGGCGCGCGATTTATACGGTACGTTTTCACGAGGTTGTATATGTACTCCATGTATTTCAAAAGAAGTCGAAATCTGGAATTGCCACGCCGAAAGCGGAGATTGAGCTGATTCGTCAGCGGCTCGCGGCTGCGGAGCAAGACTACGAAAGGAGGAAGGGCTGATGGTTACAAAAAAGAAGATAGGGACTGACGTTGTGCGAGGGAGCGGAAATGTTTTTGCGGATCTTGGGCTTCCGAATCCGGACCAGGAGTTGATGAAGGCAAGACTGACTCTGCAGATTGCACGCATTATTAAGGACCGGGGTTTTACACAAGCCGAAGCCGCAAAGATTCTCGGCATACAACAGCCGCATGTTTCCGCGCTCGCCCGCAATCGCGCCGGCAACTTCTCGGTTGGGCGGCTAATGGAGTTTCTGACGGCGCTTGGTCAGGACGTTGAAGTTGTCGTGAAGCCCACTCGCAAGGAGCAGGGAGCGATGTCCGTCGTATTTGCGTAGTTACGAATTAGCGCCCGAAATCATGGCATGGATACTTAGCGATCAAGGGGACTGGGCCAATGCTTTAGTTCCGTGAAATCGAGGCAAATGGCGATTAGCACTGATCCCATTAGGGTAACGACAGCGCCCTTGTCTAATTCTCTAACTCTGGGAGCAAATGCGCCCACGAGAAATGCGCCATTGATAGTTAGCCAAACACATGCCGTCCTGCGATGCCAAAACGCCAAGATGCATGCGGGCAGGATTGTAAGTGAGTTGAAGACTGTAGCAAAGGCATCGAAGGTTGAGTCTTTGGCTCCCCGAAATACAAACATCACAGTTATCAGAGGGACGAATCCCCACATGATTCCAAGCGCTAACAGTAGCCTGAGCCAGAGCTGCCGTTCGCCGGATCGTACATCCATGTGCAGACACTCCTCCTACCAGACCCGGCAACTATTGACGGGGACCATGGGAGTGCCTTTCTTGCAGCCGAAGGCGGCGGCGAAGGCAGGCTGGTTGACGATGACACCGTCTACTCGGAAGTGGTCGGGCGAGTGCGGGTCGGTGAGGACCTGCGAGCGGATGGCTTCGGGGCGCGAGTTTTCGCAGTAGTTCTGGGCGAATGCGATATAGAAGCGCTGCGGTCCGGTGAAGCCGTCCTTCTTGGCGGCGATGTCGATGTTGTCCTCTTTGGCGCGCTGCATGTAGGCCATGAAGGCAAGTGTGAGGCCTCCGTTATCGGCGGTGTTTTCGCCGAGCGTGAGCTTGCCGTTTACCTTGACGTTATCTGCGGGATTCTTTTCTTCGACCGCTGTGAAGGCGCTGTATTCAGCGACTTCGCAATCGGTGCGGGCCTCGAACTTCTTGATGTCGTCGGCGGTCCACCAGTCGCTGAGGTTCCCCTTGGCGTCGAACTTCCGGCCTTCATCGTCGAAGCCGTGGGTGAGTTCGTGGCCGATGACGCCGCCGATGTGGCCATAGTTCACGGCGATGTCCTGAGTGCGATCGTAGAAGGGCGGCTGCAGGATTCCCGCGGGAAAGTTGATGTCGTTCATGCTGGGATCGTAGTAGGCGTTGACGGTGGGCGGAGTCATGCCCCACTCGAGATGGTCGACGGGCTTGCCGATTTTGTTGAGCTGGCGATCGTTTTCGAAGGCGATCGCGCGGAGCTGGTTGCCGAGCGGATCGTCGGGCTGGATGGTGAGCTTGGAGTAGTCGCGCCACTTGTCGGGATAGCCGATCTTGTTGGCGACTCCAGCCAGCTTCTCTTTCGCGCGAGCCTTGGTAGGGGGCGACATCCAGTCGATCTCGTCGATGTCCCGACCCATCGCGGCTTCGATGTCGTGAACCATCTGGAGCATCTGGGCCTTGCTGTCGCCGGCGAAGTACTGGCTGACATAGACTTTGCCGAGCGCTTCGCCGAGCGCCCCGTTGACTGCGTTCGAGCAGCGCTTCCAGCGGGCTTGTTGCTCAGGCTGGCCGCTGAGGGTGCGTCCGTAGAAGGCGAAGTTTTCTGCGTCGAAGTCGTGGGGCAGATTGCGGGCAACGGTGGTGAGGAGGTGGTAGCGCAGGTAGGCCTTGATGGTGGCGATGTCGGTGGTCTGCATCTGCTTGATCATCTCGGGCCAGAACTGCGGGGTGGAGTTGTTGATCTCGGTGACGCGCGGGGAGTGAATGGCGTCTTCGTAGGCGGTGAGGTTGAAGTTGGGAAGGCTGGCTTCGAGGGTGGCGATGGGCTGGAGGTGATAGGTCTTTTCGGGCTCGCGCATGTCGACGACACCAAGGGAGGCTTTGGCGAGCGCGGTCTCCATCGTCATAATGTTCTGTGCGTCTTTTTTGGCCTGGTCGGGGGTAGAGCCCGCGAGGACAAGCATTTTCGCGACGTGGTCGACGTAGTCGGCGCGGAGTTTGACGTCCTTATCTCCGGTGCGGAGGTAGTAATCCTTCTCGGGCATTCCGAGGCCACCCTGGCCGATCTCGGCGATCTGCTTGGTGGCGTCCTTGAAGTCCTGCTGCTCGCCGTATCCGAAGAAGACGTCAACGCCGGTGCGATGCAGCTTTCCGAGCAGGGCGGCGAGTTGAGCTCTGCCGGCAGGGCTGTCGCCGAGGGCATCGATCTCGCTGAGCAGGGGCTGGAGAGGTTTGAGGCCCTTGGCGTTGATGGTGGAGGTATCCATGCAGCCCTTGAAGTAGTCGCCGATCTTCTGTTCGTCGGGAGAGCGGGTAGCTCCGCCGGCCTGGGTCTTCTGCAGAATGTCATTCAGCTCCTGGGTGTCGACGTTATAGAGGACGTAGAAGGGGTCGACGCCGGGCTGGTCGCCAGGGATGGGATGATTGGCGGTGAACTTGCCGCAGGCGAACTTGTACATGTCGGTGCAGGGGTCGGCCGCGAGGTCGATGGAGGAGAGGTCCAAGCCGGGCAGGGGTTTCTCCATAGCGGGCACCGTTGGGGCCGGCGCAGGAGCTGTCATCGCCTGCTGAGCGAGGCAGGTGGAGGACACGAGCGCGAGGACGGCAATGAGGGCGAGCGAGCGTGCTGGCGCCAGGCGCTTCGGCGAGACGCTTGCGAGTGCTTCGTTCATGGGAGTAACTCCTGCGGGTGCAATGGGTGCAATGATCGGTGCGGGGAATCCGGAATCAGATTTCCCTGGGACGCTTACAAATCTCCTGGCGACACAGTCTCTTGTATCACTCCCGGAGGCTCGATGCCGAACTCCGGCAGCGCTGCGGGAACGCGGCGGGGCTGGAATTGGCGATGCTCCCGGGTCTGTGAAAGAGTAGGTTCACGGCACGGATTCGAGAGAATGCTTTGACCATGATGGTACTCCGCACAGTTCGAGAGTTCGACGACGCTGGTCACATTCGCGTCAGTTTTGGACGCGCGAGGCGTGGTTTCGGGAACTGGTGGCGGGTTTTGGGTCCGCTGGCGCTGATGGCGGCATGGGCCGCGCTGTCCGTAGGTGTGGCGATGGCGCGCGATCCCGAAGGTCCCCTGCGCATTCCGCTTGAGCCGATGGGATATCAGAGCATTTTGCCGGACTTCCTGCTTTCCGGAAGCTCGATGTTAACGGTCCACTTCGTCGATAAGGACCACCTGCTGATCACGTTCGGCGTGCGCCGGTTGATGAAGCGCGAGGTCGATCCGCCGCCCGGGGACGACGACCGGACCATTGGCGCATTTCTGGTGGAGCTTCCGTCGGGGAAGGTGCTGGCGCGGACGGAATGGCGTCTGCATGACCGCTTGCAATATCTGTGGAGCCTGGGACATGGACGCTTTCTGTTGCGGGTGCGCGACCGCCTGTCTGTGATTGCGCCGATGAGGGCCGGCAACACCGCCGAAGCCTTCAGCGAGCAGCCGCTCCCGGTTGGCGACCGGCATGTTGTGGCGATCCTGGTTTCGAGCAACGATGATCTTTTGACGGTCGAGACTACGAAGCATCCGGTTGCGCCGGGTGCGTCCGCGGAGGATTTGACGAATAAGGATTCTGCGCCGGTGCAGGTCAATTTCTACCGGCTGATCAGTGGCGGCGGGGACGAATTCACGGTGATACCTGCGGGTGCGGTTCGCGCGCGGTCGACGGTTGCGATCCCGATGACCACTGGGGGTTTTCTTGAAGTGCTGGAGGGGGGCAAATCTACCTGGTTGTTCAACTTTGACGAGCACACGGGGAAGGTGAGGGAGTTGGCCGGGTTCGATACGACTTGCTTTCCGCGTGCGACCTTTGTCAGTCACGGCGAGTTTGTCGCGTTCGGATGCCGAGGCAGCGCGGACAGAATCGATATTGCAGGGTTCAACCTGAAGGGCGAGGAGATGTGGCAGCAGAACTTCTTCGACACGCACGTGTCTCCGACATTCGCATTTGCGCCCGCGGCTGGACGGTTTGCACTGGGTCGGACAATTGTCAGCGGGATTCTCGATCTTGAGTCGCCACTGCTGTCGAGCGCGGTGACTTCGCAGGAAGTTCGCGTGTATCAGAGCTACAACGGCAAGCAACTGTTTCGGATTGAATGCTCTCCGGTGGAGCGTGCAGGACAGAATTTTGCGCTCTCGCCCGATGGAATGCGGATTGCAGCAGTACGCCAGACGGTGGTGCAACACCCGGCCACGAAGGACTTCGAGGCATATACAACGCAGACGGCTGCAGTGGAGGTGTATGCGCTTCCTCCGCTTTCGGACAAGGACCGCGCGGAGGTGAAGCAGGAGGAGGCACTCGCTCCGGCGGACACCGGCGCGAAGGTCGATGCAGCACTGCAGCGTGTTTCGTCGCATGCGAAGCCCGACACCGCAGTTGCAGGAAACGATACGCAAGCTCCGAATCCTGCGGTCAGTTCCGGGGTAAGTTCTCCGGCGGCTGCAGATCCAGTGCCATCCCAACAAGCACAGCAGCCAGCGGCGGCGACGGCTGCAGCGAGTGAGACCGAAGGGGCGCCGGGTGCCGGGACAACGCCAGCGGGTGAGGGCGATCCGGAGCCCGCGGGTCCGCGCAAGCCGCCGACCCTGTATGGGCCGGACGAAAAGCCGCAGCAGAAACCGAAGTAGCGCAAAAAGGCCAGCCCGGTTTCATCTCTCGACGGAAGGGCTGGCTGTGTTGCTGCTGGAGGCTTCTTAGGCGGCCTTGGTGGCGGTGACGAGAGCCTTGACGCGGGCGTTCAGGCGCGCTTTGTAGCGGCTGGCGGTGTTCTTGTGCAGAACACCCTTCTGGACGCTCTTGTCGAGGACGGAGACGGTCTCGCTGTAGGTGGCTGCGATGGTCTTCTTGTCGCCGGTGACGATGGCCTCGCGCAGGATGCGCAGGCTGCCGCGGAGCTTACTCTTGTTGGAGCGGTTGGCGGCGGTCTTGGTTTCGGTCTGACGTGCGCGCTTCAGCGAGGAGACATGATTTGCCATAGAATCTGAACTCTTTTCTGGACCCGGCTCTACCAGAGAGGCGAGGCGGGGAAATGGGATGCAGGTGGAGGCAGACACACCGCATCCCTGCAACTCCTAAGTTTACGGATTTATGCGCTCAGGGTCAATCAGAATGCGCGTATGTCCGCGAAATTCCGGTATTTTTTGGCAATCTTCCCAGTGGGAGGAAACAGAAGCCCGATCCATCGCAACGGTCCCTATGGCATCTAAACAACAGAGAAGAAGTGGAGGATGCTATGACAATTTCTCGGAACATATCTCGCGTCGCAACGATGCTCACGTTGAGCTCTGTTCTCGCAATTCCGTTTTCAGTGAGCGCACAAGAGACCGCTGCTGAGCGGCGCCATCGGAGGGCGGTTGAGGCGCAGAAGGAAAGCGACCATCGGCACCACACCGGGGCAAAGATCGTCGGTGGCTCGGCGGTCGGCGGAGCAGTGGTCGGCGGCCTCGCGGGAGGCGGCAAGGGAGCGCTGATTGGAGGCGCGGTCGGTGCGGGCGGAGGCGCGATCGCCAACAAGGCTCGCGAGCATCACGACGTAAAGAAGCGGGAGCAGCGCGAGAAGAATTATCCCCGGTAGAGCGGGCGAGGTCTAGTTGTCGGTCGGCTTCTCTTCAATGTGGTCGATGACAAGGACGGGTGAGGGCCGCCGCTGCTTTTCGAGCTTTACGCCCATCTGCTTGCTCATTGCGTCGAGCAGCGAGACGCCGCCGTTCGGGTCCGACGACGTCGCTGTGTTCCCGGTCGATGTCGTTGTCGATGTCGAAGAAGACGGTGGTGGCGGTGGCGCGCTGTGGAGTTGCCCCGCCGTGCTGAAGCTCAGCGTGAAGTCGTAGGCGTCGGTAAGGCCCGTCGTATCGAGAACCGGGGTGAAGATGTACCCGCCGGCGAGGGATGGAAGCTGTTCGGCGAACTGCGCCATGGTCATGTTCTGACAGCTCAGCAGTCTTCCGAGGATTGGATTGGCGATCCTCGGATCTTTGCCGTCGGCACCAGGACCTTCCTTGCATCCGGTCCGGTTCATCGGGTCAGCCTTCTTCATCTTTGGATTTGCCGCGACCAGGTTGAACGCTTCGATGGTCCGGTCTTCCAGGTGGCTTTGCAGCTTGAACCGGTCCGCAAGGAGCGTCTGAATCATGTGTGGAAGCAGGTCGAAATCGACCTGCGGCTTCCCGTCCGGGCCGGTCCCCTGCGCATCCGGAGGAGCTTTGGCGAGGATATCCCAGCGGTCCTGATCCAGCCACTTCGGCGCCCCTGCGATCAGCTCGTTATCGTTGGAGTTGAGCTGCCAGGCAAACGCGATAAGGAACCTCAGCGTCATACCCGTGGCGTTGACCTGGTTGCCGGCAAGCCGGCCTTGCAACTGCGCGTCGGGCTTGCTCGGCTTGATTACAGCGACTTCGAACTCAGGGATTGGGGGAGGCGGGAGTGTCTTGTCCAATCCGGGAGCGTTGGGCGTCGGCTTCTCGTTCACGCTGTCGACGACCACGACCGGCGTCGGATACTTCTCGAGCGCCAGCTTCAAGCCGAGTTGCTTGTCGACTGCGTCGAAGATGGTGAGGCCGTCGGGGCGGGGCTGCCAGGTCCAATGCAGGTCGAAATCATAGCCGCCTTTGAGGCCGGTTGCGTCGACGACCGGCTTCGGGAGGTATTGCGAGGCGAAGTCCTGCAGGATCCGCCGGAGATTCGCCATCGTCTGGTTGTGGCAGGTGACCGAGTAGTAGGCGGGGACACCGGGAGGGCTGTCGGTTGGGGTGTGATGCTCCTCGAGGTTGGGGGTCTCTCCGTCGTCGGCCTGCTTGAGCTTGAGGCCGCCCTTGCTGACTCGCAGAACGTAAGAGGGCAGAGGATGCGTGTCGTTGTGGACGACGAGGTGGAACCGGTCGGCGAGCAGGGCCTGGAGCATCAGCTTGACGTCGTCGGGCGAGGTGGTGCGGGGCGCGCGGGCGGCCACATCGTAATGGTTGAGATCGAGCCACGCGGGTCCGCTGAGTACGTTGTCGTTGCTGATGCCGTAGGCGAGCGAGATCATCTGCGTCATAGTGGCGTTGTGCAGCAGATAACGGTCGCCGCGGAGCATGCCTCCGGTGAGGAACGGAGTGTTGCTGTGGGGGCTGACATGGACATCCGCGAGTTCAAATGCGAGCGCGGGAGAGGGCGTGGCGCTGCCGGACGAGGAAGGTGCGGGCTCACTATTAAGGGACTGGGCGAGTGTGGGGGATGAGAGCAGGGCGAAGAAGGCAGCGCCTGCAAAGGCTCGCTTGAACTGGATGATCATTCGAACCCCCTTTGAAGCGCGGGATGGAAATTCGGGTGCGGGGCCGGGGAATGCTTAGTTGGATTAACGAATGTTTGGACGGATGGGTTCCATAAATGTTCCCGCTAATTTTCAGTTGGCTTTCTCGTTCGATGCGAGTGCGATCGCCTCATACCCTATGTAGCAAACTACTCCAATCCCTGTCAAGCCGAGGAGGCGCGTTTCGCCACTCACGATATGGATGCCTGCTCAAAAGACAACGACAGAGATTCTGCACGTCGTGCAGAATGATGGCCTGGGAGGCCTTCGTCGACGAAATGTTACAGGAGTAACATCGCGCTGGTGATCAAGGTGGTATGCACCTCGCCGAATGTATACCACATCTAATAATTGACTTGACTGTGCGCGGACATCGTTCTAGTCTGTGCGCAACTTCGGCAAATTATTGGCAACCCACGCCAATCCGGTAGCAGGCCCACAGACGATACCCGGTGCTGTGCGGACTATGAGTTACAGGCCGAAGCTCTCCAATATCCCCCGTATTTCCTATTTGGTGCATCCAACCCCTGCATGTCCTGACGGAGGTCAGAAAACCGCTTGGTAAAAAAATCCCTCGAGATCACGCCTGGTATTGAGCCCCTGTACGGGACCCGCGACGAGAACCTTCGCCTGATGGAAGATGGGCTTCAGGTCATGATCGACCTTCGATCAGACGCGATCCACATTACCGGCACGCCTGAGGGTGTCGAGCGTGTAGAGCGCATCTTTGCGGATTACGAGAGCCTGCGCAAGTCGGGTGTGACGCTGCAGAATGGCGAGTTAAAGGGAATGCTGAAGCTCGTCATTGCGGATCCGGCGGTGACGCTGAAGTCGCTGGTGGATTCGGGCAAGCAGCGCTCGGCGGGAATAAAGCGGATGGTGCAGCCGCGCTCGCCGAATCAACGCAAGTATGTCGAAGCGATTGAGCAGTGCGACATGACGTTCGGGCTGGGACCGGCGGGCACGGGCAAGACGTACCTGGCGGTTGCGATGGCGGTGTCGGCGCTGATGGCGAAGAAGGTGAGCCGAATCATTCTGGTGCGGCCGGCGGTGGAGGCGGGCGAGCGGCTTGGGTTCCTGCCCGGTTCGCTGCAAGAGAAGGTCGACCCGTACCTGCGGCCGCTGTATGACGCGCTCTACGACCTGCTCGACCAGGAGAAGGTCGACAAGTTGCTGGAGCGCAACGTGATCGAGGTTGCGCCGCTGGCGTTCATGCGCGGGCGCACGCTGAACGATGCGTTCATCATTATGGACGAGGCGCAGAATACGACGAACGAACAGATGAAGATGTTCGTGACGCGCATGGGCAATGGCTCGAAGGCGGTGATTACGGGCGACATGACGCAGATCGATCTGCCGAATCCGAAGCGGTCGGGGCTGTTTGAGGCGCTGCAGGTGCTGGACGGCGTGGAAGGCATTCGCTTCTGCCACTTTGAGGATGTGGATGTCGTGCGGCATCACCTGGTGCAGCGGATCGTGCGGGCGTACGACAGCTATGGACGGGCGCAGCAGATACCGCTGGAACTGGGCGATGCGGGAATCGCGGCTTCCGGAATGGGGAGCTCGGAGGTTGCGGAGCCGGCGCTCAAGCCGGTATCGAAGCCGCAGTAAACGCGAATGTATGCGGTACCATCGTCAATAGAGGGCATTGCGCCCTCTATTGACGTTTAGCGGCATGAATTGCCATTCATGATTACGATCGAACTTCCTCGAACAATGGACGCTCTACCGGATGCCGGGCTGTCGAAGGCGGGACTTACGCGCTTTCTCAAGCGGGCGCGATCGGCGGTGGGGTTGGACGGTGAGGTCCATGTGCTGCTGTCGGACGATGCGACCCTGAAGCGGTTGAACCGGACGTTTCGCGGCAAGAACACGGCGACAGATGTCCTGTCGTTTCCGGCGGGTGCGTCGACGGTCTTCTTTGGCGATCCGGACGCCCCGGAACTTGCTGGCGACCTGGCGATATCGCTGGAGACGGCGGCGAGGCAGGCAGCACGGTATGGACACTCGCTACAGGATGAGGTGCGGGTGTTGCTGCTGCATGGGACGCTGCATCTTGCGGGCTTCGACCATGAGGTTGATTCAGGCGAGATGGCGGCGCGGGAGGCGGAACTACGGCAGCAGTTGGGTTTGCCGACCAGCTTGATTGCGCGGGTGGCAAGTCCGGCCCGCGGGCGGGTGCGGAGATGAGTGCAGCCTATACCCTGACGCTTGGCGCGTTGCTGGTGGTGCTGGCGCTGGCTGCGTACGTGGACCGCGTGTACAACGAGATGGGCAAGTTCCTGGCGCGCGAGTACCAGGACAACATCGATGCCTGGACACGCGCGGTCGAGCCCAAGCTGCATCTCGGGCGGGAGTCGATCGCGCTGTCGGCGTCCGTGCTGCGGCAACTGACGCTGGCGGCGATTGCGCTGATCGCGGGACTGCGGTTGTACGTGCATGTGAAGGCGACGCCGATCCTGGCGCGGGTGCCGAGTCTTGAGGAGATTGCGGTCACTGGATTTTTTCTGGTGCTTCTGATCCTCTTGTTCGACCGGCTGATTCCGCAGTTGTTGTTCACGCGGACGCGCGGACTGTGGATTGCGCATATACGGCTCTTGCTGGTTGCGCTGTTCTATTTGATTCTTCCGGTGACGCTGACGCTTGGGCTTCTGCTGTCGATTATGGCGCTGGCCGAGCCGCAGGACGAGGAAGAGGAGGAGCATCCGTCGGAGGCGATGGACGCGCTGCTGGAGGCGGGCGAAGAGGAGGGCATCCTTGAAGAGAGCGACCGCGAGCTCGTCCGGTCGGCCGTAGAGTTTGGCGATAAGGTGGTGCGCGAAGTGATGACGCCGCGGCCGGAGATCTTCGCCGTGCCGGAGACACTAAGTCTCAAGGACTTCCTGGAGCAGTTGAAGGAGAACGCTTTTTCGCGCGTGCCGGTGTTCGCGGGATCGCTCGACCATGTGACCGGGATTGTGTTCGCGCGCGACCTGTTGCAGGTTCTGGATTCAGATGCAGTGAACAAGACGGTGGCTGAGTTGCAGCGGCCCACGGCGTTCGTGCCGGAGACGAAAAATGTTGCGGAGCTGCTGCGCGAGATGCAGCACGAGAAGCAGCACATGCGGATCGTGATCGACGAGTACGGCGGCGTGGCTGGGCTGGTGACGATCGAGGACCTGCTGGAGGCGATCGTAGGCAGCATCGCGGATGAACACGACGTGGCGGAGGAGGTCGACGAGCCGGTGCGCGAGCCGGATGGAACCTTCGTTGTGCCGGGGAGCTTCGAAGTGTCGCGGCTGCGCGAACTGTTCGCGGACCAGTTGGAGGCCGGGCAGAGGGTTGCGGAGGACGGCGAATCTTCGCAGGATGACGACTCGGGCGAAGCCGACGGAAGGAATGGAGCCGGTTCGCTGCAACGGACGCTCTATCTGCCGCAGCACTATGAGGCCACAACGCTGGGCGGACTGGTGTCGGAGATGGCTGGTCACATTCCGATGCCGGGCGAGGTGGTCGAGGGCAAGTTGTTGCGTTTGCAGGTTGTGGCTTCGACGGACCGCAAGGTTGAGCGGGTGCGGGTCGGGCTTATGGAGCCGTCGGCGTAGTGGGCCTAACTACATTTGCCCTGACATTTGATGGCGTAGGTTTTGAGGTCGATTGACTGGTTCAGGCGAATGTTCGAGTAGATCGCAGAGTTTGTATCTCCCGAAACATCGAAGAACACCTGCTTAAGCGAAACATCACGCACCGGGTCGACCCAGATGGTGATGTGGGTGTAGTTGTTGCGCACGCTCGCCTCTTTCGAAACGAGATCGAGCTTTTCCACGGAAACGGGCTTGCCGCTGTCGGTGATTTGTTCGGTTCCCTGATCGGTGATGGTCCAGGCCTTCGCCAGATCGCTTCCGCTTCCGCCGAAGCCGAGCGAGAGAAATGCCTCGTAGCGCGATTGGTTTGCCGCGCCGGCAGAGTACTGGTCGATGTGGTTTGTGCCGGGCGTGAACAGGCGGAGAAGTCCGTTCTTGTACTCAAACGTTCGCGCGTCCGGAGGGTTGAGCTTTGCGCCGCTCTGGGTCGTACTCCCGGTTCGGAGAAAGTAGATCTTACCCGTCTCTGTGGTGGTGTCGTTCACGATTTTTGTGAATTGCTCCTTTTTGACATCCGCCTCGGCCGAGCGAAATTTTGCGCTCGCGGCATCCATCTGGCTGAGCACTGTCTGCAGCCGATCCGGCTTGGACTGGGCCTTGACGACGCGATCGAAGCCGCAGCCAGAAATGGCGATTCCGATGCTCAGGATTGCTGTGAAAATGATTGATGTTGCGATGAAGCGGCGGTTCGAGACCGACATGGCAGAAGTGCTCCCGTTGGTCCGGCGCGAGGCCGATCCAGGCTGTCTGGTTAGATGGGATAGCAATGCAGCAGGCCGCATCAGCGGGTCACCCACGCTTTATAGGCGATGACATTGCGGCGCTCGTCGAGGACGGGCTCATATCGCTCGAGGGTCACTTCGCCTGAGATTGGCTCGACGACGCGGAGGATTGCGTGCTGGCGCTCGTCCTCGGACTGGGAGGGCTGCGGGCCTCCGGGCATGTCGGCGCGGATCTGATAGAGGAAGCGGGGGTTGCCGTCGGACTGGCCGGCTTCCTGAACCAGCACTTCGCTGGCGTGGAGGGCGACGGTCTCGACTGGCCGGTCCTTGAAGTCGATGAAGTGGGGAGAAACGAAGAGGAAGACCAGGATCAGCGACACCATTACGTCGTAATGAAAGCTGCCGCGCTCGTATGCCCACCAAATATAGCTACGAAGAAGTTTGCCCAACCCCGATCCCTCTCTTTCCGACCTACCCCCCCGCGGGGGGGGGTGGGTATCTTAACTCTCTTTGTTTGCTTTACTTAGCTGTTTGGTATGCTTGTAAATATAAGATAACAAATTAGTTACACGCAAATATTAGAAAACAAAAGACTTGCTGGAGTGGATCGAAGGTAGATGCTCTCCTCAAACTAGTATTTTATGCTTATTCCACTGTTATCAGTATAGCAAGCGTGTCAAGAGCAACGCGAAGTAACTTATTGATTCGTAATGCTAATAAGGTGCGCCGAACTTCTCGATCAGTGGCTGGGAAGGGGTTCCCGGAGGAGTGCGAACTACGGAGATTCTGACTCTTCGAGTCAGAATGACGACGCTGGACAAATGCGGGGATTCTTCGCCTTCGGCTCAGAATGACAACTTCTGAGGGTGAGTCTAGCTGTGTTTGGTGATGTGGGTTTCGTTGTTCATGTAAGGGACGAGGGCGTCGGGGATGCGGACGGTGCCGTCGGGTTGCTGGTAGTTCTCGAGGATGGCGAGGTAGGTGCGTCCGACGGCGAGGCCGCTGCCGTTGAGGGTATGCAGGAACTCGGACTTTTTGGCGCCGGCGGGGCGGAAGCGGATGTTGGCGCGGCGGGCCTGGAAGGCTTCGAAGTTCGAGCAGGAGCTGATCTCGCGGTAGAGGTTTTGGCCGGGAAGCCAGACTTCGAGGTCGTAGGTCTTGGCGGAGGCGAAGCCCATGTCGCCGGTGCAGAGCAGCATGCGGCGGTAGGGGAGGCCGAGGAGTTCGAGGACG
>WNGR01004202.1_pt1 | contig 15875 bp, 16 predicted proteins | sample 5407581 | NCBI WGS metagenome assembly WNGR01 (sample SAMN13153383, study PRJNA577476) | soil metagenome | isolation source: 80 cm soil or saprolite under Garry oak tree replicate 2 | place: USA:California | collected 2016-06-15 | reverse complement strand
GTATGCAAACGAATTCGCGCTGAAGCTACCTTGCCCCGTGAGCGAGAACGCTCCGCTTACAGGCATCCGGAAAACGGAGGCCGTCGCGTACGACAGTAAGCGAGAAGAGTATCTGGTGCCGAACTGAGTAAACCATCCGCAGATCGCGGCCTTCGCCAGGTTGGCGGGGGAAAATACGGCGCCTACTCGAACGCTTGAAGGTCAGAAGACACTCATCAGCAGGACAATGCACGATATCGCCTATGACCCGACGCATGACGAGATCGTGGTTAACAGTCCTTTGACGCAGGCCATCCTGGTGTTCCGCGGCGGAGCGAATGGAGAAGAGCCGCCGCTGCGGGTCATCCAGGGGCCGAAAACGCAACTTCTTGGCGTGGGTGCGCTCGATAAAGTCACGGTTGATCCGGAGACCGGCGAAATTTACATCCCCACTGCAAGACACAACATTCTTGTGTTTGCATACGGCGCAAATGGAGACGTAGAGCCGATCCGAGTCCTGGGCGGTCCGGACACCCAGATTCGATTTCAGGAGCAGACTGTCGGCAGCGGCAACACTCGCCCGATTCGTGTCGATCCCGTGAACAATCTGCTGATCGTGCCTCGTATCGGTGAGACAAGAAACGACCTGCCGGCCTTGCTGATTTTCGATCGCAAGGCCAGTGGAAACAGCAAACCGCTGCGCGTGATTCGCGGGCCAAAGACTCAGGTCGCCGGCGGCCAACAAATGGCGGTATCACCGAAGGGCTGGATTGTTGGAGGCGCCAGAGGAAATTCCATTGGCGTTTGGAGCGTTTTCGACGATGGCGACGTTCCGCCCCGCTGGCGAATTCCGGTTAAACAGATATCCGGGCTCAACGTCAACGGCATCGCGCTCGATCCGGCTCACCAGGAACTCATGGTTCCAACGGGCAACGGAAACACGGTCATGACGTTTTACTTTCCGGAAATATTTTAAGCGCCACGTTGCTCCGCCCAGGGCAGAACGACACCACAAAAGGCACGAGGGCGAACACAAAAAAGGCACAAACTTCTTGTGCTTTTTGGTTTGTTTTTGTGCCTTTTGTGTACCTTCCCCGATTTATTAGAAAAAGCAGAGCCCGTTAGAAGCGCTTGTTCGTCCAATCGCGGATGTAATCGAAAAGATTTCTCACGCTGTTTGAATATTGACCGCGGGTCGTTTCGCACGCTGTGCATGGGGTAAAACCGTGTACGGCGCCTTCAAGAACGAAGTAGTCCTTGTCCCGGCTCGACGACTTGTCAAAAATGATTTCGTCGTCTCGGATGAACTGGTATGCGCCCATGGCGGCGATCAGGATCGGTACTGAGATCGACTGTACAGCGCAGGTCGTCGAGTTGTTGCTGGAACAATAATCGATTCCGTTGTTCGCGTTCGTTGCTCGCGTGGCGTTGGCGCTCAGGAATGATTTCAAGGTGAAGATCTTCGTTCCGGTGTCGAATGCCCGATTGGTCTTGGCCATTCCAGGCTCGGCGACCTCCACGCTTTTTACAATTTGCGTGACAATGTTGCCGTCGTTCTTGAGCAACTTCTCGGGCCGCGCGGTGCTTTGGAGATCGGCGATCGCCGGGTCCAGTGTCGCAAGCTTCGCGTCACCTCCGGCTCCGGCGCCGGGATTGCCGCCCGAGGGGATGAGTAGAATGTCATCATCCGGATACGGATAGTCGCCCTTCTTGATCCGCTCTTGGATCGCCAGCGCACGATCGATCAGTTCATTCATGCGCTTGGCTTGAGCCGCGAAGTAGCGGTCCTGAAACGCCTTCGAATAATGTGACGGACCGTTCGGATTGAATCCATTCTTCTCGTCGAAGGGATCGAGCGCAGGATCGACGTGACGCTTGACGCCGTCGATGGTCACCGACGGGTTCAGGCTCCGCAACGCCTGCACGGGATTTCCCGCGTGAGCGTCGGCGAACACGATCGCATCGGCCGGCGGCAACCCCCGCAAATCGTCACCGCATTTCACCAGCCGCTCCGGCTTTTGACAGTACGCAGGGCTGTTTTCCGCGACCGCCTGATAGAAGCTCATCAGCGGTCCGCCGCCGCTATGGCCAAACAAGACAACCTTGGTGATCCCGGGCTGGCGGCGAACGAATTCGACCGCTGCTTTCACATCCAGCGGCGTTTCCTCCCAGCGCACCTGGCTTTCATTGTTCTGAAATCGCGTGTTGAAGCAAAGTGCGAGAAAGCCGCGGCTCGGTAGTTCCCGGCAGGCAATATGGTTTAAGTAGTTCGCTGTACGATGCCCGATCACGAAAGCGACATGTGGCGCCGGGCCTTTGTCCGGCTTGTAAAGCGCGGCGCTAATCCGGCCCAGGGCAATGTACTCGGGGTGGCTCTGAGCGAGAGACACGTTCGCGGCTATCGCAACAGCCGCGGCCAGAACAACAAAGTAGTAAATCGGTTTCATATTGTTTCGCCGCATTATAACAACAGGTTTGTCTGGACGAGACTAGAGTCCAGGGCTATCATTTTCACAGTTGCGGGATTATTTGATAGCACGGAGGTGTGCAATGCGACAGCGATTTAACTGTCTGATAGGAATTCTCGCCATCTTGCTGTTGGTGGCATCCGCCGCGTTTGCGCATCACTCGGTGGCGGGACAGTTCGATACGTCGAAATTGCTTACTTTGAAGGGATCCATCTCGAAGGTGAATTGGATGAACCCTCACATCTATGTCTATCTGGATGTGAAAGAGACGGATGGAAGCGTGTCCACTTGGGCGCTGGAGACATTGCCGACGGCAATGATGCGCCGGGCAGGTTTGAGCAAAGAAGCCGTTATGGGCACCCCCGGGGAAGTCGTAACAGTGCAAATTGTTCCGGCCAGGGATGGGACGAAGCACATGGGATGGATTTCAAAAATCACTTACGCGGACGGCCGTTACTACGCGCTGGGCGGCGCCATGCCAATCCAATAATAGAGGTGCATCGAGCAGGGCCTATGACACATCATCGTTTGTTGCCTTTTACTGTAGTGGCCGTGGCTGTAGTTTTTGTCGCGGCCTACGCATTCGTTTCAGACCTCAATGCGCAAGCTCCATCCAAACCAACACCGCATTTGGGGGATGGCCGGCCGGACCTGAATGGCACCTGGGACAAAGGTGGTGGATTTGCCTTCCTAAGGGCGCAGCGATTACCCGGCGGTTCTGTTTGCGTGATTGATTGTCCGCAAGAACCGGGCGCTCCCAGAGCAAACGCCGGCGGTGCCGGCGCTCGTCCGGCGCCGAACTTTCCCAAGTACAAGCCCGAGTTCCTGGCCAAAGTCAAAGATCTAAGCGACCGTCAGGTGCAGACGGATACGCTCTTGCAGTGCCAGGCTCCCGGCGTGCCGCGCATCGGACCACCGCACAAGATCGTACAAAACGCGCGCGAGGTTGTGTTTCTTTATGACGATGTTAACGGTGCGTTCTTCAGGATCATTCCCACCGACGGGCGTCCGCATCGGAATGGACTTCCGGCAAGTTATTTCGGCGATGCCATCGGGCACTTTGAAGGAGATACCCTGGTTGTCGAAACCGTCAACTTCAATGAAGAGACCTGGCTGATCGATAACGGAGCATTCCACACCAAGGACCTCAAAGTCGTGGAGCGTTTGCGCCGTGTCGGAGATACCATCGAGTACCAGGCCACCGCATACGATCCATCGGTGCTGGCCGAACCGTGGACGGCACGTCCGCGGACACTGAAACTCACGGATCAGGAGTTGGAAGAACCTGCCCGCTGCGAGGATCAGGATCTCGAACACATTATCGACGGGTCGCATCACGACAACCCGCGGTAGGCGAAATTCGCTTTCAATTCCCCTTCGGCGGAGGCGCGGGAGCGGGCCGTGCGAATTTCGCGCCATCGATGGATACGTTTATCTGGATTTCATTCAACTCGGCAGTAGATTGCCCGTCGGTCCAGGTGGCGGTCCATTTGAAGGGCAACTTGATTCCCCGCACATCACGGTAATCGGAATAGTCGATTTGCGTTGGGACGCGGCCGACCGCGGTATCGACAAAGCGTACCAGGCGGACCAGCAGACCGGATTGGTCGAAGTAGAGATTTACCGGCGGCTGCCTGGGGTTTACTCCCTGCAGGACTTGGACCTCGCGATCATCGATGCTTGTTGAGGTGCCGCGCCATTGGCTGAACGCCTGCTTGAGTTGTGCGGGAAAAAACACCATGGCTTCCAGCTTTGCGCCTTCCAGATTGCCTCCCGTCAATGGCATCAATGGCATCGGCTTGTCGGCCGAGGCAACCCAACCGGAGCGGCCATCGAATACGCGAACGCTGTCGCCGAACAGCGCATGGACGATCATCGTACGTTGCGCCGGAGCTTTGACGTAGACTTCCACGGGCACTCTCGCGAGATCCGTTTCGTAGCCCGAGTACGTTCCTTTCGCTATAAAACTGGTGAGATTGCCGATGCGCTCGGCCCCGCCGAGCGCTTGAATGTACTTCGCAAAAATTTCGTCGGCCGGCGGGGTTTTCGTGTTTGGAGGAATTTCGATCTCGTTGGGATCTTCGACAGGCGCGGAGTATTGCACGATCAGGCTTGGAACGATCTTGGGCCGCTGGTCGCCGTGGTGGCAGGTATAGCACGTCACTGAACGCACGCCTTTGAAGTTTTCTTTATTAATGGTACTGACCATGTTCATCATGCGCCGTGCTGTTTGCTTCAACGGTGTGTCGAGGGCAAATTTGTCCCAGGTATTCGTGTTGTCCGACGCATGACAACTCGTGCAGTTCAGGCTGGTCGCGGCCGCAAACATTCCCATCGTGTCCATGAATTCGTCGACGGGAATGCCTTTCAAGATTTGAACGTTCTTGAACACCTCCTCCGCCATCGGCGGCCTTTGAGCTTGTCCAGGCTGGGGACAAACGGCGACCAGCAGTAAGACGGTGGCGAGAACGATGGCTTTGTCGTTTATGGTCGGGTCCTCCATCAGTTCAAATGTTGCGCCAGTATATTCGGTTTGCCAGATGACCGGCAATTGCGCTAACGTTCGGACGAATCGAGAATTCGGCACACCCCGAATTTCACAGGAGGTGTCTTATGAAAACCAATGTGGCGTTGCTGGTGTTTTTCGCGATCGCCTCGGCTGTTGTTTCGACACCGGTGTTCGGCCATCACGGCACCAACATCTCTTATGACCACTCCAAACCCACAACCTTAAAGGGGACTGTAACGGAATTCGTTTGGCGAAATCCCCACGCGCAGCTCTATTTCGATGTGAAGGATGAAAGCGGGAACATCGTCCACTGGGCCGGAGAACTGAATTCTCCCGGCGTCCTGACCGGACAAGGATGGACCCGAAAAATGTTTGTGCCCGGAGATGAAGTCACCCTGAGTGTATTTCCCTCGAAGGCCGGTACTCCGGTCGGGGTTGTAGACCGCTCGAAGCCAATCATATCCAACGGCAAGGAAGTGGTCCCAGCCGGACGAAACGTCGACTAATGGCAACGTAATCCCGTACGGGACTGAGTAAGGAGTTTCCCAATGCGAATCCGCGTCGGTTTCGTCATTTTCGCGCTCGCCTTGTTGTCGCTTCCGTTAGCTGCGCAGAGGGGTGGAAGAGGCAATGCTGCCGCTGCTCCTTCACCGCCGCATGATCCGCACGACCTAACGGGCATCTGGAATTTGGCAGGCGGGACAGATCTTTCCCTAAGCCGCACGCCGCCACCATTAACTCCGGAGGGACAACGGAAATTCGACCTGAACAAGCCCTCATACGGGCGCGAGCTTGGGAGTGCCGATGCTGCCGCTCATCCGGAAGAACATATCAGCCGGCGCCGGGGCGTTCCACCGGCGTTAGGAAATGATCCCATTGGCGACTGCAATCCGCTGGGTTGGCCGCGTCTGTTCTTTTTCGGGCGTCCCGTCGAAATCGTCCAGCTTCCGGATCGTGTGGTTCAGTTCTGGGAGTGGACGCATGTGTGGCGCACCATTTGGACCGATGGCCGGCAATTGCCGAAAGATCCCGATCTGAGATGGTATGGATACTCCGTCGGTCGCTGGGAGGGCGACACATTCGTCGTTGAAACCGTCGGGGTTGACGACAGGACTTGGGTCGATCATTTTGGCGACGTCCACAGCGATGAGATGCACCTCACAGAACGCTGGCGCCGCCTCGATCGAGACAACATGGAAGTCACCATGGTGATGGATGATCCGAAGTTCTATACGCGACCTTGGACCGGCGAAAAGAAGACGTGGAAACTGCAGCCGAAACGCGAAATTCGGGAAGAATTCTGCGCCCCAATCGATGAGCAGTCGTTCAACCAGAGAACGAGAAATCCCGCCGGCGGACTGAACAAGAAGTAATTTCTACGGCAGAAATAGCCGCAAAGAGGCACAAAATACACAAAATCGTTTTGTGAATTTTTGTGCCTTTTTGTGGCCAATTCAACTTACTATACCCGCGCAGACAATTGGAGAAGAGTTCATCATGGTAAATGCAGCCATTGTTGGCCTTGGATGGTGGGGAAGGACTCTTGTGGAGTCCGCGCAAGGCAGCGATTTCATTCGGTTCGTTGCGGGAGCAACCCGCACGGTCTCACCGGAGGTGACGGCATTTGCCGATACTTACAAGCTTCGCCTCGCGGAAAACTTCGACGCACTTCTGAAGGATTCGACTGTTCAGGCCGTTGTGCTTTGCACACCGCATTCCATGCATACCCGGCAGGTGGTCGCCGCGGCACAGGCTGGAAAGCACGTGTTTTGCGAGAAGCCATTCGCTCTTAACAAGAGCGATGCCGAACGAGCCGTTGATGCGACGCGCAAAGCCGGTATTACGCTCGGTCTCGGCTATAACCGACGTTTTCATCCGGAAATGACAAAGCTTCGCGAGCGCATCCGGTCAGGCGCGCTGGGCGTCCTCATGCACGTTGAGGCGACGATGACGTTCCCGAATGCATTGATGTTGAAGCCTACGCAGTGGCGGGCCAACCGCGAAGAAACACCCTGCGGCGGACTGACGCCAATGGGCGTCCATGCGATCGACGGCATGATTGACCTCTGTGGTCCGATCGATCACGTTTATTGCCAGAGTTTCAGGCGCGCGGTCGACATCGATAGCGACGATACGACGTCGATCCTTTTCCGCATGAAGGAAGGCATGTCGGGCTATCTGGGTACGCTGACGGCGACCGGCCCGGGGTTCAGTTTTCAAGTCTTCGGCTCGAAAGGGTGGGTACGTCTGGAAGGCATGACCCATGTCGCGGGCGCTTCCTCGGAAGAACGGCGTACGCGATTATTCGGGACGTGTAAGTTTCAACCGGCGAAAGGTGATGCCGAGGTATGGAAGGCGGAAACACTCGACGCCGGCCGCGTCACATTGGAAGCCTTTGCGAGAGCAGCCAGCGGCGGCCCGGCGTTTCCAATTCCGCTCGATCAGATGATCCACGGCGCTGCAGTGACGGAGGCCGTGATACGATCCGCCAGTTCCGGAAAGGTTGAGAAAGTGGCGTAATCCGGAGGAGAAATTTATGTCGACGACAACGGGTGTGAAAACAGTCACGGCGACGGCGGCAGCAGCAGCCGGTCCATCCGTGACGTGGCAAATGTGGGTGCCGTGTTTGGCCATGGCCGCGTGCTCGTGGCTTTCCTTTTTCCACCGCACGATCTTGGCGGCCCTGGCGCCGACGATTCTGAACGAGACCGGACTGACGGCGCAGCAGTTCGCCAGCATCAATGCGTACTTCTTTGTCGCATACACGCTGGGAAACCCGCTCTGGGGATCGATACTGGATTACGTCGGCCTGCGCATAGGGATGCTGTTGGGAGTTGCGATCTGGACCTTCGCCAGCGTGTCTCACGGATGGATGACCGCATTCGTCGGTTTTGCAATGGCTCGCGCTTTGCTCGGCATCGGGGAAGGCGTCACGTTTCCTGGAGGCGTCAGAACGGCCGTCGAATCACTTCCGGCCACCCGGCGAGCACGCGCCATGGCATTGTCGTTCAGCGGCGGAACACTCGGCGGTGTGGCGGCGCCTTTAATTATTGTGCCGTTGGCCCTGCAATACGGATGGCGTACGGCGTTCGTCATTTCCGGTGCTTTCGGAGTTGCCTGGCTCATTTTCTGGGCAGCCGTTTCGCGTCCTCCATTCCTTCCCAAAACCGAACAGAAAACAATGAAGCTTTCGTTACCGAACTTCCGGGAACGCCGAGTCTGGGCGCTGATATTCAGTTATGGATTGCCGGCCATTTCAGCGGGACCGATCGTGACTCTCCTTTCTGTATACCTCAGCGCCGGGCTTGGAGTCTCACAGAGAGGCCTCGCTTACCTCTTGTGGATGCCGGCGCTGGCCTGGGGCGTCGGATATTTCTTCTGGGGATGGATTGCGGACCGTTACGCTCAGGACAATAAGCGTCCCGTAGCGCTCTTTATCATCCTGACGGCGTTCGCACTCGTTCTCGGCGCCACCAGTTGGACTGGTTCGATCGCGATCACGATGGCGATAATGTCTTGGTCAACGTTCATAGCCGGCGGCTTCCAGATGGCTGCTTTGAAGGCCGCCTCATATTCATTCCCGCGCGAACAGGCGGCGATGATGACGGGCATAGCGTCCGGATCCTTTGCCCTGGTCAATTACATCCTCCTTCAGACGCCGGTAATGGGTCTTGGCCCCCTGTTTAACCAACACCGATATGCCGAGGCTTGGTGGATTGTTGCACTGTGTCCGGTTTTGGGAACCGTCGTTTGGCTGCTGTTGACTAAGAAAGAGAAATAGATCGTGTTAAAGGCGACAAAAGGAAAAATATTACCAACCACCATCATTGGTTCGCTGCCGCGGCCAAGCTGGTACACGGAAAATCTCGGCACACGCTCGTTTGTCGACGCTATGTCCAACAACAAATTCCGCGAGCAATACACGGATGCACTTGGCGTCTATTTGCGGGATCAGGAAGTCGCAGGGCTCGATATTGTGACCGACGGTGATTGCCGGTTCGATCAGGATGTCGGCGGCCAAACCTGGACCAGTTATCCACCGCGACATATGTCCGGCTTCGAAGCCGGTCACCCTCAACTGGCGCGCGCCGGCGCCGGCGGAATCGGGTTTCCGCGCGGGCATATCCTCCACGATTATCTGGAAGCGCGGGTCATGCCGAAGATCGTGGGACCGGTGGGACCAGGCGAAATGCAGTATGCCGAAATATGGAAGGCGGCGCAGCGCCTCACCACGCGGCCTGTCAAGTTCGGCACTGTTGCGCCGGAACTGGTTGCATACGCTGTTCAGGACGAACACTACAAGGACCTGCCGGCGCGGATCATGGCCATTAGTGACGCCTTTAACAAGGAACTGCATGACCTTGCCGATGCCGGTTGTCCCGTGATCCAGATCGAGGATCCGCAACTTCACCTGCTCGCTGCGCGGCCTGTCCCCAACAAAGACATCACGCTCGATTTCATGCTGAAAGTCTTCAACAATACCGTAAAGGGACTGCGCGAGAAGACCGAAGTGTGGTGCCACACCTGTTGGGGAAACCCGTCGCAGCAGCGGATGTTCGCCGAGGTGCAAACCTACAGGCCGGCGCTAGAAGTCCTGAATCAGGTCGATGCCGATCTGATCACATTCGAAATGAAAAGTTCGAATGGCATGGACCTCGAAGCGGTTTGCAAGCAAATTACCGGAAAGAAGATTGCCATCGGAGTGATCGATCACCACACCCTGCAGGTCGAAACTCCGGAAGAAGTCGCGGGCCTTCTACGCCAGACGCTCAAATACGTTTCACCCGAGCGCCTGGCGGTATGCACCGACTGCGGTATGGGACGCGAGGGAATGAGCCGCCGTCACGCGTTTTACAAGACTGTAGCCCTGGTTCGCGGAACGAACATCGTGCGGAAAGAGCTGGGCATTCCAGAGGCAGAGTGCTTAGCCGCGGACCCGCGCTACTCCTTCATCCGCCCCTCATAAATGAGGGAATTGCACATTGAACAGGGAACAATGGATTAAGAGCTCCAACGGTTGCGACCGTTCCGCATCCCGTCGCATCTCCCTTTTTCAGTTCTCAAGGCAGCTTTGTTACTCAGAAGATAGGCCGCCGAAGGGAAGCCGTTGTTACACCCTGTAATTATCAGTGCGAAAGGGCTTGAAGGCTTCCCCGCCGCAGGTTGCCGGAGACAGACAGACTGCAGCCACCGGCGATATTGAGCACAAAGCTATCATTCTTGGTACGACCACCATCTCTGAAAGTCCATGTTGCGGATGCGGGTAGCCCATTGCACAGTCCCACTCCAGAGCCAATGTGTGTATCAAATCCGGCGTCCCCTGTTTTAAACAGGTTCGGTGTGTCGACGCAATGCGCTGAAATGAGGCTCGTCAGGTTGAAACGATTGCCATCGGCCCAGTTCACGTCAAGTTGTTTGGGAAACTGGCTTACGTTACACGGCAGATCCAGAGATGTGGTCACCTCCGCGCCAGACGTTCTCAGGCGGGTCCAGCCGGTCAGATGTCCTGTGCTCAAATGGACAAGCGATATATCTTCGAGACAGGCCGTAACAGATGAAGGGCAGTTGGCGTTTGTTACGGACACACTCATACTCGCAACAAAGGCGCCGGACAACGTTGTTTTCACGATGCTATTGTCGTTGCGCTGAAAGTACAAGAAGTCGCCGTCGGTGTCTACGCCCGTGCACGTCACGCCTCCAGGCACGCCAATCGTCGTGCCGGGGATCAAGGCGCCGGTCACCAAGTCGAACTCAGTGTAGGTGCAGGGCCCGCTACTGACGAGGAAGTGTCCGTTCGGCAGGACGGTGAAGCCATTGGGCGTGGCCGCCGCGATCGGCACCGGCCCGGTCAACACAGCCCCCGTAACAGGGTTGAGACCGAAAATTTGAGCCGGACCACGAGTCCATCCGGTCAATGCGTACAATACGCCTCCAGAAAAACTCAAATTCTGAATGCCGAGTCCAGGCCGAGGATTGGGTAAGGTTCGAACTTCGGCCCCTCCAGCCCCTCCGTTAACGGGAAATACGTGGATCGAGTCTGAAGACCGGTCGGCCTGGTTTAACGCGGTTAAATAGATCTCGTTGTCCAGAACAGTAACGCCGTGGCCGGAGTACATGTCGAACGAACGCGGCGGAATGAATCTGGCCACAGTAGCGCCAGTCGCAAAATCAAACGTGGTAACTGGCCCACCGGGACTGTCGGCGGTGCCAATAGGAGAAAGACTGTTTACGACAATTAAGGGGCCTGTTTGCCCCCATACGGCTGAGCCGCCGAAGACAATCGTCACAGTCAGGGTCGCCACAGCCATGCCCGCGATCCGCACGGTCTTGGCCGCCTTGAGAATGGCCACAAGTCGGAAAATGAAACTCATACAGGTCTCCATATGTGCGCACCCCACTGGCCAATCGCAGAACAACGGAAATACCTACGCGATTGTGCCGGTATGCGCTGGGTTTGAGAAAAATTGTCGAATTGGTTTGGAATCCCACGGAATCGTGGACTGTCTGGCAGGATTCTGGTACCGCTTACGTAATCAATTTTCTTCTAGTACCAAACCTGTCCTTGCTGATCGACACATCATTACTTTCCAAATCGGAACGGCCAAGTCTATCCTGTTGAAGCCCGCGGCTTTGCTTTCCTCGATCAGGCGCCACGACAGAAAAGTCATCCGCTACGTCGCTTCGGTCAATGGACCCTAAACGAAGAAATCTCGCGTACAGCGCCAATACTCGTCTGCATGAACGAATGAGAATTTCTCAGGAGGTCGGCACAAGCGTGGTGGTCCGCATCCAGGCTACCGCCGGATTAGCCCCAGCGATTAATCCACTGGACTAGAGCCGGTATATCGAATATGCATGTGCTTCTGTCAACAATAAATTTTGAGACACCGCGATACGTTTTTCAGCCGATCGGCCGCGAGCCTGTAACAGTCTGCTACTCCAAACTATGCGGTTCAGGTTGACAAGAAATTTGTCAGATGGATTTTGCAATGAACATTTTTGGAGAAATGTTTATTGTTCACTGCTCAATATTCAGTTGTCATTTCTTAGAGTAACTGGCCTTGCACCCATTCGAGTTCACGGCAGACGTAATCCACGATATCGCCGGTTTTGAGGCTGTCCGGGAGTACGTCCCACGTATACGTCTCGATCTCGAGCTGTCGAGACACCGGATTGGCTTTGTGGAACCGGAGAGCATCCTCAATAGCAAAGCGCGTAGTCCGAAAAGGTCCGAGGTCATCCAAAAACACGGGCACGTGAATATGTGTCCGCCATTCGCGCGGACCCGGGTTCGACTTCCACGCGGCGAACGCGTCTTCGAGATTGAGGAACATCGTGAACTTGCCGTCTTTTTTCTCCAGCGTCTGGGTCAGATAAATGGTTTGAGCGTAGCGATGCAACACGTCGATGGCTTTCTCAGTCACCTGGGACACGTAAATGGCGGCTGCCTCCTGCAGCTTGAAAACGGGAATGCCCGCATCGACGAGCTTCTGCAGCGAGACCGAAATGTTTTCGTATTCGACGGCTTGATGGCAAATGTCGAACACCGTGCCCAGATGACGCCGCAGTGCTGAGTGCGCCTCGGAAATTGGAATTCCGGCAAGCTTCGCAACCCTGGTCGCAGCCGTTCCCGAATACAGGTGATGGGTAAAATAGTCCACCACCTCGTCGGTCGTTTCGAGGAAGCAATACGGTTCGGGTTCGAGCGCCAGGCCAACAGTACGGCCACTTCGGTCCTGGAGTTCCACGAGGTGCGCCACAACGCGCAGCACATGTTCGGTGAATTCGGCAACGACCTCGGGTCCGGTGACGCGCGGCTTGAACCCGAGAGGTGGACTCTGGATCGAGGGCGTCGTTCCTTCGGGCGCGACATCCGCCAGGATCTCAGCAACATTGATTGTGTATTGCGTCCGTTCTTCGGTGCGCCAGTCCGGCTCGTAGACTTGCTCTTTGACGATGCGTCCCTTGAAAGGACCGTAAGGAAACGCATTCACCGTGTAGAGATACATGTCATTGTCGTCGAGAAACCTCTTCAGCTTGTCGCGCTCGGCCCGATTGCTGACGAGCGTTTGTGCCGACTCCGCCGCCAGGCGCAAGGACACACCGAATCGTTCCTTTGGCGCGATGCGCTCTTTCACTTTGGGAACATATGTCGTCAGACTGTTCCAGATTTCACTCCAATTGTCGCCGGGATGAACCAGTGTCGAATATGTCAGATGGCCGAGACCTTTGCCCAGATCCATATGATTGCTCCTGATTGCTAACTGTACTTATTCCAGCCCGCATGCTCGCGCCTGCTCTCGCGCGAGAACCGCCTGGTCCTTGTTTCCATCGCCGTGTGCAATCGCACCCAAAAGACGATCGCGGTAAATATCCAGGGTCGGTAGTGGAACGCGAGCCAGATCCGCTGCCGCCAATATCAGATTGGCGTCTTTGATTCCGACTTGAACCGGAGATCCGACCTTGTCGTACGTTTCATCGACCATCGTCTTGCCGTAACCCTTATACGCCGGTGCTCCGGCGAATAGTCCATCGGTCATCACATCGTACATGACCTGCGGTGCGACTCCGTATTTGCGTATAAGCGAGAACGCCTCCGCTTGCGCCACGATAGCAGCGCCAAGCACGAGATTGTTGGCCAACTTGATCGCCGTGGCAAATTCCGGCTTCTCGCCGGCCTCGAAAGTCCGGCGGCCAATGACTTGAAACAGCGGATCGCATCGCCGCACGGCGCCGGAGGGACCGGCAGCTACGATTCCAAGTTGGCCTGAAGCCGCAAGGTCCGGGCGGCCCAAAACGGGCGCAGCAACCAGAACTTGATTCGCTTTCGCATGAGCATCCGCCAAAGTTCGAATCGCAGCCACTCCGTATGTCCCCATCGCCAGATGGATTGATCCCGGCGGAAACGAGTCCCTTATCCCGCCGGGACCAAGAGCCACGTTGATCACGCTTTCATCTTCAACCAGCATCGTGATCACCACGTCACATCCTTTGGACACATCTGAAACCGATGACGCGATTCTCGCGCCTGCCGCGCCGAGCTCCGTGGTCGCTTCGCGCACAATGTCGTATACGGCCAGATCGTGGCCTCCGCCGAGAATGCGGCGCGCCATTCCTTTGCCCATGCGGCCTAAGCCAATGAAACCGACTTTCATAAGGAAGATTCGACTCCCAGGGGGGCCAATTCGGGGACAGACACCTCAATCACCCAAATTCGTTGCAAGGCTCTTGTTGAATTTGGGTGATTGAGGTGTCTGTCCCCGAATTGGCTAAAAATCTGTGGGCGCGGGCGCGTTATTGCCGTCCCAGTCGACGACCTTGCCGTCCTTGTGTTTCAGGAATCCCAAAAGACAGCCGTTAGATCCATCCTTGAGGCGATGGCATCGTGCCTTGACGGTGTCGCCGGGCTTGACGGTATCGGCTGTCACGCCCGCTCTTTGAAGGCCGGCGCGGCCGGTTGCTTCCAAAGCCCAGATTTGCGGTTCGCCGCTGGCATCCTTGACTTCTAAGTAGACCCAGGAATGGGGGACGATCAGGTGTACTTCCTTGACGATACCCTCAATGTCCATGAACGTGTCGACGTAATTGCCGTGGGAATGGTGTGACCACGCCGGCAAAATGAACACAAGGGCACAAGTCGCCGCAAGACCAAAAGCTGATTTTAATCGCATGCTCGCCCTCCTTCAATTACTGGCATCGGGTTGCTCCGCTCCCTTCCGCACCCCCCTTGTCCCGATAAACCTTGTGGCAGTTTGCACACGCGTCGTTCAATTTTTCGCTGATGTCCAGGAACGCGTCGTAGTCTCTCTTTTGTGACAACTGATGAGCGAGCTTCCCCACCTCTACCAAGGCCGCAACGTACTGTTTCCAGTCGGCGCGATCGACGGGTACGGGCCGGCCATTTTGACATTTGCGTCCGGGAGTCAAGAGAAGAGGCGCGCTCTCGGTAAGCGCAACGGCGGCCTGATCAATGGCCAACCATCCGGGGTAAACGGTGGCTCCCCACTCAACGTAGTCAAAAGGTGATTTCGCCAGTTCCTTTTTCGCTTGGGCTCCCGGATCTTTGAGCTGGGTATTAAAAATGATGTTCGCATTGGGAAACGCAATGGCCCGCATCAACTCCGCCAGATTTCCCTCAGGCGGGGGAAGAGAACCGCCGGAGGACGTCACAGTAGGCGCGGCAGACGGCTGCGCCGCCGGAAACCCAATCTGAGCCAGCGCGGCCTCATTGAGTTCTGTTTGCCCGGCAGGAAATTTTCCGCTCCGGAGAATGTACGCAGCGAGATCGATGGATTGAGGCCGCGAAAGACTTCCGGGCGACGTGAACGGCATCGTCTTCTGAATCTTGTCCACAAGATTCGTCAAGGGCCGCGCACTCCAGTTCGCAAGAAAATCGCCGCCGACGAGCGGCGGCCCGCTCAGCCCACGCGATGCCTGCGCATCGGAGTACACACGGTCCGAGATCGAGCGGACCTGCCCGGCCTCCACCCCCAGTGAGGCAACTGCGATAAGCACAAAAGGAACAAATGGAATCAGACGCATCATTTATACCTTCCTATTCAGCAATCGTAGCCGAGAGGATAGATGAAAATGAGAAGTAGGTGCAATGTTTAAGGGCGAGTGGTACGGGCCCGCCACAAATGTTAGCTGTAAAATGGCTTGTTGTGCGATGTCGAATGCACTTGGTGCGATTACCAAACCGCCAAATGGCAACCTGGTCAATGGGTCATTCGGTAATCTGGTAGTTGAAACAAGTACATTCGACATCGCACAACAAGCCATTTAACAGTTGACATGTGGGGCTGGCAATCACCCTAGTTGGATTCAGTCTCACCGGTAGCGAAGCGAATACCCCTGAGGTAAGCCTCGATCTCAGTTTTCTCGACGTTTTTACGCATGACTGTGGAAAGCGCAGACGC
>WNGR01013956.1_pt1 | contig 15876 bp, 18 predicted proteins | sample 5407581 | NCBI WGS metagenome assembly WNGR01 (sample SAMN13153383, study PRJNA577476) | soil metagenome | isolation source: 80 cm soil or saprolite under Garry oak tree replicate 2 | place: USA:California | collected 2016-06-15 | reverse complement strand
AGACCCTCGAGCCGATAGTCGCGGCGCAGCGACGCCGCGGCCGGGACAGCAGCATTCGTGGAGAGGCGGAGCGCGGGAGACCAAGACCGCAAGCGCACCGGCTCGATCCGCTGCGCAGCAAGGCTCGCCGGGAGCAGAGCGAGGAGAACGACCGAGAGCGATCGGGTCATCGGGACTCCCCGAGATGGAATGAGGGACATACCCCAGACCGCGACTTCCAGATCACACGGGTGCTGTTGCGTGAAGGCCACTACTTCTGTGACCAGACCGCCAGCTCGTTGCCGTTGGGATCGAGAAAGTGAAAGCGCCGGCCGCCTGGGAAGGGGAAGATCGGTTTGGCGACCTTGCCCCCTTTGCTCACGACCTTGGCTTGCGTCTGCTCGAGCGCCGAGGAGTAGAGAATGACGAGCGGACCGCCGGCGCGGTTCGCCGCGACCTTGGCAAAGCCGCCTTCCATGTCGCCGTCGGCGAACGCGACGTAGTCCGGACCATAGTCGGTGAACTTCCAGCCGAAGACCGCGGCATAGAAGCTCTTGGTCGCCGGGATGTCGGTCGCGGGCAGCTCGATGTAGTCGATGCGGTTCTCATGATGTTTCACGGTGGTGGTCCTCCCAGCGCGAGTACGAACTCAGGACACCGCATATTTCATCACTGCCACGAAGTGGCACGCCGTTCCCGCGATCACGAACAGGTGCCAGACGAAATGACTGTAGCGACGGTGGGCCGCGAAGAACGGCACCCCCACCGTGTAGGCGACGCCGCCCAGGCCGAGCCACAGGAATCCCATCGCCGGCATGCGCAGCCACAGGGGCCGCACGGCCACGAGCATCAGCCATCCCATCGCGACGTACAGCGCGGTCGACACGAGGCGGTTGCGCAGCTTGCCGGTGGCGGTGAGCGCGACGCCGGTGGTGGCGAGCACCCAGATCGTCCACAACAGCGCCCAGCCCCAGACCCCGCGCAAGACGCCGAGGGTGAACGGCGTGTAGGTGCCGGCGATGAGCAGGAAGATCGCCGAGTGGTCGAGCACCTGGAACACCCGCTTGGCCTTCGCCGACTGCACCGCGTGGTAGAGCGTCGAGAACAGGTACAGGAGCACGGCGGTCGCCAGGAACACGCTCGCGCCGACGATCGTCCCGAGGCCGCCGTGCCGGATCGCGCTGGCGATGAGGACCGGTCCCGCGACGAGGGTGGCGACGAGCCCGACGGCGTGGCTGACGCTATTGGCCAGTTCTTCGCCGGGCGACTGGGTGTGGTGGTGAGCCTCCAAGGGCGTCAGGGCCTGGACTCTTTCGGTGTCAGGGCGTCCTTCAACGCGGGGCAGGCGCCTTCGAGGACCTCGAGATGGCGGCTGAGCCCGCGGGCGTCGAAGACGGCGACGCGCGGCGCGGCATCGAACGGCCGGAACTCGAAGCGCAGGTCGGGCGTGGCGAGCAGCTGCCGGACGAACTCGGCGGGTTCGGGCGCAAACGCCGCCGTGTAATCCGTCGAGCGCGACCAGTCGTCTTCCGCGGCCTCTTTCGCGCCCCAGCGCACCCGGACCGACGTATGGCCCTCCGGGTCGCCATCGAGCACGGCTCCGGAATGGATGAACAGCTCCAGCTTCCGCTCGTGGCAACGGATGTAGAGCGAGGGCCGGACCTGCAGAATGGTGCCCTGGACCGTGTTCGTCGCGTTGAGGGACAAGGTGACGGACGGCTCGTCCGTCATCTCGGAGCGTGAGGTCTCAACATGCCAGCGATCCGCGACCCGCGCGGCCGGCGGGCGCGCGGTGGGCCGCTGGGCGGCGGCAGCCTCTGCCAGGACGGTCGCGGCGAGGAGCACGGCGAGGACATATGGCTTGCCCGGCAGCCAACGATGCACCGCCCGCCGATAGCGCTCGTAGGAATCTCCGAAACGTCGGCGCAACGCGGGCTCCTCGTAGAGCACCACGAACAGGTTCACGATCACGAACAGCACCGCCGCGTATTCGAGCAGCGGAGCGGACCAGAACAGCGCGGCCTCTCCAAGGAGCAGGGTAAGGACGCCGACGTACATGGGGTTCCTCACGTAGCGGTACAGGCCGGTCACGACCAGGTGCCGGGGCGGATCGATCGGCGCCAGGGTGCCCCGCCCTTTCGCCGCGAATTCCCAGATACACCGCAGCAGGATGGAAGCGCCGAGCAGCATGGGGACGAGTGCGAGGACGCGAATGGGGTTGATGGCGTGGAGCGGCGAGGCGCCCTCCCGGGACACGATCCGCCACGGGATCAGGAGCGCGACGGTCCCGGGCAGGAGGACCGCGAAGAAGAGGCTGCGCAGAAACAGCATCGAGGCCGGGGCGGCTAGGAGCGCGGCACCGGGTGGTCGGTGAGGACCGGCAGAAACGGCACCCAGGGACCCACGTCGTCCGTGTACTGCTTGGCCATCACCCGAGCGACTTGCGCGACGTGTCCCAGGTCGTGGACCACCCACGCGGCCAGCAGCTGCCGCAACATCACGCGCCCGAACGTCGGATGCTCGCCGGGGAGATCGAGCTCGCGGGCGCTGAGCTTCCAGGAGCCGAGCAGCTCGAGATTCGCCGCGCGCAGACGGGCGAACACGTCGAGCAATGAGCGGAGCGACCGGCCGACGTTGCGCGCCTGGTGCCGGAAGCGGTCGTAGGGCACGAAGCGGAGGTCCGCCCCCCGCGCGAGAATGATGCGCGCGCGCGGGATCCAGTCCGTCTCCTCACCGTCGATCAAGTGCCCCACCACGTCGAACGGGCTGAACGTCTCGGGCCCCTCGGTGCCGCGCACCCAAGGCTCGCCTAGGTCCGCCAGCAGCGCCCGGAGGCTGGCGGGTGTGCGGGCCAGCACGGCGATCGACGCGTCGAGATCGAAATCCATGTGGGGATCGCCAATCTACGCCGGCGGCGGGACCGTGCGCTGCCCCGGCGCCGGGCGGTCGACGACGCGCCCCCACAGCATCACGACGGTAAAGCCGTATGCGAGAAATACCGGCGCGAACAGGGCGAACACGAGCGGCTGCGGCGGGCGGAAGCCGGGGATGGCGACGAGGTAGCAGACGGCACTGAAGGTCAGCCCACGCAGCCAGGGCGGTTTCGGCAACCACCGGGCGAGCGCGAACAGGATCAGCCCGCCGACCGCGCCGGCCATCGCCCCGGCCAGAACCACGTTGAGCGCGCCGCGGACGCTGAACGTCGGGAACCGGCCCGTGGCGAGCGCGAAGAGGCGCATGACGAGCCGGCCCCCGGCGCCGAGGAAGAGCGCGCCGGTGGCGGCGCCGAGGAGCAGGGTCATGCCAAGGCGCCGCACACCCCTACACCTTCATCGTCACCGCGATCTCATCGCAGCACGACTGCCGCGGGCAGCGGGCGCAGTCGGCCCACACCTTGATGGGAAAATGGTGGCGGTCGGACAGCTCGAACCCCAGACGATAGAAGAAGTCCGGCTGGCGCGTCAGCGCCAGCACCTCGGCGAGGCCCTGCGACCGCGCCTCGACGATCAAGGCCTCGACCACGCGCTTCCCCAACCCCCGCCCCTGCCAGTCGTCCCGCACCGCCAGCCCGGCCACCTCGGCGAGCGTGACGCTGTAGATCTTGAGCGCGCCGCAGGCGACGATCTCGCCGCCCGCCTCGACCACCACGTACTCCTTGATGTGCCGGCACAGGTCGTAGTTGCTGCGCGGCAACAGGTCGCCGGTCGCGACGAACGGCGCCATCAACGCCTCGAGCTGGGGAACGTCGGCCAGCGCGGCAGGACGAACGGGATAAAATGTGCGTTGTGCATTGTGCGTTGGGCCACGCACAACGGACAACGCACCGGTTTCGCCGCTCACGCCAGGATCTCCCCCAGGGTGTCCGCCGCCCGGTCGATCTCGGATTCGGAGACCACAAGCGGCGGCACCAGCCGCAACACGTTGGGCCCCGCCGACGCGACGAGGAGCTGCCGCTCCCGCGCCGTCGCCACCACGGGCGCCGCGGCCTCGGACAGCTCCACCCCCCACAGCAACCCGCGCCCCCGCGCCTCGCGCACGCGCTTCGTCCTCACGGCCAGCGCCTTGAGCCGCGCCCCCAGCCGCTCGCCCTTCACCGCGACTGCCTGCAGGAACTCCGGCTCGGCGATCGTCTTGAGCACCTCGAGCGCGACGCCCGCGACCAGCGGCCCACCGCCGAACGTGGTGGCATGATCCCCGGGCGACAACGCGGCGCCGATCGGCTCGGTCACCAGCACCGCGCCCATCGGCAGCCCGCCGGCCAGCGGCTTCGCGAGCGTCACCATGTCGGGCGTCACGCCGACCTGCTCGTAGGCGAACAGCGTCCCCGTCCGCCCCAGCCCGCACTGCACTTCGTCGAAGATCAGCGCCGCGCCGTGCCGGTCGCAGAACTCCCGTAACAATTGCAGCCACGCGGTCGCCACGGGGCGCACGCCGCCCTCACCCTGGACGGGCTCGATGATCACCGCGCCGATATCGTCCCGGGAGAATGCGTCGTTGATCTCCTCTTCATCACCGAGCGGCAGGATCCGCACGCCGGGCACCAGCGGCTCGAACGGCCGGCGGTAGTCGGGCCGGTCGGTCGCCGCCAGCGACGCAAACAGCCGCCCGTGGAACGAGCCGCTGAACGCGACGATGCCAGGCTTCCCCGACCACTTGCGCGCGAATTTGAACGCCGCCTCGTTGGCCTCGGCGCCGGAGTTGCAGAAGAACACCTGCTGGGCGAAGGAACGCTCGACCAGAAACTCGGCGAGCCGCTCGCCCGGCTCCGTGTGATAGAGGTTGGAGACGTGAATCAGGCCGCTCTCCAGGCCCCGCGACAACGCGTCCCGGATGACGGGATGGTTGTAGCCCAGGGCGTTGACGGCGATGCCGGCGACGAAGTCCAAATACCGCGTGCCATCGGCGGCGATCAGCTCGCAGCCTTCACCGGCCACGAACGTGGGGCCGACGCGGGCATACACGCCCAGGAGGGCCGATGCGGCCGGGGTCGTGGCAGTCACGCGGGCTGCGGGGTCGCCGCGAAGATGCGCGTGCCGGCGGTGCGCCTGGTGAGCAGATCCAGGTCGCCGATGCGCACGGCGCGCGCTCCCGTCTGCAGCGCGCGCGCCGCGGCCCGGAGCTTCGCGGCCATGCCGTTAGTCGCCACGCCGCGATCGATCAGCGTCTCGATCTCTCCCGCCGCCAGCGACGGCTGCGGCATGCCGCCCACCACCACGCCCGCCACGTCCGAGACGAACAACAGCTCCTCGGCCCGCAGCGCCGCGGCGACGGCGGCCGCGGCATCATCGGCGTTGACGTTGAGCGGCGTGCCCTGATCATCCGGCGCCACCGGCGCCACGACCGGCGTGAGCCCCGCGAGCAGCAGGCTGTGCAGCAACGACGCCCGCACATCGGTGACCGCGCCGACCTGCCCGAACCCGCCCGCGAGCTGGCGGGCTGTGAGGAGGCCCCCATCGACGCCCGACAACCCCAGGGCATCGACGCCGGCGTGCCGCAGGGCGGCGACGACGGCGCGGTTCGCGGGACCCGCGAGCACCAGCTCGACGACCTGGGCGACCTCGGGCGTGGTCACGCGCAAGCCGTCGCGCTTTTCGACGGGGAGCCCCAGCCGCCGCGACAGCGCGTCGACCGCCTTGCCGCCGCCGTGCACGACGACGACGGGCCCGGCGGTCTTGATCGCCGCCGCGCACGCCGCGAGCCACTCGGGGCGATCAAGCTCGTTGCCGCCGAGCTTGACGACCCGCACGCTCAGCACGGAAGCCCCAATGTCTCTTCGAAGCCCAGCATCAGGTTCATGTTCTGCAGCGCCTGCCCCGCGGCCCCTTTGACCAGGTTGTCGATCGCCGCGATCAGGGTGAGCCGCGGGCGACGCACGTTGTGCACCGGCGTCACGCCGATGGCGACGCGGTTGCGGTACACCACGTCCTTGAGCGACGGCAGGGCGCCTTTGGTGATGAGGACGAACGGCTCGCCCGCGTACGCGGCCTCGTACAACCCCTCGGCCGTCGCGTGGTCCAGGACGCGCGTGAGCGGGACGTGGATCGTTTCCAGGATGCCGCGCTTGACCGGGAGCAGATGGGGCGTGAACACCAGGTCGCCCGTGAAGCCGGCCTCGCGCGCCAGCGTCGCCTGCAGCTCCGGCAGGTGGCGGTGCTCGTTGCCCACCGCGTAGGCGCGGAAGTCCTCGGCCACCTCGCCGAATAGGAACTCCCGTTTGGGATTGCGGCCCGCGCCGGTCACGCCCGACGCGGCGTCGATCACCACCTCGCGCGACGTGTCGATCAGCCCGCGCTGCGCGAGCGGAATCAGCGCCAGCAGCGCGGCCGTCGGATAGCAGCCGGGGTTGGCGACCAGCTCGGCGGCGGCGACGCGTGGCCGGGTGACTTCGGTGAGGCCGTAGACGGCCTCGGAGGAGAGCCGGAAGTCCGCGGAGAGATCGACCGCGCGCCGCCCCGCGGCGCGCGTCTCGTGCACGTAGCGCGCGGACACGCCGTGCGGCAGGCAGGAGAGCACGATCTCGGCGCGCGCCAGCGGCGCGTCATCGATCTTGATGAGCCGGTGCCCCTCGATCAGCTCTCCGGCCGCCGACTCTGCCGTGGCGAACGCGACGGAGGCCCCCGGGTGGCGGGCGAGGAGCCGCAACAGCTCCTGCCCCACGTACCCGGAGGCCCCGAGGACACCGACCGGGACCGCTGTATGATTATTCATCTGAACGGAAGATTATACAGGGCGCCGGGCGGCGCAAGGCCCTACTCCACGCGCTCCAGTCTCGGGTTCGGCCGGTACGCCCGGCCCACCTTCGCGCACGGCTTCCCCTCGAGCCGCACCACGTCGGCGGTGAAATCGAAGCGCCCCTGGAACAGGCTCGATCCGACTCCGTAGGCGTCGACCGGCACCCCTTCCTCCTCGAAGTGGCGGATCTTCTCGGCGGTGAACCCGCCCGATACCACGATCTTCACGTCGGTGAACCCTTCCTTATCCAGGGCGCGCCGCACGTTCCACACGAGCTGAGGATTCACGCCGGTGGGCTTGAACGTCCCCATCTGGGGGACGACCGACTTGTCCACCAGCGTCTCCGAGGTATCGAGCCGCACGCCGTAGAGGCGGCCGCCCAGGGCGCGGGCGACCTGGAGCGACGTCCCCACGCAGTCGTTCTCGAAGTCCACGAGGGTGATCAGGCGCACGCCGTCCGGCATCAGCTCGGCGAACTTTTTCGAGGCGAGGACCGTGTCGCCGCCGTAGGCGGCGATGAGCGCGTGCGGCACCGTGCCCACGCCCTCCGATCCCCACCACGACGCCTGCGCGTCGGTCGAGACGCCGATGGCGCCGGCGATGTGCGCCGCGTAGCCGTCGCCGGTCTGCACGAGCCAGTGGTCGTGGCGGGCGGGGAAGAACATCACCTGCTTGGGGCGCGCCGCCTCGACGACGATGTGGGTGTTGGTGCCGACGCGCGTGCGCCGGGCGAGCACGCCGAGGTACAGGGTTTCGAGGTTGGCGAAGGCGTCGTAGGGACCTTCGATGAGCAGCACCGTCTCCCACGGCTCGATCGCGTCGCCGTCGTAGAGGGCGAACACCTCCAGCTCCTGCCACGTCTCGGCGCACAGCTTCAGGATCGCGATCGCTTCGTCGATGCCGCCCAGATACGCGGGGGTCTTACCGAACACCTGCATCGTCACGCGGGGGCGATGCTTGTCCTTGAGGAGCACCTCGCGGGCGCGCACGAAATACTTATCGGAGTAATAGCCCGCTTTCATTTTTTCGACGGGCAGATTGAAGATGGCGGGATCGAGACGCTGCTTACGGGTCATCGCCGATCCTTGGTCACCGGACGCCGGGCCAGCCGAACGTCGCCACCAGGGTATCCCCACCCGCGAGCGCGAGGCGCCGCGCGATGTTGTTGAGGCGGCCACAGAGCACGCGGGCCGCCTCCGTCGCGCCGGCCTCCGTGACCCGCAGGCACACGGCGTCCACGTCGCGCGCCAGCACGCGGTCCGGGCCGGCGGTCGCCGGCTCGGGCCGCGCCAGGGCGAGCTCGAGCGGCCGGCGACGCAGCGTCACGCGCCGCGCCGGGCCCTCGACCACGAGATCGAACGACGCCGGCGCGCTCACCGTGTCGCCCCGCACCAGCAGCACGGCGACGATGACGCGGCGCGGCCGCGCCACCGCCTCGACGATGAACTCCGGCGCCTCTTCCCTGACCGCCGCTTCCTCGGTGGGCCGCGTGGCGCCGCCCACCGCCGCCGTCGCGACGACGACCTCGATCCACTGTCCGGGCCGCCGGGATACAGCCGCGCCGTATCGCCCCAGGCGAGGCGCACCGCGCGCCGGTACGCGTCCTCTTCCCACAGCGGCAGGCCCCGGCGCGAGCGTCCCGTGAGCCGCCGCGTGAACACGTCGGCCGCGAGCACCGGGGAGTCGGGCTCGGGCCTGACGCCGAGCAGCGCCGCGAATTCCAGAGTGTCGGAGCGGACCAGCAGCCGCAGCTGGGTCTCGCCTGGCCCGCTGACCGCGCCGGTCGCCAGCTCGGCCGTCTCCACGCCGCGACGCTCCAGCAGCCGCACCCGGTAGGTGAGGCGCCGGGCAGGGCCCTGAGCCGCAGAAGCAGCGGAGGTCGCGACCGCCGTAGCGATCACGGCCCCCGCGAGGCTAGCGAACCACCAGCGCCGCACGCGTGTCCTCGAGCCGGCCGCCGGGGCCGCCCCAGCGCTGGTAGCCGAACCAGCCGCCGGCGAGTCCGGCGAGTACGCCCAGCAAGACCCAGAACGCCAGCGCCCGCCCGCGGATGACGGGCCGGGGCACGATGCGGGCGTGCGGGTCGCCGGCCGACTTGGCGAGCGCCACCCGCAGCTCCAAATGACTCGCCCGCGCCGCGGCGCAGCTCGCGCAGCCGAGCAGGTGGCGGGCCAGCAACGCCCGCTCGGCGAGCGACAACTCCCCTTCCAGCTCGGCGTCGATGCGGCGGATCCATTCTTCGTGGGCTTCCATCACACCTCCTCGCGGATTCGATACCGCAGCACCCGGTGCTGCATCCACCGCACCGCGAACGCATCGGCGAGCGCGCGGAACACGCGGTTCCACATGCCGTACTTCGTCCGGCCGTGCAGCCGTGGGCGGTGGCGCACGGGAGTCTCGGTGACCGTCCCGCCGCGCATTCTCACGAGGGTCGGCAGGAAGCGGTGCATGCCGTTGAACAGCGGCAGCTCGCGCAGCGCCTCGGCGCGGAACGCCTTGAGCGAGCAGCCGGTGTCGCGGATCGTCTCGTGATTCAGCCAGTTGCGCACGCCGTTCGCGATGCGGCTCTGCAGCCGCTTCCACGGCGTGTCGCGGCGGTCGGCCCGATAGCCGACCACGGCGCTCGCCCCGCTGGCCCGCAGGGCGGCGACCAGCGCCGGAATGTCCCGCGGGTCGTTCTGGAGGTCGGCATCGAGCGTGACGATCGTGGCGCCCCGCGCCGCCTGGAACCCGGCCGCGAACGCGGCGGTCTGGCCGCTGTTGCGCTCGAACGAGACGATGCGCAGCGCCGCGTCCGTCGCCTTGAGCCGCTTGAGCTCCTCCAGCGAGCCGTCGGTCGAGCCGTCGTCCACGGCGACGACCTCGTAGGCCGTCCCTCCCCCCCGGAGCGCGGCCGCGATCTCCCGGAGCAGCGGCGCCAGGTTCTCGCGCTCGTTGAACACGGGGACAACCAGCGACAGGTCCGGACTCACGCGCGGAACGTAGAAGCGCGTTGCACGGCGGGCAAGTTGACAGCGCCGCGCCCGGCGGGTAAAACCAAGCACTTCCTGCTGCCCTGGGAGCGCGCCGTGAGCGATGTGGTGTCTCGTCGGGATTTCCTCGCCTCGGCGGCGGGCGGGCTCGCCGTCTTCGGCATCCCCCACCCGATGCGCCCCCTACGGCCCCTGCCGGCCGGCTCGCGCTGGGCCGCGAAGCCGGTGGTCGTCGCCAGCGCCAACGGCCTGCGCGGCGTGCAGAAGGCGTTCGACCTCGTCATGCAGGGCGCGGACACGCTCGACGCCGTGATCGAGGGCGTGAAGATCCAGGAGCTCGACCCCAACGACCCTTCCGTCGGCTACGGCGGCCTCCCCAACGCCGAGGGCGTCGTGCAGCTCGACGCCTCGTGCATGCACGGCCCGACGCGCCGCGCCGGCGCGGTCGGCTGCCTCGAGGGCATCAAGACGCCGTCCGAAGTGGCCAAGTGCGTCCTCCGGTACACCGACCACATCCTCCTCGTCGGAGAAGGGGCGAAGCGCTTCGCGCTCGAGTACGGCTTCAAGGAGGAGAACCTGCTCACCGACGCGTCGCGCGATGCGTGGCTGCACTGGCGCGCCAACCTGAATCCCGGCGACTCCTACCTCGACGTCCCCGCGGGTCAGACGATGCTGGCGCGTCCCACGGGCACGATCAACTGCGACGTCGTCGCGCCCGGCGGCGACATCTCCTCGGTGACGACGACGAGCGGGCTCGCCTGGAAGGTCCCGGGCCGCGTGGGGGATTCGGCCGTTGTCGGCGCCGGCCAATACACCGACAACGACATCGGCGCCGCCGGCTCGACGGGGCTCGGCGAGGCGAATATCAAGGCGTGCGGCGGCTTTCTCACCGTGGATCACATGCGGCGCGGCATGAAGCCCACCGACGCCTGCCTCGAAACACTGAAGCGCGTGATCGCGATGACGGAGCAGCGGCGGCTCGCCGCCGACGGCAAGCCGCGCTTCCAGATCATTTTCTACGCCGTCAACAAGAAGGGCGAGTTCGGCGCCGCCTCGCTCTACCCCGGCCAGTTCGCCGTGCACGACGGCAGCGCGGCCAAGCTGGCGGATACCGCCCATCTCTACGACGCGCAGCCGCGCTAGGCTCGCGGCGGGGCTGCTCGCCGCCACCCTGCCGGCATCCCTCGCCGGCCAGCAGCGCGATTGGAAGACCACGCTCTATCCGTACGTCTATTACAGCACCATCGACGGATTCTGGGGCGCCGGTCACTTCGCGCATTACAGCCCCATCGGCTTCCTGGAGCGTCCCGAGCCCAATTACGGCGCCCTGACGCTCGACGCGGCGGCGAGCACGCAGGGCAGTTACCTCCTCGTGGCCGATGCCGCGGCGCCGGCGTTGCGGGAAGGCTGGCGCGCCGGCCTCACCCTGAGCGCCGCGCGGGCCAACCGGCTCGGCTACTACGGATTGGGAAACGGGAGCGGCTACCGGTCGGACAGCGTGACCGCGGCGCAACCGTATTTCTACGAGGTGAGCCGCACGACGCAATCGCTGCGCGCGACGCTGCAGCGCCGCGTGATCGGGCCGGTGCGCGTCCTCGCCGGGGCCATCCTCCAGCACACCGATTACCGCGCACTTCCCGGGCCCAGCGTGTTCCAGCGCGACCTGGGCTCAGGCGCGATCGCCGCCGGGACGGTGCCGTTCAGCGATCACGTGGTGCGGGTCGGGCTGATCGTCGACAACCGCGACAACGAGCTGGACCCGCACCGCGGCGTGTTCGTCGAGGGGCTCGCGGCGCGCGGCAAGGGCTACACGCGCACGACCGGGATCGCGCGGGTGTGGCTGCATCCGTTGGAGAAGGTCTTCGTCGCAGCGCGGCTCGGCGCCGAGCGGATGACCGGCGCGCCGCCGGTGGCGGTGCAGCAGGCGATGGAGACGAGCGACCAGCCGCTCGTGGCGCTGGGCGGCTACCGCACGCTGCGCGGCTACTACGACGCGCGCTTCACGGGGCCCGGCAAGCTGGTGGGCGGCGTCGAGCTGCGGTATGCCCTGGGTGCTCGAGCTCAAAGCCGTGGCGTTCTATGATGTGGGGCGGGTGTTCGCCGCGGGCGAGCCGGTGCGCCTCACGACGGACGGCCTGCACAAGAGCGGCGGCCTGGAGCTCGCCGCCCGCCTGTTCCGCAACGCGATCCTCGTGGTGGGGTACGGTAAGGGCAGCGAAGGGGGACAGCTGCTGTTCGGGACGACGTGGAGCTACTGATAGCTGAAGACGTCAGACCTCTGACGTCAGACGTCTGATGTCCTCAGTTCAGATTTCCCGAATCTCCACCCCGCGCTTCCTCAGCTCTTCGACATACGGCCCAAACGGCACCGCCTCGTCCGGCGTGCGGGCGCCCATCTCGACGATGCGGCCGTCGGCCTGCATCATCCCCGTGATCGCCAGCGAGTAGCCGGTTGTCCGCATCATCGCGCTGATGCCGTTGCGCTCGTCGTAGCGGTCGAGCAGCTCCCAGGCGGCGCGCTTCCCGTTCCGGCCCGTCACCGTGACGCGCAGCGCCACCAGGTCGCGGCTCTGCGGTTTCGTGAGCTTCGGCGCCGCCGCCGCGATGAACGCGTCGCGCGGCACCACCGCCGCGCCGCGCACTTTCACCGGCTTCGTGTCCAGGAGCCCCAGCTCGCGGATCGCCTTCATGACGGCGGCGTGGCCGGGGTAGCGCAGGGTCTTGTATTCCATCGTGCGCACTTTCCCCTCGTAGGCCCACGGCAGCGTGGAGATGCCACCGCCCGTGTGGAACGCCTCCAGCCGGCCGACGGGCGCCGGGAACTCCAGCTGCTCCAGCTCCGACAGCGCGTCGACGCGCGCCGGCTTCCCCTCGCGCAGCACCCACGACGGCGTCGTGTAGTAATCGAGGACGCCCTCGATCGAATACACGATCTGGTAGTTGAGCGGCGGCTCCGGATGCTGCGGCAGGCCGCCGACGTAGATCTTGACCGACTCGGCCTCGCCCACCCGCCGGATCCCCTCGGCCGCGATGATATTCACCATCCCGGGCGCGAGACCGCAGTCGGGGATCACGCTGACGCCGCCCTTCTGCGCCGCGCGGTCCAGCTGCTTCTGCTTCATCACGATCGCGGTGTTGCCGCCGAGATCGGTGTGGTGCACGCCGGCGCGCAGGGCGGCGCGCGCGACGGCATAGTTGAAGTAGTAAGGCAGCGCGCACATCACGGCGTCGTGATTCTTGAGAATCGCGCGCAGCGCGGTGCCGCTCTTGGCGTTCAGGGTGCGCAGCTTGAGGCGGCGGCTCTTAAACCGCTTGAGGAACGGCGGCAGGCGGCCCGGATGCAGGTCCGCGAGCGTGACCTGCTCGACTTGGGACTGTTGCAACAGATCGTAGGCGCAGGCCGACCCCTGCAGTCCCGCGCCCAACACCAGCATGCGCATCGCGCACAGCCTCCCGACAGTTTCGTGAATCGCGGAGAAAGCGGCGGGAAAGCTAGTCGCCGCTCGCGCACGGAGGAAGCGACGGCGCAAGTGGTTGACCGGCATTAGATTCGCGGCGATGCCGATCGCCGATCTCACCCGCCAGCGCCTCGCGCGCGCCGCCCTCGAGCACTTCACCACCCGCGGCTACGAGACCACGACCACCGCCGAGATCGCCAAGAAGGCGGGCGTCTCGGAAGGGGCGATTTACCGCCACTTCACCGGTAAACAACAGCTCTTGAACGACCTGTACCGGGCGTCAGCGCGGTGGGCCTCCGAAGTGCTCCAGCAGGTCGAGGCGGGGGGTGGGACGCCGCGCGAGCGGCTGGCGCGGCTGGGGCGGGAGCTGGCCCTGGGCGCGAGCCGCGAGCCGGCGGTGGTGCGGCTGTTTTTCCTGCAACATCATGGCGACCTCCTCGACCAGGAGTCGCGCGACGCCGCCCGCCAGTTCCACGTGGGGCTCGAGCGGCTCGTCGCCCAGGGCAAGGCCGACCACTCGGTGCGGCCGGGCAGCGCGGCGGTGTGGGCGGCGGTGTGGCTCAGCGTCGTGTCGCTCGCGCTCGACCGGTTGTCGTCGCGCGAGTGGGACGAGAAAGACGCGGGCGCGGGGCTGGTGCTCGAGGGAGCCTGGGGAGCGTTAAAGGCGACGGAATGACGGAAAGGGGATGCGAGAACAGAGTGTCATCCCCCTTCCGTCGTTCCGTCCTTCCGACGCAGTTCCAACAGTGCGATCTCCGGCGGCACGAAGATGCGGATCGGCACGCCCACCACGCCGATGCCGCGGCTCACGTACAACTGGCTCTTCCCGTTCGCGAAATGGCCCATCACGTACTTGGTGATGAGCCGCCCTGCCGACCAGCCGATCACCGGCAGATAGATTTGGCCGCCGTGGATGTGACCCGAGAGCGTGAGCGGGATGCCGTGGGGCGCCGCGCCGTCGAAGGCGCCGGGCCGGTGGGCGAGCAGGATGCGGAATGCTTCCGGCGGGGCGTGCTGCATGGCGACCGCGATCTCCCGCCGCTGCGGATCATCGAACTGCCAATCCTCCGGGTCGTCGATCCCGATGATCGCAAGCGCCGCCCCGCCGCGCTCGACGATGTGCGTCGAGTCGCGCACGAGGATCTGCCCCGCCTCGCGCACCCCGTTCACCACCACGTGCGTCCCGGTATAGTGATCGTGGTTGCCGAGGCAGGTGACGACCCCGAGCGGCGCCTGGAGATCGCGGAAGGCGGCGACGTAGTCCGGGATGTACGCCGGGTCGATATCGATCATGTCGCCCGTCTGGAGGATCAGGTCGGGGCGCAGCGAGTTGGCGCGGGCCACGACCGCTTCCATCTGGTGGCGCCGCATGTGGATTCCGGCGTGAACGTCGGAGAGATGCAGGATGCGCAGGCCGTCGAGGCCCCAGGGGAGGTCGTCGAACCACAGCGTGCGCCGGGTGACGTCGGGGACGCGGTACGCGTTCCAGATGCCGTAGACCGAGAGCGCGGCGCCGGCGCCCGCGTAGGCGTACGTGGCACGCGCCAGGAACTGCCGGCGGGAGAGCCGGCGCTCGGGCGGATCGACCGGCTGCCCGACGCCCGCCGGCCGCCGCACGCGGACGACGAACCCATAGATCGCCCAACCGAGCGCGTAGAGCGTGACCGCTCCGAACATTCCCCACCCCATGATCTGCCACGCGATCCACGGCCCCAGGTACGGGATCTGCCCCGTGCCCCACACGGTGCCGAACAGCACGCGGCGGGCGACGAAGAGCCAGGGGAAATTGAACAGCGTGAATACCGCGGCGAGCCCTCCCCGCACCACCCGCGCGCGACGCGGATTGGTCGGGTCGGGGAGGCGGTCGCGCAAGTACAGGTACAGCAACACCTGCGGCGCGATGAAGAGGAGCAGATAGATTAGCCGCATGCCGTCACGTGCCTCGCTCGTGCTGAGCGTCGTGGCTGTCGTGTTGCCCGCTGCCGCACCCGCGCAGCAACTCTCTCCCGCCGACCGCGCCGTCGCGGTGGCCCGCCTCTGGGCCGAAGCGCGCTACAACGAGGCCGCCTGGGACCTGGTCCGCGCCGACTGGGACTCGGCGCTCGCCGCGAACCTCGTGCTCGCCGACCAGCGGCAGTCGGACCTGCAGTTCTACCACCGCCTGCGCCGCATGCTGGCCCTGCTGGGCGACGGCCAGGCGGCGATCCGTCCTCCCGCTGCTGTCCGGGCCCGCGTGGCGCGCCCGCCGCTCGAGCTGCGCGCCCTCGAGCGCCGCGCCTTCATCGTGGACTACGCCGAAAACGACGAGATGCGCATCGCCCGGCCCGAGCGGCTCGCCGAGATCGTCGCCGTCCAGAGCATCCCCGCCGAAGCGTGGATTCGCGACTCGGTGCTCCCGGAGGTGCCGGGCGGGAGCGCGGCCGCGCGCTGGGCCCGGGCCGTCGAGCACATGCTCGAAGGAGAGAAAGGTACTGCCGTCCACCTGCAACTCCGACTCCCGGGCGGGGTCGAGCGCGGCGCCAGCGTCACCCGCACCGTGGACCTGGACGACCGCTGGCCGCTGGCGCGCCCGTCCCTGGAAGTGGATACCCTGCGGGGCGGCGTCGCCTGGGTGCGCCTCAACGCGCTCGACGATCCCAACCTCGCCGAGCGCTTCGACCGCGTCTTGCCGGAGTTCCGCGGCCTCAAGGGGCTGGTGCTCGACGTGCGCGACGACGCCGGCCGGCCCGGCGGCC
>WNGR01012926.1_pt1 | contig 15877 bp, 19 predicted proteins | sample 5407581 | NCBI WGS metagenome assembly WNGR01 (sample SAMN13153383, study PRJNA577476) | soil metagenome | isolation source: 80 cm soil or saprolite under Garry oak tree replicate 2 | place: USA:California | collected 2016-06-15 | reverse complement strand
ATAATCAATACAGAATCAAAGAAAGCCCCGGCCAAACCGGGGCTTTCGCTTTTATCACCCATAAACCTTTTAGAAAGACGATTTTACGCGTAACCCATTTAGAATGACGATCTTGGATGACGCGGATTGGGTAAAGCATTGAATACAAGGATTTTACGTCTCAGATACCCCGGGGGGAGGGGTCTAAGGTTGTGATCTAAAACGCGAGCGAGACCCCAAAGACATTGCCCTGAAACGAGTAGCACCGGCTGTAGGTGGTGCCGAACCGAGCGTCCAGGCCGAGAGCAACATTCCGCGTAACTGCCGGAACTGAGATCAGGCTGACCGCCCGGCTGGACTCCAGCTTGCTCTTCCAGCCACCGGCGATCATGTTGCATAGCTCTCCGATGGCGTCATCCACCATGGGATCGCAATGCTCAGATACTGTTCCGAGCAGCGCCTCCGCCGCAATCTGCGCGACGGTCTGGCTGGCATAGACCAGGCACTCGCCGGTGATGGAGCCCGAAAACCGAATCCGAGCCGTGATTCGCTCGTCGATGTCGACCTCGGCATCGAGCGGCGCGCAGCATCGATCGAGCATCATCTCGAAGACCTCGGAGACAGCTGAGTCGAGTCGTACTATCAGCTCCTCTCGCACGTTGTCGGCTTCAATCGCAACCATCTGTCCTCGCAGCAGTCCTCGAGCAACCTCCAGTCATCATGCCGCCTGCAGCAGCGGAAGCACCCGAGCCTTCACCTGGTCCGCCGTAAATGGCTTGCAGATATATCCCTGCGCGCCGGCGGCGATGGCGCGCAACACAAACGGCTCACTACCCTCCGTCGTAATCATCACGACAGGAACTCCCTGAGCCAGGTTCTCGTCCCGTCGAGCCTCCAGAAACTGCAACCCGTCCATCACCGGCATATTGATGTCGCTGATGATCAACCCAACCGGGCTCGCATTCGTCCCATCATCTCGAAGAGCCTGCAAGGCCTCCTCGCCATTCGAAGCTTGCAACACCTCGGAAAGCTCCAGGCCGGCCTGTCGTAGCGCCCTCTCGATCACCTTCCTCATCACCGCCGAATCATCAATAATTAGAGCTCGCAACCCATCCTCCGGTAGTCAATGTGGTCTACAGCCTCTATCGACCTCCACGGCGAAATCTTGAACAAAGCAGCTTCTTAGGAGCTTCTAACCTGAGATCGAATTGTTAGGCCACAAACCTGCATAAGCCAGTGCATGGATAGCGGTCTCTATGCTGCATATACGGGTCTGATGGCGCGCACGCAGGCGCTCGACACCGCAGCGAACAACGTCGCGAACGCTGGCACGAACGGCTTTCGAGCCCAGCGCGACTACTTCCGCGGCCTATTCGCCGGAGGACTGGATCGGGACTCCCCAGCCGACTCCCAAGTCGGCCAGACCGTAAACGGCTTCGGAGTTCTCGGCGGAAGCCGGCTCGATCTCGGACAAGGACAGCTGGCAACGACCGGCAATCCGCTCGATCTGGCCCTGCAGGGCCAGGGTTTCTTCGCTCTGCAGACGAAGAACGGACTCACCTACACAAGAGACGGAGCCTTCTCCCGCTCTTCCACCGGTGTCCTCCAAACCAGCCAGGGAGAACCCGTCCTCGACTTAAACCAGCAACCCATTACCATCCCCACCGGCACCATCCACGTAGCCCCCGATGGCAGCATCTCCGTCTCAACCGTCGACGGCAGCGTCATCGTTGGCCAGGTCGGCGCATTCGATTTTTCAGACAAGTCAGTGCTTACCGCAGAAGGAACGAGCCGTTTTTCCGCAGGTGACGCAAAGCCAATTGCTGCAAATGCCTCCATTGAGCAAGGCTCCATTGAGGGAGCCAATGAGGACGCAATACACGGCACGATGCAACTAGTTCTCGTGCAGCGCCAGGCCGAGATGATGCAGAAGGCGCTCAGCGTATTCAATAACGATTTTGACAAGACCGCGGCTGAAGAACTACCGCGAGTCTGACAGCAAACACGCGGAGCCCTTGTTGAGTGCTCTGCCAGGATGGAGTTGAGATGATTCGAGCGTTGTATACGGCTGCAAGTGGGATGAGCGCACAACAGGCAAATCTGGACACCGTGGCGAATAACCTCGCCAACTCTGCCACAGCCGGATTTCGACGGCGCAGGTTGCAGTTTGAAGACATGATCTACCAGAACATGATTACTCCGGGCTCGGCGCAAAGCCAACAGACGGTATCGGCAGGCTTGCAGATAGGTCTTGGAACCAGGTCGGCAGCGACCGAGATGATCATGACGCAGGGAGACTTCAACCAGACGGGTAATTCGCTCGATATCGCAATCCAGGGTACAGGTTTCTTTCAGGTATCGAAGCCTGACGGGACGATTGCGTACACCCGAGCTGGGAGCTTCCATATGAACAATCAGGGAACGATAGTGACAGCGGAGGGCGACACCGTGTTGCCGGCGATCACGATCCCTTCCAATGCAACCGCTATCACAATCTCTCAGTATGGAGTCGTGTCCGCCACGATTCCGGGGCAGACGAACGCAGCACAGCTTGGCACGATTCAGCTGGCTACCTTCGCCAATCCAGGAGGGCTCAACTCTGTTGGGGGCAATCTCTTCGAACAGACTGCATCCTCCGGCAACGCCATCACAGATGCTCCTGGTGGAGCCAGCGGGATAGGCACGCTACAGCAGGGCTATCTCGAAAATTCGAATGTCGATGTCGTCGCAGAGTTTGTGCAGATGATCCTGGCCCAGCGCGCCTATGAAAGCAATTCCAAGGTGGTACATGTGGCTGACGACATGTATTCCCAGATCAATAACATGATTCGTTAGGAGTGTGGCGTCATGAGTAGAAATTTTCGTTCGCCCATTGCGGCCCTGTTCTGTTTGATTGGAGGATTTAGCGGAATGGGAATAGCCACGACACTGTCTGCAATGACGGTTTGCAGCAGCACCCCAAGTGTTAGGTGGGATCCTGTTCTGCGGCAGAGATGGGTCACGATTGCGAGTTGTGACCACCCGGAGCGGCCTGCCTTTGCCCGTCAGGCGGTTTTGGGTAAGGGGACTCCTCGACAACTTGATCAAACACCTGAAGGGGACTCCCGCGAACTGCTTCCAGTAGTGCGTGCAGGTGACATCGTTCGGCTCTGGAGACAGGAAGACCATCTGCGGATCGAAGTTGCGGCTGTGTCAGTGGAGAGCGGCAGCCTGGGCAAGAGCGTACATGTAAGGCTGATGCGGGCTAACGCGGCGGATCAGCAAGTGGAACAGCAGTTCGTTGGCCTTGTTCGCGGGCCAGCCGATGTGGAGATGAGTCGATGATAAGTCCAGCGAATGTGACTCTATTGCTAAAGATCAGAGCGGCAAGCCGCAAGTTACAAACGGCCGTAAAGCCTGTTACCCGGCCTGTTCCAGTCAACGCAAACGTAGGGCACTTCATTGTCGGCGTAGTAGTGGTACTTCGTCTGCTGCTTGCGGTTTCTTCATTGAAAGCTCAATCGAATATGCAGCATAGGACGCTCGGTCCGAAACCCAATATAGCCTCGGCATCACTCGCTTCTTATCTAGAAAGGGTGCGTGCGGATAGTTCCAATGTGCAGGCCGCATCTGGATCAATCTGGACGGATAGCGGCCGCCTTACAAGAATGACCACAGATGTGCGCGCCATGCGTCCACACGATCTTATTTCAGTGGTGGTCTCGGAGAGTCTTGCCGCCTCGACAGACGGCACTGTGAAGAACTCTCGTGCCTCTAATGCGAGTTCTCAGGTTTCCAGTCTGATCGGCGTGCTCCACGCGGGGAATGCGCTCCAGAACTTAGTCAATCAGAGCTCTTCAGCAGGCCTTAACGCCCAGGGAACAAGCGCAACTACCTCCAGTCTCAGCACAACATTTGGAGGGCAGGTCATTGAAGTTCTTTCAAATGGAATGCTCGTGATCGAAGCGGCAAGAGAGGTAGAGTTCAGCCAGCAAACACAGACCATCATGCTGCGTGGTCTGGTTCGTCCTGAGGATATTTCACAGCAGAATCAGGTGCTTTCGACTGCTATTTCCAGCTTGGAGTTGGAGGTGCGCGGGAAGGGAATCATCACGGATTACACCCACCGGCCCAATGTCCTGGTCAGGCTGCTACAACGCGTTTTGATTTTTTAGGGGAGAAGCTAATGCAGGGTAGGTTGAACAGATGGAGACCACGAGAGCTGTCGGGGAGACGCATTATCAGCGGCAAATTCACCTGTCGAGCGTGTGTGTTTGCCGGACTTCTAGGGTGGTGTGCTGTGGTTTTTTCGTCTGATGCTCCTGCGTTACATCAGGCGCGCATAAAGGATATTGCTTCAATTGAGGGCATTCGCGACAATCAGCTGGTTGGATATGGCATCGTGGTGGGACTGCAAGGGACAGGCGACAGCCAGCAGACCAGCTTTCCAACGCAGACACTCGCGGCAACATTACTACGGATGGGCGTCAGCGTACCTGCATCCTCGATTCGCGTACAAAATCTCGCGGCGGTATTTGTGTCGGCAACGCTACCACCATTCGCCCGTCCAGGTACGAAGCTGGACATTACGGCTTCCTCGGCTGGGGATGCGAGGAGCCTTGAGGGTGGTCTTCTGCTGATGACTCCTCTCTATGGAGCAGACGGCAAAATTTATGCCCAGGCGCAGGGCCCACTAGTTGTTGGTGGATATTCGGTGAGCGTGAACGGGAATGTGAAGCAGCTGAACCATCCCAATACGGCGCGAATTCCCTTCGGGGCTATGGTGGAACGCGGTGTTCCTTTGGATCTGGGGGGCAGAAATCGATTCTCGCTGCTGCTGAATGATGCGGACTTCCGCAGTGCAGAAGCTATGGCGCAGGCGATCAACCATGAGCTAGGCCGGCCCGCGGCTCGTGTCCTCGACAGCAGACGAATTGATCTATCGGTCGCAAATGGCGAGGAGATTCCTTCTCTGCTTGCACGGGTGGAGTCGATTGAGGTGCCCGTTTATCCACGAGCGAAGGTAATCGTTAATGAGCGTACGGGAACGGTCGTCATAGGGGGAACTGTCGTTTTACAGCCTGTGTCCATCCTGCATGGCGGACTGGCGGTTAATGTCGTAAGCGATTTTCTCGTTTCGCAGCCGAATGCGTTTTCGTCCGGGACGACTCAAGTGACGCAGCAGACACGAATCAATGCGCAGGATAAGCCGGTAAATCGCATTGAGCTGAAACAAGGCGCAACGGTAGATGACCTCGTTCGGAGTCTGCAGACAATTGGGGCTTCGGCTCGGGACGTCATCTCGATTCTTCAGGCTATGAAGTCGGCCGGCGCTCTGGAAGCAGAGATTGAAGTGCTATGAAGATTACATCTGATTTTTCCAGCCAGGTCTCCACCGGTACCGAGAAGCAGAAGAATTCCAAGTTGGCAGACGCTGCTCAACAGTTCGAAGCGATGCTGATGCAGGAGATGCTGAAGCCAATGCGAGCAGGGCAGAATGACTGGAGCGGTGAGAAGAGCGACGATAGCGCTGCTGATACGATCAGCACCTTTGGGACGGAGGCGGTTGCAAAAGCTATATCCAAAGGGGGTGGGCTTGGTATTGCCAGACAGGTTGTTCGGCAGGTTACACGAGAGCATGAGAAGAATTCCGAAAATAAAACGGCTGGGTACTAAAGTTTGTTGGAGAAGGGCCGATAGGTTCAAGTAATGGAGGAACACATGAGTTACGCGAATGGAATCGGAAGCCTGCAGCAAGCCTTAAGTTCAATTGCAACAGTCGCGGCAAAAACCTCGGCCGCGGCGGATGTACCTGCCGGCGAGGCGAAGAGCGAAGCGTCAATAGTCTCTGCCGAACGCGCGGATCAGACAGAGCTGAGTGCTGCGAGTGGCATGATGGCGCAGGCCCTGGAAGGCTCTGATACGCGATCGGCCAAAGTTGCGGCCTTGCAGCAGGCGATCGCATCTGGAAGCTACAACGTATCTTCGTCGGATGTGGCGGACAAGATGATTCAGTCGCTGCTGGGTTAGCGATGGTGACCTATCAAGCTATCGCTGACATGCTCGACGAAACACTCGAGGCTCTCGTCAGTCTCGATATGGACAGGCTCATCCTCCTGGAAGAGCGGATGGAAGTACTGACGCAATCCAATGTCATCTGTGCGGAGAGCAGCACTGGCTCGATCCTGGCGAAGAAGCGCGTGCTCGAACTCGTGCTTCGGAACAGCGAAGAAAATCTCAATGCACTCAACCGTCTACACAGCAGAAACATGGGAAGCCAATGGGTACGCTGACTTCGTTGATGGACATGTCGCGGCAAGCGCTTATGGCAGATCAGGCTGCGCTGAACGTGACGGCGAATAATGTCTCCAATCAGAACACACCAGGCTATACGCGCGAGGTCGTGAACTGGCGACCGGTTGACGCCGTTACGATCACCGGATCCACAAGTGGGACGGGGGTGAGCACGGGGCAGAGTGCTATCTCGCAACGGGATCGTGTCCTTGAGCAGCGTGTGCAACAGCAGACTCAGGTCCAGGCTCAGAGCGGTGCGCTTGAGTCAGCCATGCAGCAGGTGCAGAACATCTTCGGGTTAAGCTCTACAGCAGCCTCAGCTAGCACGACGGCGCTTGGTTCCGCGATGGACGCTTATTTCAGCGCTTTGTCCGCGCTGGGAAGTAATCCCTCCGATACATCGACGCGGCAGAGTGTGCTGTCCACTGCGAACGCTCTGGCTTCTGTTTTCAATTCTTCCGCTCAGCAGCTTGCGCAGGTGTCTTCTGGCCTCGACCAGCAGGCCGGCACCATTGTTGGCCAGGTGAATACGCTTACGGCGACGATCGCTTCTCTGAACCAACAGATCTCGAGCATCAGCCCAGGTCAAGATGCCGGCATTCTGGAAGACCAGAGACAGTTGGCCATCACGCAGCTGTCCCAATATGTTGGGTTAAACCAGATATCGACAGAGCAGAATGGGATAACTCTTACGACCAGTAACGGCGCCTTGCTGGTCGGCGGTAATCAGGCTTATGCGATAAGCACGGCGCAGGTCTCCGGAACGACGCACATTTTTGCGGGGGTGGGCGGTCAGGATGTGACTGCTGGACTCACTGGCGGCACGCTGGGCGGAGTTCTGCAGGCGAGAGATCAGGAGCTGCCTGTCTTCGCAACCGCACTCGACAATCTGGCTTACGGCATTGGAACTCAGATCAACCTCCAAAATGCGCAGGGGATCGACGGAAGCGGAAATCCCGGTCAGGCGCTGTTTAGTCTTACATCCACTGCAAGCGGTGCTGCTGCATCGATTCAGGTGGCGACGACCAATCCACAGGCAGTTGCTGCTGCTGCAACCGGTGAAGGATCGGCAGGCAACGGCAACGCGCTGGCGCTGGCTGATCTCTCGACCGCGAATATCGTCAGTGGCCAGACGGCAGGGGGCTTCTTCGCCGCACTCCTTGGGCAGATCGGGACTGCTACAGCAAGCGCGACGACTGACAGCACGGCGCAGCAGGCGATGCTTACGCAGCTTACGACGCAGCGCAATTCGCTCTCCGGGGTCTCTCTGGATGAGGAGGCGGCGAATTTGACCCAATATCAACGTTCTTATCAAGCGGCAGCCAAGGTGCTTTCGATCGTCAATTCCATCATGGCAGGCGCTATCAATCTGGGTGAGCAGACTACGGTTTCCTAGTGCGCGATGCCGCGTAGAGGAGGAGTGCATTGAGGGCAGATCCAAATTACATTACGAACCTCGCGAGGGCGGTTGATCTTTCGAGTAGTGCGACTGACGCGCTCACTACAGAGCTGTCCAGCGGGTTGCGGGTTTCGTCGCTGCAGGACGATCCGGTTGCTGCGGCGCAGAGCACCCTGATGGGCAGCGCTATCTCGCGGGACGACACCTTCGTTCAGACGGCTTCAACGGAGGCGTCCATGCTGCAGGTGACCGATTCCACGCTGGGCGAGGTCGTGACTCAACTGACCTCGGCTCTGACGCTGGCCGTGCAGGGCAACAACGGAACCCTCAACTCCGGCAACATTGGAGCGATCGTTCAACAGTTGACCGGCATCCGCGATCAGGTGCTGTCGCTGGCGAATACGAGCTACCTGGGGAGGGCCCTGTTTGGCGGCAGTCAAGGCTCCGTGAAGCCGTTTGTGCTCGACACGTCTACGCAACCTGCAACCGTCAGTTACGTCGGCGACACGAACTTGCAATACATCGAGACGCCAAGCGGACAGAAGATTCAGGTCAATCTGCCTGGCTCTGCGATCTTCGGTACGTCGGCGTCTGGTGTGTTCGGTGCGCTGAACCAGTTGATCTCCGATTTCTCGAGTGGAGCGCCTGCTGCGAGTGTTGCGACGGATGTCTCCACGTTGACCTCCTCGCTGAGTCAGGTGTCGCAACAACGCAGCATCCTGGATAGCTCCCTGAGCACGGTGAAGTCGACCAGACGACTCAATATCAGGCTTTGCTGAGTGTCATGAGTGCGCTCCAGAAGGTGAATTTATTCGACTATCTGCACTAGTACTCTCCTGTCTTCCTTGTTCACCTTGCTACCCCTCCCCCCCGGGGTACCTTGGCGCAAGTTTCCTGTATTCAGTGAGTTACGATTTCTTGCGTCGGCAAAATCGTCATTCTAAATGGGTTACGGGTAAAATCGTCTTTCTAAAAGGTTTATGGGTGCTAAAGGCGAAAGCCCCGGTTTGGCCGGGGCTTTCTTTGATCTTTAATACAATTATAGCGGATTGGGTGGAACTACTACGCATGTGGATCTTATTGATGGCGTTGTAGTTAGGGTGCTTGGGGCTTGACAAGAAAAACAGGGAGTAGGGAAAAAGCGAGCAAAGGCAAAGACGGCGGTTTGGGTTCAGAGGCGGTATGGGTAGAGAAGCGGGTTTCTCCGCTGCGCGGCTCACGATAAGACTGTGAGCCCACTCCGGTCGAAATGACGGTGTTTGGGTGGGTGGGAGGAGAAAGGCACTCGGGTCGCTACGCTCTCCTCGGAAATGCGGGGATTCTTCGCTGCGGCAAAGGCAAAGACAACAGCAAAGGCAAAGACAACAGCAAAGGCAAAGACAACAGCAAGGGCAAAGACAACAGCAAAGGCAAGAGCAGTAGCAAGAGAAAAGACGAAATACAGGGATCTCTCCACTGCGGCGGCAAAGTACGCCGCCTTCGGTCGAGATGACGTTTGTTATGGGGGGGCGGAAAGAGAACAAGCAACGGCAAGAACAACGACAAGAACAAGAGCAAGAACAAGAGCGGCTGGGAAAATGTCTGCATTCCCACCTTAGCGACGATAAAACCGTCGCGAAGATGGGGCACCCAAACATGTTGGGATGGTTTAGATAAAGACAAGACAACGGCAGCAACGGCAAAGGCAACAGCAACGACAGCGACAACGACCAAGGCAGTTTGTTCTTTATACTTGCTTTGGGACCGAACAGATATGGGCGAAGGGCTGAGATTTCTGTGGAATGCTACGCGGGGCGATCGATTGCGGCCGTGGAGAAGTCCCTATCTGCGATGGAGGCTGGAGACGTACTCGGGGCAGCGCGCGGATACTGTGACGGCTCGTGATTTCTGGAGGCTGTTCTGGACAGAGAAGAGACAGTTGTTCCGATTTCTTCGATGGACGCGTGAGATCAAAGGATATGCAGAGACAGGGCAGGAACGTTGATCGAACCGGGCCGGAGCAGACTGCACTCCGCAAGAGATGCGGGCGAGTGGTTTCCGATGGGGAGCATCAACTACATTAGTCACGTACAACATTCGAAGTGGCGGTGAAGATATGGGTGAATGGTCAAAGTTGCGGGCCGAGGACGTCCACGAGTTGAGCGCATATGTGGCGCGTCCCTCCGGTGAGCCGATTGGCGCGATTGTTTTGATTCAGGAGATATTCGGCGTCAATGCGCATATTCGGAGCGTGGCGGATGGGTATGCCGAGGATGGATTTCTAGTGGTTGCGCCTGCGCTCTTCGACCGCTTTGAGCGCGGGGTGGAGTTGAAGTATGAGGGCGAGGATGCCAAGAAGGCGGGTACGCTCTGGGCGAGGCTGGATCCCGAGACGTCTTTGATAGATATCGCTGCCGGCTATGAACTCGCGAGGAAGGCCGGGAAGGGGATTGGCGTCGTTGGCTTCTGCTATGGCGGGCTGATGAGCTGGGTGACGGCAACTCGGGGCGAGAGGTTGAAGATGCAGCCCTCCTGTTGTGTTGGGTACTATCCGGGAGGCATTGGGAAGTTCGCCGCCGAGGAGCCCAGCTGCCCGGTGATGTTGCACTTTGGGGCGGAGGATACGCATATCGGGCAGGACCAGGTGGAGGCGGTGCGCTCGGCCCATCAGGAGGTGGAGATCTTTGTCTACCCTGGCGCTGGGCATGGATTCAACTGCGATGCCCGGTCGAGCTACCATGCCCCTTCGACGGCGCTGGCACGGAAGAGGACGCTCGAGTTTCTGAAGACGCACGTGGCGTAACGGTTTGGCGTTGAATCTTTGGCAGTTGCAAGGTCACCTTTAATTGGCCCGTTATCGCCAAGCGGTGCTATCCTTATGTAGACACTAAGAGAGTGGACTAGAAGATCAGGAGTAGAAACAGCTGTGTTGGCATCCGCTAAAAAGACAGACATTATTGAGAAGTTTCGCACGCATGACTCAGACACCGGGAGTCCCGAGGTTCAGATCGCGATTTTAAGCGAGCGCATCGGCGAGTTGACGGAGCACTTCAAGGCACACAAGAAGGATCACGGATCACGCCGTGGACTTCTGATGCTTGTGAGCAAGCGCCGCCGTTTGCTTGATTACTTGAAAAAGTGCGACGCTGACCGCTACCGCGAGGTTATCGGCAAGCTGGGAATCCGCAAGTAACGCACCATCTCCGGAGACACCGTTCAAACTATGGAAGCACGCACGGCCCGTCCTCATTCGGCTGCAAACTTCGTGCAAGGTCAAGTGAGACCTTGCCGCTGGAGTTGCTGACGATGGAAGGCGTGGAGGGTGTCTCTGTTGTTCTTGTTCCGGGTTTCGGCAGATCACAGCCCGCAGAAGATTTATATCAGTGCAGCTCGCTGACGGCGAATTAGCCGTGACAGCGGAGCTGCACTTTTTCGCGCCCGCAAAGACGGATGACGCGATGCGAAGTTCTAACATCGATTGATAAAGAGAGAAGAGAGGCAACATGAAACAGGACGTGACAGTTGAGCTTGCCGGCGGCAAGCAGATTAAATTTGAGACCGGGCGCATGGCGAAGCAAGCCTCAGGCGCGGCCCTGACGACAAGCGGCGATAACATGATTCTGGCGACTGCCGTGGCTTCGCCGGATCCAAAGGAAGGCATCGATTTCTTCCCCCTGACCGTTGAGTACCGCGAGTTCACCTATGCGGGTGGGCGCATCCCGGGAGGGTTCATCAAGCGTGAGGGCCGCCCGAGCGAGAAGGAGATTCTGACGAGCCGTCAGATTGACCGTCCTATCCGCCCCCTCTTCCCAGAGGCGTTTCGCAATGAGACGCAGGTTGTCGCTTTTGTCTACTCGGCCGACAAGGAAAACGATCCTGACGTGCTTGGTATCAATGGCGCCAGCTGTGCGCTTGCATTGAGCGACATTCCTTTCCACGGACCGGTGGGCGCTGTAAGAGTCGGCATCGTAGACGATCAGTTCGTCGTGAATCCGACCTACACCGAACGCGCGAAGAGCCAGCTGAACATCATGGTTGTGGGCACGAAGGACGGCATCGTGATGATCGAGTCCGGCGCCAAGGAGATCCCCGAAGGCCGCGTTGTCGACGCGATTGAGTTCGCTCACGAGCAGATCAAGAAGATCTGCGCTGCGATTGAAGACCTGGTGAGCCGCGCTGGTAAGACGAAGCGCCTGGTCTCCGCTGAGGAGATCGATCAGGAGTATCTGCAGGTGCTGACGAACAAGGTTGGCGCGCAACTGAAGGATGCGCTGGATACACAGAAGCATCCGAAGTTCGATAGCTATGCGTTGGTCAAGGCGATCAAGGATGATCTGAAGAAGGACCTGCCGGAAGGCGATGCGGCCGCAGCGAAGAAGCTGAGCAAGTACTATGAGCTGCTTCGCGAAAACATCTTCCGCGACCAGGTTTTGAACGAGCGCATCCGGCCTGATCATCGCGCGTTCGATCAGATTCGCCAGGTCACGGTTGAGATTGGAGTTCTGCCACGAGTTCACGGCTCTGCGCTGTTCACGCGTGGCGAGACGCAGGCCCTGGTCAGCGCGACGCTTGGCACTACAGACGATGCTCAGCGGTTGGAGAGCTACGAGGGCGAGCAGAAGCGCCGCTTCATGCTGCACTACAACTTCCCGCCGTTCTCAGTTGGCGAAGTCGGCCGGATGACTGGGGTTGGCCGTCGCGAGATCGGGCATGGCGCACTGGCTTACAGGGCGATTGAAGCAGTGCTGCCGGCAGAGGATGAGTCTCCGTACACGCTGCGCGTGGTCTCGGACATTCTTGAGTCGAACGGGTCGTCTTCGATGGCTACGGTTTGCGGTGCGTCCCTTGCACTGATGCAGGCTGGTATTTCGATCAAGGGTTCGGTGGCGGGCGTTGCCATGGGGCTCGTCAAGGACGGCGATAAGTATGCCATCCTGACGGACATTGCCGGAGCGGAAGATCACTACGGCGATATGGACTTCAAGGTGGCCGGTACGCGCAATGGCATTACGGCACTGCAGATGGACATCAAGATCATGGGCATTACGCCGCAGATCATGCGGGAGGCTCTGGAGCAGGCGCGGCGCGGAAGGTTGTCGCTGCTGGATACGATGGACGCAACGATCTCGGGCGCGAGCCAGGAGAAGTCGCAGTTTGCTCCGCGCATCCACACCATCCAGATTCCGACGGACAAGATTCGGGATCTGATTGGGCCGGGAGGCAAGGTGATCCGCGGCATCATCGATGCAACGGGCGTGAAGATCGATGTCGACGATACGGGGCGGGTCAATGTGGCTTCGAGCGATGCTGATGGTCTGGCGCGCGCGATCCAGATGATCAGCGACCTTACGGCGGTTCCGGAGATCGGCAAGACGTACCTGGGCAAGGTGGTTCGCCTTGCTGAATTCGGTGCGTTTGTTGAGATATTCCCCGGGACTGACGGACTTCTGCATGTATCCGAGATAGCGGAGCATCGCGTGAAGGAAGTCAAGGATGAGCTTCGTGAGGGCGACCAGATTCTGGTGAAGGTGCTCGCGATCGAAGGGAATCGGATCAAGCTCTCGAGGAAGGCGGTTCTGCGCGAGCAGCGTGCGAAGCTTGGTCTGCCGGAGCCGGGTCAGATCGGCATTGATGGCGCGGCCGCTGGGCAGACGAACACCTTGCCAGCTGACGATGTTTTGACCGATGACGACGATGATTTCGACGGCGATGGCGAAGAGGCAGGTGATGAGCCGAACTTCAATCGCGCCGAGGGCACCCCCGCTCCTCAGCGAGTTGGAAGTGGGCAGGGTGCCGGTGCAGCCGGTGGACCTGGCGGACAGCGACGCCCTGGCGGCCGACGCCGTCGTGGCGGCCGACGTCCTGGCTCTGGCGCACCGCAGGGTGGCGGCAATCAGTAGTTGGTCTTTGCAGGTGAAGATGGGGCCGCGCTTATGCGCGGCCCTTTTGTCTGGGGCGTGACGGGCTTTGAAGCCGCGTTGCTGATGGTGGTATCGGGGTGGATTCAGTTTTCAAAGAGTTCCGGTGATGAGGTGGTCCTGTCGCTTCTGTGATACTTTTCCGCAGCGGCTGGGAGGGGTAAACTGCAGTGAATGGCTGCTTCGATGTACATCGTTGTTGAGGGCGAGGACCCGGGGTTCGACATCTTTGTGAATGGGCGATCGCTGGCCCGGCACGAGGATGCTCTGGAGCGGTTGGCGCTCAAATTGGGAGTCCGGCCTTTGATTGAGTTCTTCTCCGCGGATGAGAATTCAATGTCTTTGTTGATTGAGGAGGGGGCGGGAAATCAGGAGCTGTTGCGACGGCTTCCTCCTCCGCAGTGGTATTCGCCGGGGGACGGGTTGAAGACCGTGCATGCGCTGATCACTGCATTGGAGGATGAGCCGCAGCAACTGGGCACGGAGGGCGAACAGGTGCTTGGGGAGTTGCTGGAGTACGCTCGAGTGCTGGAGAAGACAAGGGATAGAGGGATGCGGTGGCATCTGGCAGTGAGTTGGCGGTAGCGAGATGGCTCGTGAGCGCGGTTTTAAGATTTTGATTGCAGCTAAAGGGAAGCGGGCGCGGCGAATGCCGTGCCCTTTCCATGAGACCTGCGCTAATTTTGGATCGCGCTCTAGTGTCGGGTTTCGGTGCTGGAGGTTGGTGTGGCGGATAGGTCGCCATCGCCTAGTTTGCGATGGAAGAGGTCGAAGACGAGGCTGTAGAGGCGGTAGGCGAGTTCGGGGTCGTAGCGGGGGCCTTCGTCGCGCATGAAGGCGTGGGCGCCGTTGACCTCGTGCCAGCTTAGGCGGGTTCCTAACTCGTTGAGGCGGGCGAGGACCTTCAGGCGGCCTTCGAGGGGGATGTGGGGATCCTGGCGGCCCCAGATCATGAGGAGTTCGCCTTTGATGTCGACTGCGCGGGCGAGGGAGTCGTCGTTCATTCCTTTGCCGAGGCCAGCCTTGTGAATGTCGGTGGCGTAGAAGCAGGCGGTGGCGAGGACGTCAGGGTTCATGGCGGCGCGGAAGGCGAGGTGGCCGCCGATGCAGATGCCCATGGCTCCGATGCGTCCGGTGCAGTCGGAGCGGGACTTGAGATGGTCGATGGCGGCGCGGGCATCGGCGTCGTAGCTCTCGAGGGTCTTGGTGGTCTTGAGGACGTTGCCGCGGTCGGAGCCGGCCTGATCGTAGGCGAGGATGGTGCCGGCGGGCTCGAACTCGTGGTAGATCTCGGGCATGGCTACGATGTATCCGTGGCCGGCGAGAATGGCTGCGGTGCGGCGGATGGGCGCCGTGATCTGGAATATCTCGGAGTAGAAGACGATGCCGGGATAGCGGCCGGGGGCGGCGGGGCGGACGATGTGGGTCCGCATGGGGCCGTTTGGGGTGTCGAGGGTTACATACTCTTCGTTAATGATGATCATGTTTGCCTTTGATTTCTGAGGGTGTCGCTGCGGTGTACGTTATTTTATCGAGTTACGGATTGCGATTGCGAACGTGCGGTGCTTCGACGGTGAGCTTATCTAGTGAAGGGGTGGTGTGAGGGTTAGTGAGCGGTGGCTGGTTGGGGCAGGAACTTTGAGGATGGGAAGCCGTGGATGCGGAGTTGGAGGCAGTGCCAGGCTTCGACGTAGTAGAGGATGAGTTCGTGGGTGAAGCTGTATTCGGGGGGCCAGCGGGCGGCGTGGGTGCGCCAGTCGATTGAGAGCGTGGGTTGGGTGACGTTCAGCGCGTTGAGGATGAGGGAGGTGCGTCCGAGGTGGCTGGGGGAGCTGACGACTTCTGCTGAGGACCAGTTGTTGTGATGCATGATCTGTGCCGAGTAATAGATGTTCTGGATGGTGTTTTGTGCCTGGGGTTCTTCGAGGATGGCGGAGGCGGGGACGCCTTGTGTGGCAGCGAACTGGGCCATGATGTGGGCTTCGACGAAGGAGTTGTGAGCGGCGCCGCCGGTCATGATGATGCGCGGAGCTATGCCGGCCTTGTACTCGCGGACGCCTTCGAGGACGCGTTCGCGCTGCTCGGGGGAGGGGGTGCCGTCGGGTCTGGCGGGAGTGCCGAGGACGACGAGGGTGTCGAAGTGGTTTTGGGTGGCGTTGTGGGTGGGGAGAGTTACGTAGTTGCCTGCGACGATGAGAGCAAAGGTGAAAGCGGCTATGGAGAGGGAGAGGAGGATTCGGTTTAAGAGCTTCACGGGGTTAGGGTAGCAGAGGAGCTAAAAGAGATCAGTGTCTAAACCTGCAATGAACTGAATTCCGGGGATGGCAAG
>WNGR01008408.1_pt1 | contig 15880 bp, 14 predicted proteins | sample 5407581 | NCBI WGS metagenome assembly WNGR01 (sample SAMN13153383, study PRJNA577476) | soil metagenome | isolation source: 80 cm soil or saprolite under Garry oak tree replicate 2 | place: USA:California | collected 2016-06-15 | reverse complement strand
GCCTGGTCGGCGGCGTCCAGCGGGTAGGGGTGGACGGTCACCGCCAGCTTGTGTTCGGCGGCGAAGGTGAGGAAGTCGCGGGCGTCCTGCCGGGTGTTGGAGGTGACGCTGCGCAGCTGCCGCTCCTGGAACAGGTGCTTCTCGTAGTTGAGCGGCGGGATGTCGGTCAGGTGGATGCCCGCGATCGACAGCGTGCCGCCGCGGTCCAGCGCGGCCATGGCGGGCAGCACCAGGTCCCCGACCGGGGCGAACAGGATCGCGGCGTCCAGCGGCTCGGGCGGCATGCCGTCCGCGTCGCCGACGGAGGCCGCGCCGAGCTCCCGGGCGAGCTCCTTGGCCTGCTCGCCGCGGGTGAGCACGTGCACGGTGGCGCCGCGGGCCAGCGCCACCTGGGCGGCCAGGTGCGCGCTGCCGCCGAAGCCGTAGATGCCCAGGCGGCCGTGGTCGGGGAGTTCGGCCCGCTGGAGGGCGCGGTAGCCGATGATGCCGGCGCACAGCAGCGGGGCCAGTTCCTCGTTGGTGTAGCCCGGCGGGAGCAGGTGCGCGTAGGCGGCGGGCACGGTCATGTACTCGGCGTAGCCGCCGTCGGCGTCCCAGCCGGTGTACAGGCTGGACGGGCACAGGTTCTCGGCGTCGCGGCGGCAGAACGTGCAGGTGTTATCGGTCCAGCGGAGCCAGGCGGCGCCCGCGCGGTCGCCGGGCCTGAAGCCTGCCGTGTCGCCGTCGCCCACGGCCGCGACCTCGCCCACGACCTCGTGGCCGGGGGTGACGCCGGGGCGGTGCGGCGGCAGGTCACCCTCGGTCACGTGCAGATCGGTGCGGCAGACGCCGCACGCCAGGACCCGGAGCAGCAGCTCTCCGGGCCCTGGCCGCGGTACTTCGTCGTCCGTGTGCAGGCGCAGCGGGTGGCCGGTGACCGGTCCCGGCGCCTCGACATGCCAGGCTCGCATACCGGCACGCTACTCCGGGCCAGGTGGCGGTAGCGCCCGGGCTGCACCCTGGTCGTTCCCCGGGCCACGCCCCGTGGTTCCCGGGTCACGCCCCCCGTGGTTCCCCGGTCACGCCCCCTTGCGGGGCTCCCCCCGGTAGGTCCCGAACGACCAGCGGTTCCCCTCCGGGTCGGCGGCGGCGAAGTCGTGCGAGCCGTAGTCGGTGTCGTACGGCTCGGTGATGATCTCGGCGCCGGCCGCCTTGGCCCGCTGGTACACCGCGTCCACGTGGTCGGTGACCACGTAGGCGCCGAAGGTGCCCGGCCGGGTCGGCGTAGAACCCTGACCCTGCCCGTGCGCGTCCGTGTCGCCCTCGCGGACGGAGCCGAGCATGACGCCGCCACCCTCGCGCCAGGACAGCTGGGCGTGGTCGACCCGGTCCCCGTCGCCATAGACCACGGTCTCCTCGAACCCGAACGCGTCGACGAGGAACGTGATCAGGGCCCGGGCGTCGTGCGCCCGCAGGGTCGGCCAGACCTGCGGTTCCGGTGTGGCTGGCATGATGTGCCTCCTTGGATGAGCTGTGTTACTCCCAGGATTCGCCATTCAGCCAGTTCCCGGCTTGGACGTTTCGGAACTCCTCGGCCAGCCACTGGCTCGGCGGGCAGCCGGCCAGCGCGCGGAACTCCCGGGCCAGGTGAGCCTGGTCGAAGTAGCCGCAGTCGGCGGCCAGGTCGGCGAGCAGGTAATCGCCACCGGCGGTCAGCTTGTGAACCAGCCGCTTCCTGGCCCGGTCGAACCTGATGACGCGGGCGGCGGCCTTCGGCGTCAGCCCGATCTCGGCGCGGAAGCGGCTGGTCAGGTGGCGGCCGCTCCACCCGGTCCCGGCGGCCAGCTCCGACACGCGCAGCGCGCCGCCCTCGCGGAGCAACTGCCGCCAGGCCCCGGTGCCTGGCCGGCGGCAACCCGCGCTGCCGGTAGCCGGTGTAGGCGGCCACGTAGCGGCGCAGCGGCTCGGCGGGGATCCAGCGGCAATGCTCGTCCACCGGCTCGGCCGTAGGCCTCGCCGCGGGGCCGGGCCGGGCCGCTCGGAGGCTGAGGATTCCCTGTCCGCGGTTGAACCTCCCCGGCCGCTGAGACGTATTACACAGCAGAATCCCGGTATCCGTTCAAGTGCAGGGATTCTAATTATTTGCGCTGGTAGTGACCCTGCTGCCAGAATCGGGACTCTCATCCCAGTGTACGGGGCACTGGGGAGCCGTCCTGGTTCGGCGGTGCGCGGAACGTTTTACGGGTCCGCGGACGTTAACCGGGAGGGCACGTGATCATTCGTCTACTGGACCGTGACAGCGACGTCGCGCCAGTGCCAGACGGGGGAAGTGATGCAGTCGTGATAACCGCAGAGCGTGCGGAGCCTGCTGCGGAGCCAGCTCAGCTCGAGCTGTCCTGCCGCACCGGCTCGAACGGATACCAGATCGTCAGCGTGACCGGCGAGCTCGACATCGCAACGGCCGAGCTGGCCTACTCCTATCTCAGCGAGGTCATCGACGGCCGGCTAGCGCCGGTCACCGTAGACCTGTCCGGGCTGACCTTCTGCGACGCCTCCGGGCTCGGGGTGCTGGCCCGTTCCGCGCGGTACGCGCGGCAGAAGGGCCGCCAGCTCGCGCTGGTGTCGGCTCGGCCGTCGCTGCTGAAGATCATGCGGATCACCGGCCTGGACCGGGCGTTCCCGGAGCTGCATCCGGCCGCGCACGCGTACTCCGCGTTAATCGTCGTGCCCGGCCCAGGGCCGGCTGAGGCTAACTGAGGCCGAACCGAGTCCGATCCAGGCCTATTGGGGCCGACTGGGCGCGATTGGGGCCGGCCACTGATCGTGCCGCGACAGAACGATGCTCGTGACCATGGAGGATCCAGGCCACTCGCGTTAAATTTGGAGTGCTTCCGGCGTTAAATCTGAAAGTACGCGCAAGCGGAGGGACTCCCAATGTCCGAAGACGTTCAAGGGCAAGCCGTCGAGGAATCGGAATCTTCCGAGTCTTCCGAGGCAACGATCGCCGTTCACTGGCGCGAGGAAGGCTACTATCCTCCGCCGCCGAAGTTCATCGGCCAGGCGAATGCCTCTGACCCGGCTATCCTGGACCGCTTCGCGGAAGCGAACTTCCCGGAGTGCTTCAGGGAATACGCCGACCTGCTGGAGTGGGACGAGTACTGGCACACCACGCTGGACACGAGCAACCCGCCGTTCTGGAAGTGGTTCGCCGGCGGCAAGCTGAACGCCAGCTACAACTGCGTCGACCGGCACCTGGCCAGGGACCGGAACAAGGCCGCGCTGATCTGGGTGCCAGAACCCGAGGACACCGCCGACGCGGTGATCACCTACCAGGAGCTCTACCGCCGGGTGAACGAGTTCGCCGCGGTGCTGCAGGATCTCGGCCTCCAGGCGGGCGACCGGGTCACCCTGCACATGCCGATGGTGCCCGAGCTGCCCGTGACCATGCTGGCTTGCGCCCGGCTCGGCGTGGTCCACTCCCAGGTGTTCGCCGGGTTCAGCGGCGGCGCCTGCGGCGGCCGGATCGCCGACTCGGGCAGCAAGTTCCTGATCACGATGGACGCCTACTACCGCAGCGGTGACCTGCTCGACCACAAGGTCAAGGCGGACGAGGCGGTCGAGGCGGCCCGCAAGGAGGGCCAGGAGGTCGAGAAGGTCCTGGTCTGGCGGCGCTTCCCTGGGCAGTACTCGGCCAAGACCCCCATGGTCGAGGGGCGTGACGTCTTCGTCGACGAACTGCTCGCCGACCACAGGGGCGCGGTGGTCGAGCCGGTCTCCATGCCGGCCGAGGCGCCGCTGTTCCTGATGTACACCAGCGGCACCACGGGCCGCCCCAAGGGCTGCCAGCACTCCACCGGCGGCTACCTGTCCTACGTGGCCGGGACGTCCAAGTTCTACCAGGACATCCACCCGGACGACACGTACTGGTGCATGGCCGACATCGGCTGGATCACCGGCCACTCCTACATCGTGTACGGTCCGCTCGCGCTCGGCACCACCAGCGTGCTCTACGAGGGCACGCCGAACTACCCGGACGCCGGGCGCCCCTGGCGGATCGCCGAGCGGCTCGGGGTGAACATCTTCCACACCTCCCCCACCGCGATCCGGATGCTGCGCAAGGTCGGCCCGGACGAGCCGGCCAAGTATGACTTCCACTTCAAGGCCATGACCACGGTCGGCGAGCCGATCGAGCCCGAGGTCTACCGGTGGTACTACAAGTTCGTCGGCAAGGGCGAGGCGATCATCACCGACACCTGGTGGCAGACCGAGACCGGCGGCTTCCTCGGCACCGGCCTGCCCGGCCTGTACGCCATGAAGCCCGGCAGTTGCGGCCCGGCCGCGCTCGGCATCTACCTCGCGATACTCGACGAGAACGGCGACCCGATCCCGAAGGGCAGCGGTAAGGCCGGCAACATCGTGGCGCGTAACCCGTGGCCTGGCATCTTCCAGACCATCTGGGGCCAGCCCGAGCGGTTCGTGTCCACCTACTTCGCCAAGTACAACAAGGACAAGGACAGCACGGACTGGCACGACTGGCCGTACTTCGCCGGCGACGGCGCGGTGCAGTCCGAGGACGGCTACTTCCGCATCCTCGGCCGGGTCGACGATGTGATCAACGTGGCCGGGCACCGGCTCGGCACCAAGGAACTCGAGTCCTCCGCGCTGTCCGTGGAGGAGGTGGCCGAGGCGGCCGCCGTCCCCGTGGTCGACGACGTGCGCGGCCGGGTGGTCGAGATGTACATCGCGCTCAAGCCGGGCTATTCGGCCGACTCGGGCGTCGAGACCAAGGTGAAGACCGCGATCGAGACCGACATCGGCAAGATCGCCCGGCCGAAGAACATCTGGATCGTGCCGGACATGCCGAAGACCAGGTCCGGCAAGATCATGCGCCGGGTGATCGCCTCGGTGTCCAACTTCACCGACGTCGGGGACATCACCACGCTGGCCAACCCCGAGGTCGTGGACAAGATCCGGGATCAGGTGCAGAGCGCCAAGCGCGCCAAGGGCGAGGAGCCGCGCGAGCTGAGCGAGACCGAGGCGCACGAGATCAAGACGTACGGCGAACAGGAGTAAGCCGGCCGCGTGCGGCGGGCCACCGTGACCGGGTGGCCCGCCGTACGTCGTTCTATGGGACCGAACGGCCGGGGCGCGTGCTTTCCTACCGGTACTAGGCGGGCTGGCCGACCTCGACGGTCAGGTCATCGTGCAGGAAGGACAGGTAGCCGCTTACGGCGGCGGAGTCGCCTTCGGCCTGCGGGTAGGACCAGACGGCGTCGGCGAGCTTGCGGTCGCCGGTGCTGACCGTCCAGTAGGAGGCGGTGCCCTTGTAGGCGCACACCGTGTGCGTGTCGCTCTCCTCGAGCAGGTCCTGGCGGACGTCGGCGGCCGGGATGTAGAAGCGGTTCGGCAGCCCGGTCTCGGAGAGCAGCAGCGGCCTGGTCGTCTCGGCCAGCACGGTCTCGCCGAGCAGGACGCGGACGGGCCGGGAGGAGCGGCGCACGTCCACCCGGTGGTACGGGTCGCGGAAGTGGCCCTCGACGCGCTCGTCCTCGTCGTACCACTCGTCCATGGCGTTCCAGTAGAAGCCGGCGTAGCCCTTGAGCCAGGCCGACTCGTCGTTCGGCTCCGGGTAGGCCCAGATCGCGTTCTCGGCGACCTGGCCGCCCGCGGTCACCGTCCAGTAGGACGCGGTGCCCTTGAACGGGCAGTACGTGTGGTGGTCGGTGGGCTGGATCAGGTCGGCGCTGATGTCCTCCAGCGGCACGTACACCTGCGGCCGCAGCCCGGTCTCGTGCAGGAGCATGGCGCGGGTCGTGTCGACCACGGTCTGGCCGCCGAGGACCGCCCGCACCCGGCGCGGGAACGCGTGCATCAGCAGCTTGTGCGCGGGACCGTCGATCCGGTAGTTGACGGTCTCAGGCGCGGAACCGGACAGCGGGCCTGAGGAAAAGGTCAGGGACATCACATCTCCTATCGACGTCCGCAGTAACCCCGCGCCCGCCTCCCCGCATTCCGACGGCTGTGGTTCCGGTCAGAGGTCGGCGGGGGTGGTGAAGTCGAGCAGGTGAGCCCGGCCGGGCGCTAGGTCGGCCCAGTCGCCGGTGAAGTTCAGGACGGCCACGGCGGCGGTCGGGAACCTGATCGGCGCGTCGTCGCCGTCCGGCGGCAGGGCCAGGCTGGTGGCCAGCTCCGATACGCCCGGGTTGTGCCCGACCAGCAGGGCGGTCTGGCAGTCGGCGGGCAGCTCCATGACCAGGTAGAGCAGGGTCATCGCGCTGGCCGCGTAGGCCCGCGGCTCAAAGGTCACCGACGGCGAGCCGCCCAGCTCCCGCGCCACCCGGTCCCAGGTCTGCCGGGTGCGGCGCGCGTCGGAGCAGATCACGACCTCGGGCAGGTACGCGTGGTCGCGCAGCCAGCGGCCGATCTTCGGGGCGTCGCGGCGTCCGCGCTTGGCCAGCGGCCGGTCCCGGTCGGGCACGTCCGGCCAGTCGGATTTGGCGTGGCGGAGCAGGATCAGCCGGCGGGAGGCGGTCATAGCCAGCCCGTTCGGACTATATGCGTGCGGTCGAAGCTGCCCGCCGGACCCTCGACCGATTCAAGCAGGTCAGCGCGCCAGACCGGCTGGCCGATCTCGATCGGCTGAGCCGAGTAGGCCGAGCCCTTGAGCGCGCCGCGGTCCAGCATCCGCAGCTCAAGCCGGACGCCGTGCTCGGCGCCCTCCTGGCCGCGGGCGGCCCGGGGATTGACGAAGTACAGGTCGCCGACGACGACGCCGACCCGCTCGAAACCGAAGGCGTAGAGCATGTCAGGCGGCGGAGTCCGGGCGGACCAGCATGAAGTTGATCGCGGTGGCGCGCATCACCGTCGCGCCGCCGGAGTTGGTCGCCTCCACCACGGTCTTGACGATGCCGCGGTCCGGTTTGCTCAGCGACCGGCGCGACTCGACGACCGTAGCCCGAACACGGAGCGTATCGCCCGGTCGCACCGGATGCGGCCAGCGGAGCTCGTCCAGGCCGGCGCTGCCTAGGCTCGACTCCGCGGCCAGATAGTTCTCCACGAGCAGGCGCATCACGAGGGCGGCGGTATGCCATCCGCTGGCGATCAACCCGCCGTACGGGCCCGCCGCCGCGGCCATCGGATCGACGTGGAACGGCTGCGGATCGAATTCCTTGGCGAAAGCAACGATGCTAGCTTGGTCGATGCTGACGCTGCCGCACTCGTACGTGCTCCCGAGCGCGTAGTCGTCGAAGTAGCTCAGCCCGTAATCGTTCACCCTGGCAGTATCGCAGCCCCGGTGACCTGCGAACTCATAGATCACAGATGCGTTACAGAAATACTTCAATTCACCTGCGAGCCGCGGACAGTTGCTGCCATGCTTCCGCAGACGGCACAGACCACCGAAACCGAAGAAAAGCCACATCGGTCACACGCAGTGATCAGGAAGGCCCGCAGAAAGTCCCCGCCCCCCGGGACAAGTACGCGGGCGCGGAACCAACTTGGGGAGTTCTGTGGATTCAACGCACCTGCACCGCCGCCCGCGCAAGATCCGACGAACGGGCCGGCACGCCACCCCGTCGCAGGTAGAAAAGGTAGCCGAGAAGGCAGGCAAGGCCGCCCCCGCGGTGGCGATCGCCGGCGCGCTGGTCGCGCTGCCGCAGTCGGCACACGCCGAGGTGAAGACCCCCGCCACGGCCACCGCCGTGACCGAGCAAGCGCAGACCACCGCCCTGGTCACGAAGGCCCAGCCGGCGAGCCGTACCTACACGGTCCGCTCGGGCGACACGCTGTCTGAGATCGCGGCGAAGTTCTACGGCAACCCGGCGCACTGGACGTGGATCTACGCGGCGAACCGCGCCAAGATCCACAACCCGAACAGCATCTACGTCGGCGAGAAGCTGACGATCCCGAACCACGCGCCGACCGGCACTACCTCCTATTCAGCCAAGCACGCCAAGAAGCCGGCGACCACCGTGCTGACGTCCTCGGCGAAGAAGCTGAGCGGCAACCTCAGCTGCTCCGGCCTGGAGGCCCTGTGGGTCGCCGCGGGCGGCGCCAGGTCGCATGCGTTCATCGCTGCCGAGATCGCCATGGCGGAGTCCGGCGGCAGGCAGTTCGCGCACAGCCCGACGAACGACTTCGGGTACTGGCAGATCAACGGCGGCCACGGGCCCGCCATGGCCACGTACAACCCGATCGGGAACGCCAGGGCCGCGATCGCCATCTCCGGCAACGGATCCAGCTGGCGTCCGTGGACCACCTACGTCACCGGCGCCTACCGCGGCCGCTGCTAAGCGGTACCGTCCCGACCGCATAGGTTCGGTGTCATGGATACACCGGACGTGCTGGCCTGGCGGGACGGATGCATCGAGGCCCTGGACCAGACCGCGCTGCCGCACCAGATCCGCGTGCTGCGCATCACCACCGTGGACCAGCTGGTGGAAGCCATCACCACGCTGGCCGTCCGCGGCGCGCCGGTGCTCGGCGCGGCCGGGGCCCTCGGCGTCGCGCTGGCCGTCCGCCAGGGCGGCCGCGAGGGCTGGGACACCGCCCGGCTGGACGCCGAGGTCAAGCGGATCGCCGACGCCAGGCCGACCGCCGTCAACCTCCGCCGTGAGGTGACGGCGGTCGCGGGCCGCATTCCGCAGGGCCGCGCGGCCGTGGAGGCGGCGGCCCTGGCCGTGGTCGGTTCGGCCGCCGTGGTCAGCGAGCAGATCAGCCGGCGCGGCGCCGGCTGGCTGAGGCAGGCCTGCGGGCGCGAGCAGCTCCGCATTCATACCCACTGCAACACCGGCAGCCTGGCCTGCCTGGGCTGGGGCACGGCGCTCGGCGTGATCCGCGCCCTGCACGCCGACGGCGCGCTGGAGTACGTGATCGTGGACGAGACCAGGCCGCTGCTCCAGGGCGCCCGGCTGACCTGCTGGGAGCTGGGCCAGCTCGGCATCGAGCACCGGCTGGCCTGCGACGGGGCGGCGCCGTTCCTGATCAGCCGGGGGCTGGCCGACGCGGTGGTCGTCGGCGCCGACCGGGTGGCGGCCAACGGCGACGTGGCCAACAAGATCGGCACCTACAGCCTGGCCCTGGCCGCGCGCGCGGCCGGCATCCCGTTCCTGGTCGCGGCGCCCGAGTCCACGCTAGACCCCTCGACGCCGTCCGGTTCGGCCATCCCGATCGAGCAGCGGGCGGACGAGGAGGTCACCGGGCAGGCCGCGCCGCCCGGAACCCGCGCGCTCAACGTCGCGTTCGACATCACCCCGGCCGAGCTCGTCTCCGCGGTGGTGACCGAGGAGCGGCTTATCCTCCGCTCGTTATCCTTCGCTGGCCCGCTCGAAGCTGAACTGGCTCTGCATGTCGGCGAATCCGCAGGCCCGGTAGATCCGGATGGCACTCTCGGCCGGGTCGGCCACGATGACGAGCGTGCCCGCGCCGAACGCCTCGGCTGCGTACCGGCCCGCCCGCCAGACCAGCGTCCCGGCCAGGCCCCGGCGGCGGGCCGCGGGGTCGGTCTCGACGTCCTGGTAGCGGGCCAGCCCGCCGCCGGCGTTGCACACCCCGAGCTGAGCCAGCAGGCGACCGCCGGTGAACGCGCCGAACCAGGCGGCCTGGCCCGCCCGGGTCAGCCGCCGCCGGGCGCTGGCCCGCCGCTCCAGGTAGGAGCCGTCGTAGCCGAAGCAGCGAATGCCCAGGTCACGAGACTGCTCCCAGTCATCGTCGGATTCCAGCGGCCGGATCTCGGCTTCGGTGTTCTGGTGCGGCGGTGACTGGACCTCGGCGCAGCCCAGCACGGTGGCGCGCTCGAACTTCAGGCCCGCGGCCAGGAATTCCGGTGGTACCTCCGCGGGCTCGGCCCCGGCGTCCACGCCCAGCGCGATGTGCCCGGCCTGCGGGAACTCGGCGGCGAACCGGGCCAGCCAGCTGTTCCCGGTACCGGGGTCGGGCCAGCCGGCCAGCAGCAGGAAGTTGCCCCAGTAGAAGGTGGGGTTGTCCGGGGTGCGGACGACCAGGTAGTCGCCGCGGTCGGTGATCTCGGCCCCCTCGAGCACGCGCAGCGCCAGGTCGGTCTGAAAGCCGAGCGAGGTTACCTGCATCGCCCGATCTTAGAGGGGAGACGATAGGTTCGGCTTGTGGCGAAGGAGCGGTTGCAGCAAGTCGGGTTCGCCGGGCTGATCGGGGCGGTGGCCGGGGCCGCGCTGACGGCGCACCGGGGCCGGGCGGCGGTGGCGATCGGCGCGCTGGCGGGCGCGGCCGGGCTGGGCGCGGCGGAGGCGGTGGCGCGGGCCAGGCAGCGGCCGGGCGAGATCCCTGCGCTGTGGTCGCGGATTCTGGCGAGCGGCGCGCTGGCCGCTCCGCTCGGCTACGCGGCGGACCGGCTGACCGGGGCGGGTCCGGTTCCGGTGGCCACGGCGGCGGGCGCGGCGGCCGGGGCGCTCGGGCTGCGGCCGCAGAAGGTCCTGCTCGGGCCGGCCGTGGGCGCGCTGGTCGGGCTGGGCCTGGGGCGGCGCGGGCAGCAGGCGGGTTCGGTGGCCGCGGCGGCGGCCGTCGTCGGGTACCGCACGAGCTCGGCCGTACTGTTCCGCGACCCGCAGCTGAGCCTGCTCGCCGAGCGGGTCAAGGCGCAGGACGTCCCGTTCGTGGTGCCGCTGGCCAGCCAGACCAGGTACGTCGGCACCGACTACGTCCGGTCGCTGGCGCAGGTGCTGGGCGGCACGTACACGCCGGACGTGGCGGACATCGGCATCGTCGCCCCGCTGGTCCGCGAGTTCTACGAGCACACCACCAGGTTCGCGCTCGACATCGTGCCGGAGTGGCGGATGTGGGTGCGCCCGGGCTACCTGCTGTACCGGACGCTGCTGGCCCGGCCGCTCGGCCAGGCCAACGTGCCGATGAGCCAGCGCGAGGCGCAGCACGGGGTACGCAGCCGGATCGACACCATCACCGGCGTCGAGGGTTTCGCGGGGGGGCTCGGGAGGGGCGTTCCTTCCCAAGGGGGGTCCGGGGGGATGGGTCCCCCCGGAAAAGAAAGAGCCAGCAGGGCGCCCGGCACCGGGGAGACGGTGGCGGTGCGCGGCTGGATCCGGTCCCGCGCCGACACCGGCGAGCCCATCTACGTGGGCATCTACACCACCTACCGGCACGAGGGGCGCGGCTACGTCAGCGTCGGATTCCCGCTGCCGCAGGCCAGCTTCACCGCCACGCTGCTCCCGCAGGCACGTCCGGGTGGCGGCCTGGTTTTGAACAGCCGCAGCGAGCTGGATCAGCCGGGCCATTACCTTACTTATATAGACGCGCAGACCGCCGAGCTGACCACCGCCGCGGTCCGCGGGTTCGCCGAGCGGCTCGACGTCTATGTCGAGGCGGGCGAACTGCGGGCCGAGCACGCGTTCTGGGTGTTCGGCCTGCCGTTCCTGGTGCTGCACTACCGGATCACGCGCAAGCCCCGGTTAAGGCTTGCGCCGGGCCGCACGCTCGGAGAGAACCACGGCTTGGTGGGCCGACAACGTACGGTGCAGGTGCTGCTGTGACGAGGGTGAGCGCTGGGACTGGCGAGGGCTTGGGCAGGCGGAAAGTTAACCGCAACGATGTCACATCGATGCGGTTATAACCGTCACGATGTCACATTGTTGCGGTCAGTAATGATGCGGCCTTGGTGCCCGTGCGATGGCTGGGGCTGGAGTGAACGGAGAGGCCGCGGGGAGCGAGCCACGCCGCGGTCAATTCTGGATGGGGAGAACCTCGCGGACGAAGCCGTCGAGGAAGGGGCCGAACGGTCCCGGGCTCGCCGGCCGCACCACGAACTTGCTCAGCCCGGCCTCGACGTACTGCCCGAGCATCCGGCGGGCATCGTCCCACCCGCGGGCGACCAGCGTCGCCGGGTCGGCCTCGGGCCGGCGCCGGCGGATCGAGGCCAGCAACGGGTTCGGGATGCCGTCGAAGGTCACCGGCAGGCTGAGCCCGAAGTGGTCCTCTTCCACCTCGCGGCCGGCCCCGGCCGCGGCGTCCTGGATGAGCGTGACGGCCTCGCCCGCCTCGGCCGGGGTCAGCAGCGAGCCGAGCCACCCGTCGGCCAGCCTCCCCACCCGGCGGAGCGCGGCCGGGGCCGAACCGCCCAGCCAGATGTCGAGTCGCTTGGCCGGCCGCGGGCTCACGCTGGCGCCGGACACGGAGAAGAACCGCCCGGTGAAGTCGGCCTTCTCGGTCGTGAGCAGCAGACGCAGCAGCTCCAGCGACTCGTCGAAGACCGCGGCGCGCTGGCCATCGGGGACAGGGAACAAGGCCCGTTCGGCATCCTGGGCCGGCCTCAGCCCGAACACCGGCAGCACCCGGCCCGGGGCCAGTCCGGCCAGCGACGCCAGTTGCTTGGCCACCAGCACCGGGTGCCGGCCCGGGAGCACGGAGATCCCGCTGCCCGCCTTGAGCCGGCGGGTCCGGGCCAGCGCGAACGCCATGCCGGTGAACGGCTCCACCACCGGCGAGTAGACGGTCTCCGGCAGCCACAGCGAGTCCACCCCGGCCTGCTCGAGCGAGTCGACCGCGCCGGCGAACTGATCGGGGGACCCAGCCGGGCCCAGGGATATGCCAATCCGGACCTTCATGCTTCTATCCGATCACAGCCGCCGGACCACGAGCACCGCGGAGTCGACCTGGGGCGGCGGGCGGAAGGCGCGCCGGGGCACGGAGGCGCCCATCGTGACCCGGAAGCCGCGGGCGCGGCGGGAGGCGTGCTTGCGTGCCGTAGCGCGCTGCAGCACCAGGTCGGCCGCGACCAGCCGGGAGCCCGGCGCGAGCAGCAAGCCGAGCAGGCCGGCCGTGATGCCGTACGGCGGGCTGGCCACGACCCGGAACGGACGGCTGGGCAACCGCAGGCTCGCGGCGTCCGTGTGCACCACGGTGACCTCGGGAAACTGGTGACGAAGCCGGGCCGCCCGCCCAGGGTGCAGCTCGACCGCGACGACCCGGGCGCCCGCCCGGATCAGGGGCGCGGTGAGCGCCCCGTCACCCGCCCCGATGTCGAGGACGAGTTCGCCGGGGCGAACCCCGGCCTGCGCGACGATCCGCGCGGCCCACTCATGATCGAGCCGGTGCCATCCCCAGGCCCGGCGCGAGCCCTGCCGACTCCCGGCGGCGGACACGGCGGACCATGACCATGCAGCAGCTCATGCCACGACGCTAGCCGTCTGCGACCCGTCGGCCAACTGATTTTCCGGCGGTGTGCGAGGCTAGGGCGGTGAGCAGGAGCGAGGCCGATCTGGTGCTGGCGGGCGGCAAGATCAGGACGTCGGGGCACCCGTCTGGGTTCGTGCAGGCGCTCGCGGTGCGGGACGGGGTCGTCCTGGCCGCGGGCAGCGACGACGAGATACGGGAGCTGACCGGACGGCGGACCCGGGTCATCGATCTGCGCGGGCGGCTGGCGCTGCCCGCGTTCGGCGACGCGCACGTGCATCCGGTCGGCGGCGGGCTGGAGAGCCTGCGCTGCAACCTGGTCGGGCTGCGGTCCCGGCAGGACTGCCTGGACACGGTGGCGGAGTACTGCGTGGCGCTGGATCCTCAGGCCTGGGTGACCGGCGGCGGGTGGACCATGTCGGCCTTTCCCGGCGGGCTGCCGACGGCGGCGGACCTGGACACGGTCACCGGCGGACGGCCGGCCTTCCTGCCGAACCGGGACCACCACAGCGCCTGGGTGAACGCGGCGGCGATGACGATCGCGGGCATCGACGCGGGCACCCCGGACCCGGCCGACGGCCGGATCGAGCGGGACGAGTCCGGGCGGCCCACCGGGGCGCTGCACGACGGGGCGATGCGCCTGGTCGCGGCGCACGTGCCCGCGGCCACCGACGCCGAACTCCTCACCGGCCTCGTCGCGGGGCAGTCGCACCTGCACTCGCTGGGCATCACGAGCTTCCAGGACGCGTGCGTGGGCGCGGCGGGTGAGCTGGGCATGCCGGACTCGTTCGGCACCTACCTGATGGCGGCCGACTACGGGATGCTGGACAGCCACGTGGTCGGCGCCCTGTGGTGGGACCGTGACCGGGGCCTCGGCCAGATCGATGACCTGCTGGCCCGGCGCGAGCGCGCCCGCGGCGGCCAGTCCGGGCCAGCACGGTTCCGGGCGACCACGGTCAAGCTGATGCTCGACGGCGTGTGCGAGACGTTCACCGCCGCGATGTCCGCTCCGTACCTGGACCGTTCCGGTCATCCCACGGATCACTCCGGGCGCCTGTTCATCGAGCCCGAGGAGCTGGCCGAGGCGGTGCGGCGGCTCGGCGCGGCCGGGTTCCAGCTGCACTTCCACGCCATCGGCGACCTGGCCGTTTCGACTGCGCTCGACGCCCTGGCGGCGCTGCCGGACGACGAGCGCCGGGCCGCCCGGCACCACCTGGCCCACCTGCAGTTCATCACCCCGCGGGACATGGCGCGGTTCGCCGAGCTCGGCGTGGTGGCCAACTTCCAGCCGCTGTGGGCGTGCGCGGAGATCCAGATGGAGGAGCTGACCCTGCCGTTCGTCGGGGCAGAGCGCGCCCTTTGGCAGTACCAGATCGGCTCGTTGCTGGGGCTGGGCACCCGGGTCGCGTTCGGCAGCGACTGGCCGGTGTCGAGCGCGGACCCACTGCAGGAGATCCACGTGGCGGTCAACCGGGTGCTCTCCGAGCGGCTCGGGCGGCCGGGGATGCCGGAGTGCGCGAACCCGTTCCTGCCGGACCAGGCGATCACCGTGAACGCCGCGGTCGACGCCTTCACCTCCGGCGTGGCGTGGGTCAATCACGAGGAGGACGTCGCCGGGCGGCTGCTGCCCGGGATGCGGGCCGACGTGGCCGTGCTCGACCAGGACCTGTTCACCATCGCGCCGCGCGACATCGGCAGCACCTCGGTGGTGATGACGGTGGCAGGCGGGACCGTCGTGTTCGTCAACACTCCTGAGATGGGATAAGCGCCGCTTCGGGCATCTGCGGGTTAGGCTCACGCCGGTGGCGACGCTGGCAGGTAGGGCCTCAGCTACGGTTACGTGCTATTCACGGTTCGGTGACCGGCCGGCTGGTGACCCACGGGTGAAGATGTGCTGTGCTAGGGGGGTGACCAGTGAAACTGCCGACCCCTTCAACGCGCTCCCGCTGGACTGGGCGACCAACCGCGAGCTGCTGGCCAGCCTCACGGTGGACGACGACGACGAACACGACGATCCCGTGCTCCGCTACGCGGACGGCCGGACGGTCGACACCTGGCGCGAGGACTACCCGTACGACGAGCGGCTGACCCGGCAAGAGTACGAGTACCGCAAGCGGCCCCTGCAGATCGAGCTGGTCAAGCTGCAGAACTGGGTGAAGTCCACCGGGCAGCGGATCGTGATCGTGTTCGAGGGCCGCGACGCGGCCGGCAAGGGCGGCACGATCAAGCGCTTCACCGAGCATCTCAACCCGCGCGGCGCCACGGTGGTGGCGCTGGTCAAGCCGACCGAACGGGAACGGTCTCAGTGGTACTTCCAGCGCTACGTGCCGCACCTGCCCGGCGCCGGCGAGATCGTCATGTTCGACCGCTCCTGGTACAACCGGGCCGGCGTGGAGCGGGTGATGGGCTTCACCACGGACGAGGAGTACTGGGAGTTCATGCGGGAGGCGCCGGAGTTCGAGCGCATGCTGGTCCGCTCCGGGCTCGACCTGACCAAGTTCTGGTTCTCGGTAACCCCCGCCGAGCAGCGCACCCGCTTCATCATCCGGCGCATCGACCCGGTCCGGCAGTGGAAGCTGAGCCCGATGGACATCGAGTCGCTGGACAAGTGGGAGGGATACACCGAGGCCAAGGAGGCGATGTTCCGCTACACCGACACCGAGTGGGCCCCGTGGACCGTGGTCAGGAGCAACGACAAGAAGCGGGCCCGACTGCAAGCGATCAGGCACGTGCTGGCGAAGTT